>Ga0115029_1000178_pt1 | contig 72654 bp, 65 predicted proteins | sample SidtaG_3_FD_87297 | JGI IMG/M metagenome (GOLD analysis project Ga0115029, IMG submission 87297) | Marine algal microbial communities from Sidmouth, United Kingdom - Sidmouth_Asex1 metaG | ecosystem: Host-associated > Algae > Red algae > Unclassified | place: Sidmouth, United Kingdom | collected... | reverse complement strand
GGGGGGGGGGGGGGGGCGGGGGGGGGGGGGGGCGGGGGGGGGGGGGGGGGGGGGGGGGGGGGGGGGGGGGGGGCGGGGGGGCGGGGGGCGGGCGGGGGTGCTGGGGTGCCGGGGGTGTGGGCGTGCCGGGGTGCCGGGGTGTGGGGCGCCGGGGTGTCGGGGTCTTGGACCGTTGACGCCTGGTGCGTGTCGATCGACGTGGCGTTCCCCGCTTCCTTCGGCGGTGCGGCGGTGCGGCGGCGCGGCGGCGCGGCGGCGCGGCGGCGCGGCGGTGCGGCGGCGCGGCTGTCGTTCGGTTCGCCTTGGGCACGTTCGAAGTCCCGAAAGAATCTGGAGCGATCTCGTTGATATCGAACAGGTGTTCGATATGATGGTGGCATGTTCGACGAAGTGCTCGACGATCTGGTCGTTTCGACCGATGCGGAGCTCGCTGAGCGGATGCGTGTGAACGAGCTCGAACGGCGACGGTTGGATGCGGAGATGTCGGCGGCGCTGGCGGTGGCAGATGCACGAAGTCTGCACTCGGCCCGAGGTTTCCGGTCGATGGCGTCGATGTGTCGCTCGACGTTCAACTGGTCGTCTGCCGAGACGGGCCGCCGGTTGGGGTTGTCGCGTGCGATCAACACGATCCCGGGCTTGGGCGCTGCGTGGTGCGCCGGCCGGTTCGGGATGTCCCAGGCGACCAAGTTGTCGATCACTGCGGCGAACCCGCGTGTTGAGAAGCACTGGGAACGGTGTGCGCCGGCGTTGTTGTTGCATGGCGAGCAGATGCCGTATCGGGATTTCTCGACGGTGGTCGATCGGTTCGTGGAACGAGCCGACGAAGATGGCAACCACGACTCCCGTGACGCTGCGGTCGAAGGGCGTCGCGCCAGCGTCGTCGACGTCGGCGGCATCCTCGACGTACGGGCGAGTGGCGGTGATGGTCTGGAGGCCGCCGAGATGATCGCGATCTTCGATCGGTTCGTCGATATCGAGTACCGCAAGGATCTCGCCGCCTACCGGACCGAACACGACACCGATGCGTCCGCCGACGCCGATGGCACCGAGGTCACGTTCGACAGAACGCGGCTTGCGCGCACCGACCGCCAGCGTCGATTCGATGCACTGGTCGCACTCTTCGGAGCCGCTGCGGCCGGCAACTCCTCCAGAACAGCGGCCGAGCCGCTGGTCAACATCGTGATCGATGCAGCGACCTGGGGACGCATGCTCAAAGCAGCTGATCTGTGCACTGCGACCAACCTCGACGGCGACCGCATCGACCCGTTCACCGGGCTCGCAGTCTCCGACATCGACGACTTGCTCGGCGAACTGACTGGTGCGGGAGCGCGCATGTGTGAAACCACCAACGGGGTGCCGCTGCACACTCACGACGTGTTGCGTGCAGCGCTCGCTGGACATGTGAGCCGTGTCGTGGTCGATTCCGAACGGGTGGTGATCGACCGGGGGCGCCGACAACGATTCTTCACCGGTAACGCTCGACTCGCGGCCAAGCTCTTGATCAACCGGTGCGAGGGCCCCGGCTGCGATCTCCCTGGCGACTGGTGCGACGTCGACCACAACGATGAGTGGGGCCGAGACCAAGGCCGCACCGATCAGCGCAACTCGCGGATCTTGTGCCCGGCAGACAACGTCCACAAACACCGACACAGATGGACCACTCGCCGCGCGCTCAACGGGTCGAGCTACACGTTCCGAGCTGACGGCACCATCATCTTGCCCATCGGCGCACGACCACCCGACTTCACCGACAATCGCTCCGTGGGCGCCAGCCCGAACCTCGACCCCGACCTATCCGACCCCGACCTGTCCGACCCCGACCTGTCCGACGACCACGACAACTACGTCAGCGATGTCCGCAGGGAACGCGCACGCACTCACTGCCGGCGTCGATGTATCTGCGCCGACACCCTCGACGAAGACCCCACCGAACGAGCGATCACCGACGCCGCCATCAAGCAACGCATCGCCGACCTCATCGCCTCCCGATGAACCCGAACCGACGACGTCGAAACGAGATCGATGACGCCGGCACCGCTCAACTCCGAGGAGGACGACACGCGCTCGTCAGCGGCCATGTGGTGTCGTCACAGTCCCGAAGGCTTGCTTCACCGGACCGGGTTCGGGACGTTCGGTCGGTGTCCGTCCCTGATCGACTGTCACCGGTCAACGTCCCCGATCGACCGTCACCAGTCGACTGTCACCGATCGACTGTCACCGATCGACTGTCACCGATCGACTGTCACCGATCGACTGTCACCGATCGACCGTCACCGATCGACTGTCACCGGTCCGCTGGCATGGTGTCACGCTGCGGTGCGCACGAGGAGAGCGATGGCGCTGAAGGCGGAGAGCGCGAGGACGACGGGGCGGACACCGGTGCCGACGAGTCGCTGCTTGTACCGGCGGGCGGTGGCCAGTCCGCCGACGACGGGCGGGACGAGCAGTGCGATCAGCTGGAGTTGCCGGACGCCGATCTCGCCGGCCAGCGCCAGAGCGACAGCGCTGAGCAGCGAACCCACGGCGAAGAACACCGAGATCGTGGCACGCATGGTCACCGGGTCGCTGTGCTGGTAGGTCATCGCGATCGGTGGGCCACCGACGCCGACGGCGGTTCCGGTGAAGCCCGAGAGGAATCCGGCGGTCACGATCGCCGGTCGGGTCGGGGTGAACCGCTTGGCAGTGAGCGACACGACGACACCGATCAACACGGTGGCCGACACGAGGTACGCGAGCACGTCGTCGGAGATGACGGTGAGGACGAGCGTGCCGGCGATCAGGCCCGGCACGCGTCCGACCAGTGCCGCAGTCGCCCCCGGTCGATCGACGAATGCTCGATCTTTCACCGCGACCGTGATCGACAACGGCAGCACCGACACGACGATGCAGGCCGGGATGAAGTCGGGGTCGACGATGAGCAACACCGGCGACGACATGATGCCGACGCCCACGCCCGTCGACGCCTGCATCACCGCACCGAGGTACACGATGGTCACGCACGCGAGAGCGCCCACGATCGGGAGGTCGAAGATCATCCTTTCGGGCGTCGTTGCTTCATTCGAGTCGGATCGGCTTTGGCAGGGTCGTCGGGCCACTGGTGCTTCGGGTAGCGCCCGGCCATCTCCTTCTTCACGTCGGCCCATGTGCCCGACCAGAAGCCGGGAAGGTCGGCGGTCACCTGGATCGGACGATCGGCGGGGGAGAGCAGTTCGAGTCGGATCGGCGTCGCACCGGCCATTGGATGGTCGGTCACCCCGAACAGGTCCTGCACTCGTACCGCTGCGGTCGGCTGCTCGCCCGAGTAGTCGACGCGCACCGCCCGACCGCTCGGAAGCTCGAGCTGGGACGGTGCGATGGTGTCGAGGTCGGCGCCGGCCGGCCACGGGAGTTGTGACCGGAGCACGGTGGCGACGTCGAGCCGATCGAGGTCGGCGCGTCCACGGGCGCCCGGCAGGTAGGGCGCCAGCCACTCGTCGGTGTGCTCGACCAGAGCGTCGACCGACCAATCGGGCCACGGATCACCGGCGGTGCGGTGCAAGAAGTCGACTCGCTCACGCAGGCTCGTCGCCGCCCCCGACCAGCCGAGCACGGCGAGCCTGGTGTCGCGCACGCGCCGCATCAGCGCATCGGTCGTGAGGTCGCCGCTGTCCGGGCGGCGCTGCTGCGAGCCGAGTCGGATCGCGCCGAGGCGTCGTTCGACGGTCTCCACCAGGTCGTCGCGATCCGTGTTCCATTCGAGAGTCCGCTGTTCTTTCACATCGGCGCCTCCGGAGACGAGAACGTCGTCGATGTCGACCGCCGCCCCCATTCGGATCCGGGCGCGATCGCGCTTGCCGTCGAGGTCGGCCGCGACGACGAAGGGCTCGGAGGCGAGTGGATCGGTGTCGGCGATCCACACGCCGCTCCCCGAGCGCATCGTGAACTGGCCGGGCCGGCGGCGACCGGCGAGCCGATCGGGAAACGCGTGGAGCAGGACGGCGCCGCACCGATCGTGATCGATCGACTGACGGTCGAAGTCGATGTTCACCCGACGGGCGAGTTCCTTCGCCCGATCGCGGACGCGGTGCACGGCCCCTCGATCCGCTCGGTCGTGTCCGGCAGCGCCCGACACGACGGCGACTCGGAGGGCCAGGTCAGCGGGCAGGTCGTCGGGTCGTCCTCGGAAGATGTCGCGCTCGTCGACCAGCGTGGCGATCACGCACGCGAGCGGAGAGCGGTCGATTGCGACCATCCGGGCGAGTCGTGGGTGGACTGGCAGGGCGAGCATGTCGCGACCGAGATCGGTCAGCGTGCCACTCCCGGGGACGACGGCGCGGAGGTCCGACAGCAGGTTGCGGGCCTGTCGCAGCGCAGCGGTCGGCGGCTCGTCGATGAACACGAGGTCGCCGGTCGGACGGTCCCGATCGTCGCCGACTCCCCACGCAGCCAATTCGAGCGCACAGCCCGCGAGGTCGGCCTGCAGGATCTCGGGAGTCCGATGCTTCGGCCTCGTTCCATGCTCGATCTTGCTCCACAGCCGGTACGCCGCACCCGGCTCGGTGCGCCCCGCTCGCCCTGCTCGCTGTTCGGCCGACGCCCGACTCGTCGAAACCGTCGTGAGGCGGGTCATCCCCGTTCCGGCGTCGAATCGCGGTTCGCGTGCGAGCCCGGCGTCGACCACGATCTTCACACCGTCGACGGTCAACGACGTCTCGGCGATGTCGGTGCTCAGCACGACGCGGCGTCGCCCGGAAGGAGACGGCCGGAGCGCGGCGTCCTGGTCCTCCTGGGAGAGTGCGCCTGCGAGCGGGTGCACGTCGACGCCGGGCCCGAGCGACTGGCGGAGTTGCTGCTCGCAGCGTCGGATCTCGCCGATGCCGGGGAGGAAGACGAGCACGTCACCGTCGTGTTCACCGAGCGCCTGGAGGACAGCGGTGACGACAGCCGGCTCGATCCGGTCGTTGCCGCTGCGCTGAGGGGTCCGGCCCTTCCGTCCGCCGCCCGACCGCTTCGACCCGGCGCCGGGCGAACGAGGCAACCAGTGCATCTCGATGTCGAATGTCCGCCCTTCGCTCTCGATGATCGGAGCGTCGAGCACTCGCTTCAGTCCCTCGGTGTCGGGGGTCGCCGACATGGCGAGCAGTCGCAGGTCGGGGCGGATCGACGCAGCAACATCGAGGGCGAGCGCGAGCCCGATGTCGGTCGGAAGGTTCCGTTCGTGGACCTCGTCGAAGATCACGGCGCCGACACCCGGCAATTCGGGGTCGCGCTGCAGCCGCCGGGTGAGGATGCCCTCGGTGACGACCTCGATCCTGGTGTCGGGTCCGATTCGTCGTTCGTCTCTCGTCTGGTACCCGATGAGGTCGCCGGGTCGGGTGCCGGTGATCGACGCCATTCGTTGCGCGGCGGCGCGAGTCGCGAGGCGTCGAGGTTCGAGCATGACGATGCGCTGATCGCCGAGCCATGGAGCGTCGAGCAATGCGAGCGGGACGACGGTGGTCTTGCCGGCGCCCGGGGGAGCAACGAGGATCGCCCGGCGCTGTTCGGCGAGCGCCGCTTCGACGGCAGGGATCGCCTCGACGACCGGGAGGTCGGGCAACTCGACACGACGAGATCGATCGGACGTCATGTCAAGATCGTCCGAGTCGGTGTCACGAAGGTCAGCGGAGCCGTCCCCTGGTGTGACGATCGGTGCCCGACGCGCGGCGACACGCTCTTCTTGCTCGAACAGTGAGCTGTAGATGTCCACCGTCTGCCACGGGTGGTCGCACGCGGTGTGATCACGCCGGACCGTCCGGGTCGTTCGGTCAGCCGAGGGCCGGTGAACCGCGGAACGGGACCGGATCGCCCGACACCGGCAGTTCGATCGACGACCACTTGGTGATGTCGGCGATGGCGTCGGCGACCTGCTCCCACTCGTCAGGGTTCCAACCCTGCGCCTTGGCGCCGATCACGCCGTCGACGCGGGTGAGCACGAAGGCGGGCAGTTCGGTGAGGCCCATTGCCTTCGCCGCGGCGCGCTCGGGATCACAGAAGACCAGGAAGCTGTCGGTCAGCGGTCCGAGGAACGCCGCTGCATCCGTGGCGCCGGCGGTGACGATCAGGTTGATGCGGACATCGCAGCCGCGGAACTCTTCGAGGATGCGCGTTGCCGTGCGGAGGATCCACGAACTCTCGTTGGTGTACGGGTCGAGGACGACCGACGCAAGGTGAAAGGTGGTGAGCCACTCCATGATCGGGCGAGCGGTCCCGAGCGAACCGTCGCGCAGCGGCGTCAGTTCGAGGGAGGCGGGAAGCTGCACGTCGGTCTCGGCCACGGGGCGATCGTAGCCGTTCGGGTCTGCCGACCGGCGGGTGGGTGCGGCGGCTCCGGTCACGAAGCGACACGGCTCCGGTCCGGATGGTGGTCGCGCGGGCGTGGCGAGCGAGTGGCGGCTCGCTGGTTCGCGGCGGTACGTTCGTGCGGTGCATCCGATCGAGCATCTCCGGTACGTGGCACGGGCGCACGGAGTCGACCCCGCAGCGTTGGTCGAGGAGACCGCGCACGCGCTCGGGTCGATGCACTTCGACCCGGCCGGGCTCGTGGTGGCGTGCCGGCGCATCGTCGAACGACATCCCTTCACCGGGCCGCTCTGGTGGCTGTGCTCGACGGTCGCCACGTCGTCGGAACCGTTCGAGGCCGTCTGGGAACTCGCCGAGCAGGTCCGCGCCGATCCGACTGCATCGGAACTCGCGTCGGCCCTTCCCGACGACGGGCAGGTGGTGACGATCGGCGACCCGCACACGATCGCCGGCGGCCTGGCTCGGCGTGGCGACGTGCGCGTCCTGGCGCTCGACATCGATCATTCGGCGACGTCGTTCGTCCGCAAGCTCGAGCGATACGACGTCGAGTACGAACCGGTCGATGCCGGGGCGGCCGGGTCCGTCACTCGGATCGCCGACGTGGTGTTGATCGAAGCGCTCGCCCTCGACGCCGGACGCATCGTCGCGCCGTCGGGTTCGTCGACGATTGCGGCGGCCGCCCAGGCCTGGGGTACCCCGGTCTGGCTGGTCGCCGGAGTCGGCCGCCGTCTGCCGACTCCGTTCGTCGATGCGATGGTCTCACGTCGGGATGCGTTGACTGCCGACATCGACGACTGGGCGATCGACGTCGAGATCGTCCCGACGCAGTTGGTCACGCACGTCGTCGGCCCGCACGGCATGGTGCCGATGGGCCCGCCGGCGGCTCAGCCGGAGTGCTCGGTCGCCGCCGAACTCCTCCGCAACGTCGCCATGTGACCCGGGCCCGCTCGGCGCCGTGATCGGCCGCCCGGGTGGGGCATGGCAGGGCCGGGCCGGGCAGGGCAGGGCCGGGCAGGTCGGTGAGGTCATGTCCGGTCGGCTGGGCCTGCGCCAGCGGCCGGATCGGTCGTGTCGGGTCGGTGAGGTCATGTCGGATCGGCTGGGTCTACGCGATGCTGCGTTGAGCGGTGGCCGTGCGGTCGGATCGGCTGGGCCTGCGCCAGCGGCCGGATCGGTCGTGTTGGGTCGGTGAGGTCATGTCGGATCGGCTGGGTCTACGCGATGCTGCGTTGAGCGGTGGCCGTGCGGTCGGATCGGTTGGGGCTGCGTCAGCGGCCGGATCGGTCAGGTCGTGTCGGCTGGGCCTGCGCTGTGCTGCGTTGAGGGGTGGCCGTGCGGTCGGGCAGGCTGGCGCCGAGCGGTCAGTGGCGAGTGAGCGGTTCGGCGTCGATGTGTCAGCGCGGGTGATCGTGGTGGACGCCGTCGTCGACGACGATGCCGGCGCCGATGTCGAGCACTCGCCCGGCGTAGACCTCGCGCAAGACGTCGGCGGTCAGCACATCGGCCGGGGCGCCTTCGGCGATCATGCGACCGTTCAGCATCACGACGTGGTCGGCGCGGGCGGCTTCTTCGAGGTCGTGCGTGGCGACGACGACGGTGCGGCCACTGTTGCGTTCGTCGTCGACGGCGGCCCGGATGGTCTGGGCAGATGCGAGGTCGAGGCCGGCGACCGGCTCGTCGAGGAGCAGGATGTCGGATTCCTGTGCGAGACCCTGAGCGATGAACACACGCTGGCGTTGACCTCCCGACATCTCGGCGAGATGACGTGATCCGAGGTGAGCGACGTCGAGACGTTCCATGGCGTCATCGATCGCTCGTCGGTCGTCGGTGCGCAGACGCTTCCACGGTGACGTGATCCGGGCGAGACCCACGACTTCTCTCGCCGTGACCAACAGGTGCTCTGACCCCCGCTGGGATTGCAGGACGTAGGCGACCAGACGCCGGAAGCTGCCAGCTGAAGAGGAGCCGACCACGAGCTGGCCGGAAGTGGGTTCGAGCAGGCCGGCGATGGCGTGCAGCAGGGTGGACTTGCCCGAGCCGTTCGGCCCGACGAGAGCGGTGTAGCCGGGCGCGATCTGAAGGTGATCGATCTGGAGGACCGACCGGTGTCCGCGCTCGATGTCGAGATCGCGGATGTCGATCGTCGTCGTCGTCGTATCGGGCATCTCGGCGTCGGGCATCTCGGCGTCAGGCATCTCGCTCGTCTCGGGAGTTGGGTGAGCCCGGGTCTGATGGGACGTGTTTCTCGTCAGCACTCGGAAGATTCAACCACGAAGAGTTGAAAACGGGAATGATTCCCATAATATGAACTCCGTGAGAAACATTCTCAATCGTACCGCTCCCACGATCGCCATTGCGTCGGCCTTCGCACTCGCTTCGTGCGGTGCGTCCGATGGAGAGACCTCGGACATTTCGGCGGAAGCCGAGGCCGCCGCCGGTCAGGCGAGCGAGGTGATCGACGTCGTGGTGACGACGAACATTCTCGGCGACGTCGTTGCGCAGGCCTTGGCCGGCGTCGACGGGGTCGAGATCGAGGTCATCATGCCGCTGGGAAGCGACCCGCACGACTTTGCGCCGTCCGCCCGTCAGGCCGAGGCGATGGAGCAGGCCGATCTGCTCGTCGTCCATGGAGCCGGCTTCGAAGGTGGGATGACCTCCATCGTCGAGGCGGTCGCCGACTCGGGCACCCCGGTGTTCGCCTTCACCGACTCCATCGAACTCCTCGACACCGATGATCACGACGACCACGATGATCACGATGACCACGATGATCACGACGGCGAGGCGAAGGACGACCACGCCGACGACGAGCACGGCGGCGAAGAAGATCACAGCGACGAAGACCACAGCGACGAAGATCACGGCGGCGAAGAAGATCACGGCGACGAAGATCACAGCGACGACGACCACGCCGACGACGACCACGACGACCACGATCATGGAGACACGGATCCGCACTTCTGGACCGACCCGACGATGGTGGCACGCAGCCTCGGGGCGCTCGACGAGATGCTGACCGGAGCCGAGGGCTGGCCCGACGTGTCGGTGTCGATCGATGCCTATGTGCAACGACTCACCGAACTCGACGGCGAGGTGGTCGAGATCCTGTCCGACCTCGACGCCTCTGACCGGGTTCTCGTCACCAACCACGAGGTGTTCGCGTACTTCGCCGAGCAATACGACTTCGAGGTCATCGGAGCGATCGTGCCGTCGATCACCACGGGCGCCGAGCCGTCCGCTGCATCGATCGAAGAACTCGCTGAACTCGTCGCCGACGAAGGCGTTCCGGCGATCTTCGCCGAGACCACACAGTCGACGTCGCTGGCTGAGGTGTTGGCCGACGAGGCCGGCAATGATGTCGAAGTGGTCGAACTGTTCACCGAGAGCCTCGGCGAGGACGGAACAGGCGCCGAGACCTACGTCGACATGGTTCTGACCAATGCTCGACTCGTCAACGCCGCTCTCGGAAGCGGCTGACCATTGATCGACCTCGTCCTCGACGCCTTCGGCTCGCAGATCACCCGGAGGGCACTCCTCGGTGGTCTGCTCGCGGCGACGATGACGTCGTTGATCGGCACCTGGGTCGTCGTCCGCGGACTCGCCTTCTTCGGCGATGCGATGGCGCACGGCGTCCTACCGGGCATCGCGCTCGCCGCGGTCTGGGGGTTCGACCTCACGCTCGGTGCAGCGGTCAGCGCGTTCGTGATGGTCGGGGGTATCAACTTGGTGAACAGGACCACGAAGCTGTCGGACGACACCGGGATCGGGCTGCTCTTCGTCGGCATGCTCGCGCTCGGCGTCGTGATCATCAGTCGCGAGAGTGCGGTGTCGGGTGACCTCACCGGGTTCCTCTTCGGTGACGTTCTCGGCGTGCGGAGCAACGAACTCTGGGTCGGAACAGCGGCGCTCGTCCTCACCCTCCTGGGAGTCGTCGTCGGCCACCGACCGTTCCTCGCCTTGTCGGTCGACCGCAACAAGGCGGCCACGCTCGGCTTACGTCCGGGCCTCGCCCACGTCGCGATGCTGATGTTGCTGTCGCTCACCGTCGTCGCAAGCTTCCGTGTGGTCGGCACGCTGCTCGTGTTCGGCCTCCTCGTCGCTCCGCCGGCGACGGCCGTGCTGCTCGTTCGCCGGGTACCCATCGCGATGGCGCTCGCCGTCGCGTTCGGTTGGATCTCCGTGGTGGTCGGGCTCACCGTCAGCTACCACGCCGACACGGCCGCATCGGCCACGGTCGCAGGCGTCGCCGTTGCTCAGTTCTTCGTCGTGGTGCTCGTGGTCGAAGTCAGCGAAGCGATCCGGCGAACACGGCGACCGGTCACAGGCCTCGATGTCGCGGCGGGTGCCCGATGATCTCCTCGATCAATTCTTCGGCTTCGGCCTGACGATCCTCCGTCACGAAGACCCGACACATCGGCTCACGCGAGTACATCGTCAGGTTGATGCTGAAGTCTTCGGTCACCACGGCCGGGATGCCCTGTTCGTTCAGTGCGTCGGTGACCATCGGCCCCTGCCACGACGGCAGCCAGGCGGCTTCGACCGTGCGGTCGGGGTCGGGGGTACGTGCGAGCGACGCCGGATCGCGGTGCATCAGCCAATCCCCGGCCCGCTTCGTCGATCGCCTCCAGAACCCCATGTGAGCCGACGTGTCTACCTGGACCCGTGGGCTTGTGTCGACCGAGGCCGACACATACTGTCGACTCGATGAGCACCGACACACCGACGAACCTCGACAACGCGGCGAACCGATCTGCGAGGCGCTGTCGGGTGACGTCGGTACAACCGTCGCGCATCTTCGAGTCGTCGCTCGCCACGAGTTGAGCGCCTGACCCGATGGCAGAGCCACGATTCGACGCCGTGATCTTCGATGCCGGGGGCGTTCTCGTGCTGCCGGACCCCACGGTGCTCGCCCCACTCCTCGCGTACTTCGGTGGTGACCCGTCGCTCGATGCCCACCGCCGCGCGCACTACCTCGGGATGAAGGCGAAATCCGACATCGCAGCCTCGGAAGGCGTGTGGGACGTCTACGACATCGCCTACGTGGAGGCGGTCGGAGTGGACGCTGCGGACCACGACGAAGCCGCCGCCGTGCTCGGCCGGACCCGCTACCACCGCACGTGGCGGTGGGTGATCCCCGAGTCGAGAGCGGCGCTCGACCGCCTCGCTGTCGCCGGAGTGGCGATGGGTGTCGTGTCGAACGCAAGCGGTCAGATCGAAGCGATGCTCGCCCGTGACATCTGCCAGGTCGGCGACGGCGCGCACGTGGCGATGCGCGTGATCGTCGACAGTCACGTCGTCGGCGTCGCGAAGCCCGACCCGTCGATCTTCGACCATGCGCTGCCGTCGTTCCCCGAATTCGAGCGCTCCCGCATCGCCTACGTGGGCGACTCGGTCACGATGGACATCGGCGCTTCGTCGGCAGCAGGACTGCATCCGATCCTGCTCGACCCGTTCGACGACCACGTTGGCGCCGACTTCGAGCGCATTGCCAGCCTGCACGCACTCGCCGACGAACTGTGCTGATCCTCGTTCGAACCGACGTGGCGACGTCTGCCTGCCCGGTTCGGTGACCGGTGGCTCATGTGCGATGACGTCACGGGGGCCGGCTCGGCGCGTACCGTGTCGCAAATGCGCACACTTCGACAGATCGTTGCCCCGCTGGCCATTGCTGCCGTTCTGATTTCGTGCGGCGGAAGCGATGGCGAATCTGCGGCCGACGACGCCGCCGACATCGCCGCCCAGGTCGATCCCCACGACGCCCAGGTCGATCCCGACGCCGGCGCGGCCGAGGTCGATCCCGACGCCGACGCGGCCCAGGTCGATCCCGACGCCGACGCAGCCCAGGTCGATCCCGACGCCGGCGAGTCGCAGGACGCGACCGAGTCGTCGGCGGATGGCGAAACGAGCGAGGTGTGCGGCGCGATCCAGAGCGTTGCGGACGCATTCGCCGCTGGTGACTCCGCAGACACCCAGGAGGGAGCGATCGCGGCGATCGAGAACTTTGCGCTGGCGCTCGCCGACTTCGCCGAGGTCGCACCCGACGAGATCAAGACCGAAGCTGACCTGCTCGCCGAAGGGACCCAGCTGATCGCGAATGCCGATCTCGACAACATCACCGAAGAAGACCTCGCAGTTCTCGACGACCCGTCGTACGACGCGGCAGGCGAGACACTCGAGGACTACGCACGCACGAATTGCGACATCGAGATCGCTGCCGGTCTGTGACCTGGCTCGATCCGGCGCTGAGGGCGCATCCGGTCGTCAATGCTGCGTGGGTGTCGTCGACCAGCGCTTGCCGTTGACGAGGACGAACAACCACGTGAGCGCCGGCACGACGGTGACCGCTGCGAGGCCGAACACGATGATCAGCCCGATCTGAGTGGGGCGAGCACCGATGACGTCGTCGATGTCGGCGTGGTCGACCAGGACTGCCGGATACTGACCCACGCCCCAACCGATCACGATTGCCGAGACGGCGATCACTGCAGTGATCCGAGCGCGAGCCCAACGCCGTTGGCGGACGCGCCAGATGCTGAGCGATCCGGCGGCCGCCGAGATGATGATCAGCGGCAGACCGCGGCCATGGAGGCCGCTCGCCAGAGTCGAGGCGTCGAGTTCGAGCGTGATCGCAGCGACCAGTGACACGCCGCCGGTGATGATCCCGACGGGGAACACCTTGGCTCCGATCTGCTCGGCGAGTTCGGTGTTGCCCGACCGTTGTGCGTCGGCGGCCAGGAACGATCCGGCGAGAAACGTGCACGTCAGCACGGCGAGCACGCCCCCGACGATCGAGGTCGGCCCCGTCCAACTCGACCATCGGCCACCCGTTCCTTCGAGGGGAACCCGTCCGCTCGCGATGGCGCCGGCGATCATGCCGAGGAAGAACGGCGTGACGAGCGACGACGCTGCAAATATCGCGCCGTGGATCTGGGCCTCGCGCAGAGTCGATGAGAACTTGCGGAATGCGAATGCTCCCCCGCGCAGGACGATACCGAGTGCGACGAGCAGCCACGGGATGAACAGCGTGTTCATGATGGCGGCGAATGCTGTCGGGAAGCCGGTCCAGAGGAACACGAGAACGTAGATCAGCCACACGTGATTCGCCTCCCAGACCGGGCCGATGCTGCGGTCGATCTGCGCTCGGACGTGCGCCCCCTGCTCGGCGTTCCCGGCGGTCAGGTCCCACACGCCCGAACCGAAGTCGGCGCCACCGAAGATCGCATACGCGACGATCCCGAGGAACATCAGCGCCGCCACCACGTCACTGATCGCCATCAGCCGACGTCCACGGTGTTGCGCCGTTCCAATTCGGACGGCCCGTACGGGGTGGGCAGGTCGGCGCCGTCGGACTCGCGCCAGCGGCGCGCCATGCCGCGGATGACCTTGGCGGCCACGGCCGCCATCGAGGCGTAGAGCACGACGATCCCGGCGAGGCTGAACCACACTCCACTGTTCTGCGTGACGGCGTCGGCGGTGCGCAACTCTCCGTAGACGACCCACGGCTGGCGTCCGACCTCGGTGGCGGTCCAGCCGGCTTCGAGCGCGAGCACCGACAGCCCGGCGCCCACGACGACCGACCACATCGTCCACTTCTCGGTGAAGACGGCGTCGCCCACCTTGCGCCTCCGCCACCAGAAGAACACGGCGATACCGGCCATCGCAGTGCCGGCGCCGACCATCGTCTGGAACGCAATGTGAGTCACGTTCAACGGCGGTCGCTCGTCGACCGGGATGTCATTGACGCCCGGCACGACCTGGTTGAGCGAGTTGCCCGATGCGAGCGAACCGAGCCACGGGATCTCGATCCCGTACCTCTTCTCACCGTCGATCCAGAGCCCGCCGACGGTGAGCGGCGCTCGGTCTTCGGACTCCTCGGCGAGTTCGAACGCCGCCAGCTTGGAGGGCTGGTCTTCGGCGAGTCGCTGGCCCGCGAAGTGGCCGATCATCGGTTGGGAGAGTGCAGCGATCGAGGCGAAGGTGAAGGCAACGAGAAAGCCCATCTTGTGGCGACGGTCGACGCGACCTTTGCGCATCCCCACGGCGTAGACCGCTGCGACGAGGAATCCGGTGACGGCGTAGGTGGCGACGAACATGTGGATCGCCTGGCCCCATACTGCGTTGTTGAACATCGCGGCGAGCGGGTCGACGTCGATGATGTCGCCGGTGGCCGGATCTCGTGAGAAGCCCGCCGGATTGTTCATGAACGCGTTGACGGCGATGATGCAGAACGTTCCGAACGCACCCGACGCGATGATCGGGATCAGCACTCGCAGGTGCAGCTTGGGTGGGAGGCGGTCCCATCCGTAGAGGTAGATACCGATGAAGATCGCCTCGAGGAAGAACGCGATGCCCTCGAGCGCGAACGGTAGGCCGATCACGTCGCCGAACTCCGACATCATCCCGGGGAACAACAGACCGAGTTCGAAGCTGAGCACGGTGCCCGACACGGCGCCGACGGCGAAGAGGACGGCGGAGACCTTCGCCCACTTCTTGGCGAGCACGAGGGCGTCGGCGGCGACCTCGGGATCAGGATGCTTCAGGCCGCGCCGGTGCACGACGTAGATGAGCGCAGGGAGCGCCACGCCGAAGCACGACAGGACGATGTGAAATCCGAGCGACAGCGCCATCTGGTACCTGGCGGCCATCAGTTCCTCGGCTGCGAACAACACGGCAACTCCTCCCCTGAGTGAGCAGATCTTCTGCCGTCGACGGTATCGCCGGTGGGGCTCCCGAACTCGATGAGCCGTCGTGGTTCGTCGCTGGTGGGCCGTCTCGACTTCGACGTGGACGGCGGCCGATCAGGTGGCGTTGCTGGCAGAGATCAACTGGCGGGCGATGACCTTGAGACAGAGCGTCTCGTCGGCGCCTTCGAAGATCGACAGCACGCGGGCGTCGACGAAGAGACGGCTCACGGGGAACTCCTCGGCGTACCCCATGCCGCCGTGGATCTGCATGGCCTCGCGAGTGACCCACTCGGCCGCCTTGCAGACGTACGCCTTGACCATCGATGCCTCCATCTGGCCGGCGCCCTTGGCCATCAGCGTGGCGACCGCGTAGCTGAACTGACGGCCGGCTTGGGTGAGCACGGCGATGCGCCCGAGCTTGGCCTGGATGAGCTGGTATTCGCTGATCGCCGTTCCGAAGACCTTGCGGTTCTCGGCGTAGTCGAGCGCCTGTTCGTAGGCGGCCTGCATCACGCCGACAGCGCGCGCCGCAGTCTGGAGACGGCCGTTCTCGAAGCCGGCCATCTGGTAATAGAAGCCCTTGCCGAGCCCGTCTTCCATGCCGATCTGGTTCTCGGCCGGGACCCACCAGTCCTCGAGTGCGATCTCGTAGGAGTGCATGCCCCGGTAGCCGATCGTGTCGATCGGGCGTCCTTCCATCTTGCCACCGGTGCTCGTCCCGTCAACCTCTTGGCGGAGGTCGAACCCGTGGGCGTCGCCGCGCGGCTTGGGGACGATGAAGAGGCTGAGCCCGCGGTGGGTCTTCGTCCGGTCGGGGTCGGTGCGGGCGAGCAGGGTGAGCGCATCGGCGCGTGCACCGAACGTGCACCAGGTCTTCACGCCGTTGATGTTCCAGCCGGCTTCGCCGTTCGGACCCTCCGCCGGGGTGGCCGTGACCTTGATGCCGGCGACGTCGGACCCGTAGTCGGGCTCGGTGACGGCGACGGCGGGCATCACCTCGGCAGTGGCGAGCAGCGGGAGCCACTTCTGCTTCTGCTCCTCGGTGCCACCCTTGACGAGCGCACGGGTGAGGATCTCGGGCCGGGTGATGAGCGATCCGCCGATGCCGAGCGACGCCTTCGAGAGCGCCTCGGTCGCGGCGACCATCGCGATGTACTCCTCGTCGCCGCCTTCGCTGTAGCCGCCGTACTCCGCCGGCACGCTGAGGCCGAACGCACCGAGTTGGGCCATGCCGGTGATGATCTCTTCGGGCACTTCGGCGTTGGTGCGATGGACGTGCTCGGCGTGGGGTGCGATGACGTTCTGGGCGAACGAGTCGAACGTGTCGGCGACCATCTCCATGTCGCTCGAGAGGTGGAGCGGCCCCGCCTGGTCGGCGAGCGAGGCCAGGAACTCCGCGGAGCGGTAGTCGGTCATGAAGGCGTGAGCGTTGGCGAGTGCGTCGCGCTCGACGCCCCAGTCGTCCTCGCGTCCGAGGATCTTCGACGCCAGTTCGTGCACCATGTCGGCGGTGAATGCGCAGGTGATCTTGGCTTCGACCTCGCCCTTGTTTCCGTAGTCGATGAGCGACTTGGCAGTGGCCACGCCCGCCGCCGCGTGTGCGATCTCGTAGGCGAGAACCTGGTGGGTGTCGGCGCCGCCGTCGAGCGCTGCGAGTCGGCGGACGGCCTTGCCGACCACGCGATCGGCGAGGTCGATGGCGTCGGCGGCTGCGGGCAGGTCAGGTGTGGCGATCCCCATCCCGGCGACATTACCCACGGGTAACCGAGCGTGCTGAATCCACCGCGCTGCGCGACGTGTGACTCTCGTCCCGCATCCGATGTCGTCGGCAGGGTGACTGCGTACCTCCAGGTGGCCGCGCACCTTCGGATCACTGCGCATGACCGGGGTCGGATGGCGAGTCGTACGAATTCGGATCGTGCGAGTGCGAACATGTGAGCCGGGGTGCGCCACGGACCGCCCGGCCCGGCCGGACTTCCAGAAAGGGTGTGGGCGTCGACAGAACGTGTCCGGCACACTGCCGGGATGGCGAACATCGTGGTGTTCTGTGGTTCGAGTTCGGGTTTCGACCCTGTGTTTCGTGGTGCGGCGGAGCAACTGGGCACTCAGATCGCCCAGTCGGGCCACACGTTGGTGTACGGCGGTGGGAGCGTAGGACTGATGGGCGCGGTTGCCGACGCCGTGATGGCGGCGGGGGGCGAAGTGATCGGAGTGATCACCGAACAGCTCGCGGCGCTCGAGGTCGGCCACGATGGCCTCACTCGGCTCGAAGTCGAGCCCAGCATGCACGCCCGCAAGGCGCGTATGGCCGAGATGGCCGATGGATTCGTGGCGCTGCCGGGCGGTTTCGGGACCTATGACGAGACGTTCGAGGTCCTCACCTGGAACCAGCTCGGCATCATCGCCACGCCCGTCGTCTTCTTCGATGTCGACGGCTTTTACGAGCCGCTGCTCGAGTTCATCGAAGGCGCGGTGACCGCCGGCTTCATGAAGCCCGATCATGGTGCACTGGCGCGCCGGGCAACGTCGGCGGCCGAGGCGGTCGAGATGGCCGCCGGTCCTCCCGTTGCCGTCACGCCGAAGTGGGTCGGCTGAGCTCTCCCTCTCCCTGCGCGATCATCCCTGCGCGATCATCCCTGCACGATCAGCCGGGCGGAGGTCGATCCGTCGTGGACGCGTCGATACCGTCGCCGTATGCGACGACAACTGGCCGTCATCCTCGCCGCCGCTCTTGCGGGTGCGGGCTGCTCGAGTTCTGATGGGGTGCCGGCCGACGACGCCGCTCCGACGACGGTCGAGGACGATTCTCCGGTCGACACCGACGATTCCGAGGTCGACACCGACGATTCTCCGGACGACACAGACGACGACACAGACGGCGACACAGCTGATGCAGATGATCCAGGCGTCGTCGAATCGGAGATGCTGGAGTGGTCGCCGTGTGAGGACTCGATTCCGGCCATCGCCTCGGAGTGCGCGACGCTGCCCGTCCCGCTCGACCATGCAGCGCCCGACGGCGAGCAGATCGACATCGCCGTCGCTCGTATCGTCAGCACGGATCGTGACCAGCGGATCGGCTCGCTCGTGTTCAACCCGGGCGGCCCGGGCGGGTCGGGCGTCGACTTCATCGTGCAGATCGCGTCGATCATGCCATCTGAGGTGTCGAGCCGTTTCGACCTCGTGAGCTTCGACCCGCGTGGTGTCGGGGACAGCACGGCGATCGAGTGCGACGTCGACTTGGACGACGACATCGCGCTGTTGCAGGAAGGCGACGACGCCGCCTGGCAGGAACTGGTCGACGAGGCGCTGACCTCGACCGACGAGTGCACCGATGCGTCGAACGCGCTCGCCCCGTATGTCGGCACCAACAACGCGGCCCGCGATCTCGACATGCTGCGAGAAGCGCTCGGCGACGAGGGGCTCAGCTACGTCGGCTACTCCTACGGCACTCGTCTCGGCGCCACCTATGCCGAACTGTTTCGCGACAAGGTGCGAGCGCTCGTACTCGACGCTGCCGTGCTGCCGACCGACGACCTGTACCAACTCTCGCTCGGCCAAGCCGACGGCTTCGACCTGGCACTCGAGAACTTCGCCGCCGCGTGCGACGCCGATGTCGACTGTCTGCTGCACGACATCGGACCGACGCTCGACGTCCTCGCCGGGCTGCGTGCTGAGATCGCCGAGGTCGGATCCTTCCCGACCGACGAAGAAGGCCGAGTCCTCACGCCGGGCGAACTCGACCTCGGCGTGGTGGCAGCTCTCTACAGCAAGGACACGTGGCCGTTCCTCGCGCAGGGCCTGTTTCTCGCCGAAGCCGAGCAGGACGGCACACTGCTCCAGGTGCTCACCGACAGCTACGCCGGTCGTGAGTTCGACGGGACCTACGACAACTCCCAGGTCGCCGGCGGGTTCATCAATTGCGCCGACGACCCACGACGACCCGACGTCGCCGAGGTGCGTGCGTCGAATGATGCTGCGGCCGCTCGCTCGGATTACTTCGACACGTCGCTGCGGGCGTCGACGGGTTGTCTGGGTGCCCCCGACGCCATCGACCCGCTCGTCATCGGACCGGCGACCGATGCGCCTCCGATCCTGGTCATCGGCAACTCGGGTGATCCGGCGACGCCCTACGAGTGGTCGGTGCAACTCGCCGACTCGCTCGACAGTGGCGTTCTGTACACCGTCGTGGCCGAAGGGCACACCGCGTTCGGGACGATCGACTGCGTTGCTGCTCCCGTGACCGCGTACCTCGTCGACCTCGATGTGCCCGAGAGCGGCGCGACGTGCTCCGACAAAGCCGACGCCGACTTCTTCGTTCCCGCGGCCGACACCGACGTCGGGCTGCTGCTGTCGTTGTTCGACTGTCTGCGCGACAACGGCCTCGACGTGCCCGAACTGGACACCGCCGACATCTTGCGTGACCCGTCGGGGGAGAGCTTCTCGGAGTTCCTCGACCCGAGTGACCCCGAGGTGATCGCCGCGATCGGCCAGTGCCTCGACATCGTGGCTCAACTGCAGGGCGGCTGAGCGGGCTGGTTCTCCACACCCGTCCACAGATGTCCACAGGCGATTCCACACCCTGATGGGGAGTAATTCACATGGTTCGCCCTCTGGTACCCCACAGGGTGGGACCGTCACGATGGAGCCATGGCCGCCACCCGCACCGCACTTCGCCGCCCCGAGCGTGAGCACGACACGCTGACCCGGCCCGTCCCGCACCAGGTCGACGCCTCGAGCGACCGTCGGCGAGCGGCACGTCGCCACGGAGTGCGCCAACCGTCGGACCGTCGTCAACTCGAGCGGGCGGGTTGGCGGACCACGTTGGACTACGTCGAGAACCAGGAGAGGGGCGCCGACGGGACCCTGTCCCACGTCGTCGCTCGTTGGCGCGCCGAGGGCGAACTGGTGAACGCTCTTGGTGAGATTCGAATCGTTGCCGCCGCTGGTCCGGACCCGGTCACGGCATGGAGTCGACTGCGTTCGGCGATCGACGTCGATCGGATCGATGACAGCTCGTCGGCGCGTCGACCGGCCTGAGCAGGGGGTTCGCGAGGTCGAGTGATGACTGCAGTCGGATTCGTCGTGAAATCGACAGAGAATCCTTGCGCGCGGCGAATGACGCTGGTGTAATTACTCGTCCGCCATCACACGACATCTTGTGTCGAGATGGAGGAATCGGCGCTCCGAGACACCAGATGTGGTGTCGAAGCGGGTCGAGGGGCGGTGAAACAGCCGGTCCGGCGCCACGTCGGACCAGCACAGGAGGCGACACAGGGGTGCAGTGGCGGAAGCGGACGACGAGGTCCGAATCGGCCGTGGACAACACGTCGGACCGGACACGGAACGACACGGAAGATCACAGAGACATCGAGAGACCGAGAGAGACACGAGACGTCATCGGCGGCGAACCGGATCCAACCGGTCACGGAGACGACGAAACGGGAGTGCGTTGGGCACGTCCGAAACGAACACCGAGAGAGAGATTTTGCAGTGACACTGATCGAAGACGAACTCGAAGCGGGAGGGTCCGCCACGGCGACCGCATCCACCACCGGACTCAGCCGAGCTGCTGAACCTGCGGGTGCCGCCAGCGCCGCCCCAGGGCCGACCGGGATGCGTGTCACGAAGCGCAACGGAACCGTCGAACCCGTCGATCTGAACAAGATCGTCAATGCGATCGCCCGGGCGTCGGAAGGTCTTCTCGGCGTCGAGCCGATGCACGTCGCGACGCGCACCATCTCAGCGCTGGCCGACGGTGCCAGCACCGGTGAACTCGACAACCTCTCGATCCGCACGGCCGCTGGCCTCATCGTCGAGGAGCCGAACTACTCCAAGCTCGCATCTCGCCTGTTGGCAACAGTGATCGACAAAGAAGTCCGCAACCAGAACATCCCGTGGTTCTCCGAGTCGGTCAAGGTCGGCTACGACGAAGGCATCGTCTCGCAGGAGGTGTTCGACTTCGTCGAAGCGAACGCTCCCGAACTCAATGCTGCGATCAACTCCGATCGCGACCGCCAGTTCGAGTTCTTCGGCCTGCGTACGGTCTATGACCGCTACCTGCTGCGCCATCCCGAGCGCCGTGACGTCATCGAGACGCCGCAGTACTTCTTCCTCCGTGTCGCCTGCGGCCTCGCGGCACCGTCGGGTGGCACAGGTGACGTCGACGAAGCCGTCAAGTTCTACGACCTCATGTCGTCGCTCGCCTACCTCCCGTCGAGCCCCACGCTCTTCAACTCGGGCACCACCCACAGCCAGATGTCGAGCTGCTACCTGCTCGACTCGCCGAGCGACAGCCTCGAAGGCATCTACAAGCGCTACACCGACATCGCCAAGCTGTCGAAGTTCGCCGGTGGCATCGGCGTCGCATGGCACCGGATCCGGTCGAAGGGCAGCCTCATCACCGGCACCAACGGGTTGTCCAACGGCATCGTCCCGTGGCTGCGCACGCTCGACTCGTCGGTCGCCGCCGTCAACCAGGGCGGACGTCGCAAGGGCGCAGCGTGTGTGTACCTCGAGACCTGGCACGCCGACATCGAGGACTTCCTCGAACTGCGTGACAACACCGGCGACCACGCTCGGCGCACGCACAACCTGAACATCGCGAACTGGGTTCCCGACCTGTTCATGGAGCGCGTCGAGAAGGACTGGCAGTGGAGCCTCTTCGACCCGAAGAAGGCCCCGCATCTGACCGACCTGTTCGGTGCCGACTTCGACCGTGAGTACACCGCTGCCGAAGAGGCCGGGCTGTTCGAGAAGCAGGTTCCTGCTCGCCAGCTGTACTCGAAGATGATGCGTACGCTCGCCCAGACCGGCAACGGCTGGATGACCTTCAAGGACGCATCGAACGAGAAGTGCAACCAGACCGGCGAGACCAACGACGACGGTTCGCCTCGTGTCGTGCACCTGTCCAACCTCTGCACCGAGATCCTCGAGGTCACCGACCAGGACAACACTGCGGTGTGCAACCTCGGCTCGCTCAACCTCGGCGCCTACGTCACGGCGCCCGATGCCGACGGTCGCGTCGACTTCGACTTCGAACGCATGGGCCGTGTCGTGCGCCAGGTCGTGCCGTTCCTCGATCGGGTGATCGACATCAACTACTACCCGACGCCCGAAGCCGAGTTCTCGAACCACAAGTGGCGTCCGGTGGGCCTGGGTCTGATGGGTCTGCAGGACGTCTTCTTCAAGAAGGGCATCGCCTTCGACTCACCCGAGGCCAAAGACCTGAGCCAGCGCATCAGTGCTCACATCTACTTCCACGCACTGTGGGCATCGTCGGACCTCGCCGCGGCGAACGGGCCGCACGGCGCCTACGAAGGAACTCGGGCCGCCAAGGGTGAGCTGCAGTTCGACCTCTGGCACGCCGAAGGTCGTACCGGAGCCAAGGGTGTCACGCCGCCCGCCGAACTCGATTGGGACGCGCTGCGTGCGCGCATCGCCGATGTCGGCTTGCGCAACAGCCTGCTCATCGCCATCGCACCCACGGCCACCATCGCGTCGATCGCCGGTTGCTACGAGTGCATCGAACCGCAGGTGTCGAACCTGTTCAAGCGCGAAACGCTCTCGGGCGAATTCATGCAGATCAACCGCTATCTCGTGAACGAACTGCAGGCCCGTGGCCTGTGGGACGACGAGATGATCTCCGAGATCAAGCAGGCCGAGGGGTCGGTGCAGAGCGTCGAGCGCATCCCGGCCGAACTGCGTGAGATCTACCGCACGGCGTGGGAGATCCCGATGCGCCAGCTCATCGACATGGGTGCCGCCCGCGGAGCCTTCATCGACCAGAGCCAGTCGCTCAACCTCTTCATGGAGACGCCGACGATCGGCAAGCTCTCCTCGATGTACCTGCACGCATGGAAGTCGGGTCTCAAGACCACGTACTACCTGCGGAGTCGTGCCGCCACGAAGATCAACAAGTCGTCATCGGGTCCTGCCGTCGGCGCACCGACGCCCCCACCCGAGGGCACGTCGGCTCCGACCAGCTCGCCTGCCAGCGAGAAGAAGTCGTTCACCGAGGAAGAGGCGCTCGCCTGCTCCCTCGAGAACCCCGAATCCTGCGAGGCCTGCGACTGATGGCTCTGATCGACCCGATCTCCCCCGACGTCGACGACGTCACCCCCGACACCGGAGCCACCACGGTCCCGATCGGTGACCAGCGACCCAAGAACATCCTCGACCCGGGCTTCGATCTGACGCTGCGGCCCATGCGGTACCCGCAGTTCTTCGAGATGTACAAGGACTCGATCAAGAACACGTGGACCGTCGACGAGATCGACTTCTCCGACGATCTGGTCGACCTCGATCGCAAGCTGCTGCCGGCCGAGAAGCACATGATCAGCCGCCTCGTCGCGTTCTTCGCGACCGGTGACTCGATCGTGGCGAACAACCTCGTGCTGAACCTGTACAAGCACATCAACAGCCCCGAAGCCCGGCTGTTCCTGTCACGTCAGTTGTACGAGGAAGCGTTGCACGTGCAGTTCTACCTCACGCTGCTCGACAACTACATCCCCAACATGGACGAGCGCGAAGCAGCGTTCGCGGCGGTCGAGAACATCCCGTCGATCAAGGCCAAGGCCGAGTTCTGCTTCAGGTGGATGGACTCCGTCGACGAACTCGACGCCATCACCACACAGGACGAACGCCGCCGGTTCGTGATGAACCTGATCTGCTTCGCCACCTGCATCGAAGGTCTGTTCTTCTTCGCTGCGTTCGCGTACGTGTACTTCCTGCGATCGAAGGGCCTGCTGAACGGCCTGGCCGACGGCACGAACTGGGTGTTCCGTGACGAGTCGTGCCACATGAACTTCGCACTCGAAGTCGTCAACACGATCCGCACCGAAGAGCCCGAGCTGTTCGACGACCAGATGGAAGCCGACATCCGCGCCATGCTGCGCGACGCGGTCGACTGCGAGTACCAGTTCGCTGCCGACGTGCTCGCTGACGGCGTGCCGGGGATGAGCCTCGGCGACACCCGCGAGTACCTGCAGTACGTCGCCGATACCCGGCTGCATCTGCTCGGCTACCAGAGCGAGTTCGGGTCGAAGAACCCGTTCAGCTTCATGGAGTTGCAAGACGTCCAGGGCCTGTCGAACTTCTTCGAGCGCACCGTGTCGAGCTACCAGACCGGCATCGAAGGCAACGTCAGTTTCGACGAGGATTTCTAGAGCATCGGGTCGCCCGGCGTGCTCGCTCGCGCGCGACCACCCGCTCGGGGTCCGTTCGCCAGCTGGCTCTCGGCGTCGGACGTTCGCACGGCCGACGTGGTTCCCCCTCTCGGCCGACCGCACGCTTTCGATCCCGACGGTCGGCTGCCTCGTTCTGCGGCTGACGGGTTGGTGCCCATGAGCGCGGGTGAGGCGGTGTGGCCCGGCGGTCGGCGATGTCTGCGTGGCCGCGGGGATTCTGTCCCCCGTAGGTGGCGGAATCCGGTCCTGGTGGGGGACCGAGGTCGGGCGCGTGGCGGGTTTCGGGGAGTCGGCGTGGGTACGGTGGAATGGTGGATGGATCGGGGTGGCTGACGGCTGCGCGCGTGTTGGTGGTGGCCGGCAAGGGTGGCGTGGGGTCCTCGACGGTGGCGGCCGCAACAGCGTTGGCAGCTGCTCGAGATGGTGCCGACGTGTTGTTCATCGCCGTCGACGGGCGACCCGGGATGGGACCGTTGCTCGGCGGGCGCGAGATCGGCGATCGAGAGCAGACCTTCCAGAAGCTGAAGGGCGGTGGCAAGATCCGCGGCCGGACGATTCCCGCCGACCAAGCATTCGGCGACTACATGGAGATGCGCGGTGTGGGCGGTCTGCTGCGCAAGGCGGCGTCGTCGGCGTCGCTCCCGATGATCGCAGCGGCCACGCCAGGACTCGAACACCTGCTGGTCTTGGGCAAGGTCAAAGAACTCGAACGTGCGGGCAACGCCGACCTGATCGTCGTCGACGCGCCACCGGCGGGTCATGCCGCGCCGTTTCTGCGATCGGCGTCGGGCCTGTCCGACGTGGTCAAGTCGGGCCCCGTGCGTGATCAAGCGAACGAGGTGTCGGAGATGTTGGCCGACGCCGATCGCTGCAAGGCGTTGCTCGTCGCCCTCCCGGAAGAGACACCCATCACCGAGGTGATCGAGCTGGCAGCCGACCTGGGCGACGACCTCGGGATCGACCTGCTTCCGTTCGTGGTCAACGGGTGCTGGCCCGATCGTCCGGGAATCGAGAAGTCACCGGCGATGGCGGCGCGCTCGCACAAGATCAAGCTCACGCCGTCGCTCAAGGCAGCGCTCGAGTCAGCAGCGGTGTTCGGTCGCAGCCGACTCGTCCAGCAGCGCGAGCAGATCGCCCGGCTCGAATCGATGCGCGACGAGGACGTCGTCATCCTGCCGCGTCTGGCCACGCCCCGGATCGGCCCCGAACATCTCGAGGTGCTGGCCGATGCCCTGGTCGGGATCGACACCGAGGGAGCCAACGCGTGAGCGCCGACGAGCAGCGCAGTGATGCGGAGTCGGCGGGTATGTCGCTCGCCCATGCGATCGAGAACAGCGAACTCATCCTCACGTGCGGCCCCGGTGGTGTGGGCAAGACGACGACGGCCGCCGCGCTCGGAGTGGCAGCGGCGCGTGCCGGGCGACGCACGGTCGTCGTCACCGTCGATCCGGCCCGACGCCTCGCCGACGCACTGGGTCTCGAAGAGGGCGCAGCCGCCGACGAACCGCACCGCGTGAAGGGGATCACGAAGCGGTCGAGCGATGGAGAGCTCTGGGCGCTGATGCTCGACGCCGAACAGACCTTCGACCGTCTGGTGCGTGAACAGTCGGGGTCGCGCAAGCAGGCTGAGGCTGTCCTCGAGAACCCCGTCTACCAGGCGATTTCCGGCTCACTGTCGGGAGCGCAGGAGTACATGGCGGTCGAACGGTTGCATCAGTTGCACACGAGTGGCGATTGGGATCTCGTCATCGTCGACACGCCTCCGTCGCGGCACGCGATCGACCTGCTCGAAGCCCCCGACCGTCTGATCGCCTTCCTCAGCCATCCCGTGTACCGGACGCTCACGGTCGGGCAACGCACTTTCGCCAAGATCACCGATGCGGCGTCGTCGATGTTCCTGTGGGCTGTCAAGCGCCTCGCCGGGCCGCAGATCGTCGAAGACACGGTCGAGTTCTTCCGGTCACTCGCGAACATCGAGAGCGGGTTGCGCCGTCGTGCCCGTGAGGTCTCGAAGCTCCTGCGAGGGCCCGACACGTCGTTCGTCGTGGTGTCGAGTCCGCGTGCCGAAGCGGTCGGCGAAGCCGAGCACCTGCTCGACGCGATCAACGACAAGGGCTTTCCGCTCGGTGGGCTCGTGGTCAACCTGATCCATCCGCTGCCGATCGAACTGAGCCACGACGACGAAGATCTGTTGGCGGACCTCGATGACGGTCCGCTGCTCGACCACCTCGACTGGCATCGCGAGTTGTCGCGCCTGGCGAGTGCCGAACGGCATCAGATCGTGACGCTCGAGAAACTGGCGGGGGCCGCGCCGGTCATCGAGCTGCCGTTGCTCGACGTCGACATCCACGACGTTCCCGGCCTCATCGGCCTCGCCGATCGCCTCGTCTGACCCACTGGCTACGATCGAAACGATGTCGTCCAGCGAAGTGTCGATCGACGATCGCGTGCACAACGCCGTCGACGAACTGTTCGATCGGTCGCCCGAGCAGGGCGTGACGCACGCCTTCGTGGCTCGCCGAGGTGGTGTCACCGTGGCGGAGCGCTACGGGACGCGCGCCGCCAATGTGTTCGAGCCGGAGTACCCGGTCGACGCCACGTCCACGCTGCTGTCGTGGAGCATGGCCAAGTCGGTCGTGCACGCAGCCGTCGGAATTCTGGTGTCGGACGGTCTGATCGACCTCGATGCGCCTGCACCGGTTCCGGAATGGACGGACACCGACCGCAAGTCGATCACGCTCATGCACCTGCTCGAGATGCGGCCCGGGCTGCGTTTCGTCGAGGACTATGTACTCAGCGACGCGTCCGGCGATGGCGTTGTCGGCGATGCAGAGACATCGCACTGCATCGAGATGCTCTTCGGCGGAACCGACCCGAGCTTCGGTCACTACGCCGCCGTTCTGCCGTTGGAGCACCCGCCGGGCGCGGTGTTCAACTACTCGTCGGGGACCACGAACATCGTGGCGCGCATCATCGGGGACATCGTTTCGGGTGGGCCTGGGGGCGATCCCGACGAGCGACGCACGGCTGTCGAAACCTTTCTCTCGTCCCGCCTCTTCGCGCCGGCGGGGATGACGAGCGCGACCCCGAGGTTCGACGACGTCGGTGACTTCGTCGGCTCGTCGTATCTCGACGCGACGGCGATCGATTTTGCTCGCTTCGGCGAGTTGTACCTGCATGACGGCGTCACCGAATGCGGGACAGGCGAGCGCATCTTGCCCGCCGGATGGATGGAACATGCCCGGACCTGGTCGGGTCACGACGACGAGACGGGCCTCGACTACGGCCGTCACTTCTGGCTCTGGCCGGCATTTCCCGGCAGCCTCGCGTGCCACGGCTACGAGGGCCAGTTCGTCGTCATCCTGCCTGACCGCGACCTCGTCCTCGTCCACCTCGGCGCGACCGACATCGCCCACAGCCGGGGCCTCCAGATGCGCTTGGCCAGGCTCGCCGAGCTGCTGCGCTGACGGGCGACCATGACGAATGGCCCCGCTGGACGGCTCGGAGTTGCTAGGAAGTGGATGTGAGCGACGCTCCCACCGGCGCTGCCGATGACGCCACACGTCGTGTGAGGCCCGACGGCGCACCGAGCGCGGCTGCTCGCGTCGATGCGGTCGCTGCCGACGTGGTCGCCGGTGCCGCCGAACGGTCGACCGACCGCACCACCCACGGCACGACCGACCGCACTACCCACCGCACCACCGACCGCACCACCGACGTGACGGACGACGATCTCGACGCCACCTTCGAGATGGACCGCGAGGCGCTCCCGACCGGCGAGTTGCCGGCGATCGTTCGCTTCCAATCCGACATCAAACCGCGCATCCGGCCCGTCAGGTTCACACTGCGGATCGCGCTCATCGTCCTCGTCCTCTACTTCGCCATCGCGCTGATCCCGAACTTCGTGACGGCGGCAGAGGAGCTGCGTGCGATCAATCCGTTCCTCATCGCGATCGGTTTCGCTCTCGAATTGGCGGCGCTCTTCTTCTACTCGTTGCTCACCCGGGCGTCGCTCGGCGAAGCGGCCGACCCGTTGTCGGCCATGCGGATGTTCCGCATCCAGCTCAGCACGAAGGCGCTCACGAACGTCGTGCCGGGCGGCAACGCAGCGGGTTCGGCGCTCGGATACCGCCTGCTCACGCTGTCGGGCATCAAGGGGCCTGACGCCGGTTTCGCACTGGCGACCGCCGGCATCGGTTCGGCCGTCGTGCTCAACTTCGTGTTCTGGATCGGACTGGTCGTGTCGATTCCCAGCCGCGGGGTAAACCCGATCTACGGCAGTGCCGCGCTGGCCGGGATCATCATCATCGGCATCGCGGCGTTCCTCGTGATCGGGATCATGGAGGGCCAGGGGCGTGCCGAGCGGGTGGTCCGCTGGTTCGCCCGCCTGTTGCGTACCGACGAGGACCGGATGGCGAGCGCTCTCCACCAGATCGCCACTCGACTCGAAGAACTGATCAGCGACCGCCAGCTGCTCAAGAAGGTGATCCTCTTCGCTCTGCTCAACTGGTTGATCGACGCCGCTGCCCTCTGGGTGTTCCTCCGAGCCTTCGGCGGGACGCTCGACATCGACGCACTGATCGTCGCGTTCGGGCTCGCCAACCTGCTGGCTGCGATCCCGATCACCCCGGGCGGACTCGGCTACGTCGACGCGGCCTACGTGCTCACCCTGGTCGGCTTCGGCCTGACCCAGAACACGGCGACGCTCGGTGTTGCCGCGTACCGGTTCGCACAGTTCTTCTTCCCGATCTTCCTGGGTGCCGCAGCCTATGCGTCGTTGCGGCTCGGGCCGTGGAAGATCGAGCGTCGCGACCGACTCTCACGGCTGCGCGAGCTCGCACGCTCCGACGTCGGCGAGTCGAAAATCGACTTCGCGCTCCGCTTCGGCAAGCGCGAACCGCCTGTGCCGCATCCTCCGGTCGATCCCGACGACCCGATCTGACGCTGCTGCACGCCCGGATTGGTCGAGTCGATGACGGATCGCTACGTTGCGGCCATGACCACACATGAGCGCCCGTTCGGCCGGTACCTCGAAGACTTCACGCCCGGCGACGTGCTGCGGCACTGGCCTGGCAAGACCATCACCGAGTACGACGATCATCTCTTCTGCATGATCACGATGAACCATCATCCGTTGCACACCAACGACTGGTTCGCCGCCGAGTCGGTGCAAGGGCGCAACGTGGTCGTGGGCAACCTCGTGTACTCGCTCGTGCTCGGCATGAGCGTTCCCGACGTGTCGGGTGCGGCGATCGCGAACCTCGAGGTCGAGACTCTCCAACACAAGTTCCCGACCTTCCACGGCGACACGATCCACGCCGAGACGCGCGTGATCGGCGTCAAGGAATCGAAGTCGAAGCCCGACCGCGGCATCGTCACCGTCGAGACCAAAGGCTTCAATCAAGACGGCAAAGAAGTCTGCTACTTCACCCGCAAGGTGCTGATCTGGAAGAAGGACGCCGCACCCGAGCGCACGCGCCCGTACGACGGCGTCGACGTCTGGGCCGACTGAGGTCGAGCCGACCGGGCGCCGCCGTGGCCGAGGATCGCGACCCTGACGATCTCGTCGGTCCCGGTCGGTCCGCGAACGTCGGTGGAGCGCTGCGCCCCGGTGCCGCCTCGGACACCGGTGTCCCCGTCACTCCCGACATGCGTGTCGACACCGGTGCGCCCGTCAGCCCGGGTGCGACCTCGCGACCCGGTCCGCCGTTCGCCCCCGGGCTGGTGTCGGCATGGGGCGCCTCGCGACTGCGCGACCTCCCGTGGCGCCAGACCCGTGACCCGTGGCAGATCCTCGTCGCCGAGGTGATGCTGCAGCAGACGCACGTCGACCGGGTGATCCCGAAGTGGAACGCCTTCCTCGACGCGTTCGCGACGCCCGCAGAGTGTGCGGCCGCCTCGCTCGGTGATGTGCTGCGGCTCTGGCAGGGACTCGGATATCCGAGACGTGCCCGCAACCTGCACCTGGCTGCCACCGTGGCGGTCGAGTCGAACGACGGCCGACTTCCCGACGACCTCGACGGTCTGCTCGCTATTCCCGGCGTCGGCCCGTACACAGCACGGGCTGTGCTCGCGTTCGCCTTCGAGCGCGACGTGGCGGTGGTCGACACCAACATCGCGCGCATCCTCGCGCGCACGGCAGGGGAGCGGCTCACGCCGAAGGTGGCGCAGGCGGTGGCCGACAGCCTGGTCCCGCAGGGGGACGGTTGGGGGTGGAACCAGATGTTGATGGACCTGGGCGCGATGGTCTGTCGCCCGACACCGCACTGCGACGAGTGTCCGATTGCCGACTCGTGTGTGTGGAATCGGGCCGGGCGACCCGACCCCGATCCGGCGATCGGTTCGGCGGGAGTCAGCACGAAGCAGGCTCGGTTCGAGGGGAGCAACCGCCAGCGCCGGGGTGCCGTGATGAAGGCGGTGTCCAACGGACCCCGCCCGGCCGGCGACCTCGACTCCGATGCGGTCACCCAACTCGTCGACGACGGCCTGGTCGTCCGCCGCGGCGACACGATTTCGCTGCCCGAGTGACATACGTGAAGGGTCTGTCCCCTCACGTATGGGGCTCGCGCGCGGGCGGGCGAGACGGTGGCGGTCCATACGTGAGGGGACAGACCCTTCACGTATTGGGTGTGGTCGGCGGACGGGGGCAAACCTTCCCGGGATCGAGACGCCGGAGCGGGATCGAGGCGCTCGAGCCGTCGGCGAATTACTTGCGGGCGGTGCGTGACATCTAGCGTTCCAGTCGATGCGTCCCGCAAAAGACTTCTTCCGTCCGCTCGCCGTCGGAGCCCCTCAGCCGCCCGCCGAGATCCCGTTCCCACCGAGCCGGATGATCCACTTCTTCCCGCCGTCGAACGAGAAGATGCGCTCGAAGGTCCCGCAGATCGCGCCGACGGTCGACATCCTCCTCGCCAACCTCGAGGACGGCGTCCCCGCCGACCAGAAGGAGGCGGCACGAGCCGGGATGATCGAGGTCGCCGCGGACGTCGACTTCGGCCAGACCCAGTTCTGGACCCGTGTGAACAGCCTCGACTCGCCGTGGTGTCTCGACGACCTCACCGCTGCGGTGCTCGAATGCGGCGACGCACTCGACGTGATCATGATCCCGAAGGTGGAGGGTCCCGAAGACATCCACTACGTGGATCGACTGCTCGCACAACTCGAAGCGAAGGCCGGTCGGACGAAGCCGTTGCTCGTGCACGCCATCCTCGAGACGGCGCGTGGTGTGGCCAACGTCGAGGAGATCTGCGCGGCATCGCCGCGGATGCAGGGCCTGTCGCTCGGGCCAGCCGACCTCGCCGCCAACCGGCGGATGAAGACCACTCGGGTCGGTGGCGGGCACCCCGGCTATCTCGTGCGTGACGATCCGCCCGAGGGCCCTGACGGCGAGACCGACATCGACGGCGTCCGACCGACGCACCAGCAGGACCTGTGGCACTACACGATCGCTCGCATGGTCGACGCCTGCGTGGCCAACGGGATCTTGCCGTTCTACGGACCGTTCGGCGACATCAAGGACACCGTTGCCTGCGAAGACCAGTTCCGCAACGCCTACCTGCTCGGCTGCGTCGGTGCGTGGAGCCTGCACCCGGTTCAGATCGACGTCGCCAAGACGGTCTTCAGCCCCGACCCGGCCGAAGTCGCTCACGCCCAGCGTGTGATCGAAGCAATGGGTGACGGTACGGGCGCCCTCATGCTCGACGGCAAGATGGAAGACGACGCCTCGGTGAAGCAGTGCCACGTCGTCGTCGAACTGGCCCGCCGCCTCTCCGAACGCGATCCCGACCTCGCCGCCACCTACGGCTTCTGACCCGCACGCGTGGAGATCGGTGTCAGACACCATTCTCCACGCGGGTCTCCAGCACGACCTCGACCTCACCTGAATAGGACTCCTCATGACCGATGATCTGCGGCCCCGCCGCTCCGTGCTCTACATGCCCGCCGCCAACGAGCGAGCGCTCGAGAAGGCGAAGACGATCGCAGCGGACGCGATCATCTTCGACCTCGAAGACGCCGTCGCCCCCGATGCGAAGCCAGCGGCGCGCGAACGCGCCGTGGCGGCTGTGCGCTCGGGCGAGTACGGCGATCGCGAGTTGACGATCCGCTGCAACGGCCTCGACACCCAGTGGGGCGCCGACGACATCGCTGCGGCGGGCCCGGCCGGGCCGTCGGCTGTGGTGATCCCGAAGGTCGATTCGGTCGACGGTGTCGACGCAGTGTCGCAGCAACTCGACGCCGCAGGCGCGTCGCCCGACGTGATGATCTGGCCGATGATCGAGACGCCGACCGCCTTCTTCGAGGTCCGTGCGATCGCTGCTCACCCACGAGTGGCGGCCTTGGTGATGGGGACCAACGACCTGGCCAAGGAACTGCGGACGCCGATCGTGGCCGGACGCCACCCGCTCGTTCCGCACCTGGGAATGGCGCTCCTCGCCGCCCGAGAAGCAGGCAAGGTCATCATCGACGGTGTCTACAACGACGTGAAGAACCCCGAGGGGTTTCTCGCCGAGTGCGTGCAGGGCATGGAGATGGGCTTCGACGGAAAGACGCTGATCCATCCCTCGCAGGTCGAGCCGACCAACGACACGTGGGCGCCGTCGTCCGACGAGGTCGAGTACGCAGGCCGCGTGATCGAGGCGTTCGACGCCGCCGTCGCCGACGGCAAGGGCGTCGTCACCGTCGACGGGCGGATGATCGAGAATCTCCACGTCGACAACGCCCGCCGCGTCCTCGCCACCGCGGCCGCCATTGCCGGCCTGAGCTGACGCCGGCCTGAGCCGGCTCGGTCTCGAGACAGGTCGGACCCATCTCACGACAGGTCAGACATGCGACGAGACACGTCCCATTGCAGGTCAGACCCGCGATCGGAGGCGACCTGTCATGTGACGACTGACTCCATTGCGGGGCTCAGCAGCGGTCGGGGAGGTGGTGTTCGGCGACGGCGACGTGGGCGACCCAGGTCGTCGGCGGTGAGCGGATCCGGCGAACAGTTCAGTTGGTGAGGGTGTCGAGGATCTGGTCGAAGACGACGTCGGCGTAGGTGATCATCTCGTCGTCGGTGCGATCTTGGATCGGGTGAGGCGTGAACACTCTCGACACGGCGGGAAACCCGAGTGCGGTCGATTGGGACTCGGCCGCGTCGACGAACTGGTCAGAGGCGACGAACATCGACGGGATGCCGCGCAGTTCGAGATCGTTGATGTCGTGCACACTGCACGACGTGCAACTGCCTCAATCGGCCAAGGCTTCGATGACCACCTGACACTCGGTGGCGATCTGATGGCGCAGGTCGACGGGCGCCGGCTTGGCGAACGTCGGCTTCTTGTACCGCTTGACCGACGCGCCGATTCCGACGAGTCGCTCTTCGATCCGGTCGAGGAAGATGTCGCCACGCGGCTTGGAGATGTCGAGCAGCCCCACGGTCAGGCCGTCGAGCGTGGACGGGCGGGCGAGCCGTTCCCGTGCGACGAGCGCCCGTTCGCTGGTGGGGTCGAGGAGCGTGGTCATGCAACAGTTCTAGTACGTGACGGCCAGCGTGGTCGGCTTGGACCCGATGGCGCCGTTCACCCAGCCGCCGATGATCTGGCTGAACAGGCCGGCGCCGCCACCCGCATAGGTGAGCATCAGCCCCCCGGGGCGGAATTTGGGGAGCGACTCGGCCGATGCGAATGCCTCCGGGACACCTTCGTCGATGCCGTCGGCACCACGCACGAGTTCCGACCCCGGTCGGTTCAGGTGCTCCGAGATCGCTGCGATGATCTGATCACGGCCCCATCCGGCGCGGGCGAACACGTCAGCGTGCTCGGGGCCCATCACGACGATCGCGTCGAACATCATGATCAGCTTCGGGTGATTGATCGCCTGCAGCTTGAGTGCGAACGAGCGTACGAGTGACTCGGGGGTGCGTGAGAGCTGGTCGACCATGCAGTGCGGTGCCTCGCCGGCGAACACGGTCAGCGCATCCACACCGTCGTCGATCCCGTGTTCGGTGGCGAGGCGTCCGTACGGAGAGGTGTCGTCGGCTTCGGCGAAGCAGAACGAGATCTTGGCCGGACTCCCGTGCGCGGCTCGATCGACTTCACCGGGGCGGCCGCCGCCGACGTTGCGTACGACGAGTTGCAGCGCACGTCCGATGGTCAGGTTCGCCCTGTTTCCCTGGCCGAGCGCGTTGCCGCCCGAATTCATCCCGATCGCTCGGGTGCCGGGTCCGCTGCAGACCACGACCGGGCCGACCGGCATGGTCGTGGCGAGCAGGCCGTGCATGTTGAACTCTTCGGTGCACGCCGCTTCGACAGCGGTCAGCACCCACGGCAGGTATTCGGGCTGGCAACCCGCCATCACCGCGGCGATCGCCACTTTCTCGACGGTGACCTCGACGAGGTCGGGTGGCACCGTCGCGACGATGTCGCTCGGCTGACGCGACGTGCCCTCCAGCATGGCGAGCACCCGCTCCTCGGTCGGCGGCACCACGGGGAGCCCGTCGGTCCAGCCACGCCGGAACATCATCTCCATCTCGTCTTCGGCCGATGCGACGTCGATGCGGCGACTCGACAGAGCCGATCCACCGAAGCGGGCGCGCAGTGCGTCGACGAGGTCCGGGTCGACCGAGAGCGACCCGCAGCCGGGACGCATGGCCGGCAGGTCGGGGCCGAGGCCCTCGACACCGGTGAACGATTCCCACTGGTCGCGTGACCAGCCGACCGTTCGCTCGACCTCGGCGCCGTCCTCGACGCGTAGGAGGGTCGGCACCGTCTCGATGTCGTGGTGCCAGCTGACGGCGAGAGAGGTGTCGTCGATGACCGTCATGTCGGCCGGGAAGCCCGGGTCGTCCTGTGAGTACACCGTGAGCCCCGGTGACGACACGAGTTGCGCCAGCACCGGCACCACGGTCTGGCAGGTCTCACAGTCGTTCTTGACCACGACGACCAGGCCGTCGGGCAGCGCTGGTGTCGCGCTGGTGGCTGCGGAGTCGGGTGAGGTGGCGGGGCCGCCGGCGGTCGGGTCGCTCATGTCGGGTGGGCTCCTGGGTCGGATCGTGCGTGTTCGCCATCCGGGTGCGATGGCCGAGACGTGCTCGTGTCGAACGTAGTGGTCAGCCTCGTCGACGCGTCAAGCGGGTGTCTGACGACTGTCAGGCCGCAGCGGATCACGGGTTGGTCGGGTCCGCTCCGGGTGGGTGCCGGGTCGGGTGCCGGGTCGATGGCGGATCGACGCGCGTGGCGTCACGAACGCACATGCGACGAACTTCACACCGGGCCAGTTTCCGAGCCGACACTCCGCCCGACATAACCTGTACCCCGTGGGGGTCGATCAGGGGTGCTCGAGCATGGAGGCAGGCATGAGCCTGACCTTCCACGGCGTCCGTGGGTCGACCCCATGCCATGGCTCCGACATCGTCGGCTACGGCGGCAACACCTCGTGTGTGTCGGTCGACATCCCCGGCGCCGACCCACTCCTGTTCGACCTCGGAACGGGTCTCCGGTACTTCGGTGCGGGCCACGCCTCCGGGCAACCATTCGCTGGGACCTGTCTGCTCAGCCACCTGCACTGGGATCACATCCAGGGGCTGCCGTTCTTTGCGCCGCTGCTCACCGAAGGCTCCGAGGTCACGGTGTACGCGCCGACGCAGGACGACGGCCGCACGGTCGCCGAGGTGTTCGCCGACACGATCAAGCCGCCGCTCTTCCCCGTCGACCTCGAACTGCTTCCGGGGACGATGCGCTTCGTCGAGGTCACCGACGACGAGTTCGTGATCGACGGCGGACCGGCCGGTGAGATCCGAGTCGTGTCGCGGGTCATCCCACACGTCGGCACGACGCTCGGCTTCCGCGTCGAGTGGAACGGTCAGAGCGTCGCATACATGAGCGATCACCAGATGCCGTGCGACGGATCGCTCGCCGTGACCGAGGGTGCGCTCGAACTGTGCGAGGGCGTCGATGTGCTGATCCACGACGCGCAGTACACGCCAGACGAGTTCGTCGGCAAGTGCGACTGGGGCCACTGCACGATCGACTATGCGGTCTGGCTCGCCGGCCACGCCGGGGTGAAGCGCCTCGCTCTGTTCCACCACGATCCGAGTCACGACGACGACCGACTCGACGCACTGATCGAGGTGGCGGCGGCCGAGGGTGCCCGTCACGGGGTCTCGGTGTTCGGTGCGCGCGAGGGTCGCACCATCTCGGTCGGTCTCTAGATCCGAGGCGCGTGGACACCGTCTCGACTGTCGCAGCAGTGCTGCTCGGCATCGCCTTCGTCGTGGCCGGCGGTTCCAAGTTGGCCGACGGGCCCGCCTGGCCCGAGCAGGCTCGCGGCCTCGATGCGCCGTCGATCACGGTTCCTGTCGTGCCGTGGTTCGAACTCGCGCTCGGCGCGCTGCTCATCGTGCAGGTCGCTCGGGTGTGGGTGGCCGGCGTCGCGCTGGCGCTCGTGATCGTGTTCACGATCCTGATCGGACGCAAGCTGGCGCAGGGCGAGCGACCGCCGTGCGCGTGTTTCGGGGCGTGGTCACCGACCCCGATCGGGCCGGTCCATCTCGTTCGCAACGCCGGCCTGATGGTGCTGGCGGTCGTTGCGATGGTCTAGTCGTTCGGGCCGGTCGGTTCGCTGCGGCGTCGTCGCATCGCCGTGACGCCGACGGCTGCGATCGCTGCGACGCCGACTCCTCCGCCGGCGAGGCCGAGCGGACTGGACCTGTCGTCGTCGTCGGCTTCATCGGCGGCGGTCGTCGATTCGAGCGGGACGACGGTCGCGTCGGCGGCGGTGTCGAGCGACGACCCGTCGGATCCGGCGTCGTTCGACCCTGTGTCGTCGGAGGTTCCTGCGGGGCGCCGTGTGACGGCGAGTCGCAGCGGGGTCGATGTCGGCTCGACCGTCAGCTCGAAGTCGACGGGCGTGACGTCCTCACCTGCCGAGTCGCGCAGCGGCGTCACGAACGAGACGGCGCCAGCCATGTCGGAGCGGAGCCCGAGGTCGAGGAGGGCATGTGCCGAGTGGGCAGCGCCGTCGTCATCGGATCCGGTTGCGGCCAACACGAGCCGACTGGGTGCGGTCGGGTGAGCGGCGAGCACGACGATCCCGGTCGCAGGATCAGCGTCCGGTTCGGCCGCCTCCAGATCGAGCGACTCGATCATCGGCTGACGGTCGGGGCTGCCGAGCAGGATCAGGTGTCGGTCGGCGTCGGCGTCAGCATCGGAGGCGATGATCTCGGCGGGTGCGGTGAGCGGTGCGAGCAGGACGGCCACATCGATCGCGTCGGCGAGTTCGGCCTCGGCCGGGTCGGTCGGTAGGACGACGGCGAGATCTCTGCCGTCGACGGGGGTGCGGAACGTGTACGGAAGGTCGTCGAGGTCGACCGAGATCTCACTCCGTGCGGGCCCGATGTCGATTCGGGTCGTGTCGGAGATCTCGACCGACGGCAGCGCCGAACCATTTCCGCAGTTGCTCGTGGGGAGGTCGAAGTCGGCGTCGAGACGGATCACGTTGCGCCCGGCGCGCAGTGTGGAACCGGGCACCACGACGGCCGAGTCGCCGGTCGTCCCGTCCGCTGCGAAGGCAGCGGTGCCGATCCGTTCACCGTTCACGATCACGCCGACGCCGCGGAGGTCGTCGATTCCGGTGGACGCCCGTGCGTCGACCGAGATGGTCACACTGTCGGGGACACCGGCGATCGGGACGTCGAGCCCGTACACCGTCGAGTCGCGGCCGAAGCCTGTGAGGGTCCGTTCGGAGTATCCGAGTTCGGCGAGGGTGAGCGAGTCGCCCGCCGTGTCGATCGTGTAGTCGTCCGGAGTGTCGTCGGTCAGCGACGATGCGGCATCGACGACGGCGTCGTGGTCGAGTCCGGCCACGACGAGCACGGGCGAGCCGGTGGAGCGGTGCGCGATCGCAGCGACCGAGGGTACTGCGGCAGTGAGGTCGTCGATGTCGAGGTCGTCGATCGTGAGAGCACCCTCGGGTCCGGCGAAGATGAGGTCGTCGAGCGTCGAGAACTGTTCGATGTCGGCGGCCAGGCCGAGCACGATGCTCGGGCGCTGCGGGTCGAGAGTGAGGTCGTCGGTCGCGAGGTGGACGTCGACGTCGACACCGTCGGCAGAGATCTCGCGAACCGACCCCGCCAGGTGAGCAGCGGCGGTCATCAGGCGAGCAGGGTCATCGCCGACGAGGTGGACGTCGAGGCCGACGTCGACGTTGCCGAGCGGGTGGAGCGCTGCGACCGCATCGTCGACGAGTGGTGCGGCCGTCGGTGCGAGCGACGCCACGAGACCCGTCGATTCGGCGAAGGTCATGCGACGGGCGGGGTGATTCGGGTCTTCGCATCGGTCGTCGAACTCGACGTCGATGTTGCCGATGACCTCGAGTCGGTTGTCGCCGACGACGAGTAGGTCGGCGGGGATCTCGACCGCAGCGCCGGCCTCGCCCGGTCCGAAGGCGACGTCGGTGACGTGCTCGTTGTTGACCTCGACGGTGAGAGTTCCCGACGACAGCGGACCCGTGCTCCACCCCATCTGGAAGGTGGCTGGCCCGTCCGCGACCCATCCGGTGGGGATGGTGAAATCGAGTCGCTGAGTGGAGTCGGTACCCGTGAGCTCGGCGGATACGTCGGACAGCAGCCAGGACACTCCGCTGGATGGTGAGATGCCCGACCGGCCCGGGTCGATCCCGACGGTCGGGTCGCTCGGCGCCTCGTCGGAGGAGGGAGCACCGTCGCCATCGGGAGCGGCGTCGGTGATCGAAGTGGGAAGCAACGCGAAGGCGACCAGCGAGACGACGGCAGCAGAACTGGTCAGTCGAAGGTGGTGAGCGAGCGTGCGATGGGGCTGGTGGCGGGGAGTCATGGCATCGGGACCGGCAGAACGCAGTCACTCCATCATCGGCCGCCATCCGACGCGCCTTGAGGAGAATCTGACGATTTCTTGACCCGGCCGTGACGATCGTGACGATCGTGACGATCGGGCACGATCGGGCACGACGGCTTGCGAGCTCCGGAGCGAGTCGAGCGGAGCCTTCGCGGGCGGGCGCATCAGGTGGTGGCGAGCAAGAACGCGAGGGTGCGGGCTTCGTCGAGCCATGCGTCGTAGCGGCCGGTCGGTCCGCCGTGGCCGGCACCCATCTCGGTGCGCATCACGATCGGCCGGTCGCCGGTGTTCACCTCGCGCAGGCGGGCGACCCATTTGGCTGGTTCGTGAACGCTGACCCTCGGATCGTTCAATCCGGCAGTCGCGTACAGCGCCGGGTAGTCGGCGGTGACGGTGTTGTCGTATGGCGAGTAGGCGAGCATCGCGGCGGCGAACGGCTCGGATCGCGGGTCGCCCCACTCCTCCCACTCGGTCACCGTGAGCGGCAGGGTCGGGTCGCTCATCGTGTTGACGATGTCGACGAAGGGCACCTCGGCAACGACCGATGCGAACAGGTCGGGGCGTTGAGTCATGCACGCTCCGACGAGCAGGCCGCCGGCCGAACCACCGCGGATCGCGAGGCGGTCCCCGGCGACGACACCGGCGTGCACGAGGTGCTCGGCCGACGCGATCATGTCGTCGAACGTGTGCTGCTTCTGCTCGAGCTTGCCGTCGAGATACCACTGACGACCGAGTTCGCCACCGCCGCGCGGGTGGGCGAGCGCCCAGACCATTCCACGGTCGAGCAGCGACAGTCGGGCGACCGAGAACCACGGTGCCAGAGATGCCTCGTACGATCCGTAACCGTAGAGGCAGGCGGCGGCGGTCCCGTCGAGCGGGGTGTCGACGTGGCGGACGATGTCGATCGGGACCGACGTGCCGTCGGCCGACGCGGCCCACATCCTGCTCGCCACGTAGTCGTCGACATCCACATTGGGTGTCGGGATCCGCCGCAAGAGGGTGCGCTCGCCGGACTTCAGGTCCTCGTCGTAGAGGGTGGTGGGCGTCGTGAGCGACTGCGAGGCGAACCGCAACGTCGTCGACGTCCACTCGGGGTTCGCCCCGAGGTTGACGTCGTGGGGTTCCGGACCGAGATCGACGACCCGTTCGGTTCCGTCGCGAAACACGAGTCGCAGGCGCGGTTGGGCGTCGAGCCACTCGTAGACGACGAGGTGCGATTCGAACGGCTCGACGCCGATGATCCGGCGGCCGGGGGAGTGTGCGATCAGTTCGGTCCACTCGCCGTCGAGGTCGGTCGACTGCATCACCCGGAAGTCGGGGGCGTCCTCGTTGGTCACCATCACGAAGCGGTCGCCCCAGTCATCGATGCCGTACTCGACACCGTCACGCCGTGCGGCGACGACCTGCGGCTCGCCGAGCGGGTCGTCCGACGGTAGGAACCGGACCTCGGCGCTCGTCTTCGAACCGGAGTGGATCACGATCCACCGGTCGGAACGTGTTTCGCCGACCTCGACGAAGAACCGTTCGTCGGCTTCCTCGTGGACGAGCACGTCGTTCTCCGACGTGGCGTCGCCGACGGAGTGACGCCAGACCTGGAACGGGCGCTCCTGTTCGTCGGCGCGGACGTAGAAGAGGAAGGTGCCGTCGGACGACCAGGCAGTGCCGGCGTTGCTGACTTCGCTGATCCGATCGTCCAGATCGACGTACTGTTCGCCGCCGGCTGGTTCACCACTGCCGCTGCCGCTGTCGTCGTCGCTGTGGTGGTCGCTGTGGTGGTCGCTCGCCTCGGTGTCGCGGGTCTCCGGGAAATGGCGAATGCGCAGTTCGTAGCGCTCGTCGCCCTCGGTGTCGATCGACCAGGCGAACATCGTGTGGTCGTGGTTCGCGTCGAACGAACCGAGGTCGAAGTAGTCGGTCGCCCCGACTCGCTCGGCCTCGACGTTCTCGTCGAGCAGGAGTTGGCCGGACGCCGTCTCGGCGGTTCGGCCCCGATGGTGGAGCGGGTAGTCGAGGCCTTCGACGGTCGAGCCGACATACCACCAGCCCCCGTTCATCACGGGCGTCGACTGGTCGGTCTCTTGCACACGAGACTTGATCTCGCCGAAGATCGACTCGACCGTCTCGCCGTGGTCGGCGAACCAGCGATCGCTGTACCGATTCTCCGATTCCAGGTACTCGACGAGGCGAGCATCGTCGACGTCGCGCATCCACGCGTAGTGGTCGTCCGCATCGCCCGTCGGCCGGCGCCAGACGTGGGGGACTCGGAGCGCACGAGGCGGACCCTCCGGTGTGACAGCTGTCGTGGGGGCGTCATTGTGTTCGTTCACGGTCGAGCCAATGTAGGACGAGACCGCTACCGTCCCTCGTCGTCATGCGAGTGTGGATCGACCAAGACCTCTGTACCGGAGACGGCATCTGCATCGACCACTGCGACGACGTGTTCGTCCAGTTGGAAGACGGGATTGCCTACGTGGCCGAAGCCGGCCAGCCGTGCAACGACCCCGGCGGTTCCGGCAGCCTGGCGCAGGTCCCGGTGCGGTACGTCGATTCGGTCATCCACGCGGCCGAGATGTGTCCCGGTGAGTGCATCTTCATCGAGCCCGACGCGAACCCCGGAGAACTCGCCGACACGGCCGACGACCACCCTGATGTCGTCGACCGATCGGCGGCCTGACGCAGGTCCTGTCCCGGCGCGTCGGCGCGGCCCGCAACTGCGTGTGTGACCGCCTTCGCAACGGGATACCTGCAGCTCACCGGGGTTTCAAGGCCCCGGGTTGGGTACAATCGAACACACGGCCGGGTTCCGGCCACCCAGTTTCGACAGGTACAGGAGTGTTCCCATGACCAGTTTCGATCTCGACCTCAGCAAGTACGACCTCGGCTGGTCCGATGAAGGCGTGGAATACGCCTTCACCCCCGAGAAGGGCATCAACCCCGGTGTCGTCGAACAGATCTCGTGGTGGAAGGGCGAGCCCGAGTGGATGCGCAAGATGCGCCTGCGCTCACTGCGCCTGTTCGACAAGAAGCCGATGGCCGAGTGGTTCGCCGTCAACATGCCCGACATCGACTTCCAGGACATCTACTACTACCTGCGGCCCAAGGGCGAGCAGGTCAGCGAGTGGGACGAACTGCCCGAGGAGATGATGCGGACGTATGAGAAGCTGGGCATCCCCGAGGCCGAGCGCCAGTATCTCGCTGGCGTCACGGCGCAGTACGAGTCCGAGGTCGTGTACCACAAGAACCGTGAAGACCTGGAGGAGCAGGGGATCCTGTTCTGCGACATGGACACGGCGCTTCGTGAGTACCCGCACCTGGTCAAGGAGTACTTCGGCACGGTCATCCCGCCCGGCGACAATAAGTTCGCCGCGCTCAACACCTCGGTCTGGTCGGGTGGCTCGTTCATCTACGTGCCGCCGGGCGTCGAGGTCGAGATGCCGCTACAGGCCTACTTCCGGATCAACTCCGAGAGCGCTGGCCAATTCGAGCGCACGCTGATCATCGCCGACGAGGGCTCGAAGGTCCACTACATCGAAGGTTGCTCGGCACCCGTCTACACGAAGGACTCGCTGCACTCCGCGGTCGTCGAGATCGTCGTCAAGCCGCACGCTCGCGTCACGTACACGACGATCCAGAACTGGTCGCCGAACGTCTACAACCTGGTCACCAAGCGGGCCCGGGTCGAGGCGCACGGCCACATGGAATGGATCGACGGCAACATCGGCTCGAAGCTCACCATGAAGTACCCGGCCGTGTACCTGGTCGGCGAAGGTGCCACCGGCGAGGTGCTCTCGGTTGCCTACGCGGGCGACGGACAGCACCAGGACGCCGGCGCCAAGATGGTGCACGCAGCGCCGAACACGACGTCGAAGATCGTCTCGAAGTCGATCAGCAAGGACGGTGGCATCACGACGTATCGCGGTCTGGTGCGCATCGACGAGGGAGCGACCGGTGCGAAGAGCCACGTCGAGTGCGACGCACTGATCCTCGACGAGGACTCGATCTCCAAGACGCTGCCGTACATGGAAGTGGGCGAGCGCGATGCGCAGATCGGCCACGAGGCGACGGTGTCGAAGATCGCTGACGAGCAACTCTTCTACCTCATGTCGCGCGGGCTCTCCGAGGAGCAGGCGATGGGCATGATCGTGAACGGGTTCATCGAACCGATCACCAAGACGCTGCCGATGGAGTACGCGGTCGAGTGGTCGCGCTTGATCGAACTGCAGATGGAGGGGTCGGTCGGCTGACCTTCTCTTCCGCCCGGTCTGGCTCGCCCGTGGCCGGGTCCGCGGGCGGTTCCTGACCGGCCTGCGACCCTCGCGTCATGCCGCGCGAGTACATCGTCGATCAGCCTCCCTCAGGCGACTGAAACCGTGGAGATCGGTGTCAGACACCGATCTCCACGCTGAACCGGGTCTGCTGCCGGCGGGACGGGTGCTTTCGACGCGAGGATGGGCTGGTGACGGGAATCGGTCGGAGAAGGGTCTCGCCGCGTCGGCAGTTCGGGCTGCTGCTGGCGACCGCTGTGGCGGTCATGACCGTGTCGTCGGCGGGCGGGGTGGGGCGTGCAGATGAATCGTCAGTGGCTGACGCCGCTTTGCTGGCGAAGCCGTTGGCCGCAGGCGACGTGCTGCGGGTGTCGGTGCCGGCGGCGGAGGGCGGCAAGACCGTCATCGGTCAACTGACCGTCGCCCGGGCGACCGATGTCGGGTTCGTGACGGCGTACGCCTGCGGGGAGGGTTTGCCTCGAGACGATGCGGGCCGGATCGACAAGTCCGATCTGAACTACGACGGTCGCGTCGCCGGGGCGTGGTCGAACCGGCTGATCGTCGAAGCCGACGACGATGGCGACGTGTGCTTTTCGACGTCGGGAGAGGTCGAGATGATCGTCGACATCAACGCGACGACGTTCGACACCGGCATCACCTCGTTCGCAAGTCGACGCACCGACACGCGAACGGACGACACGCCGCTGGCGGCAGGAGACGTGCTCAAGATCTCCGTGCCCGAGGCGGTGGGTGGCCGGACGGTGATCGGTCAGGTCACTGCCGCTCGGGCGACCGACGTCGGCTTCGTCACCGCGTACGGGTGCGCTGACGGACTCCCGATGGCCGACGATGCGATCAGCAGGTCCGACCTGAACTACGACGGACGCGTGTCTCCGGTCCGGTCGAACCGACTGATCGTCGCCGCCGACGAAGACGGCGACGTGTGCCTGCGGGCCGAGACGGGGGTCGATCTCGTCGTCGACGTGAACGGCGTGGCCGACACCGGGATCTCGTCGTTCCCCAACGAGCGCACCGACACACGTCTGGGCGGCGAACCGATCACGGCCGGCGAACTCCTGCGGATCAACATCCCCGAGGCTGAGGGATCGCTGACGGTCGTGGGCCAGTTGACGGCCGCCGGCGTCACCGACGCGGGCTACGTGACCGCCTACGCCTGTGAAGACGGGTTGCCGGTCGACGATGCCGGCTTCGTCACGCGTTCGGATCTCAACTACGACCCTCTCCTCGCGACCTCACTGTCGAACCGGCTGATCGTCGAAGCCGACGCGAATGGCGATGTGTGCTTCTTCACTCTCGCCTCGGTCCATCTCGTCGTCGATGTCAACGGGGTCTCGGGCGCGGGGATCACGTCGTTGCCGAATCGGCGGACCGACACCCGTCGGAGCACGGCCCCGGGAACCCGCGACCTGCCGGTCGACGAGAGCGGCGTGCCGCAGTGGCCGCCCTACGAGGTGCTCGGCCCGCTCGATGGCGTCGCTGCGTTGACCGGACTGCCGTCGAACTCGGATGTGAACAATCGACCGATCATCGCCGTGAAGATCGACAACTTCCGCCTTGCCCGGCCGCACTTCGGCATCGATCAGGCCGACGCGATCCTCGAAGTGAACGTCGAGGGCGTGTCGCGATTCATTGCGCTGTTCCACTCCCAGACTCCCTCGATCGTGGGGCCGACACGGTCGGCGCGCACGACAGATCTCGATCTGCTCGCTGCGATGAACCGTCCGCTCTTCGCCTACTCGGGGGCCAACTTCGGTGTGACCCAGTGGCTCCGATCAGCGGAGCGCTCCGGAGTGCTCGAGGACTTCGGTGCGCAGCGAAACGGCTGCTTCACTCGGGTGGACGGTCGGCCGGGGCCGCACAACCTGGCCCTGAGCCCGTCGTGCGTGCTCGACTCGGGCCGAGATGCGGGGCCTGGACGACCGCTGTGGGCGATCGACGCCTCGTGGGCGCCGTCCGAGGAAATGGGAGCGTCGCCCGACACGACGTTCGAGGTCGCAATGGACGGAGTCCGGGTGGGGTGGACATGGGACTCGACGGCAGAGCGGTACCTGCGATCGCAGGATGGTGCGCCGCACGTGGTCACGTCGGGAACGCAGCTGAGCGCGTCGACGGTCGTCGAACTCGCGGCGGTCCACACGGCATCGACCGTCGATGCCCGCTCGCCGCATGTCGTCACGCTGGGCAGCGGTAACGCGCGCGTGCACCGTGATGGATTGGCGATCGCCGCGACGTGGACGCGCGAGTTCCCCGCCGATCGTTTCACCTTCCGCGATGCGGCAACCGGCGAACCGCTCCCGCTCGACGAAGGCATCACCTTCCTCGAGTTCGTCCGCGACCGCTGACGTCCGCGCGTCGCCGTCAGATGGTGGCGACGTAGATCGTGCTGCTCGTCGGCGTGTCGGTGAGGGGATTCGGGAAGGTGACGATGTGGGCGTCGGCAGTGTCGAAGGTGGAGCGGAGCACACGCAGGTACTCGTCGTCGGGCTCGTCGTTCGACCAGAGCGAGAAGACGCCGCCGCTGTTCAGGGCCGATGCGAGGCGCTCGGTACCGGCGGGTTCGTAGAAGGTTGCGTTCGCCGGGTCGAGAAGGTGACGGGGCGAGTGGTCGATGTCGAGCAGGATCGCATCGAACATCGACGGCGCGTCGGATCCGAAAGCGAACCCGCCGGTGGCGAGTTCGAAGAAGTCGGCGTGGACCAGTTCGCATCGGTCGTCGTCGACGAGCGAGGGTTCGAGCGGGACGAGGCGGCGGCGGTGCCAGTCGATGACCGGTTCGAGTGCGTCGACGACACGCACCGACCGCACTCGTGGGTCGAGCAGCGCCGTGCCAGCGGTGTAGCCCAACCCGAGCCCACCGACGACCACGTCGAGGGGGTCGTTGGGCGTGGCGGCGAGCCCGAGTGTGGCAACGGCTTCCTCGCCGTCGGTGATCAGACTCGACATGAGTCCGGCGTCGCCGATCTTCACCTCGAACACGTCGACCTGCAGGGTCGGCTCCAGTCGTCGCCGCAGGCTGATCTCGCCGATCGGCGTCGGCTGGCGATCGAGTTCTTCGAAGATGCGGCTCACACACCGAGCGTACGGAGCGCCCCGACTGCGATCGGTCCAACGGGTGACAGTCACCCTGTGTTCGGGCGGTCGTGCGGGCGATCTAGGGTGGCGCGCTCACGACGACGACAGGACGTTCACAATGATCAAGGTCATGGCCACACTCATCTCGAAAGCCGACAAGGTCGCCGAGACCGCAGCGGCACTGTCGTCGATCGTCGCGCCGACCCTGGAAGAAACGGGGTGCATCTCCTACGAGTTGTTCCAGTCCGACGCCGACGAGACGGAGTTCGTGACGATCGAGGAGTGGGCCGACCAGGCCTCGATCGATGCTCACATGGCGAGCGATCACATCGCTGCTGCGCTCGCTGCGGCCCCCGAGATCCTGGCCGCCGAACCGAAGATCACGAACTTCACCAAGATCGCCTGACCCCGCAGGGCGGTCCGGCCGGTGCGGGTGGCACCCCGTGCACGGGCTCGCCGTCATAGGATCGAGCCCATGCCGATGCGCACGGAGTGCAAGAACTTCGAGTCACGTTCCTACCCGAACGGTGACACGGTCCGGAAGTGCAACGTCGACCTCGCACCCGATGCTCCTTGGCGGTGTCCCGAGAACTGCAGCGGCTACGAGCGTCGCCTGGCCGACGTCGCGTGGACCCACGGCACCCTCACCGTCGGGGCGACTCCTCCCGAGCCAGCAGGCCTCGACGACGGGTCGGCAGCAGCGGTGCTCGATGCTGCCGAAGACATCGTCAACTCCATCGGTGCCGAGGTCAAGGCGCAGGTGCAAGCCGAGCGCGAGGCCGCTGCGAAGAAGGGGATCTTCTCGCGGCTGTTCCGGCGACGCTCGTGACGGCGGCAAGGACACGGCGGGCCGGTACGACCGCGGCACGGGCATCGGCGAGAAGGAACGACGCCGGGCCCGGGTCGGCGGTGGTGGACCCACGGTCGCAGTCGGCGGGGTCACAGCCCGCGGATTCAGGGGTTCCGAACAGTAGAATCAGCCCAGATGTCTGCGTTCTCTCCCGACGCGGCACGTGCGTTTTCCGACGACTGGAGCGAGTTCCGTCTCGCCGCCGCTGAGCGATTCGACGTTGCCGAGATGCCCACTCCCGACGAGGAGATCTGGCGGTACAGCCGCATCGACCGGTTCGACCTGTCGGCGTTCTCGCCGGCCCCTGCTGTCACGACCGTGACCGGCCCGGCCGACCTCGACTCGCTGCTCGACGGATCCAGTTCGACCGACGGGTCGCACGACCCCGATCTGTTCGCAGGCGACGCTCCCGATGTGTTCGCCGAACTGAACCGAGCGTTCATGACACCGGTCGTGATCCGGGTCGCGGCCGGCAAGGTCGTGGCCGAGCCGATCGTGATCACGCACGAGATCAGCGGCGACGGTAGGGCCGTGTTCCCTCGCCTGCTCATCGAAGCCGGCGCCGACAGCGAGGTCAGCGTCGTCGAGATCTTCGTCGCAGCCGAGGGAGCCGACGACGACACCGCCCTCGTCGTCCCCGTCCTCCAGGTCGCCGCAGCGCAAGCGGCGCGCGTCAAGTACCTCGCGATCAACGAGGTCGGCGACCGGACCTGGCAGATCGGTAACCAACAGTCGGTCGGCGAGCGCGATTCGACCACCACGTTGGCCACCGTGACCCTCGGCGGCGACTACGTCCGGGCCCGCACCGAAGCGCGCCTCAGCGGCCAGGGCGGCACCACCAAGCAGGTCGCGCTGTACTTCGCCGGTGGCGATCAGATGCACGACTTCCGCACGATCCAAGATCACGACGCGCCGAACACGACGAGTGACCTGTTGTTCAAGGGTGCGGTGCAGGATTCGGCGGCGAGCGTGTACACCGGCCTCATCAAGATCCGTCCGCACGCCGACGGGACCACTGCCGACCAGACCAACCGGACCCTCGCCCTGTCCGACGGTGCCTGGGCCGAGAGCGTGCCGAACCTCGACATCGAGACGAACGACGTGAAGTGCAGCCACGCCTCGACGGTCGGCCCGATCGACGAAGACCAGCGCTTCTACCTCGAGAGCCGAGGTGTGCGCCCGGAAGTGGCCGAACGACTGGTCGTGCTCGGCTTCTTCGACGAAGTGATCTCCCAACTCCCGGTCGGTGACGTCACCGACGACCTGCGTCGTCGCGTCGCCGACAAGCTCGATCTGGGCAGCCGCGATTCGGAAGGAACAGCAGCATGAGTGACGTCTGTGCATTCGACGACCTCGACGACGGCAGCGCGACCCGCTTCGAGGTCGACGGTGTCCCGGTCTCGGTCGTACGCATCGGCGACGACGTGTACGCGATCGGCGACATCTGCAGCCACGCCAACGTCTCGCTCTCGGAGGGCGAGGTCTGGTGCGACGAACTCGAACTGGAGTGCCCGAAGCACGCGAGCGCGTTCAGCCTGGTGACGGGTGTGCCGTCGACACTGCCCGCCACGCAGCCGGTCGACGTGTTCGGCGCCACGGTGGTCGACGGGCGCGTGTTCGTCGTGAACCCGCGTGCGACCTCCAGCGAGAACGTGGGAGGAGAACTCGGATGAGCAGCCTGAAGATCGAAGGCCTGCGGGCGTCGGTGGTCGGCAAGGAGATCCTGAAGGGGATCGATCTGACGGTGTCGTCGGGTGAGGTACACGCGGTGATGGGCCCGAACGGTGCCGGGAAGTCGACGCTGTCGGCGATCGTGATGGGTAAGCCCGGCTACGAGGTGATCGACGGGTCGGTCACACTCGACGGCGTCGACATGCTCGCTCTGCCCACCTGGCAGCGTGCGGCAGCCGGCCTCCACCTGGTGATGCAGTACCCGACGGAAGTGCCGGGTGTCATGCTCGACGACGTGCTCGCCGAAGCCTTCGCCAGTCGCGGACGATCCACTGACGGACTGCGCGAGCTGCTCACGACCGAAGCCGGATCGATCGGTTTCGACGAGCGGTTCCTCGAACGGCCGCTCAACGTCGACCTGTCCGGCGGCGAGAAGAAGCGCAACGAGACCCTGCAGCTGGCAGCCTTGGCCCCGCGCATCGCGATCCTCGACGAACTCGACTCGGGCCTCGACATCGACGCGCTGCGCGACTGCGCTCGCCGGGTCGAGCGGATGAGCAACGAGCCGGGCGACGCCGGCGAACCGCTCGGTGTTCTCGCCATCACCCACTACAGCCGTCTGCTCGACGAACTGATGCCCGACCAGGTGCACATCCTCGCCGACGGGCGCATCGTCGAGACCGGCGGCCCCGAGTTGGCCGCCGTGCTCGAATCGGACGGGTACGGAGCGTTTGCTCCTGCGGTCGGCGACGGCGCTGCAGCCACCGACGCGTCGGCGAACGCGCTCGGCGGACTGCTCTGACGGTCCCGTTCCGGCGCACGTCCAGCCGTCGGCCCGAACTGATGTCGGCGTCGGCGCCGGTGCCGGTCGCGGTGTCGGCGCTGGTGCAGTTCTCGGCGTCGATGCCGGTCCCGGTCTCGGCGTTGGCGCTGGTGCCGGAATAGCGTGCGGCGGTGAGCTGGACCGAGAACGACGGACGACTGCATCGCGAGTTCACGTTCGACTCGTTCAGCGCCGCATTCGCCTTCATGACCCGGGTGGCGTTGATCGCCGAGCGGATGGACCATCACCCCGAATGGTCCAACGTGTACGGCCAGGTGTCGGTCGTCTTGACCACTCACGATGCCGGGAACACCGTCACCCAGACCGACAGGGACATGGCAGCGGCCATCGATGCGCTCGTCGGCTGAGGTGAGTGCACCGTCGGTCGACGAGCGGTCGTTCCCGGGGTGGCGAGTCGTCGCGGGCTGCTTCATGGTCTTGCTCGTCAACGCCGGGCTTTCGTTCTACGGCCTCGCCGTCTACCTCAACGCCTTCAGCAAGGAACAGGGATGGGCGCTGAGCAGCATCTCGCTCGCCGTGACGATCTTCTTCGTGGTCGGCGGCTTGGTCGGTCTCGTCGCCGGCAAGCTCATGGAGCGTTTCGATGTGCGACTGGTGATCGTGGCCGGCGCGATCATCGCCGGCGCGGCGCTCGCGGTCGTCGGCCAGGTGACCGAACAGTGGCAGCTCTACGTCAGTTACGCGATCTTCGCGATCGGCTACGGACTGTGTGGTCTCGTGCCGACGACGACGGTCGTGACCCGGTGGTTTCACGCCAAGCGCTCGGTGGCGCTGTCGATTGCTTCGACGGGGTTGTCGGTCGGCGGCATCGTCCTCACTCCGTTCGCCAAGCGCTTCATCGATCAGAACGGTCTCGCCGCGACCACTCCGTGGTTGGGCCTGGTGATGGTCGTGGGCATCGTGCCGGTCACGCTGCTCCTCATCCGACCCGACCCGTTCGCCGACGGGTTCGCTCCCGACGGCGCTCGCCTCGATGTGGGCGCTCCCGCTCCGGCCGGCACCGGAACGTCGGCGAGCGAAGCGTTCGGGTCGCGGTTCTACAGGGCGGTCACCTTCGGCTACGTGCTGGCGCTCGGCTCTCAGGTGGGCGGCATCCAACAACTGGTCAAACTCGTCGAAGACCGAACCGACGCACGGGCCGCGCAGTTCGCCATCACGACACTGGCTGCCACATCGGTGGTGGCTCGACTGATCGGAGGTCGCCTCGTGTCGATCATCCCGATGACGAGGTTCACCGTGATGATCGCCATGCTGCAGGCCGTTGCGCTGATCGGCGTCGGGCTGTCGCAGGCAACCGTGCTGATCTTCGCTTCGATCGTCCTGTTCGGCATGACGGTCGGCAATCTGTTGATGATGCAGCCGCTGCTGATCGCCGAACGCTTCGGGGTGCGCGACTACTCCACCATCTACGGGCGCTCGCAGGCGGTCACCATCGTCGGAGTCGCCGGTGGTCCACTGCTGATCGGCTGGCTCTTCGACGTGTTCGGGTCGTACGAGGTGCCGTACGCGGTGGCGAGCGCGCTGTGCCTGGCTGGCGCGGTGATCCTGTCGCAGGCCGGCCCGGCCACGCAGACCGCGTCGCCGCCGACCTGACCACGTGTGTGGAGGTGTCGGCGAATCGTCTGGTCATCACGGCGCGATGCCGGCGCGATCGGTTCGTGCGGGGTCACGAAAGTCGCTGTCGTGAGCGTGTCGTCGGATGCGAAGATGCAGTGATGAGCGAAGGTGTGCATCGCAATGTCGTGAAGGTCATCGAGGCGGGTCGAGCCCTCGGTGTCGAGGTCGTTCCTCGGACGTATCCGCAGGGGGCCAAGACCGCCCAGGACGCAGCCGACGCCATCGGAGTCGAGGTGGGCCAGATCGTGAAGAGCCTGATCTTCGGCGTGAGCGGTACGCCGACGGCTGACGCAGCCGACTCGGAGATCGAAATGGTGTTGGCCTACGTGAGCGGCGGCAACCAACTCGACGAGAAGAAGCTGGCCGCTGCGGCTGGTGCGGCGAAGTGTCACCGAGTCGACGCCGACGCCGTCCGGTCGTCGACCGGCTATCCGATCGGTGGCGTCCCGCCGTTCGGCCACGACAACCCGCTGCGGGTCTTCGTCGACCCCGACCTGCTCGTGCACGACGAGGTGTGGGCGGCCGCCGGAACCTGGAACGACGTGTTTCCGATTCCTCCAGACGACCTGGTGCGCGCAAGCGGTGGAGAGGTCCTCGATCTCAAGCGCAGCTGAGGGACCGCCGGCGGGCGGGCACACTCGGCACTCGGCACTCGGCACTCGGCACTCGGCGATCCAGTGTCATGTCGTTCCCTGGCGCGCTCCACGTCACGAACCACGGTCTTGGTCGACGCGGGCGCTCTTCCTCGCAGCGTGCACGAGCGACGGCGGGCCTGCCGCAGAATCCGACTCGGCGTCGGGGTTCCGACTCAGCGTCGGGGTTCCAACTCGGCGTCGGGGTTCCGACTCGGCGTCGGGTTCCGATACGGCGTCGAGTTCCGATACGGCGTCGGGTTCCGACTCGTCCGTCCGAGTCCGTCGAGAGCACACCGCCCGACACCGACATCGACATTGACGTCGGGTCCGACACCGACGCCGTCGACGAACAGTCCGCTACCGCCGACGACGACACTGGCGACGGTTCCAATACCGATGCCAGCCTCTGACCCGGATTTCGGGGACGATGCCTCGGGCTCGCCAGGTCAGGTGACGACCAGTCAACGATCGGGTGAGGACCAGTTCGCGATCGGGTGATGACAAATCGTTGATCGGGCGACGGTCAGAAGTCGTCGAGGACGGAGAATGCGTCGTTGTCGACGGCGGCGTACAAGGGACGCAAGTGGAGTTGTTCGAGCAGCGCGCTGCCGCGGTCGTTTCCGCCCTGGAGATCGCTGGTGATGACCTGGGCAGGGCACTGCTGGAGCAGGCACACCCGGTACTCCTTCATCGCCTGCTCCACCGAGTAGTCGATGCCGTGGCCGACGATCGCGTCGACATAGTGCTGGATGATCTCCGACTCGTGGGCGCGTCGATCGTCGGGCGTCATCGAGCCCGCAAGCAGATTCGCGACGTCCCACATACCGATGTGTCGAGTGGACAACTGGAAGTCGATCACGGTCACCGCGTCGTCTCCGCCGGGGCCGCCGAACAGGTAGTTCTCGGCGCGGCAATCGGTGTGGGTGACCGTCGGAGCGCCCACGGTCGTCGTGTAGTCGAGGAGATCGGCGTACCGGCGACAGGATTCGCCGATCTTGTCCATGGTGTCGGCGTCGATGTGTTCGGCGAAGTGCTCGGCGAACGCCGGGAACAGAGCCGTGCCCATCGCTTCACCACCTTTGTAGAGGTCGTTGTTCATCGGCGGCAGCCACTCCAGGGCCTCCAGTTCGGGCAACTTGTTCCAGAACTGGACGTGGAGCGGCACGATCGCCGAGATGATCGTGCGTGCGTCGTCGGCGGTGATCCCGGCGATCTGGTCGGGGGTCGACGCGTCGGGGATGTCTTCGATGAGCAAGACGAAGGGAACCCCGGTCTCGGACGTATCGACGTGGTAGGCCGCCGGCACGCGCACGTCGACCCGGTGTGCGATCTCCCGGTAGAAGTTGACTTCGCGCACGTAGAAGCCCATCACGATCGCGAGGAAATGGTTCTCTTCGGCGGCTGCGGCGCACTTGGCGACCAGCGTGGGCGGTCCGACATGTCCGGGTGCGTAGTTCAGCGAGATCCGGGCCAACTCGCCGAGGATGCCGACACCTTCACCGAAGTGCGCGATGTCGATCGACTCGATGGTGCCGATGTCGTCGCGCTGTGCCAGGACGGTGTTGAGCCACTCGACGGTGATGTCGTCGACGTGTGCGGGAATGGTCTCGTCAGCCATGCGGCAAGAAACTAATCGGCCGACGAGATCGCGCCGAACACGGAGGAGCCGAGGCCGCTGATCGATCGCAACGTGCCCGAGTGAGCGTCGATCAGGGTGCGGCGCCGGCACCGAAGCGGGATTCGTCGATCGAGATGAAGATCGCCGTGGCCCGGGTGACGACGGGAGCATCGGGTCCGCCGCCGACGGTCAACTCGCCCGACATGAACAATTTGCGACCGTCGCGTTCGTCGAGTCGGACCCGGCACTGCAGCGGCTGTCCGATCGGAACGCCCTGCTCGTAGCGGATCGTCAGCGTGCCGGTGAAGGCCGCCTGCTGTTCGATGGTGAGCACGAAGCCGAAGACGTCGTCGAACAGCGCCGACACGATGCCCCCGTGGCTGCGCCCGGGGGCTCCTTCGTGCGCGGCGCCGAGCGTGACGTGGCCGACCGCCTCGTTCCCGTCGCGCATGATCGACACGTCGATGCCGTAGGGGGCGGCGCGACCCGAGATGGGTCGTTCGTCGAACGAGAACATCTCCTCGCCGTCAGCAGGACCGGGACCCCAGTCACCCGACGGTCGCTCGTCGCCGCGGCGACGCGATTCGCCTGCGGAGGCAGTGGCGACCAGATCGTCGAGTCGCTCCCGGATGGCGTCGAGGGTCGGCGCGTCGATGTGATGGCCGGCGAGGGCGTGTCCGAGTGTGCGGAACGTCGCGCCGACCTCGATGCGGGCGGAGGCGACGTCGTCGGGCAACGACGAGGTCACGCGTCGCCGTCGAGATCGCCGGCGGCCGCCGCGTCGATCGCGTTGGCGAGCGTGTTCCACGACAGCACAGCGCACTTGATGCGCACGGGGAACTTCACGACGCCCTGCAGTGCTTCGAGCTCGCCCAGGTCGATCTCGCTGTCGGTCTCGGTCAATTCGATTCCTTCGATGCCCATCATCGACTTGAAACGGCGCATCACCGCGCCGATCTCGCCGACCGACTTGCCCATCACGGCTTTGGTCATCATCGACGCCGACGATTGGGAGATCGAACAGCCCTGGCCGCCGATCTTGATGTCGGTCACGACGGCGTCGTCGCCGGTTCCGTCGGTCGCCAGGTACACCGAGATCTCGTCACCGCACAGCGGGTTGTGTCCGTCGACCTTGACGGCCGGCGGATCGAGTTCTCCGCGGTGACGCGGTGTGCGGTAGTGATCGAGGATGATTTCTCGGTAGAGGTCTTCGAGTCCGGGCATGGTGCAGATCCTTCGAGTGGCCGGTTCAGAAACCGAAGATATCGCTGGCGCCGTCGAGGCCGTCGGCGAGCGCGTCGATGTCGGCTTCGTCGTTGTAGAGGTACACGCTGGCGCGGGTCGTGGCGTTGACGCCGAGGGTCTGCATGAGCGGCTTTGCGCAGTGGTGGCCGGCTCGGACGCAGACGTTCTTCTCGTCGAGCACCTGGCTCACGTCGTGCGGGTGCAGGTCGCGGAACGTGAAGCTGAAGACGCCGCCGCGGTGCTCGACGTTGTCGGGACCGAAGATCGTGATCTCGTCTCCGAAGCGGGCGTGGAGCGTGTCGAGGGTGTAGCGAGTGAGGGCCATCTCGTGCTGGCGGATGTTGGCCATTCCGATGTCTTCGAGGAATTCGACCGCCGCCTGTAGCCCGACCGCCTCGACGATCGCCGGCGTGCCGGGCTCGAACTTGGCGGGCACGGGGGCGGTGGTGTATCCGTCGAATGTGACGGTGTCGATCATGTTGCCTCCGCCCATGAACGGCGGCATGGCCTCCAGGATCTCCATCTTGCCCCACAGCATCCCGATGCCGGTCGGTCCGCACATCTTGTGGCTGGAGAACGCGACCAGGTCGGCGTCCCAGTCCTGCACGTCGGTGACGTTGTGCGGGACGAATTGGCAGGCGTCGACGACGGCGAGCGCACCGACGTCGTGGGCAGCAGCGCACAGCATCTTCGTCGGCGGGATCGTTCCGAGCACGTTGCTCATGGCCGTGAACGAGAGAACCTTGGCGCCGTCGAGAAGTTGGTCGAGGTTGCTGAGGTCGAGTTGCCCGTCGTCGGTCAGGCCGATCCAACGGATCTCGATGCCGCGCTCCTGCGCGAGCATCTGCCACGGCACGATGTTGGCGTGGTGCTCCATCTGGGTGAGCACGACGACGTCGCCCGCATCCAGGTTCGCCCGACCCCACGCCATCGCGATCAGATTCATCGCTTCGCTGGCGTTCTTGGTGAACACGACCTCGTCGGCCGACGGCGCGTTGATGAGTCGAGCGATCGCCGCCCGACCACCCTCGTAGGCGTCTGTCGCTTCACCGGCGAGCCGGTACGAACTGCGGTTGATCGGCGCGTACGAGGTCTCCATGAAGCGGGACATCGCGTCGATGACGCGACGTGGCTTCTGGGCCGTGTTTCCCGAATCGAGGTAGACGAGGCGTGCATCGTCGATCGTGCGATCGCTGAGGAGGGGGAACTCCGAGCGGATCCCGGACACGTCGTACACGCTCAGCCCGTCGCTCCGGCGCGGAACGACTCGTATCCGTCTCGCTCGAGCTGCTCGGCGAGTTCCATGCCGCCGCTCGCCACGATGCGGCCGTCGACCAGGATGTGGATGTGGTCGGGGGCGACCTCGTCGAGGAGACGCTGGTAGTGGGTGATGAGAACGACACCCATGCTGGGTCGCTCGGTGCGCACCTCACGGATGCCGGCGGCGACGATGCGCAGTGCGTCGATGTCGAGGCCCGAATCGGTCTCGTCGAGGATCGCCAGTTCGGGTTCGAGGATCGCCATCTGCATGATCTCGTTGCGCTTCTTCTCTCCGCCCGAGAAACCCTCGTTCAAGTAGCGGTCGACGAAGCTCGAGTCCATCCCGAGGCGCTTCATCCAGTCCATCGTGGCGAGGCGCAGTTCGAGGACCGAGAGGTCGATACCCTTACGAGCCGACAGCGCTTGGCGCAGGAATTGGATCACCGAGACGCCGGCGATCTCCTGTGGGTACTGGAAGGCGAGGAACATGCCAGCCTTGGCGCGCTCGTCGACGGGCCATTCCGTGACATCGTCGCCGAGGAACTCGATCGTTCCCGACACGACCTCGTACTCGGCCGACCCCATCAGAGTGGAGCCGAGCGTCGATTTGCCCGACCCGTTGGGGCCCATGATCGCATGGACCTCGCCGGGCATCACGGTGAGGTCGAGTCCCTGGAGGATCTCGCCGTGCTCGGATTCGGCCGGCCGCACGTGCAGGTCGGCGACGCTGAAGAGCGGAGTGGTCACGGCATCGATTGTACGAGCGGATCGGCCCGCCACCCCCGTGACGTGCACAGCAGTGACGTGTGTTGCCGAGGGGAGGGTGATCGCGGCGAGTCGCCGCGACGCTGAGCCAGGCGAGTGGTTGGGGCGAGTGGGTGGTTCGAGTGGTTGGGTCGAGTGGGTGGTTCGAGTGGTCTTCTGGATGCCGGTTGGGTGGGCTGGTCGGGCTGGGTGGGCCGGTTGGGTCGCGCCGGACGGGACGGGTGTCGGGTCGGACGGGTGTCGGGGCGGCGGGGCCGGCCGGGCGCTGGGCTGGCGACGGCGACACGGATGCCGACAGCCGGGGCTGGGCGATGTGAGTGCGGTGCGGGCGGCGGCTCTATCGTGAGGGTCGATGGCCGACCGGGTGGAGCGACTCACGAACCTGTTGGCGCTGCTGCTCGAGACGAAGGTCGGTTTGTCCTTGCAGGCAATCGCCGACGCGCTCGTCGGCCAGTACCCCGATGCGGAGAAGCCGCGACGCACGGCGTTCGAGCGGGACAAGTCGGCGCTGCGCGAGATCGGCGTGCCGATCGAGACGGAGATCAGGACAGGTCCCCAATTCGCCGGCCAGACGCTGTACCGAATCGACCGGAGCGCGTACGAACTCGCCGACCTCGACCTCGAACCCGACGAGATGCGCGCCCTGCAGGTCGCTGTGGCAACGGTGCGCACCGACGGCGGCCAGGACGCCATTCTCAAGTTGGGTGGTGCCTCCTCGACAGGCGAGCGGCCTCCTGTGTCGACGGAGCTCCCGACGAGCGACGAACTCCCGACCATTCGCAGTGCCGTGTCGTCGCGCAGTGCTCTGACCTTCGGCTATCGCGGCGAGGAGCGGACCGTCAATCCGTGGGGGGTCCTGCTGCGCGGCGGGTTCTGGTACCTCGTCGGTCATGACCATCTGCGTGACGACAAGCGGACCTTCCGGGTCGACCGGATGGACGGCGAGTTGGTGCTGGGCGACGCCGGATCATTCGAGCGGCCCGCCGATTTCGATCCGCGCTCGGCCTTCCCGGCTGACCCGAAGCAGATCGGCCACGCCGCGACCGACGCCGTCGAGGCGATCGTACGGATCAGTGCGGTGCGCGCTGCCGCTGCAGAGCGTGAGCTCGGAACCGATCGGGTGGTCCAGCGTCACGACGACGGGGCGATCGACGTGAGCGTCCCTGCGACGAACGTCGATGCGTTCCGGTCCTGGGTCCTCGGGATGGTCGAACACGCGGTCGTGCTCGAACCAGCCGATGTGAGGGCGAGCATCGTCGCCTGGCTCCAGGCAGTGGCCGGCGATCAGCCGAGCGGCGACGTGGTGGTCGGCGACGGGCCAGTCGATGGTTCGAGTGGCGTGGGTTCGGTCGGGGTCGGCGATGGTTCGAGTGGCGTGGGTGCAGTGGGTTCGGTCGGGGTCGGCGACGGGTCGGTCGGGGTCGGCGATAGCTCGAGTGGCGTGGGTTCGGTCGGGGTCGGCGACGGGTCGGTCGGCGAGGGTTCGGACGTGGGAGTCGGGTCGTGAGCAAGCGTTCGGGGCCGCGCAACGCCGAAGACCGGCTGCGGCAACTGCTGGTGCTGCTGCCGTGGCTGATGGAGCAGGGCGAGGTGCCGTTGGCCGACGTGGCCGAGAGGTTCGGCATGCCCGAGAGTCAGGTCGTGAAGGACCTTGAGCTCGTGGCGATGTGCGGTCTGCCGCCCTATGTCGACGAGATGATCGACGTGTTCGTCGACGACGGCATGGTGTTCGTGGGGGTGCCCCGGCTGTTCACGCGCCCTCTGCGGCTCACCGCCCCCGAGGGTTTCGCGTTGCTCGCTGCCGGTCGGACAGCACTGGAGCTTCCGGGTTCCGATCCCGACGGTCCGCTGGCCCGAGGGCTCGCCAAGCTCGCCGACACGCTTGGTCGAGTGGGGCTCGATGCGGGCAGTGACGACACCGCCGGCGTGGTCGTGGACCTGGAACGGCCCGATCTCACCGATGAGGTGGTCGAGGCCGTGGCCGCAGGTTCGGAGCTGGAGATCACGTACTTCTCGCCGACCCGTGGAGAGGCGTCGACGCGCAGGGTCGTGCCCCGGCACGTGTTCGTGCATGCGGGGAATTGGTACGTGGTCGCCGACGACCAGTCGTCGAGCGAGCGGCGGACCTTTCGGATCGACCGCATCGAATGGCTGACGCCGACCGGGGAGACTCACGAGATCGATCCCGATGCCTCTGCTCCCGAAGCGTTCTTCACCGACGCCGATCTGCCGCGAGCCACCTTGCGTCTGACCTCGCGAGCGCAGTGGATCGCGGACCGCTATCCGACCGATTCGGTCACGACGGTCGGGACGGACGGGAGTGTCGATGTGGTCGTTCCGGTGGCGAGTGACTGGTGGCTGAACCGGTTGCTGGTGCGCCTCGGCCCGGATGTCGAACTCGTCGAGCCGGCTGGCGCCGACGAACCCGCTCGCGACCTCGCTCGCCGCATTCTCGCCAACTACTGACCCCGAACCGGGAACCGGAGGTGAGCCCGATCTGGGGAGGTGGGGCGGCGCATGGCGCAGCGCCAGCTCACATGTTCGCTATGCGGGGCGATGGGTTCTCGAACGGGGGCGATGGGTGAGAATCGGGTCAGCGGTCGCGGCGGAGTGAGCGGCAGTTGCCGAGTCGTCGATCTGGGGAGGTGGGGCGGCGCATGGCGCTGCGCCAGCTCACATGTTCGCAATGCGTGAGGCAAGCTTCGAGGGGTCGTGAATCGTGAATCGTGAATCGTGAATCGTGACTGGCTGACGACGGCGTGGCCTCCACCCCCAGAGGGGTGTGCGGCGGTCGCCAGGCTGCTGGCTGTCGGCGGGCACAGCGGTCAGAGGCGGGGTCGGTCGAGGAAGGGTTCGAGATCGGCCACCCCGGTCACGTCGTGAGCGCGGAGTAGGTGCGGCAGAACAGCGGCCGTGGCGAGGGCGTCGCAGCGAGCGTCGTGGGCGTGGTCGAGTGGGACGTCGTAGCGCGCACACACGTCGCCGAGTCGGTGGGAGAGACGCCGATCGGGGTCGAGTCGGCGTGACATTCGCAGTGTGCACAGCCTGCGCTCGAACTTCGAGGGGAGATCATCTCGGGAGCTGCGTCGGCGTTGTGTCGCTGCTCGCACGAGGAATTCGCCATCGAAGCGAGCGTTGTGGGCAACGAGCATCGAGTCCCCGAGGCGGTCGGCGAACTCGTCGACCACCGCTCGGAGCTTCGGGGCGCCGCGCAGCATCGATCGGGTGATTCCGTGGATGTCGGTGGGGCCTACGCTCGCCAGCGGCCATCGGAGTCGCACGAAGGAGTCCCACGAGTCGTGCACCGACCCCTCGGCGTCGACCGTCACCATCGCCAACTGAACGATGCGATGTCGGTCGGTTCGCAGGCCGGTCGTCTCCAGGTCGACCACGGCGAAGCGGGGAAGCTCCATGCCGCCCACCATACGCAGAGGCTGTCTCACAGTTCGCGGCCCACCGGTGCAGCCCGTCGAGCGTCCGAGACGATCGGAGTCAGGACTGGGACGACTGGTGTCGGGACTGGTGTGAGAACGACTGTTCTCAGAACGATTGTTGTCAGGACGATTGTTTGTCAGGACGACTGGTGTGAGAACGACCGGTGTCAGGACGATTGGTGTGAGGCCGATTGATGTCAGGCGCCAATCGTTCGCTGGGCCGGGCTGGCAGCCCGAGTGGGACGGCCGGTGCATGACACCAATCGTTCGGGGGTGGGGCGGCGCGTGCGTGCAGCGCCGGCTCACATGTTCGACGACGGCGGGGCGAACGTGGTCAGAGCAGTTCGGCGGCGAGGCTGGCGACGTCGCTGCGCTCGCATGCGGTCAGCGTGATGTGGCCGAAGCAGCGCTGATCGGCGAACGCCGACGACAACACGCTCAACGCATTGTTGGTCTCTCCGAGGTACGGCGCATCGATTTGGCTCGTGTCGCCCGTGAAGATCACTTTCGTGCCGCCGCCCACGCGTGTGAGGATCGTTCGCAGCGTCGTCGGTTCGAGGTTCTGCGCTTCGTCGATCAGCACCATCTGGTTCTGCAGTGATCGTCCACGCAGGAATGTCACTGATTCCAACGACAGTTGCCCGCGTTCCGTCAACTCGTCGATGAGGCGCTCGGCGTCGTGGCTGCTACCTCGGTCGGAGAGACCGACGACGGCGTCGTGGATGGCGGCCATCCAGGGGTCGAGTTTCTCATCGAGACCACCGGGCAGGAACCCCACGTCGGCCCGTCCGACCGGGACGAGTGGTCGATACACGGCGAGTCGCTCGTAGCGCTGCTGCTCCACGACCATCTCGAGCCCGGCCGCGATCGCGAGGAGTGTCTTGCCGGTGCCGGCGCGACCGTCGAGCGCCAGGACGGAGATGTCGGGATCGAGCAGCAGTTCGAGGGCGAAACGCTGCTCCTTGTTCCGTGGCCGCAGACCCCACGGCTCACTCGGGGCGTGGGGGAGGAGTGAGAACTCGTCGTCGACGGTCCGCACGAGTGCCGACTGTGATCCGCAGCGCAGCACGGCGAACTCGTTCTCGCGAGGAACGATGTCGTCGGGCCCGGTGGCGGCGTCGACTGCGATCGCGCCGGCCGCATACAGGCAGTCGATCGTCTGGTAGGTGGTGTCGATCGTGGTCCATCCGACTGCCGCCGAGGCGCGATCGCTACGCACCGGAGCGTGCGCGGTTGCCGCGACGCCGAGGTGCGCTGCTTTGATGCGCAGCGCAGCGTCGTTGCTGACCATCGTGGTGGGCCCGAAATCGGACTGCCCGATCGCGGCGCCGATGATGCGGTTGTCGGGCACGCTCGGGTCGAGTCCGTGCTCGATCAGAAGGTGTCGACGGATGTTGTTGATCTCGATCTGGAGGGTGGCTCCGTCGGCGCCGGTCGGCACGGGCTCGGCGAGCGACCCGCCGTGCAGTACCCGGAGATCTTCGAGTGTGCGCAGCGCGGTACGCGCCGCCCGGCCGACATCGTCGGAGCGGCTCTTGAGCCCGTCGAGTTCTTCCACGACGGTCAGGGGCACCACCACGTCGACGTCGCGGAACTCGAGAACGCACGTCGGGTCGGCGATCAGGACCGATGTGTCGAGTACCAGACGAGCACGCTGAGCGGTCAAATCGACGACACTCGCATTCGCATTCGCATTCGCATTCGCACCTGCACCTGCACCTGCACCTGCACCACTGGGATGAGAGCCGGATGGACCGTTCTCCAACTCGTCGGCGGTGGTGATCAGGTCGGTCATGAGGTCTCCTCGTGGGATGGTGCTGTCGATGTCGTCGCGGTGGTCGTTGCGTGATCGCCGCCGTCCGATCCGTGCCGGACGCCGGCGCTGCGGCCCGGCGTCGCCTCCGAACCTGTCTCGGATGATGACCAAGACCCGATCGAGGTCGCCGCCGACCCGTCGTGTTGTTGTACCGCACCGCGATCGGCTGGTCGTGGATGGTGGCGGTGGACGCATCGTCGATGCGAAGATCGTCATCGTGGCGTCTTCGACCGTTCATCCACCCGACACGTCGGAGACCGTCAGTCGGTGTGCCTTCTGTCGGATCGCTGCGGGCGAAGCGCCGGCCACGATCGTATTCGAAGACGACGTTGCCGCTGCGTTCCTCGACACGACGCCGCTGTTCCACGGGCACACGCTCGTGGTCCCGCGTCGCCATGTCGTCACGCTCGCCGACCTGCAACCGGCCGAGGTGGGGCCGTTCTTCGAACGTGTGCGTGAGATCAGCCGGATCGTTCCGCAGGCGCTGGGCGCACAGGGAACCTTCGTGGCCAACAACAACATCGTGAGCCAGAGCGTCGCCCACCTCCACGTGCACGTGGTGCCACGCACGAAGGGTGACGGGTTGCGCGGCTTCTTCTGGCCGCGGACGAAGTACGGCGAGGGCGAGGCCGAAGCGGTGGGAGGCGTCCTGCGAGAAGCTCTCGACTCGGCGACGTTCTGACGTCCCGGAGGCGTCGTGGTCGTCCGCTTCGGGTGTGTGAGGCCGTTCGCTGCGGGTGTATGGGGCCGTCGTCCGGGCGGTCGTCCCGGTTGGCGAAGACGTCGGCGGGTGGTCCGTCGGGGGCGGAGCCGGCGCGTCTCGGACGAGTCGGTGCGAGCATCGTCGAGGGTCGTCGTCGTGCTTGGTCGGGGTGACGTCGGCCCTCGAATCCATGTCGTACAAGGGTCACGGAACGTAGTGATTGCATCTGCAACGACATGAGTGCTTGCGCGCGACCGGTTCGGGTAAGTCACATGGTTGTAGTTCGACCTCTACACTGTGGTCGTCCGGTCCCGGCATCCGCCGGGTGAACAGCAACAGATCCACCACGAAAGGGTTCCCCTCATGGCAACCAAAGCAGAAATGATCGACGCCGTCGCAAACGAGAGTGGCCTGAATAAGGCCGATACGGAGCGCGCTCTCGGCGCCTTCTTCGACTACGTCGTGAAGGAGACCAAGAAGGGCGATTCCGTCGCGTTCCCCGGTTTCGGAAAGTTCAGCACGACCGAGCGCAGCGCCCGCACAGGCCGCAACCCGCAGACGGGTGAGCCGGTCCAGATCAAGGCATCGACGGCGATGAAGTTCACCTCGAGCTCGGCGCTGAAAGAAGCGCTCAACGGCAAGAAGAAGAAGTGACCTGATGGCGACCGCCAAGACAGCCAAGAAGAAGGCCGCGGCCAAGAAGGCTGCGGCCAAGAAGGCTGCGGCCAAGAAGGCTCCGGCCAAGAAGAAGGCGGCCGCCACGAAGAAGGCCGCAGCGAAGAAGAAGGCTGCCGTCAAGAAAGCCACGGCGAAGAAGGCCACGGCGAAGAAGGCCACGGCGAAGAAGGCTGCGGCCAAGAAGGCTCCCGCCAAGAAGAAGGCGGCCGCAGCGAAGAAGGCGCCAACGAAGCGGACTCCGGCGAAGAAGGCCGCGGCCACGAAGAAAAAGGCGGCGGCCACGAAGAAGAATGCTGCAGCGAAGAGGGCTGCAGCGAAGAAGGCTCCAGCCAAGAAGAAGGCTGCAGCAAAGAAGACCCCGACCAACAAGAAGGCTGCAGCCAAGAGAGCTGCGGCGAAGCGGTCGGCCAAGTAAGAGCCAATTCGAGTCGGTCGAGCGTTCGAGCTCGCGCCGGACCGTCGAGTTCGCTGTCGAGTGGGCGAGGGGATGTTCCTCTCGCCCACTCACTGTTTTCGTGCCATCCGGCGCATCGTCAGCGACCATCGCAGAGCGACGAAGATCCGGGGCCGGCTCGAATGTCGTCACCGGTGCGGAGATTCGGGTCGCCGTGAGGGGGTGGCGCGTCAGAGGCTCGTGATGAGCTTGAAGACCTCCGCCGATGCAATTCCGTGCGGAGTTCCGAGTTCGGCGAGTCGCGCACGGATGCGGCCGCGGAAAACGTCCATCTGCGACTCGTCGACGGCCTTCATCGTCGACTCGAACTGGCTCTCGTGGGCTTCGAGGGCCTCCAACTTCGCGCCGAGCCCGGAGGTGACGTCTTCGATGTGATCGGGCTCGTCGGCCTCCCACAGCAGCAGCGCATCGGGTCGGTGGTGAGCGACGCCGTGCTCGGGAAAGAAGTGGGGGTCTCGAGCGGCGACGATTCCGTCACATGCCAAGAGGCCGGCGTGGCGGTGGTCGGGATGCAGCCGATACCGCTTCCACGGATCGTGACCGAGCACGACCGACGGGCGCAGCTCTCGGATCACGAGGGCAACTCGACCGCGCTCGACCAGGCCGCTGTCCAGTTCGCCATCGACATACTCGAGGAACCGGACCTCGCCTGCGTTCTGGCCGCTGAGCCGGCGAGCGGCCTCGCGCTGCTCGACTTGTCGTCGCGCAGCCAGTGCGACCGTGTCGGCACTCGCATCCCACGTGCCCTTCGATCCGTCGGTACAGACGAGGTGGTGGATCGTGCAGCCGTCGGCCGCCCACTTGGCGAGGACACCGCCGCATCCGAACTCGACGTCGTCGGGGTGGGCTCCGATCGCAAGCGCCGATTCGGGAGTCGCCAGGTTGCGGCTCCAGTCGTCGACCGTGGACGTCACGTCGCGGGTCGGATGAAGTGGTTGGCCGGGGTCGTTGGCAGCCATGTGGGCAGCACCTCGTTGATGAGTGGGCGGAGTAGTGGATGGGCCAGGTCGGTCGGGTCGTCGACGTCGATCGCCAGCATCGGGTCAGGGCGCAACTCGCGCAACGTGCCGGCGGCCGAGGCCCAATGGCGTGCGAATGATCCGGGTCCGTACTGCGCAGGGATCGGCCGAGCGGAGGGAAACGCCATTACGTTCGTCCCGTCGCGTCGGGCGTCGGGCACGAACGTCGCGGTGTCAGGTCGGGCGACGTCGAGGAGAGAGCGGGGAAACGGCAGGTCGGCGTGGGCGACGATGATGTGGTCGTACCCGGCGACGGTGAGTTGGGCGACTCCGTCGTCGACGGCACCGTTCAACCCCAGTTCGGCGGTCCAGAGCGGTTCGGCGCCGACCGATCGAGCCCAATCACTCACGACCTCGGAGTCACAGACCACTCGAACGGGGGTGGTCCCGGCAGCTCGGACGACGCCTTCGGCCATCCACCGGGCGAGGCGCTGCCGGTCGTTCCCCGACAGCACATCGGCGAGTCGTTGCTTGGCCTCGGTGAATGCCTTGACGGGCATCAGGACGGCCAGCTTCACCCCGCGAGTGTACGACCGCACGCCTCGTGGATCCCGATCGACGGGTCGAACACGACCGTTGCTCGGGGCCTGGCGATGGGGTCGGGTGATGGGCTGGGATCGGGGCGCGGCCTGGGGTTGGGGTCGGAGGCGGGGCCTGGGGCGTGGATGTGAACGGAGTGCGATCAGCGCAATGACGTCCGTTGACGGGCGGGCGCGTGGTCCCGACTACGGTCGACGTGATCGTGACGGACGACGGACGAGGCAAGATCAGTGTCGGGGTGATCGGTGCGGGCTCGTGGGGAACCACGGTCGCGGCGATGACGGCCGACAACGCCACCACCCGGCTGTGGGCGCGCCGCCCCGAGATGGCCGCAGAAATCTCCGAACAGCACGTCAACTCGACGTACCTCCCCGACTTCACCCTGCCGCCGTCGTTGCAAGCGACCAGCGACCTTGCCGAGATCGTGTCGCAGTCCGACGTGATCGTCATGGCCGTCCCGTCGCACGGATATCGAGAGGTCGCTCGGCAGGTCGCCGTGCACCTGCGCCCGTGGGTTCCGGTCGTCACGCTGTCGAAGGGTCTCGAACGGGAGACCCAGCAGCGCATGAGCGAGGTGACCGAGGAGGAGATGCCGGGCCATCCGATCGCGGTGCTCACCGGCCCGAACCTGGCCAAGGAGATCATCGCCGGACAACCCGCAGCGAGTGTCGTCGCGATCGACGACTTGCGCATCTCGACGGAGCTGCAGAAGCTGTTCAACCGACCGACGTTGCGCGTCTACACCAACCCCGACGTGGTCGGTTGCGAGGTGGCCGGAGTGGTCAAGAACGTCGTCGCGATCGCCTCGGGCATGGCGCAGGGGATGGGCTTCGGCGACAACACCCGCGCTACGCTGATCACGCGGGGCCTGGCCGAGATGACCCGTCTGGGCGTGGAACTGGGTGGTGACCCGGCCACCTTCGCAGGCCTCGCCGGCATGGGTGACCTGATCGCCACATGCGCGTCCGAGCAGAGTCGCAACAACACGGTCGGTCGACGTCTCGGAGGCGGCGAGTCGATCGACGAGATCATCGAGTCGATGAACATGGTCGCCGAGGGCGTCAAGTCGTGTCCGAGCGTGCTCGAACTCGCCGCACGCCACGATGTGGAGATGCCGATCACCGAACAGGTCGTCGCGGTGTGCCACGAAGGCCGATCAGCGAAGGATGCCCTGGCGGCTCTGATGGATCGGGACTCCAAGAGCGAGCGAACCTGAGCCTCCGACGGTTGACTGACGGCGTGATCTGCGCCGACGGAACCGTCCGACCATGAGCGCCGAGCCGAGCGTGGGGCGCTCCGTCGACTCGGTGGGCGGCGACCTCGGCCCGGTCGGTATCACGATCGGTGTGACCGGTCTCCGGTCGCGCTGGTCGGTCAGCCCGTGGGGATCGGTCACGCCGTGGGGTCTCGACGACGCGCCGACCGTCGACTGGTTCGTGGCTGCCGACGACCGATGGCACGTTCCGTCGAGCGAACCGACCGTCCGTCAGAGCCGCCTCGACGGCACCCCGGTCGTCGAGACGCGCGTCCGTATCCCCGATGGTGACGCCGTGCAGCGGGTCTGGGCAGTGCCCGATGGCGACGGCATGTGCGTCATGGAGTTCGAGAACGAGTCGCCCAAGCCGTTCGCTATCGCACTGAGCGGTGGTGGGATCATCACCGAGCGGCCGGTCGCTGACGTCCCGATCGAGGGCATCGAACTCCCGGACGACACGATCGTCATGCCGATCGGGCACCGGGCGATCGTCCGGGTCGCCGTGCCGCACCCGGATGCGGCCGCTCGCGTCCGGTCGCTTCCGCAGATCCCACCGGTGCTCGCCGTTGTACGGGGGTGGACGCGCGTGATCGAGCAGGCGAGTCGACTGGTGCTCCCCGACGAGGCGTTGGTGGAGGCAGTGGTGGCTGCGCGTTGCGACCTTCTGCTCGAAGGTCCGGTCGACGTGGCGGACGACCCGGTCGGCTTCCTGCTCGACGTCGCCGAACTCGTGCGGTGCGGTGACGATGCGGGTGCCTGGATGCTCGACATCGTGGAGCCCGCCGAGCGCATCGCCCGCCACGTCGCCGACGGGCGCTTCGCTCGCACCCCTGGCGGCGCTGATCGTGGAGCGAGCGGTCGTCGCGCGAGTGGGCGTGGAGCGAGCGACGGAGATGCTTTTGATGGGCGACCGGCGGTTGGCGGCGGAGTTGTCGCCGGTGCGGGTGTCGCCGGTACGTCGGACGGCGTTGCATGGGGGGACGGTGCGGGTGTCGCCGGTGCGTCGGACGGCGGTGCGTCGGGTGTCGTCGGTGCGTCGGCCGCCGGTGCGTGGGGGGACGGTGCGTCGGACGGCGGTGTGGCGGCGGCTGGCGAGCGTCCCGATGGTGGCGGATCGACTCGGCAGGGCCGGTCGGGGTTGCGCCGGCTGTTCGCTCGGGGACGTGGTGACCAGGCCATCGACGCAACGCGAGCCGAAGCCTTCGACGCCCTGTACGCGGTACGCCTCGTGGCCGAGAGAGCGAACGACGACCTGGCCGTTGCCGACGTCGAGCGGACGATCGCTCGGCTGGCGAAGTCGTCGGTCGACGCGGACAACGGCCCCGTAGCCACAGCATCGTTCGCCGACGTCCGGCGTGGTGCCTCGGCGGGTCGCTTCGTGCGTGCGCTCGAGCGACGGATCGCCGACGGCGCCGACCTCCTCCCGGCCGGGATGCCGACCGGTTGGCTCGGCAACAACTTCGAGGTCCACGGCGTGCCGACGGTCGGAGCGTCGACGGTGTCGTTCGCTGTCCGATGGCACGGCGAGCGACCGGCGGTGCTGTGGGAGCAGCACGGCGACGACCTCGTCACGCTGACGGCTCACGAGTTGGATCCGTCGTGGAGCACGAGCGACCAGAGTGGTGAGGCGCTGTGGCCGACCCCGAAGAACGCGCAGCCTCGGTCGAAGTCGTTGAAACTGAACGTCGATCCTGACGGAGCCAGTTTCAACTGAGCGTGCCGGAAAACCTCGGCCCCGTCGGCGAATTGCCGCACCGACCCGCATCGCCCGCAAGACTCACGTCATGACACCGGTACCGCAACCCTGCGCCCGAGTTCGCCCGACCCGCACCTGACCCGAACTCGCAAACGATCCCATGGCATCACCGAAGAAGCGGGCACCGACCCGCGAGATCGAACAGGCGATGTGGCAGCGTGGACACGACGTCGTGGTGGGGATCGACGAGGTGGGGCGAGGCTCGTGGGCGGGTCCGTTGATGGTGGGTGCAGCGGTGTTGCCGCGCGATCGACGTGTCAACGGAATCCGAGACTCGAAGTTGCTGTCGGAGCGCCAGCGCGAGTTCCTGTTCGACCGGATCGCCGAGTGGTGTGTGAGCTGGTCGGTGGGAGCGGTGAGCGCGCAGGAGTGCGACCAGATGGGGATGTCGGCGGCGCAGAAGTTGGCGGCGCGACGTGCGATCGACGGTTTGGCCGTGGTCCCCGACGTCGCAGTGACCGATGGCAAGTGGGACTTCGTGTCGCCGGCGGTGGCGAACGTCGAACTCGCGGTGAAGGCCGACCTGCGGTGTCTCAGCGTTGCGGCCGCCAGCATCTTGGCGAAGGTGGTTCACGATCGGGAGATGCGCGAGCACGCCGAACACTTCCCGCAGTGGTCCTTCGACACGAACAAGGGCTATCCGTGCCCGGTGCACAAGTCGGCGCTCGTCGGATACGGCCCGTCGGCGATCCATCGCCGCAGCTGGGTGTTCATGGAGAACTACAACCCGTGGACGGCGATTCGCCGCACGCCGCCTGCCGGTCAGGCGGCGTTGTTCTGATGGAGTGGGGTGCGTGGTGAAACACGTTGCGTGACCGGTATCGATTGCTGGTCAGGCAGCGTTGTTCTGATGGAGTGGGGCGCATGGTGAGACCCATTGCGCCACCGGTATCGGACCGACCGGGTGCGGTGCATCTGTTGGCGAGCGATCTGACCTGTGGCGGACCGCAAGTCGTGGCCGACGACCCGCCGTGTTCGAGCGAAGATCAGGTGCGGGTCTTCTCGATGAGGTCGTGGATCATGGCGCTGACCGCCGCCGGGTCATCGAGTCGATGTGACGCCCTGCTGTCGCCGGGCCCCACCTTGACGCCGACATCGGCCGCACCGAGCCGGGCGAAGGCGTCCTCGTCGGGCACGTCGTCGCCCAGGTAGACGACCGAGGCGGCAGCGAGGTCACGACGCAGATCGTCGAGACCGCGACCCTTGTCCGCCGGTCGGGCCATGATCTCGAGCACGTTGCTGCCCTCGTGGCATTCGTGGCCGGACAGACTCTGCTGTGCCTCCCGGACCGAGGTAATTCCCGCCGCTCCGTTGTCGGGGTCGGCCTCGCGCACATGCAGAACGAGGCTGGTGGGCTTGCGCTCGATCCAGGCGCCGTCGCCGGCGATCTCGACTGCGTGGCGCAGGATCCGGTCGGCCTCGACCATCAGCGAGGCTTCGGCGTCGGTGAGTTCGGACACGTCGACGCCGCGGCGCTCGCCGCCGTAGCTCCCTGCGACCGTGATCGTGTCGGCGAACTCGAACTGGGCGAGCCCCGCGAGCGAGCGACCGGAGAGGATTGCGACATCGACGCCGTCCACCTCGCTCAGACGTTCCAGCGCGTCACCGACACCGTCGCCGAGTCGCGAGTCATCGGCGTGGTCGGTCAGAGGAGCGAGGACGCCGTCGCAGTCGAAGACGACGAGCGTGGGACGGCTCAGCGCCGCGATCGCCGCAGCGACCGACTGCGGCGACGAGGAGCTTCCCGGGTCGGATTTCGTCGGGTCGGATCTCGTCGGGTCGGTGTTCGGTCCCTCGGCGATCACGTCTCGGCTCCGTCGTGTGCGGGGTTGCGGTCGCGATGGTCGATACCGCTGGCGTCGAGCGAGGCGAGGAATCGGGCGGCCCAACCTCGGACATCGCTCTTGCGGATCTGGTTGCGCAATCCGCCCATGCGGCCGCGGCGCTCGTGACGGTGCATCTCGACTGCCTCGACGATCGAATCTTGCAGAGCGCGATCGTCGTGGGGGTTGACCTGGACAGCATCGACCAGTTCGTCGGCGGCGCCTGCGAACTCGGACAGAACGAGCACACCGTCACCGTCGATGTGCGCTGCGCAGTACTCCTTGGCGACGAGGTTCATGCCGTCACGGAACGGTGTCACGAGCATCACGTCGCCGGCTCGGTACAGAGCGACGAGTTCGGGGTAGGGGAGCGACTGGTACAGGTAGTGCACGACGGGCAGCCCGATGCGGCTGAAACGGCCGTTGATCTCACCGACCAGACGCTCGATCTCCGCGCGCTCGTCCTGGTAGTGCTCGACCGCCTCGCGCGTCGGCGTCGCGATCTGGACCATCACGTGTCGTGCGGGGTCGAGGCGACCGTCTTCGAGGAGTTGGGCGAACGCCTTGAGCCGCAGCCCGATTCCCTTCGTGTAGTCGAGCCGGTCGACGCCGAGCATGATCACTTCGGGATCACCGAGACGGGCCCGGATCTGGCTGGTGCGCTGGCGCGACGCTCGTCCGGTTGCGATCTCCTCGACCTCGGTCACGTCGATCGAGATCGGAAAGACACCCACGGTGCTCCGACGCTCGCCGAGGACGACCTGATCTTCCTCGATGTCGGCGCCGAGCAACTGCTGTGCGGCGGCGTTGAAGTTGGCGGCGTCTTTCGGCCGCTGGAAGCCGACGAGGTCGCAGCCGAGCAGTCCGCCGATGATGTCGTCGCGCCATGGGATGCGCAAGAACAGCTCCACGGGTGGGAACGGGATGTGGAGGAAGAATCCGATCGTGAGGTCGGGTCGCTGCTCGCGCAGCATCTGTGGAACGAGCTGGAGTTGGTAGTCGTGGATCCAGACGACCGAGTCGGCCGGTGCGATGTCGGCGAGTGTCTGCGCGAAGCGGGCGTTGACCGTCTGGTACGCCTCCCATTGTTCGTTGTCGTACGTGGACTCTCGGAGAGCGTCGTGGTACAGCGGCCAGAGGGCGTCGTTGGAGAACCCTTCGTAGTAGAGCTCCATTTCGGTGGCGCTGATCGGAACGGGGTGAAGGTCGACGCCTTCGACCGTGAACGGTTCAGCCTCGTCGTCGTTGTTGCCGGTCCAGCCGACCCAGGTGCCGCCGGACTGGCGCAGCATCGGGTACAGCGCTCGGACGAGGCCGCCGGGTGAGGGCGCCCACCCGTCCTCGGTGCGCATGACCGGAAGGCGGTTGGCAGCGATGACGATCGGACGGTCGACCGGGACGACGACTTCTGCCGGGGCGACGGCTGCCGAGGTGTCGGAAGTCGGTACCGAGTCGGTCTCGACCAGGCTGGTGGGGCGCCGCCGGTCCACCGCGGCCGTGTCGGACTGGTCGTCGTCGCTCATGGTCCCAGGATGGCACGTTCGTCGCTCATCGAACTGCTCCTCGTCGGTCGGTCACGGTGCTGTTTTTCTGGCGTCGATTCCGACCGCCGACTCAGCAGTGGCTGGTCAGAGGTCAGAGGTCAGAGGTGAGAGGTGAGAGGTGAGAGGTGAGAGGTGAGAGGTGGAAGGTGGAAGGTGGAAGGTGGAAGGTGAGAGGTGAGAGGTCAGGACAGCGCAGGCCAGGTTGGGCTGGTGCTGACCAGGTCGATCCTGTCCGGGTCGGGCCCGTCCAGGTCGGGCCTGCCCAGGTCGGGCCTGCCCAGGTCGGGTGCGGCGTTGGTCGAAGGCAGAGCCGTGATGGAATGGAACTCGGGACTACGGTGCGCGGCGCGCCAGGCTCTGTGCGCGTTCGTGACAAACGGGAAGGTCCGTATCGAGAGGTGCCCGCCCTGCCGATCAACGTCCATGCGGACGAAGGCACCGCGGCGCGGCTCACCGTTGGTTGACGACCGTGTGGCCGGGATCGTGTGGTGGCTGGCCCGGACGATCGCTCGAGGTGGGTCGGTTGATGGTGGTGCCGGTGTGGTGGGTGTGTCCGTCGGGGCGGGTCCAGGTGGCGGTGCGGTCGGGGGTCATCGAGAGGCCCCAGCCGCCTTCGTGGACGAGGTGGTGGTGGCGTTCACAGAGTGGGATGAGGTTGTCGATGTCGGTGTTGCCGAGGTTGCGCCACCAGGTGATGTGGTGGATGCGGCAGTGGTCGTATCCG
>Ga0115029_1000172_pt1 | contig 73551 bp, 63 predicted proteins | sample SidtaG_3_FD_87297 | JGI IMG/M metagenome (GOLD analysis project Ga0115029, IMG submission 87297) | Marine algal microbial communities from Sidmouth, United Kingdom - Sidmouth_Asex1 metaG | ecosystem: Host-associated > Algae > Red algae > Unclassified | place: Sidmouth, United Kingdom | collected... | reverse complement strand
TGCGCCCACCCGCCCGCGTTGCCTCTGCTCGACGTGCTCCAGCACGCCTTCGTCGAGGCGCCTTGCCGGGCGGGCGCACGCAGCCTCTGGGAGGCAGGGTATCTCTGGGACAGGACACTAGCGCTGCGCCAACGTGCCCGGCCCGATGGCACGCTCGACGTGCTCGGCGAAGCGCTCGGCCGACTGGAAGCCGACCACGCGGGCGGCCGGCAGTTCGTTGCCGGCGGTGTCGAAGAACACGATCGCCGGCGGAGCGAACAGCCGGAAGCGCTCGAGCAGCTCCTTGTCCTGCGCGTTGTTCGCGGTCACGTCGACCTGCACGGTGACCACCTCCTTCAACAGTGCCCGAACCCGCTCGTCGGTGAAGGTGAAGGCCTCCATCTCCTTGCAGCTGATGCACCAGTCGGCGTAGAAATCGAGCATCACCGGGCGGCCCTCGGCACTGGCGGTGGCGACCACCCGCTCCAGCTCGTCCAGCGTGGCGACACGACGGAACGCCAGTTCGTGGTCCTGCACCGGGGCGGCACCCGTCTGGCCGCCCTTGAACACCGCCAGCGGACTGAGCAGGCTGTGACCGCCGGCCAGGGCGCCGGCCAGCACCGCCACGCCGTACAGAGAGGCGGCCAGCCCGGCCCCCTTGGCAAGCCTCGGCCAGCCGCCGCTGCTCGCATCCAGCCGATCGGTGGCGCCCAGCCAGATACCGGCGGCCAGCGCCAGCAGGCCGGCCATCAGCGCGATGCTCTCCGGGGCCATGAACCGGGACAGCATCCAGATCGCCATGCCGAGCATCAGGATCCCGAACCCCTGCTTGACCCGCACCATCCAGGCGCCGGCCCGCGGCAGCAGGCTGCCGGCCGAGGTGCCGACCAGCAGCAAGGGGGTCCCCATGCCCAGCCCGAGCGCGAACAGCGCCACGCCGCCGACCACCGCGTTGCCGGTATCGGCGATGAACAGCAAAGCTCCGACCAGCGGCGCGGTCACGCACGGGCCGACGATCAGGGTGGACAGGAAGCCCATCGCGATGACGCCCCGGTAGCCGCGTCCGCGTTGTGCATTGGACGCATCGGTCAGACGCGCCTGCAACGCGCGCGGCAACTGCAGCTCGAACCGGCCGAACATGGCCAGCGCGAACAGCACGAACAGCGCCGCGAAGGCGGACAGCAGGATCGGGTTCTGGAACCACACCTGCACGTTCTGCCCGGACAGTGCCACCAATACACCGGCCAGCGCGTAGGTGCCGGCCATCACCAGCACGTAGACCGCCGACAGACGGAACGCGCGCAGGCCGCTGCCGGCGCTCGGTTCGTCCGAACGATTCTGCCCAACGATCAGGCTGGACAGGATCGGCACCATCGGCAGCACGCAGGGCGTGAAGGCGAGCAGCAGTCCCAGGCCGTAGAACGTGAGACTGGAGAGCCACAGGCTGGAATCGGCCAGCAGGGCGGACAACCGGTCCTGTTCGCTGCCCTGTACCCCGCCACCAACCCCGGCATCAACCCCGGCATCGTCACCGATTGCATCGACGGGGGCGGGAAGGGCGACATCGGTCGTGGCGGCGGTCGCGATGAAGCCGATCTCGACGCTCTCGGGCGGAAAGCACACGCCAATGTCGGCGCAGCCCTGGTAGTTCAGGCGCAATGTCGCCTCTTCGTCGGCGACGGGCCCGCGCGCATCGAACGCGTAGACCGCGGTCGCCTGATCGCGCAGCACCGCGGTGACGCCGAAGAAGGCGTCCTCCTGCCGTTCGCCATCCGGCACCGAGATCGGTGACAGCTCGTCGATGCGCGTGCCATCCGCACGGACCAGATCGACGGACAGCTTGTGGCGGTACAGGTAGTAACCCGGTTCGATCGCCCAATCGATCGATACCTGGCGAGTGGTGCCGTCCAGCAGGGCCGGGCGATAGGCCTCCTCGGAACGCAGCAGTTCGGGCTCGGCCGCCGGTGCGTCGCGCCCGAACAGGGCGTCCAGCGTCGAGCCGGATCCGTTCGATGCCTCGGCGCCGAAGCCGGTGGTCGTGGCGGGCAGTTCGACGCTGACGCGCGTGGTGGTGGGGGGATAGCACAGGCCGATGTCGGCGCAGCCCTGGAAGGTCACGGCCACTTCCACGACACGGCCATCGGACGTGCGCTCGTCGCCGACGCCCAGCAGCACGGCACGCGTGACGGCGCTATCGCGAAAGGTGGCCTGCTCGCCGAACCAGTCATCGCTGACGATCAGTGCCTCGGAATGCTGCAGCGGGCCCAGCGACAGCCCGGGCGGTCGTTCCACGTCCAGCGACAGCTTGTCGCGATAAAGGTAGTAGCCGTCCTCGATGTGCCAGTCCAGCTGCAGCGTGTCCTCGCCGGCGAGCGTGGCCGAGGGCACGAAGGCCTCTGTCGGCGGCAGGGGCTGGCCGTCGGCGAACGTGCCGCCACGCTCTACGTCGGTGGTGCCGTCGGTGGCGCCATGCACCGGGGCGGCCAGACCGGCGAGCGCCAGCAGGGCAGCCAGGGTGAGCGGGGATGTCACGTTCAGGGTAGTCCTCGGCGGGTTTCCGACAGCGGTTCCAGCGTAGCGGCGGGAACGGGGGAGCACTTGTACGAGCTTGCACTTGTCGATAGGTTCAGCAGCATATCGGAGCGCCTGATGCCTATTCTTTTCCTGCTGTTCGTCGCCGTCCCCATCATCGAGATCGCGGTGCTGCTGCGGGTCGGTAGCTCGATCGGCTGGTTCACCACGCTGGTGGTGGTGATCACCACGGCGGCGCTGGGCACCTGGATGCTGCGCCAGCAAGGCATGAAGACGCTGCAGACGGCGCGCGCCCGGATGGGTGCGGGGCAGCTTCCGGCCAACGAGATGCTCGAGGGGGTGGTGTTGCTGTTCGGCGGGGCGATGCTGCTGACACCCGGCTTCCTGACCGACGCGACCGGTTTCCTGTGCCTGCTGCCGGCCAGCCGCCGCTGGATCGCGCACCGCATCGCCCGGCAGGTGAGGGTGCGAGGCGGTAACGCGGCGTTCGGTCGGGATGGCGGACCGGGTGGGGCGGGCGGGGCGGCCCCCGGACCGCGCCCCGGAGGCGACAGGATGAACGAGCGCTTCGAGAAGCCGGGAGCGTCGGGTGGCACGGGCGGGCGTCGGAAGGGTGGCGATGTCATCGATGGAGAGTACGAACGGATCGATTGAACGATTCGTCATCCTGCGGGGTTGAAATCGATCACGCCATCACTACAATTGGCACTCGATGGGGGAGAGTGCTAACAACACCTTCGCACCGTCGACACCGGAACGGGTCGGGACGGCGTCGCCGTCGGACACCGGTCCGGTCAACCACACACATTATTTCGGAGACGTAAATCGACATGAACATTCGTCCGTTGCATGACCGAGTGGTCGTCAAGCGCATGGAAGAAGAGCGCACGAGCGCCGGCGGCATCGTGATTCCCGATTCCGCTACCGAAAAGCCGGTACGCGGTGAAGTCATCTCCGTCGGCAAGGGCAAGATCGCCGAGAACGGTGATGTGCGTCCGCTCGATGTGAAGGCGGGCGACCAGGTGCTGTTCGGCAAGTACTCCGGTACCGAGATCAAGATCGATGGCGAGGAAGTGCTCGTCATGCGTGAAGACGACATCATGGGCGTTTTCGAGTAAGCGCGACGACCTGCCGCGACTCGTCACCCCTCAACCAGACCAAGGAGCCTCCATCACATGGCCAGCAAAGAAGTCCAGTTTTCCGATTCCGCCCGTCAGCGCATGCTGCGCGGTGTCGACATCCTCGCCAATGCCGTCAAGGTGACGCTCGGCCCGAAGGGCCGGAACGTCGTGCTCGACAAGAGCTTCGGCGCACCGACCGTGACCAAGGACGGCGTCTCCGTCGCCAAGGAAATCGAGCTGGAAGACAAGTTCGAGAACATGGGTGCCCAGATGGTCAAGGAGGTCGCCTCGCAGACCTCGGACATCGCCGGTGACGGCACCACCACGGCCACCGTGCTGGCCCAGGCCATCGTGCGCGAAGGCCTGAAGTCGGTCGCGGCCGGCATGAACCCGATGGATCTGAAGCGTGGCATCGACAAGGCCGTTGCCGCCGCGACGGCGGAACTGGCCAGCATGTCCAAGCCGTGCAACGACACCAAGGCGATCGCTCAGGTCGGCAGCATCTCCGCCAACAGCGACGAGTCGATCGGCAAGATCATCGCCGATGCGATGGAGAAGGTTGGCAAGGAAGGCGTCATCACCGTCGAGGAAGGCAAGTCGCTCGACAACGAGCTGGACGTGGTCGAAGGCATGCAGTTCGATCGTGGTTACCTGTCGCCGTACTTCATCAACAACCAGGACGCGATGGCCGTCGAGCTCGAAGAGCCCTACGTGCTGCTGTACGACAAGAAGATCAGCAACATCCGCGATCTGCTGCCAGCACTGGAAGCGGTCGCCAAGTCGGGCAAGCCGCTGTTGATCATCGCCGAGGACATCGAAGGTGAAGCACTGGCCACGCTGGTGGTGAACAGCATGCGCGGCATCATCAAGACCTGTGCCGTCAAGGCGCCGGGCTTCGGTGACCGACGCAAGGCCATGCTGCAGGACATCGCCATCCTGACCGGTGGTCAGGTGATCTCCGAGGAAGTGGGCCTGTCGCTGGACAAGGTGACCCTGGAAGATCTGGGCACCGCCAAACGCGTGACCGTGGACAAGGACAACACCACCGTGGTCGATGGTGCGGGCGAGAAGGCCGAGATCGATGCGCGCGTCGAGCAGATCCGTACCCAGATCGAGCAGGCCACCTCCGATTACGACAAGGAGAAGCTGCAGGAGCGGGTTGCCAAGCTGGCCGGCGGTGTCGCGGTCATCAAGGTCGGTGCCGCCACCGAGGTCGAGATGAAGGAGAAGAAGGACCGGGTCGACGATGCGCTGCACGCAACCCGTGCAGCGGTCGAGGAAGGCGTGGTACCCGGCGGTGGTGTGGCGCTGGTACGCGCACTGTCCGCGGTCGATTCGGTCAAGGGCGACAACCACGAGCAGGACGTCGGCATCTCGATCGCCCGTCGTGCCATGGAGGAGCCGCTTCGACAGATCGTCGGCAACGCCGGTGGCGAACCGTCGGTGGTCGTCGCCAAGGTGCGTGACGGTAGCGGCAACTTCGGCTACAACGCGGCCAATGGCGAGTACGGCGACATGATCGAGCTCGGCATCCTGGATCCGACGAAGGTGACCCGCTACGCGTTGCAGAATGCCGCATCGGTAGCCGGTCTGATGATCACCACCGAGGCGATGATCGCCGATGCTCCGTCGAAGGACGAGGGTGGCGCCGGTGGCGGCATGCCGGACATGGGCGGCATGGGTGGCATGGGCGGCATGATGTGATGTAGGCCCTGATCCGTGGGCGGCGTGCGGCAGTGCTCGCACGCCGTCACCGGTCGATCGTCGAAGCCCCCGCCTGTCGGGGGCTTTTTTGCGTTCAGGGGTTCCTGCAGGCGCTTCAGCATCGATGCGCCGGGCCGATAAGCGGAGCATGGGGGGCGAGTGTCGTGCGCCTGCCACCGGCCCTTTCGGATAACGGACTTGTCCTCGCTACCGCTCATCGACACGCTCAGATGTTCGCGCAACGCCCAGGTCCTGTCGGGGACGGTCCTGATGGCGTTGTTCCTGGCACAGCTTCTTTTCGTGGTGCCCACGGTCATCGCGCGAGCTCAGGCGTCGATCGCCAGTCTCGAGCAGGTCGAACGGGATCGGGTGCAGGCGTCGCTGCGCCACGCCGGACGCGAGCAGATCGCCGCGCTGGACGATCTGCTCGGAGAGGCATTGCTCGGCATCGAGCTGACGAGCGATGGCGAGCGGTGGCTGCTGATCGATGCGCGCGGTCCGGGCAGCGTCGTCGACGAGGGGGTCGGTCACGGGCGACCGATCGACTGGATGCTCGGCACGCAGGCCGGTGCGGTGCGGGTGCGAGGATGGCTCGATCTGCACGGACCGCACGGCGCGATGGCTGCCGATGCGTTGCGGCTGGTCGTGATCGCCCTGTTCGGTTCCCTGGCCGGGGCCACGGTGGTGCTGATCGGCGTGCGCCGGCATTTTCTTCAGCCGCTGGACGGTCTGGTCGAGGCCTTGCGCCGAAGTCGTGAACGCTCCGACAGCGTCGCCGCCGAACCGATCGACACACCCGATGCGGGGGATCTCGGGCCGTTGGCCGACGAGTTCAACAATCTGATCGATGCCCAGAAGAAGTCTGCCCGTCAGGTCAAGGTCAAGCAGCAGTATCTGGAGTTCGCCGCGCACAACGATCCGCTGACCCACCTGCCGAACCGCCTGCGATTCGAGGAAACGCTGCGCGAGACGGTGCGCGAGGCCAGTACCGACGGCCTCGGGTTCGCCGTATTCCTGGTCGATCTGGACAACTTCAAGTTCTTCAACGACCAGTACGGCCACCTGATCGGCGACAAGATGGTCACCGAGATCGGCAACCGTCTGAAGTCGATGATGCGCAACATCGATCTGGTGGCACGGCTGGACGGGGACGAGTTCGTGGTGATCCAGAAGAGCGTGGTCGATCGCGCCACCGCCACCGGCATCGCCGAACGACTGATGGCGGTGGCGAACGCGCCGTACGAGTACCGGGGCTTCACGTTGAAGGTGGCGGTGTCCGTGGGCATCAGCTGCTTTCCACTGGACGTGCACTCCGGCCAAGACGAGGAACTGCTGGGCGAGGAGATCGTCAACAACGCCGCCGTGGCGCTGCAGGAGGCCAAGAGCAGCGGCAAGAACCAGGCTCGGCTGTTCAACGAATCGATGCGCAGCCGGCTGACCGCCCGCATCCGGCTGGAACAGGATCTGAAGCTGGCGATGGCAGAGGACCAGTTCGAGGTCTGGTATCAGCCCAAGGTCAACATCCATACCCGCGAGGTCACCGGTGCCGAGGCGCTGGTGCGCTGGCGCCATCCGGTGAACGGGTTCATCTCGCCCGAGATCTTCGTGCCGGTGGCCGAGGAGGCCGGCATGATCATCGAGCTGGGCGAATGGATCCTGCGCACCGCCTGCTGGCAGACGCACGAGTTGCAGTCGCGCGGCTACCCTCGGTTGAACGTGGCGGTGAACATCTCGGCGGTGCAGTTCACCGACGGCAACCTGCTGCCGATGGTCAGCCGGGCGCTTGCCGATACCTCCCTGGACCCGGACTTCCTGGAGCTGGAGATCACCGAAAGCGCGGTGATGCATGATCCCGAGGAGGTCATCCATTCGCTGCACGAGCTGTCGCGCTTCGGCATGCGCCTGGCAATCGACGACTTCGGGACCGGCTATTCGTCACTGGCCTATCTGAAGCGCTTTCCGGTCGACACGCTGAAGATCGATCGCGCCTTCATCACCGATATCTCCAGCGACAACGACGATGTCGCGATCGTCGAGGCGGTGCTCGGGCTGGGCAAGCACTTCAACATGAAGGTGGTCGCCGAAGGCGTCGAGGACGAGGAGCAGTTGCAGTTCCTGCGCGCGCAGGGCTGCGACCTGGCCCAGGGCTACTACATCTCCAAGCCGATGGCGTTCGAGCAGTACGCCGACTGGCTGGGGCGATGGCCACACGGCGTGCAGGGCGTGCCCAGACGCGTTGGCGGAGCCGAGGGCAAGGTGGTGGAGATCGGTACGCCGCCGGTCCGCCGCGCCCGCGGTTGAGCCGGTCGGACGCGGAGGCTATTGCCCGAAGCGTCCGCCCCCCTCGTCCAGCCACTCGCGCTCCTCGTCGCTGGAGGTGCGTCCCAGCACCGCATTGCGATGCGGGTAGCGCCCGAAGCGTTCGATGATGGCCGCGTGCTCCCGCGCGCTGTCCAGCGTGGCCTGGGCAAAGTCGGTCAGCGGGTCCGGCGCCCCGAGGCGCAGTGCCGTGAAGAGCCGCAGCGACTCGCGTTGCATCTCGATCGATTCGTGGTGCTCCAGCGGCAGGTACAGGAACACCCGCTGCACCAGCGGCAACCGTCGGTCGTCGCCGCGGGCGATGGCGGTTCGGGCCGCGGCCAGCGCCCGCTCGTCGCCTGCGAAGGCGGCGGCGCTGCCGCGGTGAAGGTTGCGGGCGAACTGGTCGAGCAGCACCACGAAGGCGAGGCTGCCCGACCGCTCCTCCCGCCAGTGATCGCGCTCGCCGGCCAGGGCCGCGCCGAGGTCGGACGACCAGCGTGAGCGCAGGTGCGCATCGAGCGCCTTGCCGCCACGAAACCAGCGCGCAGGCTGGGGCAGGTCGCGACGTCCGGTATCCGCATCCAGGAACCAGTCATCGATGATCGCCGGTATCGACGGATCGATCACCACAGCTGTGTCCGCATCGCTCATGGCGTCACGATACCGTGCGAGCGGTGCCGTGTGGCGGCACCGTGTCCACCCGGCCGGAGCCGATCGCGTCGATGAGCTTCCTGTTCGATACCCGTGCCTGGGCGACCCTGGACACCTGGCAGTTCGTCGCCATCGGTCTGCTGTTCGTGTGGAGCGGGTTCGTCCGGTCGGGACTGGGCTTCGGCGGGGCAGCCTTGACCCTGCCCATGCTGCTGCTGGTGCTGGACGAGCCGATCGTGTTCCTGCCGGCGATCGCGATGCAGCTGCTGGTGTTCTCCACCCTGACCGTGGCGAACCGCATCGACAACGTCGACTGGGGCTACCTGGCGCGCATCTCGTCATGGCTGGCCTTGCCGTTCGCGGCCGGCCTGTTCGGGCTGCTGCAACTGCCCGGCAGCGTGCTGTCCCTGTTCGTGTACGCCCTGACGTTCGGCTACGGCCTGCTGTACCTGCTCGACCGGTCGGTGGCCAGCGGCTCGCGGGTCTCGGACGTGCTGTTGCTGGGCCTGGGCGGATACGCCAGCGGTGTCTCGTTGACCGGTGCTCCGTTGATCGCCGCGGTCGGGGCACGGCAGTTGCCGGCGCACCGGGTGCGCGACACCCTGTTCGTGCTGTGGATCGTCCTGGTGCTGGTCAAGCTGTTCACCTTCCAGGTCGCCCGGGTGCCGTTCCAGTGGGCGCTGTTCTTCTCGACCCTGCCGCTGGTGAGCCTGGGCCACGTGCTGGGACTGCGGGTGCACGAGCGCCTGGTGCGGGGCGAGGCACGCGGTTTTCGACGCATGGTGGGCGCCGGCCTGATGCTGGTCGCCGGGTTCGGGCTGGTGGTGGCCGTGCCGCGGGTCCTGGGGTGAGGGGGCCCGGGAACGCGATCGGCTCATGCCGGAGCGGGAGTACCCGAAAGCGTTTGCTACACTCGCGCCGGTCCGCCAAGGCAGCCGCCGACGGCTTCCGGAGACGTAATGAATCCAGTTGATACCGTCCTGACGTCCGGTCGCCCGCCGTCCTTCGATCGGGTCCGGCAGCCGCTTGCGCGCGGCTCGCTGGCGCTGGCCATGTTGGCCACCCTCGGCGTCACGGCGGGCTGTGCCGGCAGTCAGGTGACGCTGGGCGACATCGCCGGCGCGGTGGGCGCCACCGCCGGCAGCGATCGCTCGTCCCTGTCGGCCGACACGATCGTGCAGGGCTTGAAGGAGGCCCTGGTCAAGGGGTCGGAGGCGGTGGTCTCGCAACTGGGGCGTCAGGACGGCTTCGCCGACGATCCGGTCGCGCGCATCGCGCTGCCCGATTCGCTGCAGAAGGCGGCGGACTTTGCCGACCGGGTCGGGCTGGGCAGCTATTTCGACGATCTGGAACTGAAGCTGAATCGCGCCGCCGAAGCGGCCACGCCGCGCGCGAAGCAGCTGTTCGTGGGCGCGGTGAGGCAGATGAGCGTGGACGATGCGCGCGGTATCCTGAACGGCCCGGACGATGCCGCCACGCAATACTTCCAGCGCACCACCGGCGATACGCTGACCGCCTCCATGCGACCGATCGTCGACGACGCCTTGTCCGAGGTGGGTGCGGTGCAGACCTTCAACGAGTTGCTGGCGCGATACCGCCAGGTACCGCTCGCTCCGCAGCTGGATGCCGATCTGACCGGCTACGTCACCGATCAGGCCCGATCGGGCATCTTCCACTACCTGGCCGAGGAGGAACGGGCGATTCGCGAAAACCCGCTGGAGCGGACCTCCGAGATTCTCCAGCGCGTGTTCGGAAGCCGGTCGTGAGCCCGCCGAGCCCGTTGACCGATCGTCACGCGTTCGAGCGCGAGGACCTGCTCGCCTGCGGTCGTGGCGAACTGTTCGGCGAGGGCAATGCCCGGCTGCCCCTGCCGAACATGCTGATGTTCGACCGCATCGTCCACATCGACGTCGGCGGTGGTGCCTATGGCAAGGGCGAGGTGATCGCCGAGCTGGACGTGCACCCGGACCTGTGGTTCTTCGCCTGCCATTTCGAGTCGGATCCGGTCATGCCCGGCTGCCTCGGCCTGGACGCGCTGTGGCAGCTGGTCGGTTTCTTCCTCGGCTGGAAGGGCAACCCGGGACGTGGCCGCGCGCTCGGTTCGGGCGAGGTCAAGTTCACGGGCCAGGTGCTGCCCAGCGCCACGCGGGTGACCTACCGGCTCGACATCCGCCGGCTGATCGAACGCAAGCTGGTGATGGGCATCGCCGACGGCACGGTCTCGGTCGACGGCCGCGACATCTACGCGGCCAGGGATCTGCGCGTCGGCCTGTTCACGTCCACCGACGACTTCTAGGCGCCCCCGCGGGCGGTTCACTTCAGACGACCCTCTTCCGACCCTCCCCCCCCCCGTCAGACAACCCGAGGTTTTCCATGCGACGTGCGGTCATCACCGGCATCGGCATCGTGTCCTGCCTGGGCAACGACAAGGCATCGGTGACCGAGGCGCTGCGCAACGGCACGTCCGGCATCACGCGCCGGGAGGAATACGCCGAACTGGGCATGCGCAGTCACGTGGCGGCGCGTCCGGTGGTCGATCTCAAGGCATCGATCGAGCGCAAGCAGCTGCGCTTCATGGGCGAGGCGGCCGCCTACGCCTACCTGGCGATGCGCGATGCCATCGACGATGCCGGCCTCGAGGAGCACGAGGTGTCCAACGAGCGTACCGGCATCATCGCAGGCTCCGGTGGCGGCTCGACCCTCAACCAGGTCGAGGCGGCCGACATCCTGCGCCAGAAGGGCATTCGTCGGGTCGGACCCTACCGGGTGACCTCCACCATGGCCAGCACCGTCTCGGCCTGTCTGGCCACCCCGTTCAAGATCAAGGGCACCAACTACTCCATCGCCTCGGCCTGCTCGACCAGCGCGCACTGCATCGGCAATGCGCTGGAGCTGATCCAGCTGGGCAAGCAGGACCGGGTGTTCGCCGGCGGTGGCGAGGAGGAGCACTGGTCGCTGTCATGCCTGTTCGACGCGATGGGTGCGCTGTCGACCCGGTACAACGACGACCCCGCTCGCGCATCGCGCACCTACGACGCCGACCGCGATGGCTTCGTGATCGCCGGCGGTGGCGGCATGGTGGTGGTCGAGGAGCTGGAAGCGGCCAGGGCGCGCGGAGCGAAGATCTACGCCGAGGTGGTCGGCTACGGAGCGACCTCGGACGGCTACGACATGGTCGCGCCTTCCGGTGATGGCGCCACGCGCTGCATGCGCATGGCGATGGCCGACCTGGACGCACCGATCGACTACATCAACGCGCACGGCACGAGCACGCCGGCAGGCGATATCACCGAACTCCAGGCGGTGGCGCGCGCCTTCCCGGACGGTGTGCCGCCTATCGCTTCCACCAAGTCCCTGACCGGGCACTCGCTGGGCGCTGCCGGCGTGCAGGAGGCGATCTATTCGTTGTTGATGCAGGAGGCAGGCTTCATCGCCGCGTCGGCGAACATCGAGACCCTGGACCCGGACGCGGCGGACTTCCCGATCGTGACCGAACGGCGCGACGGTGCCGTGCTGGAGACCATCATGTCGAACAGCTTCGGGTTCGGTGGCACCAATGCCACGCTGGTGATGCGTCGTCTGCGCGACTGATCGCCCGGCAAGCGTCGCCGTCGAATGTCCGGATGACGAGATGGTGGAGGTGGTCGCGCTGTAATTTCGAAGGCCGGAAGGTTGTAATGCTCCCGTGACAGGGGTGAATGTTAGGTTGAAACCTCGATTCAGTCACATCAGGAGGGCGCCATGTCACGAATCCATCGCACGCGATCCGTACCGGATGCGGATCGTGCGGGCACTGCCGCACGGACACCCTTGCGCACTCCGGTCGGCCAGGCATGGCGCATGGCACTGCTCGGCGGTGCCACCGGCGGGCTGATCGCCACCTCTGCGACCGCCAGCGTGGGTGTGGACACCTCGGCGCTGGTGAATGCCGTGACTCCCGAAGGCATCCGGGTGCACCTGGAGGAATTTCAGCGCTTCGCGGACGAGAGCGATGGAACCCGTGCCGCCTCGACCGACGGCTACCTCGACTCGGCGCTGTACGTGAGCCAGCTGATGATCGAGGCCGGCTACGAGGTCGATCTGCAGGTGTTCCCGTTCCTGTTCTTCGCCAACAACTCGCCGGCGGAGCTGTCGATCGTGTCGCCGGACCCGCTCACCTTCGAGCTGGGCGAGCCGGACGGTTTCGTCACCGGCACCTACTCCGGCTCGGGTACCGTCACCGCGAACGCCACGCCGGTCGATGTGCAGATTCCGCCGGGCGCGGAAGGCAATTCCTCCACCAGCGGTTGCGAGGCCGACGATTTCGAGGAATTCCCCGCCGGCGACATCGCCGTGGTGCAGCGGGGCAACTGTCCGTTCTTCGACAAGGCGTTGAACGCCCAGAATGCCGGTGCGACAGGCGTCATCGTCTTCAACGAGGGACAGGAAGGGCGCAGCGAGGCGTTCGGCGGCACGCTGGGCGGTCCCGGTATCACGATTCCGGTCGTGTTCACCGCGTTCTCGATCGGCGAGACACTGGCCGCGGGCGGCAGCGAGGTCAGTCTGGCGGTGGACGTGACGACCGAGAACCGCATCACCGCTAACGTGTTGGCCGAGTCGCCGATCGGCCGGCGCGATCGTACCCTGGTGGTCGGCGGTCACCTGGACTCGGTGGACGAAGGACCGGGCATCAACGACAACGGCAGCGGCTCGGCCGCCATGCTCGAGATCGCGCTGCAGATGGCCGAGCTGGGTTACCTGGACGGGGGCGACTTCCGGTTGAACAACCGGGTGCGTTTCGCCTGGTGGGGGGCGGAGGAGCTCGGACTGCTGGGCTCGGAGTACTACGTGGCCAACCTGGACGAGGAAGAGCTGGAGGAAATCGTGGTCAACCTGAACTTCGACATGGTGGCCTCGCCGAACTACGTGCGCTTCGTCTACGACGGTGACGGCTCGGCGAGCGAACCGGCCGGACCGGAAGGCTCCGCCTTCGTCGAATGGATCTTCCGCGACTGGTACGAACAGCAGGGCCTGGCCTCGGCACCCACCGAGTTCAGCGGGCGCTCGGACTACGGCCCGTTCATCGCGGTCGGCATCCCGGCCGGTGGGCTGTTCTCCGGTGCCGAAGGCATCAAGACCGACGAGGAGGCCGCCACGTTCGGTGGCACGGCGGGCGTGGCCTACGACGAGTGCTATCACGAGGCCTGCGACACGATCGAGAACATCAACGATCAGGCGCTCGACGAGTTCAGCGATGCGATGGCCAACGCGGTGGCGATCTTCGCCACCAACGCATTGCCGGTGCCCCGGGCGAGCAAGCGCAGCAAGTCGACCAGTCGCGCCGACGACGGCGTGCAGACCGACTATCGGGGTAACCTGCTGGTGCGCTGATCCTGCCAGTACGCTGATCGGTGGCACGGACGGCCGTGCGCCCGCGTCACCCCGATCGGTGGCGCGGGTCGGTGTCGACCAGCTTGTCGCAAAGACCATGTCCATGACATCGATCCGTCTGCACCGAGAGGGTGCCCTGGGCCGGTTGCTGATCGATCGTCCCGACAAGCGCAACGCGATGAACCGTGCGATGTGGCGCCGGCTGGAGGCGCTCGCCGACGAGGCGAGCGCCGATCGCTCGTTACGTGCGATCACGCTGGAGAGCGCCGCGCCGGGCTGTTTCTCGGCGGGTGCCGACATCGCCGAATTCGAGGCCGGGTACGCGAGCGCCGAGGCCACGGCCGCCACGAACGGGGACATCCAGGGCGCCATCACGGCGCTGGCACGCTGTTCGCAGCCCTGCCTGGCGGTGATCGACGGCGTCTGCGTCGGTGGCGGCGTCGCGCTGGTGCTGGCCTGCGATTTCCGGATAGCCAGCGAGCGTTCGAGCTTTGCGGTGACGCCGGCGCGCCTGGGCCTGTCGTATCACCGGGACAACGTGCGGCGTCTGGTCGGCGCGATCGGTCGTTCGGGGGCTGCCGAATTGCTGTACACCGGCCAGCGCTGGACCAGCGAGCGCGCGCTGGGGGCCGGACTGATCGATCAGGTCGTGCCGGTCGACGGACTGGGGGCCGTGATCGACGAGCGCATCGCGGCGATCTGTGCCAATTCTGCTACGGCGAACACGGCACTGAAGCGGGCGTTGCGCTCGATCGAGACGCCAGAGGCACAGGCGATCGAGGCCGTCGACGAGGAGTTCGAGCGGCTGTTCGCCTCACCGGATTTCATCGAGGGGCGCAACGCGTTCCTGGACAAGCGAGCCGCCCGGTTTCCATCCCATCGCACCGCCAGATCGTGACGCGGCAGCAGGGGCGGCAGGGGGGGCTGCCGGGGCGATTCAGTACCGCAACGCCGGCTCGTCCAGCGCCACCCGCTGTTCCTTGAGCGTCTGCAGGTGCTCGTCCCAGTAGCGCTCGCCCTCGAAGTAGGGAAAGGCGCGCTTGAAGGCCGGATCCGCCCAGCGTTCGGCGATCCAGGCGGCGTAGTTGATCAGCCGTAGCGTGCGCAGCGGCTCGATCAGCTCCAGTTCGGTGATGTCGAAGCGCCGGAACTCGCTGTAGCCGTCCAGCACGTTGCCCAGGCGGGCCTCGGCGTAGTCGCGATCGCCGGACAGGAACATCCACAGGTCCTGGATCGCGGGGCCGGTGGCGGTGTCGTCGAAGTCCAGCAGGTGCGGCACCGGTTCATGCCCCCACAGGATGTTGCCCGGGTGCAGGTCGCCGTGGATGGCGAACTCGGCGAAGTCGCCGGCCGCCTCGATGCGTGCCTCGACCTGATCGAGCAGGTCCCAGGCGGTGTCCTCGTAGGCCTCGCGAACCCGGTCGGGCACCAGTGACGAATCGACCAGGAACTCGATCGCCGAGGCGCCCAGCCGATCGGCATCGATCCAGGGGCGGTGCTCGAACTCGACCTCGGCACCGATCAGATGCATCCGTGCCGCGGTCCGTCCGACCACCTTCAACTGGGCCGGGTCGTCGAGTTCCGGAGCGCGGCCGCCGTGGCGCTCGAACAGGCAGAAGCGGTACGGACCGGTGGTGAGCAACGTCTCCCCGTCATCGCTTTCGAGCGGGGCGATGATCGGCAGGCCGGCATCGACCAGATCCAGACAGAAATCGTGCTCCTCCAGAATGGCCTCGTCGCTCCAGCGCTCCGGACGGTAGAACTTCGCCACCACGCTGCCGCCGTCCTCCAGGCCGATGTCGTACACCCGGTTCTCGTAGCTGGCCATGGCGCTGACCCGCCCGTCGGTGCGGAATCCCGCCTCGTCGATGGCATCCAGGATGGTCGACGGTTCGAGGAATCGGAACGCGAGCGTGGCGGCGCTGGCCCCCTCGGCCGGGTCGACATCCCGGTCGACATCCCGGTCGACATCAGGGGCGGCGCGATGGTCGGTGTCGTACGGTTCCGTCGGAGGCAAGGGGGCGGCGAGTCGTCGGCGCGCGAGCTGGCGGGCAGCTCGCGAGGTGCGGCCCTCCACTGTACGTCAGGCTGGAATCGTGCGGATGGAAACCGTACTGCAAGAATCGGTGTTTTCAGGATCGTGCGCGAAACAGTCCGCATCGGTCGGGTTTCGGGTGCTATCTTCGCGTCTTGACACGTTTCTTGAGGTCCGACCCCATGGGATCGGTGCTGGTGCTGAACGGTCCGAACCTGAACCTGCTGGGGCGACGCGAGCCGAGCACCTACGGCGCCACGACGCTGGTCGACATCGAGAAGCGCCTGCGCGACGAGGCCGGGGGGCACGGCTTGTCGATCGACTTCTTCCAGAGCAACCACGAAGGCGCGCTGGTGGATCGGGTGCAGGCCGCGGCCGATGACGGTACCGGGCTGTTCATCATGAATCCTGCCGCCTACACCCACACCAGCGTGGCGCTGCGCGATGCCGTGCTGGCGGTGTCGATACCGCTGATCGAGGTGCACCTGTCGAACGTTCACAGGCGCGAGCCGTTTCGCGCCCATTCCCATTTTTCCGACATCGCGCTGGGCACCATATCGGGCCTGGGCGCGATCGGTTATTCGCTGGCGCTGAGCGCCGCGGCCGCGCACTTGGCGGCCTGACGGCGGCACCGTCCGCCCTTGTCCCGAACCCGAGGAGTGTCCATGGACATCCGCAAGATCAAGAAGCTGATCGAACTGCTGGAGGACTCGGACGTCACCGAGTTCGAGATTCGCGAAGGCGAGGAGACGCTGCGCATCAGCCGCGGGACGCAGATGGTGGCAGGACCGCCACCGAGCGCCTGGACGCAGGCACCCTCGGGCGCCGGCCCGGTGTCGGCATCGCCGGTCATGTCGCCGCTGCCCGAGGCGGAGGAGACGATACCGGGCACGCTGATGGAGTCGCCCATGGTCGGCACCTTCTATCGCTCCTCCACTCCGGGCCAGAAGGCGTTCGTGGAGATCGGCCAGAGCGTCTCCAAGGGGGAGACGCTGTGCATCATCGAGGCGATGAAGATCATGAACCAGATAGAAGCCGAGGTCAGCGGAACCGTTCGCGCGATCCTGGTGGAGGACGGTCAACCGGTGGAATACGGCGAGCCGCTCGTGGTGATCGACTGACCGTGCGGTACCGAGCCGTGCCCACCTCGAATCGGGAGACACCCGCGTGACCACCTCGATCCAGACCACGCCGATCAACAAGATCCTGATCGCCAACCGCGGCGAGATCGCGCTGCGCATCATGCGCTGCTGCCGCGATCTGGGCATCCAGACCGTGGCGGTGTACTCGACCGCCGATCGGGACCTGAAACATGTGCGCCTGGCCGACGAAGCGGTGTGCATCGGGCCGCCGGCCTCCACCGACAGCTATCTGAACATCCCGGCCATCATCAGCGCCGCCGAGATCACCCGCGCCGAGGCGATCCATCCCGGCTACGGCTTCCTGGCCGAGAACGCCGACTTCGCCGAGCGGGTCGAGTCCAGCGGTTTCAAGTTCATCGGCCCCACCGCCGAGGTGATCCGGCTGATGGGCGACAAGGTCAGCGCCATCGCCCAGATGAAGGCGGCAGGCGTGCCCTGTGTCCCGGGCTCGGACGGGCCGCTGGGCCCCGACATGGACGAGAATCGCCGGTTGGCGGCCGACATCGGCTACCCGATCATCATCAAGGCGGCCGGCGGTGGCGGTGGGCGCGGCATGCGGGTGGTGCGCGGCGATGACGATCTGGAGGAATCGATCGCGATGACCGCCAACGAGGCACGGGTGGCGTTCGGCAATCCGGTCGTCTACATGGAGAAGTTCCTGGAGACACCGCGCCACATCGAGTTCCAGGTCATGGCCGACGAGCACGGCAATGCCATCCACCTGGGCGAGCGTGACTGCTCGATGCAGCGCCGGCACCAGAAGGTGGTCGAGGAGGCACCGGCGCCGGGCATCACCGAGGCGGTGCGCAACGACATGGGTGCCCGTTGCGTGGAGGCGTGCAAGCGGCTCGGCTACCGAGGCGCCGGCACGTTCGAGTTCCTGTACGAGAACGGCGAGTTCTACTTCATCGAGATGAACACCCGCGTGCAGGTGGAGCACCCGGTCACCGAGATGATCACCGGCGTGGACATCATCAAGGAGCAGATCTTCTCGGCCGAAGGGCGCGAGTTGCGTTTCAGGCAGGAGGACATCCAGATCAAGGGTCACGCGTTCGAGTGCCGCATCAACGCCGAGGATCCGGTGACGTTCATGCCCTCGCCGGGCGTGATCCATCAGTTCCACCCGCCGGGCGGACTGGGGGTACGGATCGACACGCACATCTACAACGGCTACAAGGTGCCGCCGAACTACGACTCGATGATCGCCAAGGTGATCGTCTATGCCAATCAGCGCCACTCCGCGCTGGCGCGCATGCGCGGTGCGTTGTCCGAGGTGTTCATCGATGGCATCAAGACCAACATTCCGCTGCACATCGACATCTTCAACGACGAGGCCTTCATCCAGGGCGGGGCGAACATCCACTACCTGGAGAAGAAGCTCGGGCTTCAGTGAGGATGAGCGAGCGGGGCGAGGGGGCCGGGTGGCCCGAGGTACGGGTCGATGTCTCGGCATCCGACGGCGAGGCGGCGATCGAACGGCTGGAAGACTGGTTGCTGGAAGCCGGTGCGCTGTCGGTCACGCTGGTGGACCGGGACGATGCGGATGCCGCTTCGGGCGCCGCGGTGCTGGAACCGGCACCCGGCGAAACGCGGCTGTGGGGCGAGGTGACCGTGGTGGGGCTGTTCGAGCAGCGGCTGACGCCTGGCTGGATCGATGCCTTGCTGGAGCGCGCCGCCGCCTCGGCGAACCTGGAGCCGAGGCCGTCCTGGCGTCACTCGCACCTGGCCGACGCGCGCTGGGAGCGGGCCTGGATGGACGACTATCGGCCGATGCGCTTCGGGCAGCGGCTGATCGTGGCGCCGCACGGCGTGGAAGCCGGCGGCGCGGACGACGTGGTGTTGCGCCTGGACCCGGGTCTGGCGTTCGGCACCGGCACGCACCCGACCACCGCACTGTGCCTGCGTTGGCTGGACGACAACGCGGCTACGTTGCGCGGTGCGACGGTGATCGACTACGGGGCAGGTTCGGGGGTGCTGGCGATCGCCGCCCTGTTGCTCGGGGCTGCCCGTGCGGTGGCGGTCGACATCGATCCTCAGGCGCATCTGGCCAGCACCGACAACGCGGCGCGCAACGGCGTCGGGCAGCGCTTGCTGGCCGGTCCGGTGTCGCTGCTGGAGCGGACGGACGCTGCCGTGCCGGCCGACGTGCTGATGGCCAACATCCTGCAGGCACCGCTGATGCAGCTGGCGGAACGCTTCGCCGAGCTGCTCAAGCCGGGTGGGCGGTTGGTGATGTCCGGCCTGCTGGACGGGCAGGGAGAGGCCTTGAGGGTGCGCTACACTCCCTGGTTTGACGTCGCTGCGGACGTCACGCAGGATGGCTGGACACGGCTGGACGCCATCCGGCGCACGCGTGATGCCTGACGGCATCGCGCGGTTGCCCTGAACCCTTCCCCATGCCGAAATCCAGGCCGACATCCCGGCCACCATCCAGGGACGCTCGCGCGGTCGAGGGTGCGGACGCTCGCGCGGTCGAGGGTGCGGATGCCGCGGTCCCCCTCGCGGGACCCGGGCCGCAGACCTGTTGTTCGACGTGTCGCACGGTGTTCCGGATCACCGCCGAGCTGCTGCATTCGTCGGACACGCGCGTGCGCTGTGGCGAGTGCTACGCGATCTTCGATGCACTGGCCAATCTGGTGGACGACGGGCTGGTGGACGACAGGTCGAGGGACGACGGATCGGGGGACAGCGGGCCGGGGGACAGCGGGCCGGGAGACGACGGGCCGGCGGGCGGTCCGGACGCCTCGAGCGCGGCGCGGGACGACGAGGCGGCGCAGCGCACCGCCATCGCGGCCTCGCTGGCGGGGTTGACCAACGATACCGCCGCGCTTGATGTGACGTACTCGGACTTCGACCTGTTCTCCGAGGATGCCGAGCTTCCCGAGGTGGCCTACCTGGATCAGACTCGCGATACGCCCGAGTTCGATTTCGATTCGGTCGAGCCCGAAGACGAAGAGCGGTTCAACGACACGCTGTTCGCAGCAGACATGACGGTGGATGTCGGCCGTGGCGTGCCCATCCTGGATGCGGACGATCCGCGTGCCGAGCAACCCACCGGACGAGCGGAACTGCCGCGCCGGCCCTTGGAACTCGATGCCACGTCGCGCATCGATCTCGATTTCCGGTACCGCGATCCGGAGCCGGATCCGGTTGACGACCCGAGCGCCGGCGCGCCGGCGATCGATGCGCTGCAGCCGGGCCCCGCACCCGAGGTCGATTTCGAGATCACGGATGCCGCCCCGGCGGTACCGGCACCCTTCGAGCAGGCACCCGGGCGCGGTGGCTGGCGGTTGCCGGTGATCGCATCGGTGGCGCTGCTCGTGCTGGTGGCAGGGTTGCACGGCTACCGGCAGCGGCAGGCCCTGCACGAGGACCCGTTCACGCGCCCCGTCTACGAGGCGGTGTGCCGGATCACCGGTTGCACGGTGCCGATGCGCAGCGCGCTGGATCGCATCGACCTGCTCGAGCGACAGATGTTCTCCCACCCCACCTTGCCGGACGCGCTGGTCATCGACGTGGCGTTCCGCAACGCCGCAGGGTTCGAGCAGGCATTGCCGGCCTTGTCGGTGCAGCTGTCCGACCCGGGGGGGCGGCTGGTGGCCCAGCGGATATTCCAGCCCGACGAGTACCTGGCCGGTCGGGACGGTCCGTCCGCGCACGCCCCGATGGAGCCGGACGCCCGCCTGCGCGTCAGCCTGGACGTGGACGACCCGGGTCAGGACGCCGCCTCGTTCATGATCGAGTTCGTGCCCTCGGATCGATGAAACGGGTCACCGATCCGGACTCCTGAACGACTGTACGGTATCCGCCATCTCGCGGCTGTATTAGGATAGCCGGCCGCCGCCGCGCCGCGCACACCGATCGATGAACCCGCCGTGATCGAGATCGGTCCCCATCGCCTGCGAAACCGTCTCTTTCTCGCGCCGATGGCCGGCGTGACCGACGGTCCCTTTCGTCGACTGTGCGCTCGCGAGGGGGCGGGCTACGCCGCCTCGGAGATGATCTCCAGCGACACCCTGCTGCACGCCACCGCCAAGACGCGGCACCGCATACGGCCGGCCGATGCGCAACGACTGGTGCACGCGGTGCAGATCGCAGGCTCCGAGCCGCAGGCGATGGCCGAGGCGGCGGTGCTCAACGTCGCCCACGGCGCCCAGGTCATCGACATCAACATGGGGTGTCCGGCCAAGAAGGTGTGCAACCGGGCCGCCGGCTCCGCCCTGTTGTCCGATCCGCGGCAGGTGGAACGCATCCTGGCCGCCGTGGTCGCCGCGGTCGAGGTGCCGGTCACGCTGAAGATCCGCACCGGCCCCGACCGCGAGCATCGCAACGGCGTCGAGATCGCCCGCCTGGCCGAGCGCAACGGTATCGCCTGCCTGGCCGTGCACGGGCGCACCCGTGCCGATCGTTTCACCGGCAGTGCCGAGTTCGACACCATCGCGGCGATCGTGGACGCGGTGTCGATGCCGGTGATCGCCAATGGCGACATCGTCGATGGCGAGGGCGCGCGCCGGGTGCTGGCGCACACCGGCGCCGCCGGCGTCATGATCGGGCGTGCCGCGCAGGGCAATCCGTTCCTGTTCGCGCAGATCGATGCCGTGATCGAGGGCCGCGAGCCGCCGCCCGCTCCGGACACCGAGGCGGTGCACGCCGCGCTGGTCGAGCAGATCACCGGCTGCCATGCGTTGTACGGCGAACATCGCGGCGTGCGCATCGCACGCAAGCACATCGCCTGGTATTGCCGCGGACTGCGCAACGCGACACGCTTTCGCGAGCGGGTGAACGCAGCCGTGCAGGCCGGCGAGCAGCGTGCACTGGTCGATGCCTTCTTCGAGCGCCCCGATGCGTTCGCGGTAGCCGCCTGAACGATGCCGGGTCTCAAGCCGAGTTCGCGTCGTGCCGACAGCGAGGCAAGGCCCGGCAAGGCCGCACCTGCGCCTGCAGCCGGGCCGGCACCCGTGCCCGCACCGGCGGTTCTGCCCGGGTCCGCACTGGACTGCCGACAGGAAGGCACCGCCATCGCACGTTGCGTGCGCCAGGAACTCGAGCGCTACTTCGAGGTGCTGGATGGCGAACCGCCGGTCGATCTGTATCGTGCGGTGATGCGTCAGGCCGAGGCGGCGCTGCTGCGCAGCGTGCTCGATCAGTGTCGAGGCAACCAGAGCCGCGCGGCGACCTGGCTGGGCATCAGTCGGGGCACCTTGCGCGGCAAGCTGACCGACCTGGGCATTCGCTAACCCTTTCCTCCTGCTGGAACATCCTGCCCATGAGCCACGATCCCGTGCGGCCCGCCGCGCTGCTGAGCGTGTCCGACAAGCGCGGCATCGTCGAGCTGGCGACGGCGCTCGCCGCCGCCGGTCTGCAACTGCTGTCCACCGGCGGCACCGCCAGGACGCTGCGCGATGCCGGACTCGCGGTGACCGATGTGGCGGAGCACACCGGCGCCGAAGAGATGATGGACGGGCGCGTCAAGACGCTGCACCCGATCGTGCACGGCGGCATCCTGGGCCGACGCGGCGTCGACGATGCGCTGATGCAGCGTCGCGGCATCGCACCGATCGATGTCGTGGTGGTCAATCTCTATCCGTTCGAGGCGACGGTTGCGCGCGCGGACGCAGGGTTCGACGAGGCGATCGAGAACATCGACATCGGCGGTCCGGCGATGCTGCGCTCGGCGGCCAAGAATCATGCCTCGGTGATGGTGCTCACCGAGCCGTCGGACTATGCACGTGCCATCCGGTCGCTGGACGCCGCCGAGGGCGAACGGGCAGCGCTGCGCTACGAGCTGGCGATCAAGGCGTTCGCGCACACCGCGCGCTACGACGCGGCGATCGCCGAGCACTTCGGCTCGCTGGCGAGTCCGACGGCGACGCGCGCCGATTTTTCGACCACGCTGCACCTGCCGCACACGCTGGTGCAGACGCTGCGCTATGGCGAGAATCCCCATCAGCGCGCCGCCTTCTACCGGGCCGCGTCGGCCGACGGCGATGCCGCACCCGACGGTACGCTGGGGCGTGCGCGCAGCGTGCAGGGCAAGCCCCTGTCGTACAACAACGTGGTCGATGCCGACGCGGCGCTGGAGTGCGTGCGTCAGTTCGAACGGCCGGCCTGCGTCATCGTCAAGCATGCCAATCCGTGCGGCGTGGCGATCGGCGACGCGCTGTCCGAAGCCTACGACAAGGCCTGGCGCACCGATCCGACCTCGGCGTTCGGCGGCATCATCGCGTTCAACCGACCCCTGGACGGGGCCTGCGCGCGCGCGATCGTGGAGCGCCAGTTCGTCGAGGTGGTCATCGCGCCACGGATGTCGGCCGAGGCGCTGGAGGCGTTCGCCGGCAAGCCGAACGTGCGCGTGCTGGAGGCCGGCGCCTTCCCCCCGGCACCCGAGGCGAACCGGTCGCTCAAGCGGGTCTCCGGCGGGCTGCTGGTGCAGGACGACGACACGTTGCAGGTCGATGAATCACGGCTGACGACGGTCACGCGGCGCGAACCCACCTCCCGGGAGCGTGCCGATCTGCTGTTCTGCTGGCGCGTGGCCAAGTTCGTGAAGTCCAACGCGATCGTGTTCGCCCGCGGCGGTGCCACCGTCGGTGTCGGCGCGGGTCAGATGAGCCGCGTCTACTCGGCGCGCATCGCGGCGATCAAGGCGGCGGATGCGTCCTTGCCGGTCGACGGGTCGGTGATGGCCTCGGATGCCTTCTTTCCGTTCCGCGACGGTCTGGACGGTGCCGCCGAGGCCGGCGTGCGGGCGGTGATCCAGCCCGGCGGCTCGAAGAACGATGCCGAGGTGATCGCCGCCGCCGACGAGCACGACATCACGATGCTGTTCACCGGCGTGCGGCACTTTCGGCACTGATCGTCGGCATCAGGCGAACAGCCACACGAACCCGGCGTTCCAGAAGGCGTGCAGCACCATGCAGGGCGCCAGGATCCCGTAGCGCTCGCGGCAGGCGCCGAGCGCCAGCGAGGGCAGCAGCACCGCCACGGCCGCCGTGGACGGCCGCGACCACAGGTGGGCGGCGGCGAACGCGATCGACACCAGCACGTTCGCGCCGCTGATGCCGAACCATCGTCGCGCCAGGCGGGGCCGTTGCAGCAGCGCACCCTGCAGCAGCCCGCGAAACAGGTATTCCTCGACCACCGGCGCCAGCAGCACGCTGACCAGCCACGCAGCCGGCGGCGGGCTTCCCGCAGCGACCGGCAGGCCGGTCAGCGCGAGCAGGGCCCAGGTCACCGGACCGGCGAGCAGACCGAACAGGAACGGCGCATCGCGCCACCAGGGGCGCGCTTCGCCGCCTCGGCTCACGGTCCGGCCCGGCTCGCGACGCGGCTCGCGGCCGCGCTTCAGCCCTCCTTCAGCCACTGCGCCACATCGGTGGCGTAGTAGGTCAGCACCCCGTCGCAGCCGGCACGACGGAACGCCATCATGGTCTCCATCACCGTGGCCCGCTCATCGATCCAGCCGTTGGCCGCTGCCGCCTTGGCCATCGCGTATTCGCCGCTGACGTGATACGCGAACGTGGGCACGTCGAAGCGCTCGCGCACGCGTCGCACGATGTCCAGGTAGGGCAGGCCGGGCTTGACCATCACCATGTCCGCGCCCTCCTGCAGGTCGGCGGCCACCTCGTGCAGCGCCTCGGCACCGTTGGCAGGGTCCATCTGGTAGGACTTCTTGTCGCTTTTGCCGAACGCGGCCGCGGCACCGACCGCCTCCTTGAACGGACCGTAGAAGCTGGAGGCGTACTTGGCCGCGTAGGACATGATCATCACGTGGCGGTGGTCGCCGGCCTCCAGGGCTTCGCGGATCGCGCCGATGCGCCCGTCCATCATGTCCGACGGCGCGACGATGTCGGCACCGGCCTCGGCGTGCGACAGCGCCTGGCGCACCAGCGCATCGACCGTCTCGTCGTTGACGATGTAGCCGGTGTCGTCCATCAGCCCGTCGTGGCCATGCGGCGAGTACGGATCGAGCGCCACGTCGGTGATCACGCCCAGCGTGGGCAGCGCCCGCTTGAGCGCACCGATCGCGCGCTGCGCCAGCCCGTCCGGTGCCCATGCGCCCGAGCAGTCCTCGGTCTTGACCGCATCGTCGGTGACCGGGAACAGCACCACCGCCTGCACGCCGAGCGCGTGGGCGATCGAGGCCCGTTCCACCAGGCGCTCGATGCCCAGGCGCTCGACACCGGGCATGGAGGCGATCGGCTGCGTGCCGTCGCCCTCGATCACGAAGTAGGGCTGGATCAGCTGATCGGTGGACAGCGAGTGCTCGGCCACCAGACGGCGGGCGAAGTCGCTGCGGCGGGCGCGGCGAGGGCGACTGCCCGGAAAGGCGGCCTTCAGGCCGAACTGTGTGGAGTAGGTCACGAAAGCGGGTAGCCAGGCGGTTGAACGAGGTGACCCAGCGCATGGCGGGCGGCAAGCGTAGACGCTACCATCCGTCGGCCGTGCGCGCAGCCTCGGCCGCCATCCGGGTCGTGCGGCAGCGCCTCCACCGGATCGCCGACCGACACCCGCATCCGTGCCCACAGCCGCCTTGTCCCGATGATCAACGCGTACACCGTGATCGGTCAGCCGATCGCCCACAGCCTGTCTCCGCTGATCCATGGCCTGTTCGGGCAACTGACCCAGCGGCGGGTGCGCTACACGCGCACCGAGGCCACGCCCGAGACCTTCGAGGCGATCGTGCGTTCCTGGCGCGACGAGGGCGGCCGCGGCTGCAACGTCACCATGCCGTTCAAGGAGCAGGCGCACGCGCTGTGCGACCGGCTGGGAGCGAGCGCGGCGCGGGCCGGCTCGGTCAACACGCTGCAGTTCCACCGCGATGGCGCGATCGTGGGTCACAACACCGATGGCGCGGGGCTGCGGGCGGACGTCGAACGCAACCTGGCGCACCCGATCGCCGGGAAGCGGCTGCTGCTGCTGGGGGCCGGCGGGGCGGCCCGCGGGGTGGTCGGTCCGCTGCTCGATGCGCGACCGGCCAGCCTGTCGATCGCCAACCGGACCGTGGCTCGCGCGCAGCGCATCGTGCAGGCCTTCGAGCAGGATCCGTCCGCGGCGAACGTGTCGGTATCCGCCTGTGCGCCGGACGAGCTGGCCGGCATCGTCGCCCGCGACGGCGGCTTCGACCTGGTCATCAACGCCACCAGCCTGAGCCTGTCCGGCGAGCTGCCCGGCCTGCCCGAAGGGCTGTTCGCCGAGGGCGCGCTCGCCTACGACATGACCTACGGGCCGAACGACACGCCCTTCATGAGCTGGTCGCGAACCCAGGGTGCCCGGGTGGCCGGCGGGTTCGGCATGCTGGTGGAGCAGGCCGCCGAGTCGTTCCAGATCTGGGAGGGCGTGAGACCGAAGACCCACAAGGCCTGGGGTCGCCTGCAGGAGCTTCTCAATGCGGCCTGAGGCGCCACCCGAAACGCGGCCCGAGACGCGGCCCGAGACGCGGCCCGGGACCCTGCCGCCTCGCTGGTGGCGCCTGTTCCTGCTGATCGCCGGCCTGGGCGCGCTGGCCTGGATCGGATCGACGTTCGCCGACGGCACGGGCGATGCCTCGACCGGCACGTCGATCGACACGCCGATCGACAACGGCGGACAGCCACCGCTGCCGAGCGTCCCGATGGCGATCGGCGGGCACGCGCTGCAGGTGGAGCTGGCGGTCGAGCCCGAGCAACGCTACCTGGGCCTGGGCAACCGTCGCACGCTGGCCGAGAACGCCGGCATGCTGTTCGTCTACCCCGAGGAGCGTCCGCTCACCTTCACCATGCGCGACACGCTGCTGCCGCTGTCGATCGCCTACATCGACGACAGCCTGACGATCCTGGAGATCATCGACATGGAGGTCGGGCCGGGTCAGCTGTTCCCGTCCAGCCGACCGGCGCGCTACGCGCTGGAGGTCAACCAGGGCTGGTTCGCCGAGCGCGACATCGGACCGGGTGCGCGCCTGGTGCCGGCGGACGAGGCACTGCGGTAGCATCGTCGCCTCGTCCACCTCCCACTCGATGCGCCCGTGAACCCCGATCGAAGAATCCTGACCTGGTTCGAAGGCGACTGGAGCGAGGGCAACCGACCCGTCATGGGTGCCGCCGACCACGGTACTTGGCTGGGCACGCTGGTATTCGACGGCGCGCGCCGCTTCGATGGCGTGACGCCGGACCTTTCGGCGCACTGCGAGCGGGTCAACCGCTCTGCCCGCGCGCTGGACATGAACCCCTGCGCCAGTGTGGCGGACATGCTGGAGCGCGTGAACGAGGGACTGGCGCACTTTCCGGCCGAGGAATCGGTGTACATCCGGCCGATGTACTGGTCGCGCGATTTCGGGCCGGGCGTGATCGCCGCCGACAGCGACTCCACCGTGTTCTGCCTGTGCCTGGAGACGGTGCCGATGCCGGCGCCGTCCGCCTCCGCCACGCTGGGCAAGACGCGCTTTCATCGCCCGACACTGGATGTGGCCACGGTCGATGCGAAGGCGGCCTGCCTGTACCCGAACAATGCGCGCATGGTGCGCGAAGCGGTGTCGCGCGGGTTCAGCAACGCGCTGGTCACCGACAAGCTCGGCAACGTGGCGGAATCGGCCACCAGCAACCTGTTCCTGGTGCGCGACGGCGAGGTGTTCACGCCGGTGCCCAACGGCACCTTCCTGAACGGCATCACCCGCCAGCGCGCGATCGCGCTGCTGCGTGACGATGGCGTCGGCGTGCACGAGGTCGTCATGAGCTATGCCGACGTGGAGGCGGCCGACGAGGTGTTCCTGACCGGCAACCTGTCCAAGATCACGCCGGTGACAGGCTTCGAGAGCACACGCTACGACGCCGGTCCGCTCACCTCGAGGCTGCGCGACGCCTATTTCGACTGGGCGCGCAGCGACGCATGAGCCTGCAGCGACGCGAGCTGGGCCGCACCGGCATCCGGGTCAGCCAGCTGTGCCTGGGCAGCATGACCTGGGGCTCGCAGAACGATCGGCGCGAGGCCGCCGAGCAGATCGAATGCTCGCTGGACGCCGGCGTGGACTTCATCGACACCGCCGAGATGTACCCGACCACGCCGCTGTCGGCCGACACGCTCGGGGGCACCGAATCGATCATCGGTCGCTGGTTCGGGGATTCCGGACGGCGCGACGAGGTCGTGCTGGCCACCAAGGTCACCGGCAGCGGGCCTGCCTGGATGTTCGGCGGTCACGACATCTCGGCCAAGCGGATGCGCGAGGCGGTCGAGGCCAGCCTGAGGCGCCTGCGGACCGATCGGATCGACCTGTACCAGCTGCACTGGCCGAACCGTGGCAGCTATCACTTCCGTCAGCACTGGCAGTTCGATCCGACGAACCAGTCGAGCGCGGCGATGCAGGACCATGTGGACGAGGTGCTGCGCTCGGCATCGGACCTGGTGGAGGCGGGCAAGATCCGTGCGATCGGCCTGTCGAACGAATCGGCCTGGGGCACGATGCAGTTCCTGAAGGCGGCCGAGCGGCATCCCGGCCTGCCGCGCGTGGCCACGGTGCAGAACGAGTACAGCCTGCTGTGCCGGCTGTTCGACACCGACATGGCCGAGCTGTCGCACCACGAGGACGTCGGCCTGCTGGCGTTCAGTCCGCTGGCGACCGGCATGCTGAGCGGCAAGTACGCGAACGAGGCGCTGCCCGAGGGCTCGCGGCGGGCGCAGAACGCCTCGCTGGGCGGGCGCTGGACACCGCAGGCGATCGCGGCCTCCGATGCCTACGTGGCGCTGGCACGCGAGCACGGGCTCGATCCGTCGCAGATGGCACTGGCGTTCTGCCTGAGGCGTCCGTTCATGACCTCGGTGATCCTGGGGGCGACCTCGATGGCGCAGCTTCGCACCGCGCTGGGGGCTGCCGAGCTGGTGCTGTCGGACGAGCTGCTGGAGGCGATCGACACGCTCCGGCGCGTCCATCCGCTGCCGATGTAGTGCGAGCGCCGGGGCAGGGCGGATGGTCGACGGGGCGCGTTCGATGACGCGCCGCGGCGCCACGCTCATCGGCGGCATCGCCATCGTGCTGTGGTCGTCGCTGGCGCTGTTCACCGCGGCCAGCGGCACGGTGCCGCCATTGCAGTTGAGCGCGATGAGCTTCGCGATCGGCGGCAGCGTCGGCCTGGTGGGCATGCTGCTCGGTGGTCGCGGGCTCGGTGCGTTCCGCCAGCGCCCGAGCGTCTGGCTGCTGGGCGTGGCCGGGCTGTTCGGCTACCACTTCGCCTATTTCACGGCGCTGAGGAATGCCCCGCCGGTGGAGGCTGGCCTGATCGCCTACCTGTGGCCGCTGCTGATCGTGCTGTTCTCGGCGTTGCTGCCCGGCGAGCGACTGCAGGCCCGGCACCTCATCGGTGCCGTGCTCGGATTCGCCGGTGCGGCGGTGATCGTGACCGCGGGCAGTGCGCTCGGCTTTCGCACCGAGCATGCGTTCGGCTACGCCATGGCGCTGCTGTGCGCCTTCCTGTGGTCCGGCTACTCGGTGCTGTCGCGGCGCTTCGGCGATGTGCCCACCGACGTGGTCGGCGGCTTCTGCCTGGTCACCGCCTTGCTCTCGGCGGCGGTTCACCTGTGGCTGGAGCAGACCGTGTGGCCGTCGGGGGCAGGGCAATGGGCCGCGGTCGCCGCTCTGGGCCTGGGGCCGGTCGGCATCGCCTTCTACGTGTGGGACGTCGGCGTGAAGCGGGGCGACATCCAGTTGCTGGGCGCGTTGTCGTACCTGGCGCCGCTGCTGTCCACGCTGCTGCTGGTCGCCGCCGGACTGGCATCGCTGACGGCGTCGCTGGCACTGGCCTGCGCGCTGATCGTGGCCGGTGCCGTGGTGGCGTCCCGTGGCCGCTAGCCGCTCGAGTCCCGGCCAGGTTGGCGGGCTGGAACCTTCGGCGGCGTCAATCGTGCAAATAAGGGGACCGAATCGAGGCAGGTTTCACACTGCGTGACCGACCGGCGATGCATTGACGTCGATGGGCCGCTATCCTTGCAGGGTTGGCGGTGGCGTGACCCTCTTCCGAATACCGATAGCGAGCCGATGCTGGACAAACGTCGTACCGATGCCAATTCCGACTCCGGAGCACTGGAGAGTGTCTCCCGGCTGAAGGAGACCCTCGAGCAGGTCTGGACGCGCCGAGCGGAGGAGCTGGGCAGCGTGGCCGATCAATACCGCGACAGCCAGGTGGCCGATGCGAAACGCATCGTGGAAGGGACCCGGGCACTGAACGGGCCGCTCGACCTGTTCACCGCCTGGCAGAGCTGGGCGATCGATGCGGCGCAGCGGCAGATCCTGTTCCTGGACACGCTGCGCGAGCGCGGTGACGACTTCCTGGCGCACGAGGCGGCCGGGGCACCGCCGGTGCTGATCTACGACTACGACCTGGTGGTCGACGGGGCCGACCTGCCGCGCCCCTGCAACTACACGCTGCTGGAGATCAAGCCGCCCGAGGGCGTGAGCATCGATGCGACCAAGCGGCCCTTCATCATCATCGATCCGCGCGCCGGGCACGGTGCCGGCATCGGCGGGTTCAAGGAGGACAGTCAGGTCGGCGTGGCGCTCAAGAACGGGCAACCGGTCTATTTCGTGGCCTTCCGGCCGATGCCGGAGCCGGGTCAGACGATCGCCGACGTGATCGATGCCGAGGCGATGTTCGTGCGCACGGTGCGAAAGCGGCATCCCGAATCGCCCAAGCCGATCATCGTCGGCAACTGCCAGGGCGGCTGGGCGACCGCCATCCTGGCGGCTACCCACCCCGAACTGACCGGGCCGATCGTGCTGTCCGGAGCACCGATGTCGTACTGGTCCGGCACCGTGGGGCAGGATCCGATGCGCTATGGCGGCGGCCTGGCCGGCGGCGCCCTGCCGGCGCTGCTGATGTCGGACCTGGGGGGCGGGCTGTTCGACGGTGCCTGGCTGGTCGACAACTTCGAGAAGCTCAGCCCGGGCAGCACGCGGTTTCGCAAGTACTACGACCTGTACGCGAAGGGCGACAAGGCCCGTGCGCGATTTCTGGACTTCGAGCGCTGGTGGGGCGGACTGCACCTCATGAACGAGGCCGAGATGCGCTGGATCGTGGAGAACCTGTTCGTGGGCAACAAGCTGGCCAGCGGCGAGGCGCAACTCGCACCCGGACGTCCGATCGACCTGAAGGCCATCAAGGCGCCGGTGATCGTGTTCGCCTCGCGTGGCGACAACATCACGCCACCGCCGCAGGCCCTGAACTGGATCGTGGACACCTATACCGACGAGTGCGAGATCGAGATTCGCGGCCAGCGCATCATCTACATGGTGCACGAGGAGGTCGGGCACCTGGGCATCTTCGTCTCCTCCAAGATCGCTACCCGCGAGCACACCGAGATCGCCTCCATCCTGGAGACGATCGAGGCCCTGCCACCGGGACTGTACGAGCTGATGATCGAGGATGTGATAGGCACTGGCCAGGAAAAGCGCTTCAAGGTGAGCTTCGCCCGGCGCACGCTGGCCGACGTGGCCGCCTTCGACGATGCGCGGGGCGACGAGACCGCGTTCGCGGCGGTGGCCCGTGCCTCCGAGACGCTGGTCGACCTGTACGAGTCCACCGCCCGGCCCGTGGTGCAGTCCATGGTCAGCGAACCGATGGCGGAGGCGGGTCGCGCGATGCACCCGATGCGCCTGCGACGCTCCGCGTTCTCCAGCCTGAACCCGTGGATGAACTGGCTGCCGGCGGCGGCCGAGCGGGTGCGCCGGGAGCGCCTGCCGGTCGACCAGGGCAATCCGTTCCTGGTGGCCGAACAAGCCTGGGCGGATGCGGTGGAATCCTCGATGGACGGCCGCCGCGACCTGGGCGATCTGGTCAGCGAGACCGCCTTCTTCTCGGTGTGGGCGACGCCGTTCGCCGCCTGGTACGGAGCGCCGCGCAAGCGCAGCCGGGCACGCGAGCCGGCCGAGACCCTGCGCTACCTGCCCGAGGTGGTGGCGGCCCTGGAGAAGATCGACGAGGGCGGCTATCCGGAAGGGCTGATCCGCATGCTGCTGCTGATCGCCAAGACCCGCCCGGGCGGGGTGCGCCGCTCGCGGCTGGAGCGCTCGTTCTCGCTGCTGACCACCCAGGAGCCGTTCGCCTCGATGGACCCGACGGTGCGCACGCGTCTGATCCACGAGCAGAGCATGATCGTGCGCTACAGTGCCGAGCAGGCGTTCGACACCGTGGCGGCGCTGTTCAGCGGCAAGCGCGAGGCGAAGCGTGCGCTGGACAACGTGGTGTGGGTGGTCGGGGAGGAAACCGAGATGGACGAATCGACGCGGCTTCGCCTGGACGAGCTCAAGACGCTGCTCGGCCTGACGTGAGGCCGACTCGGCGGTCCGGCGGGTGAGAGCGGCGGGCGAGTCCGCGCTGCCGGCGCGCGCCCGGGTGGTGGTGATCGGTGGCGGGGCGGTCGGCACCAGCGTGCTGTATCACCTGGCGATGCGCGGCATGGACGATGCCGTCCTGCTCGACATGAACGAGCTGACGTCCGGTTCCACCTGGCACGCGGCCGGCAACGTGCCGCGCTTCTCCTCGGATCGGTCGCTGCTGAGGTTGCAGCATTATTCCACCGAGCTGTATGCCGGGCTCGCCGCCGATCCGGCCTACCCGATCGCCTACCACCGGACCGGCTCGGTGCGTCTGGCGCGCACCGCCGACCGGGCGTTGGAGTTCGAGCGGGTCGCCGCGATGGCCAACGCGATGGACCATGGCCTGGAGCTGATGACGCCGCGGGCGATGAGCGAGCGCTGGCCCGAGATCAGCTCCCACGACCTGACCTCGGTGCTCTGGGATCCGAGGGACGGTGACATCGACCCCAGTCAGCTGACCCAGGCGATGGCCAGCGCCGCGCGGTCGAAAGGGGCGAGAATCGTGCGCTTTGCGCCGGTCACCGGCATCGATTCGCTGCCCGGCGAGCGCTGGCGCGTGAACTCGGACAAGGGCCGCATCGAGGCGGACGTGGTCGTCAACGCCGGCGGCTACCGGGGGGCCCAGATCGCCGCGATGATCGGCGAGTTCCTGCCGATGGCCACGATGGAGCATCAGTATCTGGTGACCGAGGCGGTGCCGGAGCTGCTCGCTCGCGGTGACAGCCTGCCGCTGGTACGCGATCCGGACGCCTCCTACTACCTGCGCCAGGAGAAGCATGGCCTGATCCTGGGTCCCTACGAGAAGGGCGCGACGCCGCGCTGGACCGATGGCCAGCTGCCGGAGGATTTCGCCTACCAGTTGTGGCCGGACGATCTGGAGCGGCTGGAGTGGTACATCGAGCAGGCCTGCGAACGCGTGCCGTTGCTGGGCACGGTCGGGGTGCAGCGCGTGATCAACGGACCGATTCCCTACGCCCCCGACGGGCTGCCGTACATCGGGCCCGCGGTCGGCCAGCGGAACTTCTTCCACGCCTGCGGCTTCACCTTCGGCATCTGCCAGGCGGGCGGTGCCGGCAAGGCGATCAGCGAGTACATCCTGGACGGTCGGCCCGAGCACGATCTGTGGTCGATGGACCCGCGTCGCTACGGTGCCCATGCCGACCGGGCGTTCGCCATCGAGAAGGCCTGCGAGGTCTATGCCGAGGAGTACGCGATCGCCTATCCGCAGCAGGAGAAGCCGGCCGGGCGGCCGCGACTGGTCACCCCGGTGACCGAACGGATGATCGAGCGCGGCGCGGTGATGGGCGCGCGCGGCGGCTGGGAGCGTGCGGTCTGGTTCGCGCAGCTAGGCGACGACACCACCGCCGCTGCCGGGTACGGTCGCAACGCCTGGTTCGACCGGGTGGGCACCGAATGTCGCGCGGTGCGCGACGGCGTCGGGCTGATCGAGATCGCCGGGTTTTCACGTCATCGGGTACGCGGCGCCGATGCGCGGCGCTGGCTCGACGGTCTGGTGGCCACCCGGTTGCCCTCGGCGGGGCGGGTGGGTCTGGCCTGGTTCTGCGACGAGCGCGGCGGCATCGTCACCGAGACCAGCGTCACGACGTTCGCCGATGACGATGTGCTGCTGATCGGCGCCGCCGCCGGTCGACGTCTGGACCGGGACTGGCTGGAACAGCACCGCATCGGTGGCATGGACGTCGGCATCGACGACGAGACCGAGGCGTTCACCACGCTGGTGGTGGCCGGGCCCTCATCGCGCGTGCTGCTCGCCTCGATGACCGGATCTGACGTGAGCGACGGTGCCTTCGGCTGGCTGAGCCATCGACCGATCACGGTGGCCGGCATCGCGCTGCACGCGCAGCGGATCAACTTCCTCGGCGAGCTGGGCTGGGAGCTGCACGTGCCGATCGAGCACGCCGGGACGTTGCACGATTCGCTGCACGAAGCGGGTGCGGCGCACGGCCTGGTCGATGTCGGCATGTACGCGATGGAATCGATGCGGCTGGAGAAGGCGTACCGGCACTGGCAGCAGGATATCGATCGGGACGTCACCCCGCTGGAAGCCGGGTTCGAACGATGGGTGGCGCTGGACAAGGCGGACTTCATCGGGCGGGCCGCGCTGCAGCGACAGGCCGATGCAGGCGTGGTCCGGCGCTTCGTGCAGATGCTGCTGGACGAGGGAGCCATCGAGCCGATGCCCGGCGCCCCGATCCTTCACGCCGGCCGGCCGATCGGACGGGTCACCAGCGGCGGCTTCGGGCACCGGCTGGAGCGCAGTGTCGCGCTGGGCTACGTGCCGGTCGAGCTGTCCGCACCGGGTACCGACCTGCAGATCGACTGCTTCGGCTCGGCAAGATCGGCCACGGTGGTCGCGCAGCCGGCCTGGGACCCGGAGAATGCGCGGCCCAGGGGTTGAGCGGCGGTCCAGTGGATGCCGGGTGATTCACACGCGGTCAGCGACGTGCTCGACGAGCTGGTCGAGGTCGCCTCGCAGGATGCCCGGGTTCAGGTGGGCGAGCTGCTCGAGGCGCTGGGGCACCGGGGTATCGGGGTATTCCTGTTCGTGCCGGGGTTGCTCGAACTCTCGCCGATCGGTGGCATCCCGGGGGTGCCGACCCTGCTCGCCGCGATCGTTCTGGTGTTCGCGCTGCAGATCCTGACAGGGCGCGATCACATGTGGCTGCCGGCCTTTGCGCAGCGTCGCTCGATCAGCTCTGCCCGAGTGACGACCGCCGCCCGAACCCTGCGCCCGGTGGCCGATCGACTCGATCGCTGGTTCCAGGGGCGTCTGGATCGACTGGTGCGCGCGCCGTTCACGCGTCTGGCCGCCGCGATGTCGACGGTGCTGGCGCTGACCGTGCCACCGCTGGAGATCGTGCCGTTTGCCAGCAGCGCGCCGATGGGAGCCATCGCCGCGTTCGGGCTGGCTCTTCTGGTGCGCGACGGCGTGCTAATGCTGCTGGCATCCGTCCTGTCGGTGCTGGCGATCGGCATCGTCGGCTGGGTGGTGCTGGGGTAGGCGACGACGTCCGGGCAATCGGGCCCGGACGCCGATGGCGCCCGTCCGGTCAATCCAGCGCGTCGGCCCAGTCGTCCACCTCGTCGGCGGCCGCTTCACGCGTCATGTCGTAGGTGTCGCTGATCTTGTCGATCAGCCCGTCTCGATCGTCCACATCGGCCAGATCATCATCGGTCAGTCGATCCCACTGTCGCGCCGCGGCATCCTTGGTGTCGTCCCAGCTATCCTGCAGGCTGTCCCACACATCCGCGTCGGCCACATCGTCGGCCACGTCCTCGGCCGCATCGCCCGTAGCGTCGGCCGCATCCTCGATGGCCTCACCGCTATCGTCGGCCGCGTCCCGCGTGGCGGCGCAACCGCTGATCAGCGCCATGGCGATTCCGGCCGCGGCGATGGGAAGAACGATACGTCGTCGAATCATGCAAGAGCTCCGTTGCTGCGGCGAATTGCCGACACGACAAGCATGGACGTGGCGCCTCGCGATCGGGTGCTGCAGCCCCGGCATTGCAGTTTTGACCGCCCGCCCGGTCGATTCCGATATCGTTACGAGTGCTTGTCATCGGCGGCCAGCCAGTCGCGCACCGGCAGGAAGTCGCGGTTCAGCGCCGCTTCGGGGGAACCGGGCTCGGCCTCGTACCCGTAGTGCCAGGCAACCGCGGGTGGCAACGACATCAGGATCGATTCGGTCCGGCCGCCGCTCTGCAGGCCGAACAGCGTGCCGCGGTCCCACACCAGGTTGAACTCCACGTAGCGTCCGCGCCGATAGAGCTGCCACTCGCGTTCGCGTTCTCCCCATTCCAGGTCGCGCCGCCGTTCCACGATCGGTGCATAGGCGGGGTAGAAGTGCTCCGCCACGCTTCTCGTGAGACCGAACGCCTGATCGAAGCCGCCGCGTGACCAGTCATCGAAGAACAGGCCACCGACGCCGCGCGCCTCGTCGCGATGCTTCAGGTGGAAGTAGCGGTCGCACCAGTCCTTCAGCTCGTCATGGATGTCGTCGCCGAACGGTGCGCAGGCATCCCGGGCGCAACCGTGCCAGTGCCGGCAGTCCTGCTCGAAACCGTAGTAGGGCGTCAGGTCGAACCCGCCACCGAACCACCAGACCGGCGGTTCGCCCGGCCTGGTGGCCACGAAGAAGCGCACGTTGGCATGCGCGGTGGGCACGTAGGGATTGCGCGGGTGCAGCACCAGCGACACGCCGGTGGCCTGCCACTCCCGCCCGGCCAATTCGGGGCGCTGGGCGGTCGCCGATGGCGGCAGGGTGAGCCCCGACACCACCGACCGGGCCACGCCGGCCTTCTCGAACACGTCGCCGTCGGTCAACAGGCGGGTCACCCCGCCGCCGCCTTCCTTGCGCGTCCAGGCGTCGGAGCAGAACGTGGCGCCGCCATCGAGCGTTTCCAGTTGGGTGCACAGCGAATCGTGGAACCTCTCCAGGAAGCGATGGACGGCATCGGTGTCGACGAGATCTGCTGTCATGAAGCGGTACGGGCTACAAGGCAAGCCGTTCATGATACCGGCGCGGCTGCGGGAGAAGGCCGTTGGAGGCGGTCCGGCACGATCGCGTCAGGGCCCCGGGGATAGGTGCAGGAGAGGCGAGCGGGTGTAAGGGCCTGTGAAGGAATAAAGGGTGCATCCCGCAGGGTCGCTTCGCAGGGTCGCTTCGCAGGGCGCGCCATCCGTTGTTGCTCGTCGGTCGCTTGGCCCTGCCAAGCTCCGCTCCTCGCGCCTAGGTTGACACGCCCGGCGAAGCGACAGGATGTACCCTTTATTCCTTCACAGGCCCTAAGCTATGCCTGACACCCTGCCACGCTCTTGCAACATCCACTGATGAACGCCGGTCCAACGGACGCCGACTGGTCATCGCTCGTGACCGACAGCGATCTGGCGGTCAGTTTCGCCGATCCTCATCAACCCGACTCGCCACTGACGTTCGTCAATGATGCGTTCTGCCGGTTGACAGGCTACGAGCGCGATGACTGCGAAGGACGCAATTGCCGATTCCTGCAAGGCGAGCGGACGCAGGCGGCCGCGGTGGCCCGCGTGCGGCAAGGCATCGAGGAGCGACGTTTCCGATTGACCGAACTGGTCAACTACCGCCGTGATGGCGAATTGTTTCACAATGCATTGCTGATCGGCCCGATCATGAACGAACGAGGCGAACTGCTGCGCCTGTTCGGCATGCAATGGAATCTGGGTCGGACGCTGGCGCGCCGCGACGGCGAATCGGCGGTCGTCTGGTCGCGTACCGATCTTCGGCTGGATCTGTTCGAGACACTGATCGATCGCCTGGCGAGAATGTCCACCGACCTGGGGTCCCCGGCCCGCGGCATCGCGGTGGTCGAACGATTGATCGCGGTCAGTCGGCCACAGCAATATCCCCCCGAAAGGCGATTGCCCAACTGGACGCGGGCGCATGCGTTGCTGGAATACCTGATCGATCCGTACCGTTTCCTGCTACCGCGCACGATGACGCTATCCGGGGACGTCGGTATCGTGGCCGCGGACGTGGCGACACCCCTTGCGCTGGTGGTGCACGAGCTGGCGAACCACACGTTGCGGCTGTCGACGGCGGGAATCGACGTGACGTCGGTCGAGATGCACTGCGAGGCGACCAGCGAGGAAGGCGAGCCGACCCTGACGCTTCGCTGGTTGACGCGTTTCGGTACCGACGCACCGCCCGATGCTCCCGATGATGCTTTCGCGATCATCAATGCGGTCACCCATCATGTGAGCAGCCGATTCGACTATCGACTGGGGGCCGGTCGGCTCGAAGCGACGGTATCGGTGCCCAACCGTCCGTGGTCCGGCGCAGCGATGACGGGCTGACAGGCCCGCGAATGTCCCGTCGAATCGGGCCTGACGGAGGTGAAGAAGGCGAGAACGGAAAAAGGCGCGACCGAGGCCGCGCCCTTGCCGTCATGCCACCGATGCCCTGATCAGGCCTCCGCCATGTCCGAGATCTTTCGCAGCTTGACCTTCTTCTGCTCGATCTCCTCGATGCGCTGCTGGAGCTGATCCTGCTCCGTATCCAGGTCGGCCAACGCCGAATCGACGTTGTCCATCAACGATTGCAGTTGATCGAACACCGAAACCGGTTGGGTCGAGGTGCGGCGCGCCGCCGCCTTCTTTCGAGACTGCGGTGCGGCACCGACCTTCTTCTGCAGCGTTGCATATCCGATGTCATAGACTTCCAGCAAGCGCTTGCGCTCATCGCCGGTGACGGACATGGCCGCCTTGTGCAGTTCCTGGAATTGCTCTTCGCTGTAGGGATAGATCCGGCCCCGTCCCTTTCCGGTGATCTCTCCCGGAGGGAAGCTCAGGTCGTGTTCCTTCATCATTGCGGTATCAGCCATTGACTTCGATGTAACTCCTAACTGGGCATGTGGGAATGCTCGTGAACCCTGTTCACGCATCATCATGAATGAATCTCTGCAACGTACCTGGAAATTATAGACGACCCGATGAGCACGGTCTGTATGAACAGAGCGAAGAGGGGCAATATTTGCGCCATCGAATGTTCGCGTGAATGCACGCGACCCGGACGCGTTCATGATGAACGTGCCCGATCCTACGGAAAGCGCCCGATGTGGCGCATATACAAATCGTCCATATCGGAGGTCGTGGCGGCCGGACGAGCCGAAGGTTCGGAGCATTCACGAAGACAGGGGCCACGAAAAGATGGCCGCTGGAAAAGATAGTTGCATTCGAACCTCGACCGATGTGCACCGAGTTCGACCCGTCCGTCTAACGATCGTACCGTCGTACGCGGTTCATACGGGGTTCGCGGCGATATGAAACCGAATGCGTTCCACTCGGTGAGAACGCATCATCAGCGTAAACGTCGACCGGTTCGCACATCGATGATGGCGCTCGGCTTGCGTCGCCCACCTAGTCGGCCCGCCACGATCCCGTCCAGCTCCGGTCCGAACGCACGGCGAATGGCGGCGGGCGTCTTCAGGGGGCTTTCGCCGGAGCGGTTGGCGCTGGTGGACACGATGGGCCGATCCAGACCGGCGACCAGGGCGGCGAGCACCGGGTGCGCGCTGACGCGCACCGCCAGGGTCAGGCGTCCGCCCGTGAGGGTTGCCGAGACGCTGCGTGCCGCGGGCACGATGAAGGTCACCGGCCCCGGCCAGGCGCTGTCCATCCTCGAGCGCCAGGCCGGCTCCAGCGCAGCGAGCAGCGGCTGCGCGCCAAGGCGCGAGGCCGCGATCACGATCAGGCCCTTGTTCGCATCGCGCCCCTTCAGCTCGAGCACGCGCCGCACGCTCGTTTCGCACCGGGCATCGCACGCCAGCCCCCATACGCCTTCGGTGGGGCAGGCCAGCACGGCGCCATCACGCAGTCGCGCAACGGCGGCGTCGATGGAAAGTTCGGGGCAGGAGGCCGGTTCCAGGGTCGGCCTCAGGATTTGGCGGCGGCCACGACCTTGGTCGACCCGGCACCGCCCGGCGCCTCCCCCAGCTCGTCGTTGGCCGCCTGGCTGGCATCCGGCCTGGAAGCCTTCGACTCCTTCCCGGCGGCCCCGGCAGCCGTCTTCTTCCCGGTAGCCGAGGGCTTCTTCTTCGAGCGCGATTTCTTCTTGGCGCGCGCCTTGGCCTTCTTCTTGGCCGACGGTTCCGCCTTGGCGGCCGCCTTCTTGGCCGTCGCCTTCTTCTTGCCGCGTCCGCGCGGCTCGGGCGCCTCCTCGATCATCTTCAGGCAGGTGGCCAGATCGTATTCGTGCGCCGTCTCGTGCCGATCCTTCGGAATCTTCGCGTTCTTCTTCCCGTCGGTGATGTACGGCCCCCAACGGCCCTTCAGGATCTGCACGCCCTCGTCCGGCCAGCTCCTGATGATGCGGTCGATGTCGGCCTGCTTCTTCTCGGCGACGACCTCGAGCGCCCGTTCCCGGGTGATGGTGTGCGGGTCGTCACCTTCCTTGAGCGAGACGTACTTGGAGCCGTATTGGACGTAAGGCCCGAAACGGCCGATGTTGGTACGCATGGCCTCGCCCTCGGGGGTCTCGCCGAGCGAGCGTGGCAATTCGAACAGCTTCAGGCACTCCTCCAGCGTCACGGTGTTCATGCGCTGTCCCTGGCGAAGCCCTGCGAAGCGCGGCTTCTCCTCGTCGTCCCGATGGCCGATCTGCGCCATCGGTCCGTAGCGTCCCAGCCTGACCACCACCGGCTTGCCGCTGGCGGGATCGGTGCCGAGCGAGCGCTCCTCGACCGCCTGCTCGCGCGTGACGTTCTCCATCTTGTCGTCGACCTGGTGCTTGAACTTGCCCCAGAACTGGTCGAGCAGCGGTACCCAGTCCTTCTCGCCGCGCGACACCGCGTCCAGCTCGTCCTCCAGCTGGGCGGTGAAGTCGTAGTCCACGTAATCGCTGAAGTGCTGCGACAGGAAGCGGGCGACCACGCGCCCGGTGTCGGTCGGGAAGAAGCGCCGGCTCTCGATCTCCACGTACTCGCGGCTCTGCAGCGTGGAGATGATGGAGGCGTAGGTGGACGGACGCCCGATGCCGTACTCCTCCAGCGTCTTGACCAGGCTGGCTTCCGAGAAGCGTGGCGGCGGTTCGGTGAAGTGCTGGGCCAGCAGGATGTCGGCCAGCGGCAGACGATCGCCCTCGGCCATCTCGGGCAGCACCTTCTCGTCCTCGTCGCCCTTCTTCTTCTCGTCCACGTCTTCGCGATAGACGCGCATGAAGCCTGCGAAGCGGATGGTGGAGCCGGAGGCGCGGAACGCGTTGCCGTCGCCGCAGGCCAGGTCGACGGACACCTGGTCGATGGTGGCGTGGATCATCTGACTGGCCACGGTGCGCTTCCAGATCAGGTTGTACAGCTTGTACTGATCGTCGTTCAGGAAGCGTTTCATGTCCTCGGGGGCACGGTGCACCGAGGAGGGGCGGATGGCTTCGTGCGCCTCCTGGGCGTTCTTGGACTTGTTCTTGTAGACGTTCGGCTCGTCGGGCAGGTAATCGCGGCCGAAGCGCTCGGGAATCAGCGCGCGCAGCTCGTCCATGCAGTCCTGCGACAGCGTGATCGAGTCGGTTCGCATGTAGGTGATCAGACCGACCTGACCTTCGCCGACGTCCACGCCCTCGTACAACCCCTGCGCGGTGCGCATGGTGCGCTGCGCTCCGAAGCCGAGCTTTCTCGACGCCTCCTGCTGCAGCGTGGAGGTGGTGAACGGGGCGGTGGGGTTGCGCTTTCTCTGCTTCTTTTCCACCTTCGAGGCGATCAGCGTGCCGGCCTCGCCGTCCGAGCCCTGCGAGCGGGCGCCCTCGAGCAGGTGCGTGCGGGTTTCGGCGGCGCTGTCGGCGTTGTTCACGGTGAACTGCTTGACGCGTTCACCGCGCAACATCTGCAGGCGGGCCGTGAACGGCTGCCGATCCCTTCCTGCCTGGGTGTCGACCTGCGCGTTCACCGACCAGTACTCCTGCGGCACGAACGCCTCGATCTCGTCCTCGCGCTCGCAGATCATGCGCAGCGCCGGCGTCTGCACGCGCCCGGCCGACAGGCCCGCCTTGATCTTTCGCCACAGCAGCGGCGAGAGGTTGAAACCGACCAGGTAATCCAGAGCACGGCGCGCCTGCTGCGCGTTGATCAGGTCCAGCCCGAGCCCCCGCGGATGATCGACCGCCTCCTGCACGGCACGCTTGGTGATCTCGTGGAACACCACGCGCTGCACCTCCTTGCCCTCCAGCGCCCCCGCCTCCTTCAGCAGCTCCACCAGGTGCCAGCTGATCGCCTCGCCCTCGCGATCCGGGTCGGTCGCCAGCAGCAGGCTCTCGTTGTCCTTCTTCTTCAGCTCGCGCTTGATCGCGTTGACGTGCTTCTCGTTGCGCTCGATGATGCGGTACGTCATCGCGAAGTCGTTGTCCGGATCGACCGCCCCGTCCTTGGGCAGCAGATCGCGCACGTGACCGTAGCTGGCCAGCACCGTGTAGTCCTTGCCCAGGTACTTCTCGATCGTCTTGCCTTTCGCCGGTGATTCGACGATGACCAGATGCTTGCTCATGGATCCTGCTGCTCGGTTGCGGGTCCCCGTGGGGCGGATGGGTGACCCGACGGCGCGAATGACCGTGGTGCGCCGTCGCTCAATCTAGATCGAAAACGGGGTGTGCGTCGAGTCCCGCGGCATTCGGTACACGATCGGACCCACGGGCGACGACCTGTCCGGTGCCCGCCACGGGGCCCTGTGGCGCAGTCAAGCACAGGCTGTACCCACCGTCGCTGCCGCGTTGCGCGCAGCCGTGCAGTTCCAGCAGGCCCAGCGCCGCCATCATTCTGCCGATCGGCCATCGGGTCGTCGCGCACAGCGCTCGTGCCGTGGTTTCACGACCGCTCAGTTCACCGAGCAGGCGGGTCGCGTCCGGATCGTCCGGTGCGACGGGCAGCGCTCCGGTCCGGTTCATCGCGTCGAGTTCGTGACGCAGCCCCGGAGCGACCGCCGCTACCACGTCGGCCGCGCCATCGACCGGGGTGGCGCCGTCGCGCAGCAGATCGTCGCCACCCCGGCTGCGCGCATCGCCGCGGCCACCCGGCACCACCATGACCTCGCGATTCTGGCGTCGGGCGTGAGTGGCGGTGCTCAGCGTGCCGCTGCGCTCGGCGGCCTCGATCAGCACCACCCCGCAGGACAGGGCACTGCCCAGGCGGTTGCGAATCGTGAAGTGCTGGGGCCGCAGGCGACTGCCGGCCGGGAACTCGGTCACCAGCGCGCCGCGCTCGCACAGGCGCTCGGCCAGTTCGGCGTGGCGGGGCGGGTAGATTCGCTCGGGGCCGGTGGCCAGCACGGCCACGCTGATGCCGTCGACGTTCAGCGCGCCCCGGTGCGCCGCCGCATCGATGCCCAGCGCCAGACCCGACAGGATCGACAGTCCGAGCGAGGCCAGCTCCTCGGCCAGCGCACGCGCGGTGTCCAGGCCCGCCACGCTGGCGCGCCTTGCACCCACGATCGCCACGCCGGGCGGCGCCAGCGCGGCCAGGCGGCCGGTCAGGGCAAGCATCGGCGGCGGGTCGTCGATGGCTGCCAGCCGTGGCGGGTACGCGGCATCCGGCGGCGTGATCAGGTGGTGGTGAGCGTGGCGCGCCTCGCGGGCCAGGGCGCGTTCCACCTGGTGCGCGATCTCGGCGCTGCGCAGTCGCGAGCGCAATCGCGCCGGCAGCCTGTTCGGTGGCCCGCCCGCCGATCCGTCGGTCCGTCCGTGATCGACATCGTGGCGCAGGTCGGCGAACGCATCGTCATCACCGCCGAGCGTGGCGGCCAGGCGCTCCCCCAGTGACCGGACGCAGGGGTCGCGCCGCTTGAGCGCGGCCCATACCGGCAGGGCGGCGGGGGCGGCGTGAGCGAGGCTCAGCCAGGCGAGACGTGCGCTGCAGGCGGACATGAGGCGTCTTCCATGACGTCGGAAAAGAGGTCGTGCATCTCGGGCGGCCCGCTCAGATCCCGGTGACGATGTCGTCCAGGCCGATCGGGCGCGTCGATTCCATGACGAGCGCGTAGCTTACCTTCTCGAACGTGCGGAACACCATCAGCACGCCGGTGCGCTTGTCCGGCAGGTCGACGCGCTCGTGACCGCCGATGCCGCGTCGATCCACCAGCTGCGCACCGTGACTCTCGATCGCCAGCACGTCGCCGGACTGCATCCCGCTGCGCTCGCCCAGGTTGAGCACCACGACCTGATCGCGTCCGGTGCGAGTGATCGCGTTGACCAGCGAGATGATGCGCCCCTCGCCGCGGATCTGCGGCAGGCGCGGCACGAAGTTGTGCTGCGCCGGTGCGGCGTCCGTGGGCAGCAGGATGTCGCCGGCGATCGTTTCGGTTCGATTGCGGGTGATCATCAGCGTGGAGGGATCGCCGACGGCCAGCAGCCGGGCATCGGCCACCTCGTCCAGTTCATGGCCGAGCAGCTCGCCGCTCAGCGGATCCTTCAGCACGTCGCTGCGCCGGTAGATGCCGTAGCGGGTCGAGGCCGGATCGATCGGGCCGCGGACGTAGATCTCGTGGCCCGCCGCGCTGATCAGCCGGTTGTCGATGTTGCCCACCACGTAGGGGGCATCCTTCGAGCTGGAGATCGGCACCACCCGCGGCCGCACCAGGAAGCTGGCGATCGCATCGCCGGGAATCGTGGGCACGGCATCGTCCAGCGAGCTTTCGCGAATGCGGGGCGAGCGTCGTTCCCGCTCGCCCGTCGCCACGCCCATCGACGGGGCGCCCGCCATGCCGTGGCGTGCCCGATCGCCTGCGGACGGATCGCCGAACGGCAGGGTGCGACCGTTGCGCGAGAGCACCAGGGTGGCGCGCGTGCCGACGTATTCCAGCGTGAGCCGGTCGCCCGGGTAGATCAGGTGCGGATTGGCGATCGTGGGGTTGTAGTTCCAGATCTGGGTCCACAGCCAGGGTTTTTTCAGGAACCGGTCCGAGATGGCCCACAACGTGTCGCCCTTGATCACCGTGTAGGTGTTCGGCGCATCCTCGTCCAGCTCGCGGGCATCGATGTAGGCGCGCGGCACGACCGAGGTGTAGCCGTCACGTGCACCGGCATCCTGCGCCGAGGGACGTGCCGCGGCCAGCGGCGGTTCGGCGACCACGGTGGCGTAGCGGGGCCCGGAGCAGGCGCCGAGCGCCAGGCTCAACGCGATGCCGGCGACGGCGACCGGCAAGGTTCTCCTGTCACGAGGGACGCGGGACAGGACGGGGGGTGCGGCCATCGGGTCGGTCTCCGAAAGATGAATTCGTGAACACGGCAATGCGTGCATCGGCGACGCCTCGAAGAACTTGACCCGCGTCACCCTGCAAGGGCGGTGCCGGTGTGCCCTACAATGCCGGGCCGCCCGCGCCCGACTGACCCTGCGTGATCACGCTTCCCATCCTCAGATACCCCGATCCGCTGCTGCGCCGGACCGCCGCGCCGGTCGCCGACGTCGACGGTGACGTCGTCGCGCTGGTGGAGCGGATGTTCCACACCATGTACGCCGCGCCGGGCATCGGTCTGGCGGCCACCCAGGTGGACGTGCACCGGCGCATCGTCGTCATCGACGTGTCCGAGGAGAACGATTCGCCGATCGTGCTGATCAACCCCGAGATCCTGGTGGCCGAGGGCGAGGGCGAGATGCAGGAGGGCTGCCTGTCGATCCCGGACGTCTACGAGATCGTCAAGCGGCCGTCCGAGGTCCGGGTGCGCGCGGTGAACCGCGACGGCGAAGAGTACGAGATGGATGCCGACGGGCTGCTGGCGGTGTGCATCCAGCACGAGATCGATCACCTGGAAGGCAAGCTGTTCGTGGACTACCTGTCACCGCTCAAGCGCAACCGGATCAGAAAGAAGATGCAGAAGCGGGAACGTGACGGGGACTTCGACGAGACGCCCGCCGATGAGGACGGGGTGCCCTCCTGAGCGCGGATCCGATGCCGGGCGATGCACCCGATTGCACCGCGTTGCGCGTGGTGTTCGCCGGCACGCCGGCGTTCGCCGCGGTCGCCCTGCAGGCCTTGCTGGCCAGCCGCCACGAGGTGGTCGGCGTGCTGTGCCAGCCGGACCGGCCGACCGGGCGCGGGCGCAAGCTGGTGGCGGGCGAGGTCAAGCGCGCAGCGCTCGAGCACGGCGTGCCGGTGCAGCAGCCGGCGACGCTGAAGAGCGGCGAGGCACGCCGGGCGCTGGCCGCGTTGCGCCCGGACGTGCTGGTGGTCGCCGCCTACGGCCTGCTGCTGCCGCCCGACGTGCTGTCGCTGCCGGCGCTGGGCTGCCTGAACATCCACGCCTCGCTGCTGCCGCGCTGGCGCGGAGCCGCCCCCGTCCAGCGGGCCATCCTGGCGGGCGATGCGCGCACCGGTGTGACCATCATGCAGATGGATGCCGGGCTGGACACCGGCGACGTGCTGCTCGAACGTGCGGTCGCGATCCATGCCGACACCACCTCGCAGACGCTGCACGACACGCTGGCGGCCACCGGGGCGGCCCTGATCGTGCCGGCGCTGGAGGGGCGCTGCAGCGGTGCGCTGGTGCCGGTGCCCCAGCCCGAGGCCGGCATCACCTACGCGGCCAAGCTGGACAAGCGCGAGGCGCGACTCGATCTGTCGCGCCCGGCCGTGGAACTGGATCGCTGCATCCGCGCCTACGTGCCGTGGCCGGTCGCCGAGACGGAGCTGGTCGGCGAGCGGGTACGCCTGTGGGGCAGCCGGCTGGCGCCGTCGCCGCACGATGCGTCGGCCGCCCCTGGCACCGTGATCGCACTGACGGGCGAGGGTGACGAGGCTGCGCTGGTGATCGCCACCGGTGAAGGCGCGCTGGCGCTGACCCGCCTGCAGCGCGACGGCGGACGGGCGATGTCGGCCGCGGCGTTCGCCCACGATCGCGCGCTGATCGGCCAGCGCTTCGGCGCCTCCGACCGGAGCGACGCATGAGCCGCCGGGACCGCGCCGGTGCGCGTGATGTGCGCATCGCCGCGGTGCGCACCCTGCAGGGTCTGGTGGACGGTGGCGGTTCGCTGACGCGGCGGCTGCCGCGCACGCTGGCGGCGCTGGCGCCGGCCGATCGGGCGCGCTGCCAGGGGTTCTGCTACGGCCTGGCGCGCTGGCACGTGCGGTTGCAGGCGGTGGCGGCGCAGCTGATGAAGTCGCCGCTCAAGCCCAAGGACCAGGACCTGGCGTGGCTGATCGAGCTCGGGCTCTATCAACTGCTGCACACCGACGCGCCGGCCTCGCGCGTGGTCGACGAAAGCGTCGAGGCCAGCGCCACGCTGGGCAAGGGCTGGGCGCGCGGGCTGGTCAACGCGGTGCTGCGGCGAGCCCTGCGCGAGCGGGACACGCTGGACGATGCGCTGGACGAGGCGCAGCGCTGCGCGCATCCCCACTGGCTGTACCGGCGGCTGGCGGCCGACTGGCCGATCGAGTTGCCGGCCCTGCGCGCGGCCAACAACACCCAGGCGCCGATGACGCTGCGCATCGGCCCGGGTGCCGGCGATCGCGAGGCCTATCGGGCAGCGTTGACGGATACCGGTCTGCAGGCGACCCCCCTGACCGAGGCTCGACAGGCGCTGCAGCTGAGCGTGCCGGTGGCGGTGGAGCGGCTGCCCGGATTCGACCGAGGCCATGCCAGCGTGCAGGACGTGTCCGCCCAGCTGACGGTGCAGCTGCTGATCGACACGGTGCCGGCCGGTGCCCGCCTGCTGGACGCCTGCGCGGCGCCCGGCGGCAAGACCGGGCACGCCGCCCAGAGCGGCCATTTCGGCGACATCGTGGCGCTCGACGACGATCCGGCCCGGCTGCAGCGCCTGCAGGGCACGCTGTCGCGGCTGGGTTGCGCCGACGCGGTCAGCCTGCGTCTTGCCGATGCCGGGGCGCCGGCCGACTGGTGGGACGGTCAGGCCTTCGAGGCGGTGCTGCTCGATGCGCCGTGCTCGGGCACCGGCGTGATTCGCCGGCACCCGGACATCAAGCTGCTGCGCCGCGATGCCGACATCGCGGCTCTGGTGGCCGGCCAGGCTCGCCTGCTCGATGCGTTGTGGTCGCTGCTCGCACCGGGCGGTTCGCTGCTGTACGCGACCTGCTCGGTGCTGAAGGTGGAGAACGAAGCGCAGGTGGCGGCCTTCCTGACACGCACGCCGGATGCGCGGGTCGGATCGCTGCCCGGGGTGGCGGGCCTGTCCCGTCCGGCGCAGGAACCGATCGGCGTGCAGCGGCTGCCGGGCGTGCACGATGGCGACGGGTTCTGGTACGCCCGTCTGGTCCGCCTGCCGGACGAGACGTGAACCCGGGATGAACGAGGGTGCGACATCGCGTCGCTCGTTCCTGCGCACCGTCATGGCCGTGGTGGCGCTGATGCTGGTGATCGCCGGGGTCGCGCTGCGCGTGCCGGCGGCCGGCCCGCTCGATGCGGACATCGTCATCGAGCGCGCCGCCTTGCGCAAGATCAGCGACGGCTGGCTGCTGGACGCCCGTGCCCGCGTGCAGCTGCCGATCACCGTGCGGCAGGGACTGGACAGCGGGGTGCCGCTGGACTTCGTGATCGAGCTGGCGGTGACGCAGCCGCGCGCCCTGCTGCCGGACCGCACGCTGCACGCGGCGCGCTGGTCGTACCGGCTGGTCTACTACGACCTGACGCGGCACTACCGGCTCGGGACACGTCCGGGCAAGGATGCGCGCAACTATCGCTCGTTGACGAGTGCGCTGGAAGGGCTGGGCGAGCTGCGCGGCCTGAGCATCCCCGACGCGCCCGAGCTGTCGCCCGCGGCGCGAGCGGGCGAGCGCCCGCTGGCCACGTTGCGCATGCGGCTGGACCCGCGCGCCCTGCCGCTGCCGCTGCAGCCGCTGATCGGCACGACCTGGCGGGTGCGCGCCGCGCCGTTCAGCTGGCGGCTGCCGGCGTGACCCGCCGACCGATCAGCGCGGTGCTGATGGCGCTGCTGTTCATGGTGCTGATCGCTTCTCTGTACGTGCTCGGCACCCTGGCGCTGCGCCTGGACAGGTTCGGCCGCTACTACCAGTGGCTGCTGCTGGGCAACGGCGCCGCGCTGGCCTTCATCGGTTCGCTGCTGGCGATCAACGGCTGGCGACTGGTGCAGGAGTTCCGGGCGCGGGTGGCGGGCTCGCGGCTGACGCTCAAGCTGGTGGTGCTGTCGATCCTGCTGGCGCTGGTGCCGGTGACGCTGGTGTACGGCTTCTCGATCCGGTTCCTGCGCGCCAACATCAACAGCTACTTCGACCTGGAGATCGAACAGGCGCTGGACGATGCGCTCGAACTGAGCCGCGAGTCGCTGGGCCTGCAGATGCGCACGCTGCAGCGCGACACCATCGACATCGCCGAGCAGCTGGTGGGCGTCAGCGAGATGGCGGCGGTCATGGAGCTGTCGGTGCTGACCAGCGAGACCGAGGCGAGCGAGATGACGCTGATCGGACCGGACAACCGCATCGTCGCCTCGACCGGGCTGCTGGGCAGCATCACCGTGCAGCCGGAGCGCCCGGACGATTCGCTGGTGGCGCGCGCCCGGCTGGGCGAGTCCTATGTCAGCGTCGACCCGATCGGGCAGCAGGACCTGTACATCCGCGTGGTCACCCCGGTGCTCTCGGAGGACCCGACGCGTGGCAATGCGGTGCTGCAGGCACTCTATCCGGTGGCCAACCGGTCGACCGAACTGGCCGAGAGCGTGCAGTCGAGCTACCAGCGCTACCGTCAGCTGGTGTTCCTGCGCCGCCCGCTCATCGTCTCCTCGATGCTGACCCTGTCGCTGGCGCTGCTGCTGTCGGTCATGATGGCGGTGTGGTTCGCCTTCTACGCCGCCAGGCGCATGATGCTGCCGGTGCACGATCTGGTCGAGGGCACGCGGGCGGTGGCCGACGGGCACTACGACACGCGCATCTACAAGCGTTCGCGCAACGATGAGCTCGGCTTCCTGGTGCAGTCCTTCAACTACATGACGCGCCAGCTGGAGCAATCGCGCAATGCCGCCGAGCAAAGCCGGCGCGAGTCCGAGCGCCAGCGTGCCTCCCTGCAGACGGTGCTGGCGCGCATCTCCTCGGGGGTCATCACGCTGGACACCGGCCATCGCATCCTGAGCGGCAACGAGGCGGCGGCGGCGATCCTGGCCGTCGCACCGGGCACCGGCCTGGACGGCGAGCCGCTCAGGCGCGGCGTGGCCGACACCAGCCCGCTGGCGCAGCTGGGCGATCGGCTGATCCCGCTGATCGAACGGGCCGGGGCGGACGATGTGTCCACCGAGCTGGAGGTGGTGGACGACAGCGGGCGGCGCCTGCTGTTCTGCCGCGTGTCCGCGCCGTTGTCGATCGCCGACGAGCCGGCGGGCCGGGTGGTGGTGATCGACGACATGACCGCGGTGGTCAGTGCCCAGCGTGATGCCGCCTGGGGCGAGGTGGCACGGCGCCTGGCGCACGAGATCAAGAATCCGCTGACGCCGATCCAGCTATCGGCCGAGCGATTGCGGCACAAGTTCGCCGCGCGTCTGGAACCGGACGATCGCGAGCTTCTGGGGCGCTTGACGCGTACCATCGAGAATCAGGTCGATGCGATGAAGTCGATGGTCAACGCGTTCGCCGACTACGCCTCCACGCCGACGCTGAACCTGCGGCCCACCGATGTGAACGCCCTGGTGCGCGAGGTGGCCGCGCTGTATCCGGGCGGCGCGGGGGACGAACCCGGCGGACTGGTCACGTTGTCACTGGAGCCGGATCTGCCGCCCGCCTCGCTCGATCTGTCCCGCTTTCGCCAGCTGGTGCACAATCTGCTCAAGAACGCGCTCGAGGCGCAGGGCGAAGACGCCCTGCCGACGGTGGCGCTGCGAACCTGCAGCGTGGTGGACGGCAATCGTGTCGAGCTGCACATCGTCTGCGAGGATGCCGGTCCGGGCTTCGCCCCGGATCAGCTCACCCGTTCGTTCGAACCCTACGTCAGCGACAAGCCCAGGGGAACGGGCCTGGGCCTGGCCATCGTCAAGAAGATCGTCGAGGAGCACAACGGTCACGTACGCATCGAGAACCGGATCGATCCAGACGGCGTGCCGTCACCCGACGGCCGTCGGCCGGTCGCGGGTGCGCGCGTGATCGTCGCGCTGCCCTGTGCGAGCGCACCGTCGCTGCGCGTGCGAACCGGGACGCACGCATGAACGTGGGTGCCCGATCTATCCTCGTGGTCGACGACGAGCCCGACATCCGCAGCCTGCTGCAGGAGATCCTCGAGGACGAGGGCTACGCCGTCTCGGTGGCCGGAACCGCCTCGGCGGCCCAGCGCAGCGTCGAGGAGCAGACGCCGGATCTTGTGCTGCTGGACATCTGGATGCCGGACATGGACGGCGTCTCGCTGCTCAAGAGCTGGAAGCTGGGCGGCGCGTCGAGCTTCCCGGTGATCATGATCTCCGGACACGGCACGGTGGAGACCGCGGTGGAGGCCACCCGCCTGGGAGCGGTGGACTTCATCGAGAAGCCGTTGTCGCTGGCCAAGCTGCTGTTGAGCGTGGAGCGGGCGTTCGCGGGGTCCCCGGTGGCGGCGGCGGGTGACGGCGGACCCGTCTCGTTACCACCACGCCTGCCGCTGCTGGTCGGCGATTCGCCGCAGACCGTGCAGCTGCGCGATGCCCTGCAGCTCGAGGTGCTGGCCACCGATCCGATATCGCTGGTGGGCGAGGCGGGTAGCGGGCGCACGCTGTTCGCGCAGAACGTGCACGATCGCCATCGGGCGATCGACGGCCCGTTCATCGCGCTGCGCTGCGACAGTCTCTCCAGCGTCAACGCGCACCGCGAACTCTACGGCGAGCAGTGGGGCGGGGGGCCCGACGAGCGGACCGGCGACGGACCGGACGCCGACGAACCGGAAGCCGCCGCCGAGCGGATCCGTCCCGGCTACCTGGAGAGCGCCGGTCGGGGGACGCTGCTGCTGAGCGATGTGGACCAGATGCCGCCCGGCGCGCAGGCCTGCCTGAAGCGCGCCATCGAGCACCGGGGGTTCATGCGCCAGGGCGGCAACGCGCGTGTGCCCCTGCGCTGCCGCCTGCTGGCATCGAGCAACGAACCGCTGGAGCAGGCGGTCCGACGGGGAGGCTTCGATGCCACCCTGGCCGACACGCTGGCGCAGCGAACGATCGTCTTCGCACCGCTGCGCGAGCACGCCGAGGACATCAGCGCCCTGCTGGAGGCGTTCGTGGACTGGCACGTGGAGGTGGAGGGCCTGCCGTACCGCCACTTCACGGTCGCCTCCCAGAACCGGCTCAGGAACCTGGACTGGCCGGGCAACCTGCTCGAACTGAAGAACCTGGTGCAGCGCCTGCTGCTGCTCGGTGGTGATACCGAAATCGAGGTGGCCGAGATCGATCGCGCCATGGGCGTGGGCCGCGGGATCGAGCCGCCGGGCGACGACCTGATCGCGTTGCGCCACGACCTGCCGCTGCGCGAGGCACGGGCCGACTTCGAACGTCAGTACCTGCTGCGCTGCCTGAGCGAGACGCGCGGCAACATCGGCAACCTGGCCAAGCACGTGGGCATGGAACGAACGCACCTGTACAGAAAGCTGCGCAGCCTGGACATCGACCTGGACAAGGTGCGCGACTGATGATCACGAGCGTGCCGACCGGTGCCCGGCGCCGATGAAGATCCTGGTGCTGGGAGCCGGACAGGTCGGCTCGACCGTGGCGCAGAGCCTGGTCGGCGAGGACAACGACGTCACCGTGGTCGACACCGATCCGGCGGTGCTGCAGGCCCTGCAGGACACCACCGACCTGCGCACCGTGGTCGGACGCGCCTCCTACCCCGAGGTGCTGCGCACCGCGGGTGCCGAGGACTGCGACATGATCATCGCGGCCACCAATTCGGACGAGACGAACATCGTCGCGATCCAGATCGCGTACACGCTGTACCGCACACCGGCCAAGATCGCCCGCATCCGTTCGCGCGAGTACATGCGCGAGAAGAACCTGTTCAACAACGATCACATCCCGATCGACGTGATCATCAGTCCCGAGCAGCTGGTCACCGACCACATCCGCCGCATCATCGAGCACCCGGGTGCCCTGCAGGTGGTCGACTTCGCCCGCGGCGCGGTGCGCATGGTCGGCGTCGAGGTGCAACGTGGCGCACCGATGTCCGGTCTGGCGCTGGCCCGCCTGCCGGACCTGCTCGGCGAGATCGAGACGCGCGTGATGGCGATCTACCGGGGCGACGAGGTCATCCTGCCCGTGGGTTCGACCATGATCCGCGAGGAGGACATCGTGTTCTTCCTCGGCCAGAGGAAGCACACCGCGCGCGTCATGGCGCAGTTCCACCACGACGATCATCCGTGCAAGCGCGTGATGATCGCCGGCGGCGGCAACATCGGGCGGCTGCTGGCCATGAAGCTGGAGCGCTTCTACCGGGTGAAGATCATCGAGGCGGTGGAGGAGCGCGCCGACAGTCTCGCCTCCGAGCTGTCCAGCGCCATGGTGCTGCACGGCGACGCGGCGAACCAGGAGATGCTGATCGAGGAGAACGTGCGCGAGATGGACGTGTTCTGCGCACTCACCAACGATGACGAGGCCAACATCCTGTCGGCGATGCTGGCCAAGCGCATGGGGGCCAGGAAGATCATGTCGCTGATCAACCGGCCCGCCTACGTGGACCTGGTGGAGCGCGACATCATCGATGTGGCGATCTCGCCACAGCAGATCACCATCGGTGCGCTGCTCACGCTGATCCGTCGCGGCGACGTGGTCGCGGTGCACTCGCTGCGCCGCGGCGAGGCCGAGGCGCTGGAAGGCGTGGCGCACGGCGACGCCCAGAACTCGGCCCTGGTCGGGCGCTGCATCGGCGAGTTGCCGTTGCCGGCCAGCGCCAGCATCGGCGTGGTGGTGCGCGACAAGGAGGTGCACATCGCCCACCACGATCTGGTGATCGAGCCCGAGGATCACCTGATCGTGCTGATCACCGACCGGCGCCAGATCGGCGAGGTCGAGAAGCTGTTCCAGGTCAGCGTGACGTTCGTGTGAGAGCGCCCGCTCGCCATGCCGAGAAAACGTCGGTCCACGGAATGCGCCGCTGATGCCGATCCAGTTCAAGGTGGTGCAGCGCGTGGTCGGCATCCTGCTGGCGCTGTTCAGCAGCACCATGCTGACCCCGGTACTGGTCGCGCTGCTGTATCGGGACGGTGCGGCGTTGCCGTTCCTGGGCGCCTTCGCGGCCACGCTGGTCACCGGTCTGGTCATGTTCCTGCCGGTGCGCCGGGAACGGGCGCAGCTCAGGCTGCGCGACGGGTTCGTGGTGGTGGTGTCGTTCTGGGCGGTGCTGGGCACCTTCGGCGGGCTGCCGTTCTGGCTGTACTCGCCGCTGGACCTGTCGATCCCGGCGGCGATCTTCGAATCGATGAGCGGCCTGACCACCACCGGCGCCACGCTGATCGTGGGGCTGGACAGGCTGCCGCACGCGATCCTGTTCTACCGCCAGCAGATGCAGTGGCTGGGCGGCATGGGCATCATCGTGCTGGCGATCGCGGTGCTGCCGATGCTGGGCATCGGTGGCCAGCAGCTGTTCCGGGCCGAGACGCCGGGCATCAACAAGGAGAAGCTCACCCCGCGCATCGCCGGCACCGCCAAGGCGCTGTGGTACATCTACCTGGGCCTGACCGTGACCTGCGCGCTGGCCTACTGGGCCGCCGGCATGAGCGGCTTCGATGCCATCGGGCACAGCTTCTCCACCGTGGCGATCGGCGGCTTCTCCACCCACGACAACTCGATCGGCCATTTCGATTCGGCGCTGATCGAGTCGATCGCCATCGTGTTCATGCTGATCTCGGGCATGCACTTCGGCCTGCACTTCACGCTGGCACGTACCTTCCGCTTCCGTCACTACCTGGCCGACGAGGAGTTCCGGGTCTACCTGAGCATCCTGGCCGCACTGACCCTGATCACCAGTGTCTATCTGTGGTTCGCGCACGACGAGGGGCACAGCAACGCCTTCATCAACGCGCTGTTCCACGTCGTCTCGATCGGCACCACCACAGGCTTCACCTCGGAGGCCTACTTCGAGTGGCCGGGCTTCCTGCCGGTGTTGCTGCTGTTCGCCTCGTTCGTGGGGGGCTGTGCCGGCTCCACCGCGGGCGGCATGAAGGTGATCCGCGTGACGCTGCTGTTCAAGCAGGGGGTGCGCGAGCTGCGTCGGCTGCTGCACCCGAATGCCAAGATCGTGGTCAAGATCAACGCTCAGGCGATGGACGCCCGGCGCATCGACATCGTGTGGGGCTTCTTCTCCGCCTACGTGGCGTTGCTGACCGTCATGATGCTGATGCTGATGGCCGCGGGACTCGACCAGGAGAGCGCGTTCTCGGCGGTGGTCGCCTGCCTGAACAACCTCGGGCCCGGGCTGGGCATCGTGGCGGCCAACTACTCCTCGCTCGGTGATTTCTCGTACGTGGTGCTGAGCGTGGCCATGCTGTTCGGCCGCCTGGAGATCTTCACGCTGCTGGTGCTGTTCACGCCCGCGTTCTGGCGCGTCTGACGCCGATGAGACACCGTTCGGCGGTCATCGCGGAGGCGCGCCGCACGCTGTCGCTCGGCCTGCCGCTGATGGGGGCCCAGGTGCTGGGCATCAGCAACGGGCTGGTGGACACGCTGGTGGCCGGGCGCATCGGTCCGACCGCGCTGGCGGCGGTGGCGATCGGGGCCGGGCTGGTGTTCTTCGTCACCGTCGCCTGCATCGGACTGATGGCGGCGCTGTCGCCGACCATGTCCTCGTTGCGCGCCCGGGGCCATCGCACCGAGGTCGGCCGGGTATTTCGCCAGGGCCTGTGGATGGCGGCAGCCTTCGGGCTGGCAGGCTTCGCGATCCTGCTGCTGTGTCGGCGAACGATCGATGGCTGGGGACTGGATCCTGCGATGGTGCCCTCGCTGCGCGATTACCTGGGCGCCGCGGTGTGGGGCCTGCCGCCCGCGGTGCTGCTGCTGGCCGCCCGCAACGTGTGCGAGGCCACCTCGCGCACCCGGCAGGTGCTATTGGTCCAGGGCATCGGCGTGGTGGTGAATGCGGTGGCCGACGTGGTGCTGGGTCTGGGTGTCGGGCTGGAGCGGTTCGGCATCGAGCCGCTGGGCATCGCCGGCATCGGCTGGGCCACCACGCTGGTGCAGCTGAGCACCTGCGCGGTGCTGTTCTGGCTGCTGCGTCGCCCCACCTTCGAGCGCTTCGCGCTGTACCGGCCGCTGGAACGCCCGGATGCCGCCCGTCTTCGCCAGTTGCTGATGCTGGCCGCACCGATCAGCCTGGGGCTGCTGGCCGAGGCCGGGCTGTTCATCGCCACCGCGGTGCAGATGGGCCAGCTGGGCGTGCGCGAAGCCGGTGCGCACAACATCGCGGTCACCATGACGGCCGCGTTTTACATGCTGCCGCTCGGATTGTCGTTCGCGCTGACCGCACGCACCGGTGCCGCCTTCGGCAAGCGCTGGTGGCCGGGCGTCCGGTTGCGGGCCGCGACCGGTACGGCGCTGGCCTTGCTGCTGGCAATCGGCAGTGCGACGGTGATCGTGCTGCTGCGCGAGCCGATCGTCAGCGTGTTCACCGAGGCACCGGACGTGCGGGTACTCGCCGCGCAGCTGTTGCTGCTGGCCGCGGTGTTCCAGGTGTCGGATGCCATGCAGTGCACCATGATCGGCCTGCTGCGCGGGCTGCACGACACCCGCATGCCGATGCTGCTCAGCGTGTTCTCGTACTGGGCGATCGGGTTCGGCACAGGCTGGATGGCCGCCAACGTGTGGGGGTTCGGCGCGGCCGGGCTGTGGTTCGGTCTGATCGCGGGGTTGAGCCTGTCGGCGTTGCTGAACGGTGCGCGGTTGGCGGTGATCTTGCGTCAGCACGATTCCCGGGCCCTGTCGAGAACGCCATCGTGAAGCGCTCGTTGAGCGGACTGGCGACGCGCCACGCCGGCCCGCTGCTCGGTGCGGTGCTGTTCGCGCTGGCGCTGGTCGCCATCCGCGCGCTGATGCGGGATGTCGACATCGGCCACATCGGCCAGGCGCTGTTGGGCATTCCCGAAACGATGCTGTGCGCCGCGGCGTTGTCGGTGATCGGCAGCTACGCGTTCCTGGTCGGCTACGATGCCTCGGCGCTGCGTTACGTGGGCCGGCAGGTCCCGCGTTCGGTGATGGCGGTGGGCTCGTTCAGCGCCTACGCGCTGGGCAACACCGTCGGCCTGGCGGTGCTGTCGGGCGGGGCGGTGCGGCATCGCTTCTACCATCGGTTCGGACTGAGCCTGCGCGAGATCACCATCGTGTCCGCGTTCTGCGCGATCGCCTTCGGCGTCAGCGTCTCGCTGGTCGGACTGGCCGCGCTGATCGGCTACCCCGAGGTGGTGACCCGCCTCGTGCCCGCGCCCGATTCGCTGGTTCGCGGCACCAGCGGCATCGTGTTGCTGATCTGCGTCGGGGCACTGGCGCTGGGTTCGATCAGCGCCCGGCCGATCGGCATCGGTCGGTGGCGCCTGCGCCTGCCCGCACCGCCGCTGATGATGGCGCAGGTGGTGTTCTCGATCGGCGAGCTGACGTTGGCCGCGCTGGCGCTGTACCTGTTGCTGCCAGGTGAGGCGCCGATGGAATTCCTGCGTTTCGTCAGCCTGTTCGCCGCCGCATCGCTGGCCGCGGCGCTCAGCCACGTGCCGGGCGGCATCGGCGTGTTCGACGGACTGCTGATCGCCGGGCTGCACGCGAGCGGCGAACCGGTGGAGCACGCCGCCGCGGCGGTGCTGGCGTTTCGCGCGATCTACTACCTGGGCCCGTTCCTGATCTCGCTGGTGCTGCTGTGCACGGTCGGCCCGTGGTTGGCCAGGCTCGAACGAGGCGAGCGATGAATCCGGATCGCACCGCCCGCTGGGACGCCCGCTATGCCGCCTCGCCCGACCGGGTGCCGGCGCCGGCCCGGGTGCTGAGCGAGTTCGCCGCCTGCCTGTCCGCGCAAAGGCAAAGCCGGGGGCAGGCACTGGACCTGGCCTGCGGACGGGCAGGCAACGGCGAGTGGCTCGGCCGGCGGGGATGGCAGGTCACCGCGCTGGACGCCTCGGCGGTGGTCATCGAGGCGATCCGTGCGCGCACCGGCAACTCCATCGCCCACGCCCGGGTGCACGACATCGTGCGGCAACGGTTGCCACGCGATGCCTTCGACGTGATCGTGGTGGCGCGCTACCTGGAGCGTGACGCCTGCGCCGACATCGCCGCCGCGCTGACCCCGGGCGGGACGCTGTTCTACCAGACGTTCAGTGCCGGACAGCGCAATCCGGCCTTCCAGCTGGCGCCGAACGAGCTGCTCGCGCTGTTTCCCCGGCTGGATGTGCTGCACTACGCCGATCCGCCCGCCGATGCCGACGGGGTGGCCGAGGCGATGCTGGTGGCGCGCGATACGCGACCGGCGGACGATAGCCCGGATTGAATCGCATCAAGGGGACGGACTGGATCTTCGGCGCTTTCGACCAAGACCGATGGCGCGCAGCGCGAACCGCGCGAGCGGAAGGACCAGTTCGCCATGGCTCAGGTCCGATAGCCGCAGCGCGCTGACGAGCACCTGCCAGGCCGCTTGCACGCGTCCCGCCTTGGCCAGCCGCGAGGCGTCGAGGGCTGCCAGGTAGGCGATCAATCGTCGGGCGAGCGGCCGGGCGGTCGGATCGATGCGCTCGAGCACGTAGGGCGTATCGCTGACCAGCGGACGAACAAGCGGTTCTCGCTGGTTGCTGCGCGTCAGACCGCTGTCGAGCCGGTGCCGAAGGTGCACCGCGATCCTCTGATGCAGGATCGGATGGTTCCAGTGGATCAGCAGGGCCAGCACGCTGTCCTCGCCATATCGACAGCCGTCACGATCGTAGTAGCCACCGAGGTCGAGCAGGCGTTCGCGTCGCGCCACCATGGTACAGAGCGATTGATCGATCCGACGTTTCAGCGTCTTGCCGTTGCCGGACAAGGGCGGGTCGATACGTTTGACCGGATTTTCTCCAGCCGCGTCGGTGACTCTGCCCAAGGCGTACCCAGGCGCTCGAGCACCGACGCCGGTGTCCAGGCCAAGTTCGACCGAATCGCCGAAGTAGAAGTCCACTTGCGGATGATTCTCGAAGGCGAGCGTGGCGCGTTCGAAAAAATCCGGCAGCCATTCGTCGTCGGCGTCCAGAAATGCCATGAAGGTCCCGGTGGCCAGACGGATGCCGACATTGCGTGCCGCACCGCTTCCCGCATTGTGCTGCTCGATCAGCACGATGCGCGCATCGTCGATGGCACGCACTCGCGCCGCACCGGAGTCGGTGCTGCCATCGTCGACGACGATGATCTGCGTTGCGGGGACGGTTTGCGCCTGCACGCTGGCGATCGCTCGCTCGATCGTCGCTTCGCCCTGGTAGAGCGGCAAGACCACCGAGATGGATCCCTGCCGGAGCGCCTGCACGGGCGCCGGATCTGGCCTTGCGCTCGGCATGATAGCCATTCCTGCCAAATGTCCTCAGTCGGTCGAAATCGACGCGATGTGTGCATCCGGCCGGCGTCGTTCGTGCTCGCACAGCGCGGCTAGCGTCTCCAGCGAGTGAATGCCGGCTCGTTTGGCGTAGCGACGATTGCGTTCGCGAGCGTGGAGGCGCGAGGGAAACCAGCGCAACAGGAGCTCCTTGGGCGCAAAGCCGTCGATCACCACCAGGCGCCGACGTCCGTCGGCCGAGCGCTTGGCGCACAGGTTGGTCGATGACCAGTCGCGAAACACGATCGCCGAGCGCGATGTCCAGGCGGTGAAGTCGTCGAACGCATCGATCCAGTGCTGCCGGTCGACCTCCAACGACTCGCGCGTGAGCGCATCGCGCAGCAAAGCGGAGGAATCTCCGGACGGCTCGTCGCGCACCCGCTGCGCGACCCACGCCCGACCGCGATCGGTCACAACCTGTCCGTACAGGCGCGCCGCGTGGGTATACACCTGCTCGCCGTGACGTCGTGCGGCGCGGCCGAGGTAAAAGGCTTCACGCCGAGATTCCTTCATCCCCCGCGGGTTCAGCGCAACCTTCACGCATAGACCGGCATCGTCGGGGTGGGCATAGCAGGCGCGGCCGTTACCGCGTCCGATGAACTGTTCATCGCACAGCTGCAACACTCGCCCGCTCATGGCACCTCCCGTTCGCATACCAGCGTCCAACCATGGGCGCGATGATGGTCCACTACCTCGTCGCGTACCGAGTGATGCGCTGCGGACTTGAACGTGGCACTCCGGGTGCGCCCGACCGTCTTGCCGAAATCCGGCCGGCAGCTCCATTTCTCCGGTGCCGACTCGGGGTGCGGCGGAACCCAGGTGCTCAGCCCGCCATGCTTCAGCGCCATCGCGCTCAGATGGATGTCCTCGCCGTTCTCCCACGACACAGGCGGCTCGGCCCACATGAAGCGCAGGTATTCGCGCTTGAGAAACCAGGCGTGTCCGACCAGGTCGACCGGCGTCGGCGTATCGTCATGGTGGCCGTTCCAGCCCACTTTGTGGGCCGATGAATAGCCGCCTTTTCTGGGCAAGATCACTCCCGAGCCACCCAAGATGCCCTCCAGACCCTGCTCGTACTGCGACAGGCAGTTCTGCAGCCAGCCAGGCTGCGGCAGAATATCGTCATCAAAGAATGCGACGTAGGGCGTGCGCGCCAAGTTGCCCAGTGCGAAGCGACCCCAGAAGCTGAAGTTGGAATCGCAGAGGATCAACCGGTCGACCTGTGCCGAGACATCGTCGGCGGACTGGTCCTCGGCATGGTTGCTCCACAACCAGATCTCGGTCGGCGGATGCGTCTGCGCGCGCAGCGCTTCGATCTGCGCCTGCAGGTACTCACCCCGTCTGTAGCGGGTGAGGATCGCGGTGACCCCGGTCTGCGGTACCTGAGGTAGATCCCCGCCCGGGGCCGCCCACCGCCAGGGTGCGTCGGAGGCCCGTGCCTGCGCACGGCGGCGCGCGACGGGCAGGCGTACGGTCCACCACGACCGGACGCGGGTGTCCCACCACCACGCCATGGCCTGGCCCGGCGAACGGGTCGGGCGCGAGCGACTCATCGGGGTGGGTGCCGAGACGCGTCGCCGCGCGTCGGGCGACGATGCGGATCGCGCGCGAACGTGCGCAGCGAGGTGATCGCCGAGTCCTTGGCGTAACGGCCCTTGGCGGCATGGCGGATGCGATACAGGCCGGGTATCGAGATCGGTTCCCCCTGCGAGCCGATCAGGTTCCGGAAGGCGGTGTCCTCGAACGTCTTGCGCCAGTGCATGGTCGGGCGCTGGTACACCGCCAGGTCCGGGCAATAGCCGGCCGCGCGGGCCACATCGCCGTGCACGATCTGGAAGGCACCCTTGGCCTTGGCGATGGGGTTGGCCGAGAAGCGTTCGGTATCGATGCGCAGCGGCAGGTCGTCGGGCAGGCGAGGGTGCAGCCACGGGTGCTCCGCCGGCAGCAGCTCGGTGACGAACTCGCCGTCGGGATAGACCAGACGGCTGCGTCGGCCGTGCAGGCGCTCGGCCAGCGTGTCCAGGCAGTCGGCGTGGAAGATCAGGTCGCAGTCGCTGAACCACAGCCAGTCGGCGGACGAGGCGCGCGCCGAGCGATTGCGGCCGATGGCACGCCGGAACAGCTCGTTCCTGGGCAACGGCTGCCAGTTCCAGGTGACGCCGGGCAGGGCATGACGGGCCTGGACGTGCCGCATCAGCGCGACGGTGTCGACGTCCTCCTCGCAGTGGAACAGCGTGTAGGTCAGTCGCATCCGCGTCGGCGGATGATCGATGATCGAGCTCAGCTGGTAGGCCAGCAGGTGCGCGTACTGCCAGCAGTGCGCGACGATCTCCAGGTGCAGCGGCTCGCTTGCCACGGACAGGCTGTCGGTATCGGGCACCGCCGGGCCGAACCAGCGTGCCGGCAGCCAGCGGCCCAAGACCCTGGCGTAGAACAGGTTGAGCAGCCAGATCACGACGCCGCCATGGCGCTGGTGTCGTCGCGGTCGAAGATCACTAGATGGTCCAGCTTCAGGCGCACCCCGAAGCTTTCGCCCACCGCGTGGTTGTGGTGCGAAGGCGCCAGGCACAGCAGGCGCGTGTTGCCCGGCATGCGTAGCGTGTACAGGTGATCGGCCCCGCGGAAGTCGCGCGCGATGACGGTGGCCCGGTTCGGGCTGGCGTCATCGTGCAGGATGTCGTCGGGACGCACCAGCAGCTCGATCAGCGTGCCGGGCGGCAGGTCCTGCGACAGCTCGCCGTCGATCACGCCCAGCTCGGTCTGGATGACGTTGCCGTTCAGCGCGTTGCCGCACAGGAACACCCCCTCGCCGATGAAATCGGCCACGAACCGGTCCGCGGGGCGGTGGTACAGCTCGTAGGCCTCGTCCCACTGGCGCAGCCGCCCCTGGCCGACCACGCCGATGCGGTCGGCGATCGCGAAGGCCTCGTACTGGTCGTGGGTGACCAGGATCGCGGTGACGCCGTCGCGCTTGAGGATCTCGCGCACCTCGTGCGCCAGCTGCACGCGCCGCTCGGTGTCCTGGCTGCTGAACGGCTCGTCCAGCAGCAGCACCGGCGGTCTGGGCGCCATCGCCCGGATCAGCGCCACACGCTGTTGCTGGCCGCCGGACAGTTCGTGCGGGTAGTTGCCGGCGTGCGAGCGCATGCCGACCAGGTCGAGCAGTTCGTCCACCCGCCGGTCCGCCTCGCGGCGCGTGGTGCGCCGTCGGGCGCTGCGCATGCCGAACGCGATGTTGGCGCGCACGTCCATGTGCGGAAACAGGGCCAGGTCCTGGAACACCATGCCGACCTGGCGCGCTTCGGGTGGTACCTGGTGGCGCGGGTCGGCCACCGGCTCGCCGGCCAGGCGCACGCAACCGGTACCGGGGGCCTGGAATCCGGCGATGGTGCGCAGCAGGGTGGTCTTGCCGCAGCCGCTGGGCCCGAGCAGGCAGCCGATCTCGCCTTCGGCCAGCGTGAACGAGACATGATCGACCACGCGCTTGCCGCCCAGGTCGACCGAGATGTCATCCAGTTCGAGCTGCGCGGCGACCATCGGTGGATGATAGCGTGCGAAGCGCGGTGCGGTTGCCACTGCGCGCCCGCGATAGCAAGCTGCCACCCATGAACGAGATCCTGGACGAGAAGCTGCGGGACGAGCCGATGTGCCGCGCGCTGGCGTTGATCGATGCACCGGCGCGGCGCGCCGAGGCGGAGCGGGTGTTCGTGGCCAGTCGCTACCTGTGCTCGCTGGTGGTCCGGCGTCCGGCATTGCTGCGGGCCGCCCTGGAAGACGGCGTTCTGGACGCACCCGCGGCGGAGCGTCCGGACCAGGCATTCGAGTCGGCCATCGAGGCGCGCCGCGAGGCCGGCGCGACGATCGAGGTGGCGCTGCGCCAGGTGCGCCAGAGCGCCTACCTGCGCATCCTGTGGCGCATGATCTCGGGCAAGGCGCGACTGGGCGAGACGCTCGACGAGCTCAGCGCGCTGGCCGAGGCGTGCGTGCGAGCCGCGGGCCGCGCCGCGCGTGCCGGGCTCGCCGAGCGCTTCGGTGTGCCGCGCGATGCTCAGGGCAACGAGCTGGCGCTGGTGGTGATCGGCATGGGCAAGCTCGGCGGGCGCGAGCTGAACGTCTCCTCCGACATCGATCTGGTTTACCTGTACCCGGGGGCCGGGAGCACCGACGGCGCGCGCTCCATCGACGCGGCGGACTGGTTCGCACGCGAGGCGCGCGCGCTCACCGGCCTGTTGTCGCGGGTCACCGCCGAGGGGTTCGTGTTCCGTGTGGATACCCGGCTGCGCCCGTTCGGCGCCAGCGGACCGCCGGTGTCGAGCTTTGCGGCGCTGGAGGCCTACTGGCGCGACCACGCGCGCGACTGGGAACGCCACGCCATGGTCAAGGCGCGCGCGCTGACCGGGGAGGTGGCCGACATCCGGCGCTTCGAGGCGATGCGTCGCCCGTTCGTGTTCCGGCGCTATCTGGACTTCAATGCCATGCCCTCGCTGAGGAGCCTGCAGCGGCTGATCGGCGAGCGCGAGCGGGTGCGCGGTGGCGACGACGTGAAGCTGGGCCGTGGCGGTATCCGCGAGCTGGAGTTCCTGGTGCAGTCGTTCCAGCTGGTGCGTGGCGGGCGAACCGTGCCGCTGCAGGGACGCGGCCTGCTGGACACGCTGGTCACGCTGAGCGAGCTGGAGCTGATGCCGCCCCGGGATGCGCAGCGGCTGGCCGAGGCCTACACCTACCTGCGCCGCGTGGAGAACGGCCTGCAGGCGCTGGACGATGCCCAGGTGCACCGCCTGCCCGCCGCCGACAGCGAGGACATGCGCCGCGTGACGATCGGGCTCGGCGAGCCGGACGTGGCCGCCTGCCTGCAGCGCCTGGCACAGCACCGGCAGGCGGTGGCATCGCGGTTCGATGCGCAGTTCGAGGGCGAGGGCGTCGGGGTGAGCGACGAGACGGTGCCGGCCGGGGCCGGCAAGACGGCGCCCGACGCGACGATGGCCGACGGGACGAGCGCGGCCGAGGCCGATCGGGCCGACGTCGCTGCACTCGACGACTACCTGGCATCGCTGTGCCGCGAGCCGTCCGTGACGCGGCTTCGCGATGCCTCGCGCGAGCGCGTCGCGACGTTGATCGATGCGCTGCGCGCACCGCTGCTGGGCTGCGACGATCCCCTGGGCACCGGCCATCGCGTCGGCGCCTTCGTGGCGGCGGCGGCCGGTCGTGGCGGTTACCTGCAGGTGCTGCTGGACCGGCCCGGCGCGCTCGGCCGGCTGGTCGAGGTGTGCGGACGCAGTGCCTGGGTGGCCAAGACGCTGACCCGCCAGCCGGTGCTGGTCGACGAGCTGCTGCGTCCGGGCATGGACACGCCGCTGGCCGGCGCCGAGCACTATCGCGCTCGCGCCGCCCGCGTGTGCCGGCGCCACGATGCGGACGACCTGGAAGCGCAGATGAACGCGTTGCGGCACTGGCGCGAGGTGCAGGAGCTGCGCATCGCGCTGGCCTGGCTGGACGGTTCGCTGACGATCATGCAGTCCAGCGACCGGTTGAGCTGGCTGGCCGAGGCGCTGGTGGGCGAGGCGCTGGCGTGCGTGGAGCGACCGCTGGTGGCCCGACACGGTCGGCCGCGCTGCTCGCTCACCCCGGACCCGGCCGGCGGCGACCGAGCGGTGGCCTTCGCGGTGATCGCCTACGGCAAGCTGGGCGGCATGGAGCTGGGGCACGGCTCGGACCTGGACCTGGTGTTCCTGCATGACAGCGCCGGCGCAGCGCAACGCAGCGATGGCGCCGAGCCGCTGGAGAACGGTGTCTGGTTCGCCCGGCTGGTGCGTCGCTTCAGCCATTTCATGGCCGTGCGCACCGAGGCCGGGCTGCTGTACGAGATCGATCTGCGGTTGCGTCCGAACGGCAGCGCCGGCCTGCTGGTCACCAGCGTGGACGCCTTCGAGGGCTATCAGCGCGACGCGGCCTGGACCTGGGAGCATCAGGCGCTGCTGCGCGCCCGCGCCACGCACGGGGATCCGGCGCTGATGCGGCGCTTCGAGTCCATCCGCCAGGACATCCTGTGCCGCGAACGGGCGCCGGACGTGCTGGCACGCTCGGTGGCCGACATGCGCTCGCGCATGCTGGCCTCCCACGGGCACGCGGCACGCGGATTGATGGACCTGAAGCGTGATCCGGGCGGGATCACCGATCTGGAGTTCGTGGTGCAGTACCTGGCGTTGGCGCACGCCTGCGCGCATTCCTCGATCGTGCGCTACAGCGACAACGTACGGGTGCTCGAGTCGGTGCGCGATGCCGGGGTCATCGACGCGGCGACCGCCGACGAGGCCATCGAGCTGTGGCTGGCGTTGCGAAGGCGGCGCTACGCGGCGGCGCTGTCCTTGCAGGGCGATACCCTCGAGCCGGATGCGGCACTGGTCGAGCTGACACGGCGTACCATCGCCCTGCGCACGCGTTTTCTCGGGCCGCTCGCGCCGCATGTTCCGGCCGCCTGAATTCGTCTTCGCCGCTCTTTTCTCTCACTACTTTCTGGCGCCGCCCATGAGCACTCTGCCCAACTCCGAAAGCCGCATCGAGGTCAGCCCCGATCAGCTGCCCATGCATTGTCCGACACCGGACGCCCCGTTGTGGAACAGCCACCCGCGCGTGTTCATCCCGTTGGGCGACTCGCCCGACGGCACGGCCACCTGCGAATACTGCGGCACCCTGTTCGTGCTGACCGATGCCCCCGGTGGAGCGTCCACCGACGATGAACGTCCGCCGATGAAGGACGGTGTACCGCCGGGCACCGGTTGAGCGAGCGCGCGGCACAGGCCCCGACCACGACCCCGATCCCGACCGGCGCCGTCGTGCCCGTCGTGCCCATCGTGCCCGTGGTGGGCGTCGCCGCCGGTCCACCGGGCACGCATCGGGTCTTCCGCGCGGACCTTGCGCCGGCCTTCGATCCGGTGCTGTTCGATCGGGCGGCGCTGCAGCGCGACGGGCGGGTGATCGCGGAGGCGAGCGCCGGGCGCGGCAATACGGTGTTCATCGATTGGCACGGGACCGAGCTGGTGCTGCGCGAGTACCGGCGCGGCGGCGCGGCGCGCCACCTCAGCCGACGCCACTACGTCAACCTGGGTCTGCATCGCAGCCGTCCGATGCGCGAGTTCGGGCTGCTGTGCGAGCTGGAGGCGCGCGGCCTGCCGGTCTCGCGCGCCTACGCGGCGCAGCGGGTGCGATTCGGCCCGCTGGAGCGCAGCATGCTGATCACCCGTCGCGTGCCGGGCCAGACGCTGGCGGCGCGGCTGGTCGCCTCCGGCGGCGTGGGGGACGAGGCGCTGCTGAGCGCGGTCGGTAGCTGCCTTGCCCGTTTCCACGCGCAGGGCGTGCGGCACGCCGATCTGAACGCGCACAACATCATGGTCGACACTGGCGAGGACGAGCCGCCGGTGACGTTGATCGATTTCGATCGCGGGCGCATCGAGGATCGCAGGATCCGTACCTTGCAACCGCCGCGTTTCGCCTTGGCGAACCTGCAGCGCCTGGCGCGCTCGTTCGAGCGCCTGCTGGAGGCGAAGACGGCGCGGCGGGTCGCCCGGCAGGTGGAGGCGAGCTGGCACGCGGCGTACGCGATACTGATCCGGAGCCGAGACCCTAGCGCAGCCGGTGCAGCAACGAATTGAACACCCGGGCAGGGGCCGTGCCGCCGGTCACGCCCGGCATCGGCACCGGCGCATCGCTGCCGATCCAGACGCCCACCACCAGATCGTCGGTGTAGCCGACGAACAGCGCATCGGTGTTGTCATCGGCGGTGCCGGTCTTGCCGGCGATGCGCAGGTCCGTCAGGCCCTGTCCGGCCCGGTGCCCGGTACCGTTGCCGACCGCATCCACCAGCATGCCGTGCAACGCGTCCATGTGACGCTGCGCGAAGCGTTGTCGACCGCGGCGCGGGACGCGCTCGTACACCGGATGGCCGTTCTCGTCGACGATCGCGTGGATGCCGCTCGGCGACACGTCTCGACCGCGCGCCGAGACGATGGCGTAGAGGCGGGTCAGGTCGATCAGGCAGACCTCCGGCTGACCGATGACGTCGCCCAGCTGGTACCCGATGGCGGTGTCGTCCAGACCGAAGCGGCTGGCCACGTCGCGCCAGCGTCGCATCGCGCCCGGTGACAGGGCCAGCCTGATCGCGGCGGTGTTGACCGATCCGGCGAGCCCCTCGCGCAACGTGAGGGTGTCGTGCACCCGGTGCCCGTGGTTGCGGGGCCGGTAGCGTGCGCCGGAGGGCAGCGCGATCTCGACCGGCGAGGCATCGACGAGCGACTCGGGGGTGAGGCCCGATTCCAGCGCCACGGTGTAGACCACCGGCTTCAGCGCGCTGGCGGCCGGCGGACAGTGCAGATCTCTGATCGGCACCGCGCGATTGATGCTGCGCGAGCCGACATCGTCGCCCGTGCCACCGATCATCGCCAGCACCCGGCCGTCCGGGCGCATCGCCACCAGCGCCCCCTCGGGAGCCGGTACGCCCGAGCGGCGCAGCGTATCGGTGGTGCGCCGCAGGGCCGCCTCGGCGTGCAGGTGAACCTCGGCATCGGCATGGGTGTACACCTTGTAGCGACCCGGTGGCGCACGCTCGAGCAGTCGATGCGCCTCGGGCATCACCCATTGCGCGTAGTGCCCCAGATAGGATCGTCGGCGGGCGCGATGCACCGGCTGCCCGACCGCTTCGGGAATCCGTTCGCGCCTGGGCAGGTAGCCGTAGCGGAACATCGCGTCCAGGATGATGTCGGCGCGGGCGATGGCTGCCGGCCGATCGGAGCCGACGTTGTCCAGCGGGCGCTTCAGGGCCGCGATCAGCAGCGCCGATTCGTACAGGTCCAGCTCGTGGGCGGACTTGCCGAAGTGATGGCGCGCGGCCTGTTCGACACCGACGGTGCCCTGACCGAGCGGAATCCGGTTCAGGTAGATCTGCAGGATCTCGTCCGGCGTCAGCTGCCACTCCAGCTTCAGCGCCCACAGCAGCTCGCGCAGCTTGCGCGAAACGGTACGCGACGGCTGGGCGGGCCACAGCAGCTTGGCCACCTGCTGGGTGATCGTGCTGTTGCCCGGGCAGCCGGACGTGCTCCGGTGCACGAGATAGCGCGCCGCGCAGCCGAGCATCGCCTGCGCGGTCCTGGCGAACAGGTAGGTCACGTGATGCGTCGAGTACAGCAGGCGATCCTCGGTGGCCAGCACCGCCTGCTTCAGGTGCGGCGGCAGGCGTGCCACCGGGATGTTCAGGCTGTACTCGGGAATGCCCCTGGCCGGCGTCACCCGTCCGTCGGCCCGCTTGATCAAGGTGATGTGCAGGCTGCGCGATCGCTCCAGCGTCTGCGAACGATCCGGCAGGCCGAGCCACAGCAGGCCGAGCCACACGGTGATCAGCAGCGGCACCAGCGCCAGCACGAGCAGCGGCGCACCCGGTCCGGCGATCAGGCGGGCACGAGAGCTCGGCGGCCGGAGCAGCGCAGACCAGCGCCACCCTGCGCCGGGCGGCGCGATGTCACTGTAGGTCAGCGTCCGGGCATCGTAGACGCACCATCCGTGCTGAGATGACCGGCCCACACGCCTGCCTCGGTTGCGTCATCGATTCGACACGCGTCGCGTCCTGCGCACTGTCCGACAAACCGGCGTCAGCGTCAACCGAGCAGCGCGGCAAGGTAGCGCTGCACCGTGCCGGGATCCCCGACAGCGACCTGGCGGGCACGCCGACCGGACGGATCGATACCGTCCGTTCGCAGCCGGTGCAGCAACCAGTCGGTGACGGCATCCGGTGTGGCGAGCACCTGCAGGGCGTCGGCCGCCAGCAACTCCTCGACCGTCTCGGCGAAGTTGTCCGTGTGCGGCCCGGTGCACAGCGGCAGGGCGTGGCGCGCCGCCTCCAGCAGGTTGTGTCCGCCACGCGGTACCAGCGAACCACCGATGAACGCACAGGTGGCCGACCCGTACCACCGCTCCAGCTCGCCGAAGGTGTCGCCGAGCAGCAGGCGCTCCCGTGCGCCGGGCGTCTCGCCGCGGGCGTGCCGGGCGATGCGGGCCGAATCACCGAGCGCACCGACACCGGCGATCAGGTCGCGCTCGATCGCATCGGCCCGGTTCGGGTGGCGCGGCACGATGACCAGCAGATCGTCGCCCGGGCGGGCGTGCCAGGCGGCGGCCAGCGCAAGCTCCTCGCCCTCGTGCGTGGACGCGGCGAGCGCGAAGCGTCGCTCTCCCAACGCGGCCGGCGGCCCGCCCGCCCCTCTCGCTCCGTCCGACTCGATAGCCGAAGCGGCGGGCAGCCAGGCACGCTTCAGGTCGCCGGGCACGCTGACCAGGGCGGGTACGGCGCCGAGCGTGCGAAAGCGGGCCGCGTCCGCCTCGCTGCGCGCCAGCACGCGCACCCCGTCCAGGGCGGTGGCGTACACCGGACGCAGCCAGCGCGCGGCGCCCCGCAGCGTGCGCGCCGACAGACGGGCGCTCAGGATCGTCAGGGGCAGGTCACGGTTCGCGGCCGCGGCGTACAGGGTCGGCCACAACTCGGTTTCCACGATCCAGCCGCTCGCCGGACGTTCCCGGTCGAGAAACCGCGTCACCGCCCCGGGCGCATCGATCGGCAGGAAACGGTGACGCACGCGGGCGGGGCCGCGCGCGGCGAGCGCCGCGGCCCCGGTGGGCGTGGCGGTGGTGACCAGCAGCGCCTGATCGCGTTCGTCCAGCGCCTGCAGCAGCGGCAGCACGGTGATCACCTCGCCGACCGAGGCGGCATGCAGCCAGCGCAGCGGGCGCGCATCGCCGGATCGTGGCCTGTCGCGCTGGCCAAGGTAGCCGAAACGCTGCGCCACGAAGATCCGTGCCGCTCGCCAGCCGCCCGGCACGCCATCGCCGGCTCGACCGCGCGCTATCGATGCGGCCACTACCGCCACCCACAGCCACACGACGGGTCGGGCGATGATCGACAGCAGTCGATAGCGTCCGGCCGGACGTCGCCCCGGCATCAGCGATACGGACTCGACACGGTCCCCGGTGGCGGCTTGAAGCGCTTGTGGCCCCACAGGTACTGTTCCGGGAGCCGTCGGATCTGCGTCTCCAGCAGGTCGTTCACCGCCTGCGTGGCCGCCACGGTATCGTCGCTGTCCAGCTTGACCGGTGCGTGGAACCGCACGGTGAAGTGGCGGCCGTCATCGCTGCGCTCGGGCACCATCGGGATCAGGGCCGCGTCGGTCATCGCCAGGATGCGAGCGGTGCCGCTGGAGCTGAGCACCGGCTGATCGAAGAATCGCGTCGCGATGCCACCATGACTGACCGAGACCGATTGATCGGGCGAGAACCAGATCATCTCGCCTTGTCTCAGCCGGCGCACCATCGAGCGCACGTTGCGGTTGGGTATGGGCCGGTCCAGGTAGGCACGCCGGTGCCAGAGCTGCAACTCCTTGATCAGAGGGTTCTTGGGTGGGTCGTAGACGCCGGTGGCCTTCCAGCGCCTGCCGACCACGCTGCCGGCAAGATCGATGAGCGTGAAGTGCGCCTGCAACAGGATCACGCCCCGGCCGCGTGCCAGCGCCGCATCGACATGCTCGGTGCCCAGCAGCGTGGCGCGTGCACACGTGTCATCGTCCGGACGGCACCACAGCCAGGCGATCTCCATGGCACTCATGCCGGCATGACGGGCCGATGCCCGGGCTATGCGCTCGCGCTCATCGACACCCAGCGACGGTAAAGCCAGATCGATGTTGGTGCGTGTCGCTCTACTGCGCTCGCGCAGCAGACGCATGATCAGGGGGCCGAGCCGCCGTCCGATCGCCTGCACGGCGGCGAAGGGCAGGCGGGTCAGCAGCCACAGGACGCCGAGCCCGGCCCAGATGGACCAGTAACGGGGCGCACGAAAACGTCGCCAGGGAAAACGCGTCGGTATCGGGTTCACTCATTCTCGGGCTGCAGGAACAGGTTGACCGCCGCGAGATCGGCCTCGTCCAGGGTGCCTGCCGCCGACTTCAGGCGAAACGAGTTGAGCAGGTAGTCGTAGCGGGCGTTGGCATAATCAGAGCGCGCGCGGAAGACGTCTCGCAGCGCGCGCAGCACGTCCACCGAGGTCCGGGTACCGGCACGGAAGCCGGCTTCGACCGCATCCGCGGACTGGCGGGTGGAATCGAGCGCCTGGCGCAAGGCCTGCACCTGGGCGATCGAGGCGAGCACGCCGCGGTAGCCATCGCGCGCCTGCTGCACGGCGCTGCGCTCCTGCGCGATCAGGTCCTGGCTGGAGGCCAGGAAATCCGCCCGGGCCTGAGCGACCAGCGCCTTGATGCGCCCGCCGGTCCACAGCGGCACCGAAGTGCGCAGGCCGATCTCGGCGCTGCGCACCTGCTCGGGCCGCAGGTCCTGGTCCGTGGTGGCCAGCGCGCCGCCCAGCACCACGTCCAGCGTCGGCAGGCGTTGCCCGCGTTCGATCTCGATCTGGGTCTGCGCGCTTTCGCTCGTCAACCGGGCGATCACCAGCGGCAGGTTCTGCTCCCTGGCCAGTTCCACCCAGGCGTCGATGTCGGCAGGGTCCGGGCGGTCCAGCGGCAGGTCCGACGCCAGCGAATCGAGCTGGTCGGTCTCGATGCCCGAGATGACCCGCAGGGCCTCGATCGCGGTGGAATACTGGTTGGTCGCACCGATTTCCTGGGCCACCGCCAGGTCGAACTGGGCCTGCGCGGTGCGCACGTCGGTGATCGGGATCAGGCCGACGTCGAATCGGCGCTCGGCCTGATCGCGCTGTCGGGCGATCGATTCCAGTTCCGACTGGCTGAACTCCACGTTCGCCTCGGCGCGCAGCACGTCGAAGTAGGCGACCGCCACGCGCAGCACCAGGTCCTGGGCCGCGGCGCCGAAGCTGGCCTCGGCCGCCCGAACGCCCAGCCGGGCCTGGTCCACCAGCGCACCGTTCTGCCGGTTGAACAGGGTCTGGGTGAGCTGCAGGCCGAGCTGGCCGTCCACATAGCTCTCCGAGCTGTCCGGGTCCTCGGCGTTGAAGTCGGTCAGCCCGATCTCGCCGGTCAGTCCGGCCTGCGGCCGGAACGCCGAACGGGCCAGCGGCAGGCGCTGACGCGCCGATTCCAGGTCGAACACGGCGGCCTGCAGCGTGGCATCGTATTCACGCGCCTGCTCGTAGACATCGATCAGGTCGGTGGCCCCTGCCGGGGCGGCGAACACGGGAAGCAGGACGAGCGCCCGGGTCAGGCGGCGTAACGGATGGCGTGACAAGGCTGTCTGTCTCCGGACTAGAAGATGAAGGGCTGAGGGGCGGTCGAGAAGTTCTCGAGCGGTGTCAGGCACGTCTCGAACAGGCTCTCGGCGAACCACTCGTCCGAGCCGGTGCGCGTCAGCAGGCGCGCTTCCATGGTCGGTCGGGACGTGCTGCCGACCACCAGGACCATGCGCCCGCCGATGGCGAGCCGGTCGCGGTAGAAGACGGGTGTTCGGGGTACCGAACCGGACAGCAGGATGGCATCGTAGGCTTCGTCGGCGGCCCACTCCTCGGCCGCATCCTGCACGCGCAGCGTGACGTTGGCCACGCCCAGCCCGCTCAGCCGCTCTCCGGCCGAGTTCGATAGCTCGGGCACGATCTCCAGGCTCTCGACATGGGCCGACAGCCTGGCCAGGCAGGCGCTCAACCAGCCCGATCCGGTGCCGATCTCCAGCACGCGATCGGTGGTGCCCAGCGCCAGCGCCTGCAGGAGGCGTCCGTCCACGTTCGGCTTGAGGGTATGTTGCCCATGACCGATCGGCAGCTCGAAGTCGCTGAAGGCCACGCCGTGATGCTCGGGCGCCAGGAAGCGCTCGCGCGGCACGTCGGCCATCACGTCCAGCACGCGCTGGTCCAGCACGTCCCAGGGGCGTACCTGTTGCTCGACCATGTTGATGCGGGCGTCGCGAGGGTTCATGCGGGTGTCCGTTGGAGATCGTGGGCGAGTATAGGGATCGAACGGTTCAATCGCCGGCAGCATCGTCGTTGTCATCCGGTCCTGCACCGGCCGGGGTGACAGGCTCGGTGGCGGCGCCGGCCGGGCGCCGACGTCTGCGCCGGCGCTTTCTCGGGGCATCCGTGGTGCTCTGCGCGGCGTTTGCCCCGGGAGTCGGCACGGGATTCGAGCCCGAAGCCGCTGCAGGGCTGTCCGCTTCGCCGGACGCGTCGGTGATCTTCGGCTCGACCGAGCCGTTCGCGGAAGCCGTGCCGGATCGGCGGCTCGACGGCTTCCTGGCGGTGGACACGCGCCGGCGCGCGCCGCTGGCGGGATTGTCCGCCTCTGCCGAGGTCCGTTCGACGGGTGCAGGTGCGGCGTCGCCTTCCCCGCGGTCCTGCTGCGAGCGCTGGCCGGAGCCGGCACCGTTGCGCGCGCCGTTTCGTGTGCCGCTGCGCGCGCCGCTGCGTGCGCCACTGCGTGCGCCAC
>Ga0115029_1000168_pt1 | contig 76153 bp, 71 predicted proteins | sample SidtaG_3_FD_87297 | JGI IMG/M metagenome (GOLD analysis project Ga0115029, IMG submission 87297) | Marine algal microbial communities from Sidmouth, United Kingdom - Sidmouth_Asex1 metaG | ecosystem: Host-associated > Algae > Red algae > Unclassified | place: Sidmouth, United Kingdom | collected... | reverse complement strand
TTCGTTGGGGTGACGGAGCGGTCCCGAAGGGAACATCCGATCGTCGATCGGATGTAGCGGAGGAACCAGCACGACAGTGCTGGCCATCCTTACCGTCATCCCGGCGATGTGCGCGCTGTGCAGCAGCGGGATCTCCTGCCTGCGTTCCATACGCCAGGGCCAGCTTTGCCCTCGCCTCCCAACGCTCCAGCGCACCCACTCCGCCCAACCTGTCACACATGTTCATTCGTAGTGCCTCGGACGCCAGCATCTCCCGCTTCCGCGCCGCTCGCCGGTTCCACCGCTCCGCCACCCCAATCCGCCTCTGCAAAATCGCGATCCACCCCACGATCAGGGACAGCAAGTTGAACGAGGGATCACTCCGCTCATCTTCCACCACACGCAGCGCCAAGCCCTCGACCCGCTCCATCTTCGCAGAAAGCGGTGCGGTATCGTGAACGTCAGCATTCGGTGGTGTCTTCCAACTTTTCATGCGCCCAGCATACGCGCACCCACACAGGGGGTGGATATATCTCCCGATATTTCCGCAAGCCGTTGAAATACTTTAGAGTTATTCAGACCCCAAGTGCGGATATATCTTAATAACGCCCTCACTCTCCCGTCTTTCCGCGAATGGCGCGCTGTGCAGCGGGGGAACCGTCCGCTTGTCTTCACAATAACACGGCCTGGCCACACCCGAACCACCCACAGCGGGCGGGGCCGTCGCTGTCGCTCCGGTTCCTCCGGTAAATCCAATTGACGATTGGACTTTCGCGCCATCCGCAGATGGCGCGACCCCTCCGTCACCCGCCAAACCTCGTTCGCTTTGGCATCGTGACCGCGATCGGCACCGGCGTCTCTTTCTCATAAAGCCCCTGCGCCCCCGGCACGGCATGGAGCAGCCAACCTTCCTCCAACACTTCGTTGGAGTTCAACAGAAGCGGCGCACCTTCCGGCAAACGTCCGGCCACACCCCGCATCACCCTGACCCGCGCCGGTCCGGAATACCGGGCGAGTGACGCGCGAAACACCACACAGTCGAACATGCCAAGTGGATCCAGCCGGTCGAGCAAATGGATATCGGTATAGCTTACGCCCTCGCGCAGACGTGGCTCAACCTGCCAGTCTCCGCCGCTTCGCTCGTCTTCGCCTGCCTGTGCCGGGGTAAAATATTTGACCAATTGCGACGTCGGCAGTCCGCGCTGTACCTCGAAATGGGTATAGACTCCCGCCTTGGCCCGTTCCAGCGACGTGCTCGGATAATCCGCGCCGACGAATGTCACCATAGGCTGCGCGATGCCGTGCCGGTCCGCATATTGCCGTGCAAGGATGGCCAGCGTCCACACATCCTGACCCGACGCACACCCAAAGACCAGCACTCGCGGCAGGACGCGCTGGCCCTGATCATCGACCGTGATTTTAGCGGCCAGGCGCGGCAACACATGTCGCGCAAATACGCCAAGGCCCGACAGGTCGGAAAAAAACCGCGCATCGCGCTCCAACAAGGTCGATACCACCCGCACTGCCAAGCGGTTATGCCCGGACGCGAACAGCTCCTCGATCATCTCGGCCAGGGATCCGTATCCCTCTTCGCGTGCAAGCCCCGCCAGCCGCGTTTCGATCTGAAAGGTGTGATCGCGGCCCAGCTGTATGCCAGACAACTCCAATGTCAGCTGGCGAAGTGCATCGTAATATTCCCGTTTCAGGGTATGTGCGCTCGCCATGCCCTACTCCGCAACCGCGGGCTCTTGACCCGCCGGCATCACGGCTGTGGGTGTGAGCACATGGGTTTTCGCCGCGCGCCGTGGCGGCAGCAAACCCGTAAGCACGAGCTTGGACTCCACAATATCGGAGTCGAACGGCTTCATTATGTACTCATCCGCCCCGGCCTGCAGCGCCGCGATGATCCGCTCAGGTTTGCGCTCTGTTGTGCAAAATACGATCTTGGCGTCCCCGCCGCCTGGCAATGCGCGGACTTTGGTCATCACATCCAGACCATCGAAGCGGTCGATATGCCAATCCAGCACCAGTAGTTTCGGCATGCGCACACGGCACAATTCGACGGCTTCATTGGCGGTTGCCGCTTCGACAACATCAAATCCCAGATCGCGAAAAATCCGGTTCGCCACGCGCCGCACCATGCGGCTGTCATCGGCAATCAGACAGCGACCGCGCGCGCCCTTGCCTGAATGTGGGTGCGCACTAACAATCTTATCCGACACGGGCGAGAAAGCGGACAATGACCACCCCGTCTTCGATACGCATATCCAGATCGTGTGGCGCTTCCACATCGAAGCGCGGCAGACGCCGTCCCGGGCATCGCAACATCAGCGTCAGACCGTCATCGGATCCCTCCACTGTGAACGCCATATGCGCCGCCGCCGTCTCGCCACGCGCCTGCCGCTCGGCCGGTGTTTCCAGAGTCGTGTCCACCAGCGCGCAGATGGCCGTTTCCACCGCTACCTGCCAGTCCTCGGCAAGTGCTGGCGACAACCGCGCATCCCGTGCCGCATAGCTCGCCGTCAGTTTCTTGCCTGCCCGCATCGCGACCCGGTGCGCGTGATCAACCAGTCCCGGCAGCAGCGGCTCCACATCGAATGCCGGAAGGTCCGGCTCCATACGCCGCACAGCCTCCGGTTCGGGTTGCTGTGTCTCCACAGTCACAGGCTCGTCAACGGACTCTGCAGACAGCTCGCTGATACCATCATCTTCGGGCATGTTCGGCACGTCCACCGCGCCCGTACAGAATTCCATTTCGATCAGGGTTTGCAGCGCGCCCTCATGCCCGGCCGTGTCCGTCCTCGGCACCAGTCCCATCAGCACTTCGCGCGCCACATCGAACTTGTCACGGTCGTGCTCCAAAGGCCGCGTTGGCGGCTCCGCCAATACATGCTCCGGCATGACGGGTGCAGGCAGGGGCTCCCGCGCCAGCGTCTCCATCTGCGCTTCCACATCCACCAAGCCCTGCTCATATTGCGCGATCAAGGTCGCCACGGTGTGCAGCCCCGCCGCCACCGCGCGGGGGCTTTCCAGACTTCGGGTATTCTCTGCCGCGCGTGCAATCGCTCGCGCCTGCAGGCCGCGCGCGCCTTCGCTGACATCGTCCAGCCACCCATGCACAGCCTCGGAGTCATCAGAGCGCAAGGCCCGCATACGCAGCACTGCGTCCTCGATGAACGCCCGTGCCGCCAACAGGTCATCGCCATCCGATGCGGGTGCAAAGGCCGGAATCGCACGCGGGGCCCCGCCAAGCTTGCGGCGCATCTGTGTCTGCAGTCTGGCCAAGTCACGCTCCGACGGTGATTCCACCGCGTGGAACCTTCACGCCATCTGTGAACTCAAACCGTTAATTCGTGGTTGAACGCCTGCATTTTCGCAGGCTTCCCTGCATGACAGATCCGCAGGCCGGACAACGGATAAAATCGTGGTCCTTACGGCAAGTCGGCCTTGATCGTGACAGTCTCGCCGTCCACGCCCGCGCTCAATTTGCCATTCATCTCGCGCGCCATCAGTCCCGTATAGAATGGCTGGATAGAGCGCCCGTCAAAACCGCCCTCCGGCATCGCACCCGCCAGGGGTTTGGCAATATCATCGGCCAACCGCGCCTTCGGGCCCGTCGCGCTCAGGAGAAGGCTCACAGCCTCCGCGCCCGTCTTGGGCGACACGCTGACCACTCCGCCGCGCGGCACAGCCCCGACCGCGACCATGATTAGGTTCAATAGCAGGCGCACATGATCCTTGGATAGCTCCGACGTGTTACCGACAAAATTCACCTCGACCTTACCGTCGCCGTAGATCCCATCCACCAGCTCGCGCACCTGATCCATACCCATCACACCGGGCGCCGACCCACCGGAGCCAAACGCCAGCCGCAAATATTGCAGCTTGGCTGACGCCTGCCCCGCGCTCAACTTTACCAGATCCAGCGCGTCCGCATGCATGTCGGGATTGTCCGGATCATCGAGCACTTCCAGCGCCGTCCCGAGCGCCGATACCGGACTCACCAGATCATGACAGATCCGCGCGCATAGCAACGCCGCCAGTCCGGAGGGGGTCAATTTCTGGGATTCGGATGCATCGCTCATTCCCCCGCCATGCCAGCACACCCCGCCCCTGCACAACGCCAAATCAATCCCACTCCCATTTCCATGCGAAAGTGAGTCCCAAACGCCACACATCATTTCGGTGCTATCGCTCCCTAACCGGTCGCTACTTGAGCACAGCTGAGCGGAGCCCAGCCTCATTTCGGTGCTATCGCTCCCTAACCGGTCGCTACTTGAGCACAGCTAAGCGGAGCCCAGCACCAAGAAAAAAGCACAAGAGGCGGGGAGCGGCTCTGCCGCGACCGGAAATGACTACCGCGCTCCGCGCGGTCGCGGTTCGGGTTGGCCGGCGGCGAACCGCAAGAATAAAGTGGAAGGCCACACCGACCCGTCGGCAAATCGTTACGGCTGCTACGTTCCCGTCCTGACCGGGTTGGCGACGCCACCGTCCGGGTGACCTTCCATGTTCCACTTAGCCGCGCACCCACCGCATTTCAACAGCCAAGCCGCCCTCGCCGCATTGCCTTCGCCGCGTCAAGCCCCGACAACTCGCCCATGCCAACCCCCCTCACTGCCACCGAGTCCGCCGACCTCGACACCAGCCGGCCCGGCACACCGGCCAGCTCGCGCTTTGACGACATCTATTTCAGTGTCGAAGGCGGTCTGGCCGAGTCCCAGGCCGTTTTCCTCGCCGGCACAGACTTCCCGGCCCGCTATCGACATCGCCCGCACACCCACCTCGTCGAGACGGGCTTCGGCACTGGCCTCAACGTCCTCGCTGCATGGCACGCTTGGGCCGACGCCCCAAGCCGACCTCACTCCGGCCACCTCCACATCAGCTCTATTGAACGCTACCCCCTGTCGCGCGACCAACTTGCCGACGCGCTCGCTCACTTCCCGGAGCTTTCCGACCTCACCACCCGACTCCTCGACATCTGGCCCGGACGCATACCCGGCCAGCACCGTTTGGAGCTCGCCCCCAACTTCACCCTCGACCTCCACCACACCGACATCGCGGACGCGCTCGGCAACCTCACCCACCCCGTCGACATCTGGTGGCTCGACGGTTTCTCTCCCGCCAGGAATCCGGACATGTGGGCCCGACCCGTCCTCGATCGCATCGGCCGCCTGAGCGCGCCGGGCGCACGCCTTGCCACCTTCACCGTCGCAGGCGCCGTTCGCCGCGGCCTGGCTGAGGCAGGCTTTACCGTCGCGCGCGTCCCCGGTTTTGCCCGCAAACGCCAACGCCTCGAAGCCGTCTTCCCCGGCACGCCTCCTAAGCCTTCCCCTTCCCCATCCCTTGCTCCGGGCCCAATCATCATCGGCGCAGGCATCGCCGGGGCCAGCGTCGCCCGCGCCCTCATTCGCGCAGGGCTCACCCCCACCGTCATTCGCAGCCCCCACCACGCAGACCGCGCCGCCAGTGCCAACCCCGCCGCCCTCGTCAAACCCCGCCTCGACAAACAGGACCGACCCGAATCCCGCTTTTTCCTCAGCGCATGGGCCTTCGCGAAACAGCTTTACGACGGCACACCGGGCATAACGCACTACTCCCAGACCCCGGCCCGGATCACCCGCCACCACGACCTCGCCACCCAGCAAGCCCTCCCCCCCGAGGACTTCCATATGCAGGGCGACACCGCCCACTTCCCGACCTCGCCCGTCATAGACCCCGTGCAGACCTGCAAGAGCTTTCTTTACGGCTCGCGCGTTCTCGACGCCGACATCACCTCATGGACATATGACGGCAAAGCGTGGCACGTCTTTTCCGATGAGCAATTAATCGCCTCCGGCCCTCAACTCGTCCTCGCCTCCGGCCTCCACCTCAAAACCGCCCTGCCCGACCTCGACCTCCGCGCCAGTCGCGGGCAGCTTTCATGGTGCGACACAGATCTCGACCACGCCGTCACCTATGGCGGCTACGCCATCCCATTGCAGGGCCGCACCCTCCTTGGCGCTACGCATGACCGCCTTGACGACACCGACCTTTGGCGGCTCTCGCCACACGATGATCAGCGCAATGGCGACCAGCTCGCCAGCGCCCTTGGCCATCCCCCCGCAAACCTCGTCTCCTGCCGCGCCAGCGTTCGCGTGAATGCAAAAGACACCCTCCCCATCGCAGGTCAACTCCCCGACGGCACCTTTATCCTCACTGCACTCGGCTCCCGCGGCTTCAGCCACGCCCCGCTCCTCGGCGCCGACATCGCCGCACACATCCTCGACCGACCCGCCGCCCTTACGCCCGCCCAACGCGAGCGGTTTGCACCGAAATTATCTAACTGACTTAATTCATCTCGGCGGTAAGCGCGCTGTGAAGCGGCGGGACCCCGTACTTAGCTTCAAGCTAGAATCTGGGTTCCGGTCTGCGCCGGAATAAGCGAATCGATGAACCAGAGCGACCTTGCCTCTATCTCACTCAATCCCCACCCACCACATCCCAAGGCGCGTTGAAATCAATCTTTGATGCTGCGACCACACCCGGATCCCGCTCCACCCGAATGCTAGCCCGCTCCTCCGCCCGCACCGCCAATTCCAGACTGACCTCCCCCAGCTCCACCAGCGCCATTCCCGCCGCGACCAATTCCGCCCGCCGCACCTTGCCGTTCAGCGTCACCTCGCTTCGGTCGTTCGCACGCACCACCACACTCTCCGCATCCATCGTCCGCGCCTCCACCCGTGACGCACCCAACAGCATCAGCTCGCTCTGACCGCGCAGCTCGTTGACTTCCAACGCCGCCACATCCTCCAGCTTCGCGCGGAATCCCTTTGCCACCCCGAACTCCACTCTGGCTGCATCGCCCGCCGCGACATAGCCCGTCTCCACGTCCTGCGCGCGCAGTTCCGCCCCGTCTGCCGCCACCGCGCTTAACGTCCGCACGCGCTCGACCACCAATTCGCTCTCACCGCGCAGGTTTGCCGCAACGACCTCCGCGTCATCGGCGTCCAGCCGCGCCTGCCCCGCAAGCGCCACATCCAGGGTCCCACCCACATCCCCCACATCCAACGACCCGCACGTATCCATAGCAATCTCCAGACCCGCCAAATCCCCCGTCTCGCCGAACAGGATCGAATTCATGACCACCAGCTTGATGGAGCGATCCGGCGCCACCATCGCAATCAGGGGCAAGTCATCCACGCCACTGCCAAAGTCCGCGTCGCCAATCTGCACGGACGCGCCCTCATCTTTGGGATCATCCAACCACGCCCTCTTGCCATCGCTGTCGCACCGATACCGCTCCACCGGGGCCTGGCCGTCGAACACCATCGCCGTCTCGCTGCCAAACAGCATCGCCCGCGTGTCCCGATCGAGTGCAAAGTTCCGCCCTTCCTCGATTTGGATACGTCCGACAAAGTTACGGATCTCCACGGTCCGTATCACTGATTTATCGCCACGCGCCAACGGGTTCGGCACCACACCACACCCCGCCAGTAAGATACCCATCCCCAAAACAAAAATCCCGCGCATGTCACTCCATAGCGAAGCGCATGCGCGGGATACAGGCTTTAGGTTCCTTGAAAGAGCAAACGCTCCCTAGTCGAATGTCAGCGTGTCCGATTTTCCGCGACGGCCATTAACCGTTACATCGCCAGAGCCGCTGGCGCGCGCGGACAGGCGTCCGGTCTGCTCGCGAATGTCGACATCGCCCGACCCTGTGCTGGAAATCTCCGCATCGCCCACAGATCCCTCAATGCTGACATCGCCCGATCCCGTTGTGCGTACGGAAAGCGTCGTGACCTCGCCGCGGTCGATCTCGACATCGCCCGATCCGGTCGTGGATATCTCTACCGGCCCATCGACGTGTCCGACCACAATGTCGCCCGACCCCGTGGAGCGGAAGTTCAGCCCACCGCCAACGCTCGCGATGACCGCGTCGCCCGATCCGGACGTGGACACGCTTGCCGGCCCGCTCACGGCTCTCATGACCAGATCACCCGATCCCGAACTTTTGAAGCTCAGGCTGTCGGCATTTACCACCTCGAAATCGCCCGACCCGGATGTCCGTAAATCGGCCTCGCCGACTGAACCCGCATCCACATCCGCCGAGCCTGAGAGCCCGACCGAAAATCCGCCCGCCACGTCTCCAAACACCAGTTTGCCACAGGACGGCAGGCTCGCCTCCACCTCGCCGACATTCCTCACCTCGCCGAAGACGATGCTGTCCCGGATCACGATCGCGGTGCTTGCAGGCGCGGAGATGGAAAGCGTCGGATAATCCCTTGTCAGGCTCTTTGCCGATTTACTCCGCCAGCCCTTGCCGATCATTACATCGCCATTGCGCTTGGTGTTGCAGCTGAGCCCCTTGACCGACTCCCCGCCATCCACGCGCAGACGGCTGCCTCGCAGCTCGGCCGTGCCTCGCGCGTCCCCATCAATGGACAATGTCGCGCCTTCGCGGATATCGACCGTGCCGATGAAGTTCTCGATCTCCACGCTCTGCGCGGACGCCGTGCTGGCAATCGCCAATACGCTGAGGGTGATTGCGCCGATGGCGAGTGGGTTGCGGGTCGTGCTCATAGTCTCTCTCTCTCTGTCTGATTATTATAGGGTGACAGGCCCGCATGAAGGGGGTGCGGGCCTGCCGGTCGGGTTTGCAGCTCTGGTTTAGCTGTCTTTTTCGAGATCGCGGAATTCGCGCTTCAGCTGCCACTCCTTGGACGTGATGGAGCGCTCCAGATCCTGCATGCGCTCTTCCAGCGACCGGTATTTGCTCCGCACATCCGACAGCGACGTCGTCGGTGCGTGGCGGCGCGCCGTCTGGGTAGCGGACGCCACCTTGCGCTCCAACTGCTGCTCGCGGCGGCTCACCTTACGCTCGGCCCGGAGGATTTCCCGCGCTTCCCGGTGATAGGGCGCACGTTTGTCACTCGGAATGATCAGCCACAGAAGGAAATAGATGAACAGCGGAAAGCCGAGGAACACGACGGCGGCGAGCCAGCTCAGGCGCACCCAGACTGCATCGATCCCCGTATAATCCGCGATCCCCGCACACACGCCGCCCATGACGCCGTCGATCTTGTTGCGGCGAAATCGCTTTTGCTGCGGCTTGCCGGCTCCATCTTCGAACCCGTCCCAATATGCATCTGCCATCATGTCGTCTGCCCTTTCGTTCAAGTCTTTCAATCTGTTTTCATTTACGGTCATGGGTGGTCCTCCACTCGGGCACCTCGTCGTCCAGAATGTCTTCCAGAACCTGGGTGCGCTGATCGAGGATGTCGGCAATGCGCGACAGGCTCTCGATCTCGGCCTCGTGACCCTCGGCGCTCTGGTTCAGCGCCATCCGCTCCTCGTGCTTGTACTTCATCTTGACCATGCTCGAGTAGATCCCGCCGACTATGGCGACGATCGGGATGAGGAATACGAGCACCTCGGGTCGAAGTAGGTTGTCCATCTCTTTCTCTCTTCTGTCTCAGGTTGCAGTGGAGGCCGGCCTTCTTTTGGCTTGGGTCGGCTCTCCACGTCGGAAGCGGGTCTAGCAGCGGAGCTACTTTGCCGCGACCTTCTTGGCTTTCTTCTCGATGCGGTTTTTCAGCGCTTCCAGCTCGCTTTCGACCGCCTCGTCCGCTTCCATGCGGGCGAACTGGCTCTCCAGGCTCTCGCCGGCGCCAAGGTCAAAAGCTTCGACATGGGCTTCCAGCTCGTCGACCTTGCGCTCCATCCGCTCATAGCGGGCCAGCGCGTCACCGACCTTGTCGCCGCTCATCGTGGTGCGCATCTTGATCTGGTTCTTGGCAACCGTCGAGCGCATTGCGAGCGAGCGGTGCTTGGCGCGGGCCTCATCCAGCTTGGCTTGCAGCTTTTCCAGATCCGCATCCGCCTTACCGACGGCTTCGTCCAGGATGTCGATCTCTCGGCGCACCACATCGGCCATGTCCTCGGACTGGCGCTTCGCGGACAATGCGCCCCGGGCGAGGTCTTCGCGATCCTTGGAAATCGCGATCTCGGCTTTGGCAGCCCAGCTTTCGGCCTTGGCGTCATACTGGTCGGCCTTGCGGACGAGTTCCTTGCGCTCGGCGATATTGCGGGCGGCGTCCGTGCGCACTTCCACGAGTGTGTCTTCCATTTCCTGGATGATCAGGCGGGCGATCTTCTCCGGATCTTCCGCCTTGTCGATCATGGCGTTGAGGTTGGAGTTGATGATGTCGCCCATGCGAGAGAAAAGTCCCATTGGTGTCTCCTTAGTTGAGGATGGCGGCAATAACGAAGCCGGCGGCGAAAAAGCCCCAGCATTCCGTCGAGCGGGTGCGCAGGTAGCGCAGGAAAGTCGCGAAAGTGGATGTGCTGTTTGTGTCCATGCCGCCCCCCTAGATCCCGAAACCGCGAATGCGGCAGCTCGAAGCGTGGCGCGTCATGATACCGTTCAGGCGGCGCGACCGCACCGAGCGGACAGCGTGATTGGCGTCTGCAGTGGCACTGTAGGGAGTGGTGAGGGGGGTGGTCATGGTCATCTGTCGTCTCTCTGTTTGGGTGGCCCAAACCTTCTGGCCCGGGCCGCGTCACCGTTTTCGGCATCCGCTCAAACATAAGGGCAGCCCTGGCCCGAAAACGCAAATTTACTATAAGTCACTGTTTTTATTGGATTACAGGCATTGGGCCGCACCCAGCACCAATCACCACTTGGCGCAAGTCCCCAAATATTTAGCCTTGCACGCCAACGCAGTTTAGCGCACCACGCCAAATATGGCTCTCAACCCCAAGCTTATCGGCGAATCCCAAGCCCATCTCGACCTGCTCGACCACATCTCCGCCCTCGCTGCCCTCGACCGCCCGACCCTGATGACGGGCGAACGCGGCACCGGGAAGGAGCTTTTCGCCGCTCGCATCCACTTCCTCTCCCCGCGATGGGAAGCCCCCTATGACGCCCTCGCCTGCGCCAGCCTCGCCGACGGCCCCTTGGAAGCCCGTCTCTTCGGTGTCGAGAACGACGGCATCCGTTCGTCGGGCCGCATAGGCCTGATCGAAGCCTGCGACGGCGGCACGCTCTTCCTCGACGAAATCACCGCCCTGTCCGAGCGCCTCCAGGAAAGACTCCTTCGCGTAATCGAGCGCGGCACCTTCGAGCGCGTTGGCGGCGACGAGACGATCACCAGCAATGTGCGCATCATCGCCGCGACCTCCGAGACCCAGAGCGAGGCCGCCCCCAAACTCCGCCCCGACCTCCTCGACGACCTAGCCTTCGGCGTCGTCCACATCCCGCCCTTGCGCCTGCGGCCGGACGACATCATGCCCCTGACCGAGCATTTCGGCAAAACCTCGGCCGCCGAATTCGACCTCGAACGCTTCCCCGGTTTCACCGCCGAAGCCTCACAAACCCTCATCGAGCATACCTGGCCCGGCAATATCCGCGAGCTCAAGACCGTCGTCGGCCGCAGCGTCGGCCTCACCGCCCTTGAACGCGAACAAAACGGCGAAGACCCCCTCGCCCCCATTCCCGACATCCGCTTCTCCACCACCGCCACCCCCGACTGGGCCGATGCCGCCTCCGACAATGTCATCGTAAATCCCGCATTCCCGGAAAATGACGCCGTCATGTATCCGGGACCACGATCCCCACGGCCCGACCTCACCCCAGACGCCAGCTTCACCGACCGTGTAGCCGCTTTTGAACACCGCCTCGTTTCTGAGGCCCTCCACGCCACCAACCACCACCAAGGCCGCGCCGCCGAATACCTCGGCCTCAGCTACCACCAGTTCCGCGGCCTCCTGAAAAAGCACGGCGTGAAAAAGTAACTCGACACATCAAAGCCCGCGCTTGACGCAGGACCTCCATCTGTCGTGGTTAAAGATAGACCCCACAAGCCCCGACGGAGATCCCGCATCACGTGCGGGAACTTTCCAAACAACAAGCCGCATTCCCGGAAATTTGCCCTGCAAATTATCCGGGATCGCGACCCTCACCGCTCACCCTACCCTGCGGAAAACATCCCCGCATCCTCGCCCCACAGCTTCTTCAACCGCGCATCACGCCCACACCCCGTCCGGTACAGTTTGTACCGCAGCGGGTTCGTCTTGTAATAATCCTGATGATAGCCCTCGGCGTCATAAAAGGTCTGCGCCGCCAATATCGGCGTCACGATCGGATCGCTGAACGGCTTGTCCGCCTCCAACGCCTCCAGCGACGCCTCTGCCACCGCACGTTGATCCTCGGTCACGAAAACCGCGGTCCGATAGCTCTCGCCCTTGTCACAGAACTGCCCGCGCGCATCCGTGGGATCGACCGTCCGCCAGTAATAGTCCACCAGATCGGCATAGCTCACCTGCGAGGGATCATAGGTCACCTCCACCGCCTCGTAATGCCCGGTCGTGTTCGTGCCCACCTGCTTATAGGTCGGGTTCTCGGTCGTGCCGCCCGTATAGCCGCTGACCGCCTCGATCACGCCCGGCACCGCCTCGAAATCCATTTCCGTGCACCAGAAACACCCACCGGCGAACACCGCAGTCGCCGTCTCGCCAGTCGCGGCCAGCACCTCCGTCCGAGGAACGTCCTGCGCCTCCACGCTCGTATTGCCGCATGCCATCAGTCCGAGCGCCGTACCCATCATCAAAATCGTCTTCATGCCCGCATCTCCTTATAGAGTTCCAGGGCGCGATCCCGCGCCTTTGCGTGATCCACCATAGGCACCGGATAGTCCGTGCCCAAAGTCACGCCTGCGTCATCCAGCACGTGATCGGGCGCCTCCCACGGCCTGTGGATCCACTTTTTCGGCAAGTCCTTCAGCTCCGGACACCACCGCTTCACATATTCCCCCTGCGGGTCGTAACGCTCGCCCTGGCTGATCGGATTGAAGATGCGGAAGAATGGCGACGCATCCGCCCCGCAGCCTGCCACCCATTGCCAGCCCTGACTGTTATTGGCCGGATCGCCCCCGCAGAGGCAGTCCCAGAACCACTCCTCGCCCTTCTGCCACTCCACCAGCAGGTCTTTGATCAAAAAGCTTGCCGTAATCATCCGCACGCGATTGTGCTGCCAGCCCATATCCCAGAGCTGGCGCATTCCCGCATCCACAATCGGATAGCCCGTCATGCCACGCTGCCACGCCTCCAACTGCTCCTGCGTGCCTTCCCACTGGAACGCCTTGGACTGCGGGTTCAGCGGCTGCGTCTTCATCTCCGGATTGTGATAGAGCAGCACGTAGGAAAACTCACGCCAGCCCAGCTCGCTCAGGAACTTGTCCGACCCGACCTCCGCCGCGTTATTGGCGTGCCAGCATTCCCGCGCACTGATGCAGCCATGCGCCAGAAACGGGCTCAGACGCGACGTGCGGTCATAATCCGGACGGTCCCTATATTCCGCGTAATAGCCGACCGCCTTGTCCAGAAACTCCTGCAAGCGTTCCCGCGCACCTTCTGGTCCCGGCGTCCAGTAAGGCTCCAACTTCTTGCCCCAATCGTGGCCAGAAGGTGTAATGATCGGCAGCAGTCCCAATTCCTCCACCGTCAGGCTTTCGACATTGCCTGCATAGTGCTTCAGGTTTGGCGCAGGCAGGGGCTCACCCACATCCACTTGCTCACGGAACTTCCGGAAATACGGCGTGAACACACGGTACGGCGTTCCGCCACCCGTCTTGATTTCCCACGGCTCGCTCAGCAACAGCGTGTTGTGCGTCTCCACCGTAATGCCTTGCGCGTTAAGTGCCTCCTTCAGCGCGGCGTCGCGCTCGATCGCGTCCTTCTGGTATCGTCTCCCCCAATGCACCTCATCGGCTCCGGTCGCGGGGATGATGTCGCCAATCACCTCTTGCGACGTACCTTCCCGCACCACCAGTGGAACGGACAACGCCTCATCCAACGCCTTCAGGCAATAATGCAGGAACCAGTCGCTTGCCGCCCCCATAGGATAGCTGTGGTCCGCCTCGCGTATGAACAGCGCGATGACGGGCTTTCCCGTCTCCGCCGCCGCATGAAGCGCCGCATGATCGGTGGTGCGAAGGTCCCGACGGAACCAGACGATGACGGGCTTGGAAGAAGAATGCGTGCTCATATCCGCATAACGCACACGAACGCGATTCCGTTCAAGGGGCGTCGTGTCCTGCCGCACTTGCGGCAACCTCGAACACATCCGCCATCACGCTCGCCGTAGTCGGCCAGCGACCGGCCCCCTTGCCCCGCAAGCGAAACCGCGCCCCATCCGTGAACGTCACTACCGCATGGGCCTCCTCGGCCTGCGCCTGCGCCATGAATGCGGTCGGCGACAGGTCCCGCAGCTCTAGCGAGGAATGAAACCCCGTCACCTCATCCCGCCACACCCGCGCGACACGTTTCCACTTGCCGTTCTGCGACGTCTCGCCAAACTCCCGGATCGTCTGCAGCGGGATATCGTCGATCGCCACATCCTCGCCAAAGCCCAGCATCGCCACCAGCCGGATTTTCGCCGCCGCGTCCTGCCCGTCCACATCCGCCGACGGATCGGCTTCCGCAAAACCCTTGTCCTGCGCTTCCTTCAAGGCCTCAGCATAGCTCGCGCCCGCACTCATCCGGTCGAGCATGTAATTCGTCGTCCCGTTCAACAGTGCTTCCACACTCGCCACGCGCCCGTGTTCGCGCTCCATCATTTCCAGGATCGGCATCCCGCCGCCTGCAGCGGCCGAAAACCGCAACATCGCGCCATGCGCTTTCGCAAAGGCCAGCAATTCCGGCCCGCCCGCCGCGATCCCCTGTTTGTTGGCACTCACCACTGCGACCCCGCGCGACAACATATCCTTGGTTCGGCTCAACGCGGGCTCAACACTGCCCGCCACATCGATGAACACGTCCGGATCGCTTGCCACGACGTCCTCCCACTCCGCCGTCAATATCTCGCTCGGATATGTCTGCGCCACATATTTCGCCGGGTCGCGCGTCAGTACCCTAACGACCTCGAACTTATCCGGATGCGCCGACAGCCGCCGGTACACACCACCCCCGACAACGCCCAGCCCCATCATCGCCACGCGCAGGGGCCGCCTCGCCTCCACCGCTTCCGGCGCGTCCGTGACGTCAGCCACCTCCGTATAGCGCGCCGTCCCCGGCGTCCCCACCCGAAAGCCCAGGGCCTTGTCCTTGGCAAACGCCAGCGCCTTCGGATCGATCAGCACCCCGACCTTGGCAATCGCATCATCCCAGGAAATTCGCGCATAGCGTTTGGAGCGCCCCGCCACCAAATCAGCCTTGGGATCACTCTCATACACCCCGTCCACATCCTTCAGCAGCAGTGCCGGCGCCCCCAGCTTCTCCGCCACATAGAGCGCCGTGAAATCCGCACCCCCGTCACCCAGCAATACGGGCCTGTCATTTTCACCGATCCCGACATAGCCCGGCATGACAATGATATCGTGGTGCTTGAGGTCCTCCAGCAGCGCCCCGACATCCATATCCGTCAGCTCGCCATCGCCCCGCTCACCGCCCTTGGCCCGCAGCCCCAGATCGCGCGACTGGCGCACGAATGCGCTGGCCCCTATCCGCTCCAGCGCCAGCGCTAGCAGCGCCGCCGATCGCCGCTCGCCCAGCTGCAACAACTCTCCCAGGTTCTTGGCAGACTCTCCCGGCCCGATCCGCCGCGCCTCCGCCATCAGCATATCCGACTGATCGCCCTGGGCCGACGTCACCGCCACCACATTATAGCCCTGTCGGTAATGCCGATAGATCTCCGCCGCCGCCAGCGTGTAGTCGTCCAGCGACCGCAATACGCTCTGCCCAAGATTGAGCACGATAACGGGAACGGTTGAGATAGACATGGCGCAGGCGGGTAGCGACGAAACCGACAACTCGCAAGCTATCCCGCCCTATACAGGTTCCCGCACTTGAAGCGGGACCTCCCGCTTGCCGTGAATGACGACAGGGTTCGGCATGACCGATGGAGGTCCCGCATCAAGTGCGGGAACCTGGCAAACCCTTGCGACACCCCACCCCCTCGACATAAAGCTCCCAAGTTCCCATCTCCACGCCATGCCTTCCACCCTCCCCCTCAAACGCACCGCCGTCCTCCGCGGCCTGCGCATGCAGTGCCCGGCCTGCGGCGAAGCCCCTCTCTTCCGAGCCTTTCTCAAGCAGGTCGACACCTGCCCCTCCTGCGGCACCGAATGGCAGCACATTCGCGCAGACGACGGCCCGGCCTGGGCGACCATGATGGTCGTCGGCCACGTTCTCGCCCTCGTCTTCCACATCGTCATTTTCCGCATGGACCTCTCCACCTGGGCCGCCATCGGCATCCTCTGCGCCGTCGCCACCCTCTTCAGCCTCGCCATCCTCCAACCCATGAAGGGCCTCTTCATCGGCTGGATCTGGCGCACGGGCGCTTTGACATCTTAATCCATACAGGTTCCCGCACTTGATGCGGGACCTCCCTCCCGCGAGCGGCCCTGCTTGACTAACGCCTCCGCCTCTTCCATCCCCTCCCCACCTATCCAGACTGGTCGAGTGACAGGCACGCCGACACCGGAGCAACCATCGTAAAGAGGGTGCTAAATCCTGCGGTCAAGGAGGCCGGCAGATGGGACAAGCAAGAGACATTACCCCCCGCGACATAACCCTCGACCTCGGAACCCATACGCTTCAGCGCGGCTGCACCCTCACCTCCGACACCGTCACCGCACGCCTTTACGGCGACGACTCCCACCCACTCGTCGTCGTCATGGGCGGCATCAGCGCCAACCGCTATGTTGCCGATGGTGACGCAAATGGCCCCAAACCAAACACGGGCTGGTGGAGCCCCCTCGTCCGCCCCGCAGGCCCCCTCGACACGACCAAGCTCCAGATCCTCGGCGTCGATTTCGCCCCCAACGCCACCCAGTCCTGCCCCGAAACCATCACCACACACGACCAGGCCAACCGCCTCGCCGCCCTCCTCGCCCATATCGGCCGCCCCGCCAGCGGTCTCGTCGGCTCCTCCTATGGCGGTATGGTCGGCCTGGCCCTCGCGCAGCACCACCCCGACAGCGTCCAGCGCCTCTGCATCGTCAGCGCCGCCCACAAACCGTTTTCCATCGGCGTCGCCTGGCGCGGAATCCAGCGCCGCGTCGTCCGCCTCGCTCTCGATGCAGGCCGCCCCGAAGACGGCCTCAAGCTCGCCCGCGAACTCGCCATGACAACTTACCGCACGCCGGAGGAATTCGCCGACCGCTTCACTTTACAGGAGACCGCCACCTCCCCCGCCGCCTTCGACATCTGCGACTATCTCGAATCCCGCGGCAACGCCTTCGCCACCGCCATGGACGCCGAACGCTTCCTCGCCCTCTCCGAATCCGTGGACCTCCACCGCGTACACCCAGAGTCCATTCCCCACCCCACACTCCTGCTAACGGCCATCTCCGACCAGCTCGCCCCCCTCCAGGACATGCGCGAACTCCGCGACCGCCTCGCCGGCCCCGCCCGCCTCCACACCTTCACCAGCCTCTACGGCCACGACGCCTTCCTAAAGGAATGGGACGCCATGAGTGCTCCACTAGCGGAGTGGAGCAATGGTATTATTTCCGCTCATTCCGGCGAAGGCCGGAACCTAGAAGGCGGATAGAGCAATGACCTCCAAAAAAACCCAAACCGTCCAACACGGCATAGGCCGCGACCCCGTCCACAACGCGGTCGTGCCGCCCCTCTACCTCTCCTCCACCTATAACGTCGCCCACTACGGCGACGCCCCCGCCTACGACTACGGCCGCGGCGCCAACCCCACCCGTGACCTCCTCGCCTCCGCCCTCGCCACCCTCGAAGGCGGAGCCTCCGCCACCATTACCTCCTCCGGCATGAGCGCCATCGACCTCGTCACCAACATCGTCCCCACACCCGGTAAGATCGTCGCCCCCCACGATTGCTACGGCGGCACCCACCGCCTCCTCACCCACCGCGCCCGCCAAGGCCGCTTCGCCGTCGCCTTCACCGACCAGTCCGACCGCGCCGCCACCAAAGCCGCCCTGCAGGAAGCCCACCTCCTCCTCATCGAGACCCCCTCCAACCCCCTCATGCGCCTCTACGACCTCGACCGGCTCATCGACGACGCCCACGCATCTGGCGCAAAGGTCATGGTCGACAACACCTTCCTCACCCCCGCCCGCCAGACGCCCATCGCCTTCGGCGCGGATTTCGTCATCCACTCCACCACCAAGGCGCTCAACGGCCACTCCGATGTCGTCGGCGGGGCCGTCATAAGCCGCACCCAAGACGACGGCGAGCAGATGCGCTGGTGGGCCAACTGCACAGGAGTCACGGGCGCGCCTTTCGATAGCTTTCTCACCCTGCGAGGGCTCCGCACCCTCCACACCCGCATCGACGTCATGGAAGCCAGCGCCATCCGCATTGCCAACTGGCTCGAAACCCGCCCCGAAGTCACCCAGCTCTACTACCCGGGCCGCAACGCCAATGCCAACCTCATGGCCGCGCAGCAATCCGGCCCCGGCACGGTGCTCTCCTTCGAGCTCGTGCCAGGCGGCGCGAAAGCCGTCCTCGAAAACACGACACTCCTCCAGCCCGCCCCCAGCCTCGGCGGCGTCGAATCCCTCATCTGCCACCCCGCTTCCATGACCCACAAAGGCATGGAGCCCGACGCCCGCCGCGCCAGCGGTCTGGGCGACGATCTCCTGCGCATCAGCGTCGGATTGGAAAGCGCCGACGACCTTATCGCGGATCTGCAGCAAGCCTTTTCACATATTCCCACGTGAGCGCGAAATCCTTGCCCCCACTTCCCGCTGACAAAGGCAGGCCGGGGGCATAACTTTCCCCTTGAACGCGCAGGGCACACCCCTTAACACATTAGCAATGAACCACTCCGCTCAAGATACCGAACCCAAGGTCAAAGTCGCTGCGCAAGCGCCGACTCTCGATCTTCGTGTCATTATCCTTGGCCTGCTCCTTGTAGGGGCAGCACTGGTGGCGAGCGGAATGTAGAGGAAACTCTCACCCAGCAAGCCACCCGCCCACCGAGGCGGGTTTTTTGTTGTTTGGAGCCAAGAGGACTTTGGGGAACATGAGCAAGACCTCCGATGCCATAGTCAAAGGCGACAGCCGCGCCGCCGCGCGCGCCATGCTGCGCGCCTCCGGCATGACGGACGAGTCCTTTGCCAACCCCATCGTCGCCGTCTTTAACACCTGGACCAATATGGGGCCGTGCAACATGCACCTCGACAAGCTTGCCGTGCCCGTACGCGCCGGGATCCGCGCGGCTGGCGGCACGCCCGTCGACTTCAACTCCATCGCGGTGTCTGACGGCATCACCATGGGCAGTGACGGCATGCGCGCGTCGCTCATGTCCCGCGACGTCATCGCCGACTCCATCGAGCTCGCCGTGCGCGGTCACTCACTCGACGGCGTCATCATCCTCGTCGGCTGTGACAAGACCATCCCGGCCGCCGCCATGGCGCTGGCCCGCATGAACGTGCCGGGCGTAGTCCTCTATGGTGGCTCCATCCTGCCTGGCCATCACAATGGCAAAGACTTGACCGTCCAGGATGTGTTCGAAGCCGTCGGCGCCTGCGCCGCAGGGCTGATCGACCATGACGAGCTCGACGCCATCGAGAAATCCGCCTGCCCCGGAGCCGGAGCCTGCGGCGGCCAGTTCACCGCCAACTCCATGGCCATGGCCATGACCTTTCTCGGCTTGTCCCCCATGGGCACGAACGACGTCCCCGCCGTCCACGACGACAAGAATATGGTCGCCTACCAAGCCGGACAAACCCTCATGGAATGCGTCCGCGAGCAACGCCTGCCGCGTGACATGATCACGCCCGCCTCCCTGCGCAATGCCGCCACGGCCCTCTCGGCCACCGCCGCCTCCACCAACGCCATCCTCCACCTCCTCGCCATCGCCACCGAGGCAGACGTGGCGTTCGACATCGACATCTTCGACAAGATCAGCCGCTCCACCCCCGTCATCGGCAACCTCAAACCCGGCGGCGATTACATGGCCCAACACCTGTATGAGGCCGGCGGCTCGGCGCTTGTCGGTCAAAGATTGGTCGGCCAAAATATGCTCACCGACAGCCCGACGGTCACAGGCCGCTCTCTCTTCGCGGAGATCGCCGACGGCAAGGAAACCCCCAACCAGGACGTCGTCCGCACCTTCGTCTCCCCCGTCAAATCGCGCGGTGGCTACGGCATCCTTTATGGCGACCTCGCCCCCGAAGGCTGCGTCGTCAAACTCGCGGGCCACGGAGCCCTCCACTTCGAGGGCCGCGCCCGCGTCTTCGAGTCTGAGGAAGACTGCTTTGCCGTCGTCGACGCCAATGGCATCAACAAGGGCGACGTCATTATCATCCGCAATGAAGGTCCCGCAGGCGGGCCGGGCATGCGCGAAATGCTCGCCGTCACCGCCGCCCTCGTCGGCCAGAACCTCGCCGACCACGTCGCCCTCATCACCGATGGCCGCTTCTCCGGAGCCTCCTACGGCTTCGTCACCGGCCACGTCGCCCCCGAAGCCGCGCGCGGCGGACCCATCGCCTTCGTGCAGGACGGCGACCTCGTCACCATCGACGTCGAAGCCCGCACCATCAATGTCGACGCCGACCTCACCGCCCGCGCCAAAGGCTGGACACCGCCCCAGCCCCGCGACCGCGTCGGCGCCTACGCCAAATTCGCCGCCCTCGTCGGCAGCGCCAGCAAAGGTGCCGTCACGAGCCAACCCTTCGATACACCTACTTACCGTCATCCTCGGGCTTGACCCGAGGACCCAACCCAATTCGAACACATAGATAGACTTCCAGAGAGACCCCCATGACCCCCCACAATCCCTCCGAGCAGATCGACATCTACTACGACGCCGATTGCGACCTCGACATCATAAAGGGCAAACGCGTCGCCGTCCTCGGCTTCGGCTCCCAAGGCCACGCCCACGCACAGAACCTCAAGGACTCCGGCGTCGATGTCGTCGTCGGCCTCCGCCCCGACTCCGCCACCAACGCCAAGGTGAAAGCCGTAGGCCTCGAGAGCATGGCGACAGCCGACGCCGTCAAAAATGCCGACGTTGTCATGGTCCTCACCCCCGACGAATGGCAGGCCAAGATCTACCGCGAAGACATCGAGCCCAACATCAAGGAAGGCGCAGCCCTCGCCTTCGGTCACGGCTTCGCCGTCCATTACGGCCAGGTCAGCCCCCGCCGCGACCTCGACGTCATCATGGTCGCGCCCAAGGCCCCCGGCCACACCGTCCGCAACGAATTCGTGCAGGGCCGCGGCATTCCCGACCTCATCGCTGTCGCGCACGACGCCAATTCCGGCCACGCGCTCGAACTCGCTAAATCCTACGCCTCCGCCATCGGCGGCGGCCGCACCGCCATCATCCACACCACCTTCAAGGACGAGACCGAAACCGACCTCTTCGGCGAACAGGCCGTGCTCTGCGGCGGCATCGTGGAGCTCATCAAGATGGGCTACGAAACTCTCGTCGAAGCGGGCTACCCCAAGGAACTCGCCTATTTCGAATGCCTCCACGAGACCAAGCTCATCGTCGATCTCATCTATGAGGGCGGCATCGCCAACATGAACTATTCCATCTCCAACAACGCCGAATTCGGCGAATACGTCACCGGTGAAGCCGTCGTGAACGACTCCTCCCGCGAAGCCATGCGCACGGCGCTGAAGAACATTCAGAACGGCCAATACGCCAAGGACTTCGTCATGGAAGGCGCCCTCGGCTACCCCAGCATGACGGCGCGGCGCCGCAATATGAGCGAGCATTCCATCGAACAAGTTGGCGAAAAGCTGCGCGGCATGATGACGTGGATCGGTGCGAACAAGATTGTCGACAAGGCGAAGAACTAGAATTAAATATGCTCACGTCTAAGAACACTTTGATTATGGGATTTTCAGCATACTTCGCGTGCGGAAGCATCTTCGTGATTGTCTATCTGTTGTTTCTTGGGTTCGAGGGACTTGCGGCTGAAACAGAGTTGGCGCTTGGAGATAGTCAAACCTTTTGGTGGTTTGTCATGATATCTTTTTCTTTGCTTCTTATAGTTTCGATCCTCGTCTTTCGACGGGCATACAGACACGGGCGGGTAAACTCATGACCACCGCAACCCAATTCACCAAACAGCAAACCCAGATCATGGAAGACCGCGAGCCCAAGTCCGGCGCGCGCCTCCTCGTCGAGTCCATAGCCGCCCAGGGCGTGGACACCATCTTCGGCTATCCCGGCGGGGCGATTATGCCCGTCTATGACGAGCTCCCGCGCTCGCCGCTCAACCACATCCTCTGCCGACACGAGCAGGGCTGCGGCATGGCCGCCATCGGCTACGCCCGCGCGACCGGAAGAACCGGAACCGTCCTCGCCACCTCCGGCCCCGGCGCGACGAACCTCGTCACCGCCATCGCCGACGCCTATCTCGACAGCGTCCCCGTCGTTTTCTTCACGGGCCAGGTCCCGTCCGATCTCATGGGCACGGACGCCTTCCAGGAAGTCGACATCTTCGGTATCACGCTCCCCATCGTGAAGCACTCCTACATCGTGCGCGACCCCGCCGACATCCCCGGCATGGTCGCTGAAGCCTATTTCATCGCAGGCGAGGGCCGCCCCGGCCCCGTCCTCATCGACCTCCCCAAGGACGTCGCCAACGCGGTCACCACAGACCGCCACCGCTGGCGTCCCTACCCTAAGGTCAAACCCGAAATGGGCCGGAGCGCGGATATCGACAAAGCCAATCAATTAATTGCAGAGGCCAAGCGCCCACTCTTTTACATCGGCGGCGGCATTGCCCAAGGCGACGGCGTGGCGGAACTTCGCAAACTCGTCGAGGCGACCGAAATTCCCGTCGTTTCCACCCTAAAGGGCCTCGGCTCTATGCCGTCCGACCATCCGAACTACCTCGGCATGCTCGGCATGCACGGGCTCAAAGCCGCCAATTACGCCGTGCAGGAATGCGACCTCCTCATCGTCGCGGGCGCGCGCTTCGACGACCGCGCAACGGGCAAGCTCGACACCTTCGCGCCCGGCGCAAAGGTCATCCACATGGACATCGACGTCGCCGAAGACTCCAAGCTGCGAAAGACGGATGTCTTCCTCGAAGGCTCCCTGAAGAAAAACCTCTCCGCCCTCTCCCACGACCGCGCCGACATCGACGACTGGCGCGAGCTGTGTTTCTCCCGCCGCGCCATGCATGCCTGGGATTACGACGCCCCCGGCACGGGCGTTTATGCGCCCAAACTCCTCCACGACCTCTCCCGCCGCGCACCCGAGAGTGCCATCATCACCTGCGATGTCGGCCAGCACCAGATGTGGGTCGCCCAGCACTGCTATTTCGACGAGCCCAAAGACCACATCACCTCCGGGGGCTTAGGCACCATGGGCTTCGGGCTTCCCGCGGGATTGGGCGCGAAACTCGGCGCGCCCGACCGCACCGTCATCACCGTCTCCGGCGACGGCTCCATCATGATGAACATCCAGGAGCTGCAGACGCTCCACCGCTACGGCATCCCCCTCAAGATCGTCCTCTTGGACAATTCCGCACTCGGCATGGTCCGCCAGTGGCAGGAAGTCTTCTTCGAGAAGAACTATTCCGAGGTGAACCTCGACGACAATCCCGAATTCTCCAAAGTCGCCGAAGCCTTCCGCGTCGAGTCCTTCGTCGTCCGCGACCGCTCCGAAGTCGACGCCGGCATCGACCGCCTCCTCGCCGCCGACGGCCCCATCCTCATGCACGTCAAAATCGACACCGCCGAGAACGTCTGGCCCCTCGTCCCGCCGGGCCGGAGCAATGCCGACATGATGGAGCGCTAGGGTGATCCGCTCAGCCATACCGCTCATCCCGGCGAAGGCCGGGATCCAGAGGGTCTGTAACTATATCAGCGTTGAGCATTTCCCGACGTCCTGGTTCCCGGCCTTCGCCGGGATGAGCGGAGAATGATATGACCCTCCAACGCGACAAGACCTTCGCCCCCTCCGGCGTTTCCGGCAAGCTCAAGATCGTCCTCCACGACGTCTCCGGCACCCTCATCCGCGCCCTCGGCACCATCGAGCGGCGCGGCTATGACTACCGCGACGTCCACTGCACCCAGCGCGTGGACGGCGACTTCGACCTCCTCGTCGCCATCGAGGACACGGGCGGCCCCCGCGACCTCGACATCCTCTGCAAACAGCTCGAGCGCCTCTACAACGTCGTGAGCGCGGAGCGCGTGGGTCGGCGCAAGAGAGCGGAACGTGCGTAAAGCTGTGACATCGTCCTCCCCCGCTTGCGGGGGAGGTGGCCCGAAGGGTCGGAGGGTGGAAACGAGGCCTTCAAGCCAGCTCTCCTGCGAACATACTCACCCATCGCCCTCCCCCCTCCGAGCGCTCCGCGCCCACCTCCCCCGTGAACGGGGGAGGACGAAGGAGTTTCACCCATGACCCAATCCGTCACCATCTTCGACACCACCCTCCGCGACGGGGAACAAGCCCCCGGCTTCTCCATGACGGCGGGCCAGAAACTCCGCCTGGCGGAATCGCTCGAAGCCCTCGGCGTGGACGTGATCGAGGCGGGCTTTGCCGCCGCATCCCCTGGTGACTTCGAGGGCATCAAAACCATCGCGGAAACCCTGCAGCACACCACCGTCTGCTCACTCGCGCGCTGCAATGAGGGCGACATCCGTGCATCCGGCGAAGCCATCAAGCCCGCAAAACGTGGCCGCATCCACACCTTCATCGCGACCTCGCCCCTCCACCGCGAGTTCAAGCTCAAGATGGACAAGGACGAGATCGTCCGCCGCGCGATTGCGGGCGTCGAACTCGCCCGCACCTACACCGACGATGTAGAATTTTCCTGCGAGGACGCCATCCGCACGGAGCGGGATTATCTCCGCCGCGTCGTCGAGGCCGCCATCACCGCGGGCGCGACCACCATCAACATCCCCGACACCGTCGGCTACACGACGCCCGAAGAAATCGAGGATCTCTTCCGCTTCCTCACCACCGAAGTCGAGGGAGCGGACGGCGTGACGTTTTCCGCCCACTGCCATGACGACCTCGGCATGGCCGTCGCGAACTCCCTCGCCGCCGTCCGCGGCGGCGCGCGCCAGGTTGAATGCGCGCTGAACGGCATTGGCGAGCGCGCGGGAAACTGCGCCCTAGAAGAAGTCGTTATGGCGCTGCGCACCCGCCGCGACTTCTACAAGCTCGACACGGCAATTAATTCCGAACGCCTCTACGCCGCCTCCCGCCTGCTCGCGACCATCACGGGCAACGCCGTGCCCCGCAACAAGGCCATCGTCGGCAAGAACGCGTTCGCCCACGAGTCCGGCATCCATCAGCACGGCGTGCTCGCCAACCGCGAAACCTACGAGATCATGAAGCCCGAACACGTCGGCGTCTCCACAGACAACCTCGTCCTCGGCAAGCATTCCGGTCGTGCGGCGCTGAAAAACCGCGCCGAAAAGCTCGGCTACACGCTGGCCGCAAACGAACTCCAGAGCGTCTTCACCCGCTTCAAGGAGCTCGCCGACGCCAAGAAGGAAGTCTTCGACTCCGACATCGAAGCCCTCATCCTCGGCGAGGCCGTCGGCGCGCCCGGCCCCTGGGAGATCGAAAGCCTCTACGTGTCTGCCGGTTCCGACGCCAACCGCGAGCCCGAAGCCACCGTGCGCCTGGCCCACGAGGACGGCCGCAACGAACAGCATGTCTGCCGCCTCCCCGGCCCGATGAACGCCGTCTTCCACGCCATATCGGAGATCACCGACCGTCCGCTTAAACTCGAGGACTACACCGTGCGCAGCGTCAGCGGCGGCGAGGACGCCATGGCCGAAGCCACCGTGCGCGTGGCCACAGGCGACGAGGTCTTCCAGGGCATCGGCACATCCACAGACACCGTCCTCGCCTCCGCCCGCGCCTATCTCGACGTCATCAACCGCATGGAACGCCGCGCCGCCCGCCGCGAAACCTATGCGGGCGCGATAGCGGCGCAGCACTGATGAGTTTCATTGAAAAGATTGCGAATGCATCTTGCTATGTCGCAGCGGTTTTCTCTTTCTTTTTCGCCGCGCTGGCTGCCTATAGCGGCATATCTGAGGGAAGTTTCGGCATGCTCGCCTTTTCTGCTATATGCTTTTTAACAGGTTGGCTCTTCTGGCGCGCTGCCCGCAACACCGTTAAAAAGCCGAAGCGATGACCCCATCTCCAGCAGCCCAATCCCTCTTCGACAAGGTCTGGGCCTCCCACGTCGTCACGCCCGAGTCCGCCTCCAACCCCGCCGTGCTCTATATCGACCTCCACCTCATCCACGAGGTCACCAGCCCGCAAGCCTTCACAGAGCTCGAACAGCGCGGCCTCCCCGTCCGTCGCCCCGACCGCACGCTCGCCACCATCGACCACTCCACGCCGACGCTCATCAACGCCGACGGCACCCGCCCCTTCGTCACCGCGCAAGCCGAGCGGCAGGTCGAACAATTGATTGCCAATGCCACCACGCACGACATCCCCCTCCACGGCTGGGACTCCCCGTCACGCGGCATCGTCCACGTCATGGGCCCCGAACTCGGCGCGGTGCAGCCCGGCATGACCATCGTCTGCGGCGACAGCCATACCGCCACCCACGGCGCATTCGGCTGTCTCGCCTTCGGCATCGGCACCACGCAAGTCGGTCATGTCCTCGCCACCCAGTGCCTCCTCATGCGCAAACCCAAGAGCATGGCCATCCATGTCAATGGCGACCTCGGCACGGGCGTCACACCAAAGGACGTCATCCTTCATATCATAGCCCAGATTGGCGTCGGTGGCGGCACGGGCCACACCATCGAATATCGCGGCAACGTCTTCGAAGAGATGAGCATGGAAGGCCGCATGACCGTCTGCAACATGTCTATCGAGGCGGGAGCGCGGGCCGGCATGATCGCGCCCGACCAGACCACTTTCGACTGGCTCCGCGACCGCCCCATGCTGCCGGATACAGACTACGATCAGCTCTGCGAGACATGGCGCAACCTACGCTCCGACCCCAACTGCACCTATGACCGCGAGGTCATCATCGACGCTGCCGACATCCGCCCCATGCTCACCTATGGCACCCACCCCGGCCACGGCGTCGCCATCGATGCCCTCATTCCCGCCCCGAAAGATGCCTCGGACCAGAAGTCCCTCGACTACATGCAGGTGCAGGCCGGCGCGTCCATGCAGGGCCTCCACGTCGATCGCGTCTTCATCGGCTCATGCACGAATTCCCGCATCGAGGACATGCGCGAGGCCGCCCGCATCCTCTCCCAAGGCCGCGTCCCCGACACCGTCACCGCCATCGTCGTGCCGGGATCCGAGGCCGTCAAACTCCAGGCCGAAGCCGAAGGTCTCCATGATTTGATTACAGCCTCAGGCGCGGAATGGCGCGAACCCGGCTGCTCCATGTGCATCGCCATGAACGGCGACCTCGCCGCCCCCGGCGAACTCGTAGTCTCCACCTCCAACCGCAACTTCGCCGGCCGCCAAGGCCCCGGCGCCCGCACCGTCCTCGCCAGCCCCGCCATGGCGGCGGCAGCGGCCATCAGCGGCAAGATCGTCGATGTGAGAAACTTCGCATGACCCCTCTCACCACCCTCACCTCGCGCACAATCACCCTGCCCGAGCCGAATATCGACACCGACCAGATCATGCCCGCGCGCTTTCTCACCATGACTACGCGCGACGGCCTCGGGAAGCACGCTTTCCACGACTGGCGCTATGACGCCGACGGGCAGGAGACCGACCACTTCCTCAATTCCGACGAAGCCAAGTCCCGCAGCGTCATCGTCGGCGGGCACAATTTTGGCTGCGGCAGTTCACGCGAACACGCACCCTGGGGCCTTGCCGATTACGGCATCCGCGTCGTCATCAGCTCCGAGATCGCCGACATCTTCCGCACCAATGCGCTCAAGAACGGAGTCCTCCCCATCGTCATCGACCCGCGCGCCCACCAATGGCTGCTCGACCATCCCGGCGAGGAGGTTACTGTCGACCTCGAGTCCCGCGAACTTCGCATCGGCGGAAATGGCGGCACATGGGCTTTCGATGTCGATGACTTCTCCCGCCACTGCCTGATGCAGGGCGTCGATGAAATGGGCTATCTCGCCTCAAACGCCGAGGCCATTGCCAAGTTCGAGGCTAGGCGAGGACGCCCGTAATTAATTCCGACAGTGTGTCTGCCAGATCATTTTTGAACTCTTCCTTATAGTGGGAAGAATCCGTCACCGGATAATCCTTCGCTACCAATAGCGGCGTCGGATCGAACCAGGTGACCCCCTGCCGGTCTTTCGCCAACCGGGCAACGACGTCGCGAATGTCCTCCCGTACAAACAGTGCAGCGTGACAGGGCCGGGCCATCACGAAATGATTGACTAATATCACGGGAACACCCTCTAGGCTGTCCAGCACAGCTTCAAGGTTGTGCTCCATCTCTTCCAGCGTTTCAATTTCGGCCCTGACCTCCGCCAACATGCCCACCTCCGCATCCGTGAGCTTGCCCCGCATGCCCGTGCGCAGCCAGCGATCGATGTCGAACGCATGTATCCCGGTCGCGTCCGCCAAGGCGTTCACCTGCGTCGCATGATCGCCCACGCGGTAGGTCTTCAACGACGACACCTCGATGACGGCCACATCCGCGTCCTCGACATCTCGCCGCATCCGCCCCGACCGCTCGCGCAATCCCGGCAGGTTTAACATCTCCGCCTGCTCAAGTGACGGTGGCGTTCGCTCACCCCTCGCCAAGGCCAGCATGTGCAGGATCTCCGTCGTGCTATGCACGTGTCCCCATGCCCGCGGCAAAACCCTCAGGTCTCCACGTGCCTCCAAGATTTTCAGCGGATCGAAAATTCGGCACGTTCCGAGGATCAATACCTTTGGCTTTCCCCGCAGCGTCAAAGCCCGTCCCAGTGCCTCCCCTTTCCGCCGGACCCGGTTCAGCATACAGGATCGCGGTAGTCTGGCGCGTCGCCCCAATCCCCGCACGCCGCTTGTACCAGCGTCAGCATTGCCACTGCCGCCGTATCCGCCCGCAAGATCCGCGGCCCCAGCGTCACCGGAATGCAGCCCTTCAACGCCAGCAACGCTTCACGCTCACCCTCCGACCAGCCACCCTCCGGCCCGACCAGAACCGCCAGCGGAGAGATCAAGCCCGCAAGCGTGTCGAGCATGGGCCGCGTGTCCCCACGCTCATCCCCCATCAACAGCGGGCAATTCGCCGCGCGCACGGCTTCGATCAATGGCAAGGCTTTTCGAATTTCCGGCACATCCAACCGTTCCGTCTGCTCCGCCGCCTCGATCACTTGAGACCGCATCCGCTCTAATTTCACCTTTGGAAACTGCGTCCGCTCCGTGATCACGGGTTGCAGTCTTGTCGCACCTAGCTCCGTCGCCTTCTCCAGCAACATCGCCGTCCTGTGGCGTTTCAACGGCGCAAAAAACAGTGTCAGCTCCGGCGGCACCACATGCTCGCGCAGGCGTTCTCCGGCGATTAGTGTCAGCGACTTCTTGCCGACCACCCCGATCTCCGCCGCCACTTCGCCGTCACGCCCATTGAACACCCGCACGCGGTCCCCTGCACCCAGCCGCAGCACGCGTGACAGGTAATGCGTCTGCTCGGCTTCCAGAACGATTTCACCGTCCAGCGCCGTGTCCACAAACAGTCGCGCCAAAGTATAGGTCCTTGCCAAAACGGGTTACCGCGCCCTAGTCCCGCGTCGCCATGACATCCTGCGTCTCGGACTTGCGTTTGAACTTCGCCACAATGAACGGACAGACCGGCAGCACTTTATAGCCATTAGCTCGTGCATCATCGACCATGTAGTCAAACAGTGCGCTACCCACGCCCTTGCCCTCCATTTCGCTCGGCACACCCGTATGCGTGGCAGCATATTCACGCTTGCCCGCGCCTTTCAGATCAAGCTCTGCTTCCAATCCGGGAAAGTCCATATGGGTTGCCGTCAGGCGGATATCCGCCCCGGTGACAGTCCTGTTAAATGTCAGCGCATCCATGATCGTTCTCCTGAAACCGACGCCCGCGACTCCCGCAATGGGCAGACCTGCCAGCGTTCCCACAGTGTGAGGGTTCACGCCGCCTAATGCAAATATCGGCACGTTGAGTGCGCCCGCCCGCTCGCGCAACCCCTTCACTCCGATCGGCATTCCGGCCGACGGGCTCGCGCTCGGAAACACGCTCGAAACCAGCAACCCGTCCAGCACATCCAACGTCGCCGCATACGCACCTGTCTTGATCCCCGCCATGCTGATTAGCCAGTCCGGACACCGTTCCCGCCAAAGCCTTGGTCCCGACAGTGTTGCGTCGCGCCGGAAATGCACACCATCGGCCCCGACCGCCATTGCCAGCTCCACGTCTTCGCCGACCAGCAGCTTGTGCCCCTTTGCAAACGTCTCAGCCCGCAGACGCTCCGCCACACCCTGCCTGCTATCCGCCCCAAAATGCCGATAGATCACCGCCACCACTCCCGGCCAATCCATCTCCGGCTCGGGTTTGCGTGGATCCGTCATCACCAGCACGCGCGGCAGGCGCGTCGGCACGCTCAAGCCATTCGCGACCTCCCACAGCGTTTGCAAATCCGCCGCTCTCTCGTTACTCCGCGCCATGCTCTCCGCTCCCGACATCGCCGCCAATTATGCCAGTGTGCAGGCCAAGATCAAAGCTGCCGCGGAAGCCGCTGGACGTCCGCCCGCAACCCTTGTCGCCGTTACCAAGACTCAGGACAATGCCGCGCTCGACGCCATTCTCGCCACAGATCACACGGTGTTCGGTGAAAACCGCGTCCAGGAAGCAAAGGCGCACTGGACTGACCGGCGTGACGGCCTGATCCTGCACCTGATCGGCCCGCTGCAGTCCAACAAATCCGAAGATGCAGTCGCGCTCTTTGATGTCATAGAGACCCTCGACCGCCCAAAACTCTGCCGCACACTCGCCGCCGCTGTCCAGAAACTTGGCCGCAGCCCCGACATGCTCATTCAGGTCAATACCGGGCAAGAGCCTCAGAAAGCTGGCATCGCTCCCGGCGATCTCGGCGCATTCCTGAAGACCTGTGCTGAACACGACATTTCCCCCTCCGGCTTAATGTGCATCCCACCCATCGATCAATCTGCGGGCGCGCACTTTCAACTTCTTGCGACCCTCGCCGCCCGTCATGGCCTTAAAACCCTCAGCATGGGGATGAGCGCCGATTACGAGACCGGAGCCGCCCTCGGCGCCACCCATGTCCGCGTCGGCAGCGGCATCTTCGGCCCGCGCGATTAGCCGCCGACCAAAGCGTCATACCACGCAAAGCGGTCGATGACGGGCCGCCCTAAGGCGTCTTCGAACTCGGCCTGGCTCGACGCGCCCACACTCTCTGTATCCCCGCTTTCCGCATCCAGATTGCTCCGGAATATCCCTGCCGCACTCACGGGCAGAAAGTCCTCATAGGTCACGGGCACGCCATCGCGGTGATAGACCAAGCCCTTCGCAATTAATTCCTCGAGGTTGTCCGACAGCACATCGAACGCGCTCATGCCCTCACTTTTGCTCTGCGCCAGAGCGTCTTCATAGATCGCCATACCGTCCTGCGTCAGCGCCGCGCCGCGCTGTTCGATCTCGCCAAAGCGCGCCGTATGACCACCAGGCCTCGAATCACCGACAAACGTCACGGACTCCGTCAACGCTTTGAATGCCGTCTGCCGCAACAATACCGGAACGTCGCGCTTGGGCGGGCCTTCGATCGTGTCCTTGGTATCAAGACCCCGCGCGACCATAGCCTCTCGCGCGGCGTCGATGTCCATGACACGTGGCGTCAGGTGATTGATGTGTGGCCCGCGAAACGCGACGATATCCGCCACCAGCCCACTCACGGCCAGTAGTCTGTCATAGTCCCCACGTTCGACGCGCGCCATCTCGTGCCAGCGAAACGTCTTCAGGACCGCTGCGATAAATGCATCCGCGTCCCGCGCCTCGACGCCCCCTGCCGCCTCCGCCTTGTCCAGATGCTCCAGTGCCGCATCTGTAAAAATATGCCGTGTCGTAAGGATTTCCCTCGCCGTTTCGCGCAATCCTTCATCCGCAATCGCGTCCAGACGCAATAGCGAGGTAAACACCCGGAATGGACACGCCTGCAATCCTGCCTCCGTAACGGGCCGGAACGCTGTCGAATGCACGGGCAATCCCGCCATTCCCAGGTCGTAATAGCCGACAGGTTCCATCCCCATCAGCGCGAACACTCGCCCGACAAGGTTCAATTCCGCTGGCGTTCCTACGCGGATCGCTCCGTGGCGTTCCTCATCCAGACGCTCGGCAAGCGCCACCTCGCCCGAAAGTTGACCTGCATTCACCTCACCCACGATTTCCAGCAGCGTCCCATAAGCCGGAACTTCCGCCCGATACATCGCCGATAGCGCCCGGCTGAAGACCCGCCGCAGATCTGTGGGGTCGGTCAGCACTACTTGTTCTTGAAATGCGGTTTCCGCTTCTCGACAAACGCCGCCATGCCTTCTTTCTGATCGGCGGTCGAAAACATGGATTGAAACAGTGCCCGCTCATATTTGATGCCTTGGGCCAGCGGCATTTCCAGGTTCGCATTCACGGCTTCCTTGGCCATCATCACGATCGGCAGGGAGAAGCCCGCGATCTTGGCCGCGACCTCCTTGGCCGTCACCATCAGCGCGTCCACGGGCACGATCCGCGACACCAACCCTGCGCGCTCGGCTTCCTGCGCGTCCATCATGCGTCCCGTCAGAACCAGATCCATCGCCTTGTATTTCCCGATTGCCTTGGTCAGCGTTTGCGAGCCGCCAAAGCCGGGAATAACGGCCAGCGTGATTTCAGGCTGGCCGAATTTCGCGGTTTCCGACGCAATCAGAATATCGCACATCATCGCCACCTCGCAGCCCCCGCCCAAGGCATAGCCACTCACGGCGGCAATCAGGGGTTTGCGAAAATTCTGGATTGCCGCCAGACCCTTGTGCGGATTGTCGAGATACATTTCCATATAGGACTTGTCGCTCATTTCCTTGATGTCCGCGCCGGCCGCAAAGGCCTTCTCAGAGCCCGTCAGGATGACCGCGCCAATATCGGCATCGGCCTCGAATTCCCCAAGCGCATGCGCGACTTCGTCAATGAGCTGCATCCGCAGCGCATTGAGCGCCTTGGGCCGATCCAGCCGGATGATCCCGATCTTGCCGTCGCGCGTGACGTCGATGTCGTCATAGGTCATGAAGTGTCCTTGGTCTGCCCTGGCGACCTCATTACACCCCGGAAGCTATGCTGGCCAGCCGTGCGACGGCCCTATCGAGAATCTTTCAAGATTGACAAGTGCCACAGAAAAAGCTGCTACGCCCACTTTGGACCACCCGCTTTACCGCGCCTCCGCACACCACACAGCCCTGCCCCTCGCGCCCGTAAACACTGAAGCGGTGCTGAAAATATCCCAGATCGCCATCCGTATTGGCAAAGTCGCGCAGGCTGCTGCCGCCCGCCTCGATCGCTTCCGCCAGCACATCCTTGATATGGCCCGCCAGAGCGTCGGTCTCCGCCACTTTCAGGCGATGCGATCCCCGTCGCGGACTCACTCCCGCCCGGAACAGCGCCTCGCAGACATAGATATTGCCGAGGCCTGCCACGACCCGCTGATCCAGCAGCGCACTCTTGATCTTGGTTTTCTTGCCCCGCACGGCATTTCGCAAGACCACACCGTTGAAAGCATTGGATAGCGGCTCCGGCCCAAGGTGATCCAGCCGCGTCGCCTCGTCCGGCCCGACCAATTCCATAGATCCAAACCGGCGTGGGTCATTGAACGTGACCCTCGCCCCATCTTCCATCTCGAACACCACATGGTCATGCTTGGCATTAAGCGGGTTTTCATGGACATAGGTCGCGGTATCGCTCCCCGAAATCGTAAACCGCCCGCTCATGCCCAGATGTGCAAACAACGTCTCGCCCGTATCCAGCTCCCCCACCAGAAACTTAGCCCGCCGCCCCAGCCGCTCCAGCCGTGCGCCCTCCAGCCGCGCCTGAAAACGCTCCGGAAACGGAAATCGCAGATCGGGTCGGTTCAGCACGACACGCGCAAACCGCTTGCCCTCCATGACGGGGGCAAGGCCGCGTTTGACGGTTTCGACTTCTGGCAGTTCAGGCATAGGCGGTCTATGTAGGGCCTATGACCACGCCCGACCAGACCATCGACTTCGGCTATACCGAAGTGCCCCGCACGGAAAAGGCCGCCCGTGTGAAAGGCGTCTTCGACTCGGTCGCGCGCGATTACGACCGCATGAACGACGCCATGAGTGTTGGGCTCCACCGCGTCTGGAAAGACATGGCCATCACCAAACTCAACCCCCAACCCGGCGAGTTCCTGCTCGATATCGCGGGCGGCACAGGCGATCTTGCCCGCCGCTTCATCCGCCAGGCCGACGACAAGCGCAAACGTCGGGGCGGCGCAACGTCGCGGGCCATCATCTCCGACATCAACACCGATATGCTGATGGCAGGCATCGACGCGCGGAAAGACGGCGACATGGACCTCGCGCGCGTAACCGCCAACGCCGAATGCCTGCCCTTTGCGGACGCCTGCGCGGACGCCGTTGTCATCAGCTTCGGCATCCGCAACGTCACCGACCGCGATGCCGCGCTCCGCGAATTTCACCGCGTCCTCAAACCCGGCGGTCGCCTTGCCGTGCTGGAGTTCTCCACCCCCACCACCAAAATTATCCGCGCCGTCCATGACGCCTATTCCTTTGCCGTCATACCGCGTCTGGGAAAGCTCATCACCGGTGACCGCGACAGCTATCAATACCTCGTCGAGTCCATCCAGCGCTTCCCGACACCTGAACAGTTCGCCGCGATGATGACGGGTGCAGGCTTTCACAAAGTTGGCTGGGACGCCTACACCATGGGCGCCGTCAATTTGCACATGGGCTGGAAGGTCTAAGAAGACTTGACCCGCTTATTGCCATGAGCCCGGACGCCAGCCCGCATTGGTCACATGCCCTCCCGCAATCCTTGCGCCCCTATGCCGCTCTGTCGCGCTTGGATCGGCCCGCGGGCTATTGGCTCCTTACCCTCCCTGGCTGGGCGGCCATCGCCCTTGCTGGCGACTACACCCGGCATAGCGCCTTTCTGGCCGCACTCATCCTTGTCGGGGCTATCGCCATGCGCGGCGCAGGCTGCACCTTTAACGACATTGTTGACCGCGACCTCGATGCTCAGGTCGCGCGGACGCGCACGCGCCCCCTTCCCTCTGGCGCGGTCTCGATCCTGCAAGCCTGGGGGTGGTTGTTCGCGCAATGCGCGGTCGGCTTTGCCGTCCTGCTCAGCTTGCCCAATACATCCAGCCAGCTCGTGGCGCTCGGATCCCTACCGCTCGTCGCCGCATATCCCTTCATGAAGCGTCTCATTGGCCTGCCGCAGCTCTGGCTCGGACTTACCTTTAATTGGGCCGCACTCGTCGCCTACGCCGCCATTACGGGCAGTCTCGCCGCACCCGCACTCTTGCTTTATGGCGGTCTTGCTTGCTGGACACTCGGCTACGACACCATCTACGCGTTGCAGGATATCGAGGACGACGCCATTGTCGGTATCAAATCCAGCGCGCTGACCTTTGGCTCTCGCGTGCGCGCAGGTGTCGGCTTTGCCTATCTCGCAACCATCGCGCTAACGACGCTGGCCCTTCTCGTCCAGATCAGTCTCGATGCCGACACCTCGAACATCCTCGGAATATTCCACCTCGCAACCTTTGCCTTCACCCCTTTTGCCCTGCAACTTGGCTGGCAAGCTGCAAGCCTGCGCCGTGACGATCCAACCCGTGCCCTTTATCTATTCAAGTCGAACGCGGTGGCGGGCGGCCTCCTGGTCGGGGCCTATCTCGTTTACGGCACGTTGCGGCTCTACACCTTTTAGCGCGCTCCAATGCCGCCGCCCATTATGTCACAGGAACGTGTGTCGTACGTCATCGATTGCATATCCACATAAGCGTACGCACGCTTTTGAAGGAGGCCACCATGCTGACACGCCGCAATGCGACATTCTTCGGGGCCGCCGCCCTCATTTCGGCCTGCGGAAACGCGGCCACAACTGCAACCGCAAGGACCGAGATCATGAACACCGCATCCGCTAATGCCAATCTCGATTGGGCAAATCTGTCGAAATCCGAATGGAAAGACCGCCTCACCGATCAGGAGTTCCACGTCCTGCGCAAGGAAGGCACGGAGCGTCCCTGGACATCGCCATTCAATGACGAAAAACGCGCGGGCACCTATGTCTGTGCAGGCTGCGCCCTGCCGCTGTTCAAGGCAGACACAAAATTCGACTCTGGCACGGGTTGGCCCAGCTTTTTCGACTATATCGAGGGTGCCGTCGAGACCAAGACCGACTTCAAGATGATTGTGCCACGCACCGAATATCACTGCTCGCGTTGCGGCGGCCATCAAGGTCACGTCTTCAAGGATGGTCCCAATCCCACAGGCCTACGTTATTGCAATAACGGCGTGGCACTCGACTTCGTCCCTGCTGACCAGACGTAAGGTCACACATAGCCCCCTTTTCAAAGAAATTGCGTGACGTTAGGATAATTTCAGCAAGGCCATGATGGCACTGCGCAAGACATGCGGCGGGGAGTTGGCCCCACCCCGCTTCGTGACTATCTTTCGGGTCCAAGCCAAAGCCGTCCCATTGTGGGGCCGCGACATGAAAAGGAGGTGCGATTTGTCTATCTGTTTTGAGGGGTTCGCCCAAAACTAAGGCGGGGCGTCGGGTCTTAGGATTCGACACATCGCAACGCCGAAGTGGGTAGTGACGCTTTCTAGTCGCGAAGCCGGGAATAGCTCCCGGCGGAGCCCAAACTACAAAACGAGGCCCCCGGATACTGTCCGGGGGCCTTAGTCATAAGTAACCCCTTATAACTTTTGAAAATAGCCCGCTGTCCGAAAAAACCTCTGTATCCGCCGTTATTTAGCGATCCCCATCCGTCCCCCATGATCATGGGGGCCAAACTCTTCTAATTCTTAGTGATTTGTCAAAATTGACAAAACACCCGGTCCAAACTGCCAAGACACAACCGGCAAATTTTGGCACTAAGGGTCATCGGAAGGTGGTGTGACCGGCGCGTGTGGGCGACGGGCATCTTTCCAACGCTCTTTCATGTTGGAAGGGCGCAATGTGTGGAAACGGCCTGACGCTTTGGGGCAGTCAGCGCGGCCAAAGCACTGTGTGGAGGTGTCGTCATGTGGGCAGATCGCATTCGCGGTGACGATGGACACCTCCCGCAGTCTTTTTTCAAAAAACTTTTCTTAGGTTCATCGTCCAACAACCTGTTTGACACTCGTCGTTTCGCAGCGGCCCTGCTCGCGCTTTTACTACTGTGTGCCGCAAGTCAGGTCGCCGCCGACCCGATTGTTTCACAAAAAGTCACTTTGTCCGAGGCCCGCCTCGCCACGGCCTGTGTCAAGTCCGGGGAGACCAAGGAGAACTGTATCTGTGTCGCGCGCACACTCCGTAATCAGCTTCCGGCCTATGACTACGCGCCGAGCCTGCTGCTGCAAACCGCGCACTATAACGACACTAGCACGAATTCAGCCCGCATCGCTCTCACCCGCCAAGGCGTCACCGCGCATGACATTCAGGCCCTCGACCGCCAACGCCGCCGCATCGTCATGAATGCCAATCTCGCCGATTGCAGTCTGGGCCTTGAGACTACCACAAGCTAGAAGCTACATAAAACTTTGCGGATCGATATCGATGTGCAACTTGTATTTGCCAGGCACGCGCATCTTGCTCCGCCATTGCCGCATATATTCCGACAGATTGAAACGCGGGCCTGCCTGAACAAGTATCCGCCGTCGATGCAGCCCGCGCAGCATGGCGAGTGGTGGCTCGCTCGGCCCGAGGATATCGACACCTTCCGCCCGCGGCGCTTTCGCGACAAAATCCTTGGCAAGTGCTTCCACCTTCTTCAGGTCCGGCCCGGAGATGATAACGCCCGCCAGTTTCCCGAATGGCGGCAGTGCCAGCATCTCCCGCATCGCCATCTCGACTCCGATGAATGTCTCGCGGTCGCCCTGCGCCAGCGCTTGCAGCGCCTCGTGCTCAGGCTGGTGCGTCTGGATCAGTGCGCTGCCGACTTTATCCGCGCGCCCCGCACGACCCGCCACCTGTACGAGCGTCTGATAGGTGCGCTCGCCCGCACGCGGGTCGCCACCCGCCAGCGCCATATCGCCGTCCACTACGCCCACAAATGTCAGGCGTGGGAAGTTGTGACCCTTCACCACCATCTGCGTGCCCACCAGAATGTCGATCTCGCCGTCCTCCATGCGCGCCATGCGCTCGGCAAGTTCACCCGCGCCTGCCGTCGTGTCGGAGCTCATCACCTCGATCCGCGCAGTCGGAAAGTGCCGCGCCGCTTCCTCCGCCACACGCTCCACCCCCGGCCCCACGCTCGTCAGGCTGTCGGGCTCATGACAGTCCGGGCACTCCCGCGGCATCGGCATCGAAAACCCCGTATGATGGCAGACCGCGCGCCCCGTCCGGCGGTGCTCCACCAGCCAGCTATCGGTGTCGGGTGACTTCAGCTTTTCGCCGCACGCCTTGCAAATGATCAGCGGCGCATAGCCTCGACGGTTCAGAAACAACATCGCCTGCTCCCCACGCGCAAGCGAAGCATTCACCGCTTCTATCAAGGGCGCACTCAAAAAGTCGCCTTTCTCCGGCACATGCTCTTTCAGATCGACCAGCCCTACCTCCGGCAGCACCACAGCCCCCGGCCGCTCCGGCAGCACGACATGATGGTACCGTCCCGTCCGAGCATTGTTGAGCGTTTCAAGCGACGGCGTTGCACTCGCCAGCACCACGGCATGTCCGGCAAGCTTTGCCCGCACCACCGCCATATCCCGCGCATTATAGATAACACCCTCTTCCTGCTTATAGGACGTGTCGTGCTCCTCATCGACCACGATAAGCTTCAGGTTCGGGAACGGCAGATACAGCGCAGAGCGCGCCCCGATCACGAGCTTGGCCCGCCCACGCGCGACCTCACGCCAGGTGCGCCGCCGCTCCGCATCCCCTAGCGTGGAATGCCACGCGGCGGGCTTTGCACCAAACCGGGCTTCGAACCGTGCAAGCCCTGCCTGCGTCAGCGCGATCTCCGGAACAAGGATCAAGACCTGCCCGCCATCTTCTCCGTCTTTGGGACGCAGTGCCTCGGCCACTGCCTCGAAATAGACTTCCGTCTTGCCTGATCCCGTCACTCCGTCGAGCAGCGCCACCGCAAAGTCATTGCCCGCGACCATAGTCGCGAGCTCCCGTCCGGCTTCTTCCTGGTCGGATGTCAGCGCCATGCCCTCATGTTCGGGATCAGGCGCTTCGAATGGCGCATCGACGGGCCGCTCTTCGGCAGTCAATCCGCCGGCTTTCGCAAGCCCGCGCACAATAGCTGCACTCACTCCCGCACGCTCCGCCACCACGCTCGCCCGCGCCGGCCACGGCCCACCTCTCTCCAGCACGGCTTTTCGCGCCGCACTTATGCGTGGCGGCACCACGCCCGAGGCCCGGAAATGCGTTGCGGTCTTACTCGGCTCCAGCGCCTTGTAGCTTCGCACCACCTGACGCAGCACCATGCCGGGCGAAGACACGCCATAGCGCGCCGTCCAGTCGATAAACGCCAGCATGTGTGCGGGCAGTGGCGGGGTTGCCTTTACCTCCAGCACGTCTTTCAGGCCTTCCGGTTCGCGCTCGCCAAAGCCCATCACCACGCCCAGCTTCACCTGCTTCCCGATCGGCGCATAAACGAATGATCCTGCCTCCACGCGCATATCGTCGGGTATTGCGTAATCGAAAGGCTCACCGACATTCACAGGAAACAGCACCTTGGCGGTGCGCACACGCAGGCGCTGTGCTAGCGGAGCGCCAACATCCTCTCCAAATAGAGACTGACCATGAAGTTCTTTGTCGATTCTGCCGACCTTTCCGAAATCGAAGCCCTCGCGGACATAGGCCTCGTGGACGGTGTCACCACCAACCCCTCCATCATTGCCAAGTCCGGACGCGACTTCAAAGAGGTCATCGCAGAAATCTGCAAGCTGACCGACGGTCACGTCTCCGCCGAAGTCGTCGCGACCGACGCCGAAAAAATGATCGAGGAAGGCCGAACCTTACGCAAGATCGCCGACAATGTCTGCGTCAAGCTCCCACTTACCATGGACGGCCTGAAGGCCTGCAACACCCTGTCGCGCGAAGAGGTGCCGACCAATGTCACGCTCTGCTTCTCGCCCAACCAGGCACTGCTCGCGGCCAAGGTCGGCGCGACCTATATCAGCCCCTTCATCGGACGCCTCGACGACATCACGCTGGACGGCCTCGAGCTCATCGAGGACATCCGCACTATTTATGACAATTACGGCTACGAGACCGAAATTCTCGCCGCCTCCATCCGCAACGTCAATCACGTCAAGGAATGCGCCCTCGTCGGCGCCGACGTCATGACCAGCCCCCCCAAGGTCATCCGCCAGCTCAGCCAACACATTCTGACGGATAAAGGTCTGGAAGCCTTCCTCAAAGACTGGGAAGGCACGGGGCAAAAGATCTAAGGCCGACCGCTCTATTTCAAGTTCCCGCACTTGATGCGGGATCTCCCGCTTGTCATGAATGACGATAGGACTGGGAAGACTTTACGGAGGTCCCGCATCAAGTGCGGGAGCCTATTGTTTAGCGCGGCTACCCCGCCACCTTCAATATCCGTCGCCGTACAACACTACTCGGTATCCCCAAGCTCTCCCGGTACTTCGCCACCGTCCGGCGCGCGATCTCCACGCCTTGCGCGCGGAGCTTGTCCACGATCGCATCATCGCTCATCACCTTGCCGACGACTTCCTCGCCCACCAAAATCTTGATCTTGTTGCGCACGGCTTCCGCAGAGTGACCTTCCCCACCATCCGAGCTCGTGATGGCCGTCGTGAAAAAGTATTTCAGCTCAAACACACCCCGCGGCGTGCTCATGAATTTATTCGACGTCACGCGGCTGACTGTGCTCTCGTTCATCTCGATGGCATCCGCGATCTGCGCGAGCTTGAGCGGCCGCAGATGATCCACGCCGTAGGCGAAGAACCCGTCCTGGTGCTTGATGATCTCGGTCGCGACCTTGAGGATTGTCTTCGCGCGCTGATCGAGCGATTTCACCAGCCATGAGGCATTCTGTTGGCATTCCGTCATGAAGCTACGCGTCGCCTCGTCCCCGCCAAGGCTGTTGACCTCATTCACATAGCGGTGGTTCACCAGCACGCGCGGCAAGGTCGCACTGTTCAGTTCCACGGCCCAACCCGTGCCCGTTTCTTTTATGAATACGTCCGGCTCGATCGCCACGGCCACATCTCCCGTAAATGCGGATCCGGGCTTCGGATTAAGCGTTTTCAGGCTCCCGACCATTTCCAGTAGCCGCGCTTTATCCACGCCGCACACCTTCGCAAGGCCCGGCAGATCGTGTTTGGCAAGCTTGGACAGATTGGCCAACAGCACCTCCATGGCCCCGTCGAGTTCGCCCCGCTCGCGCATTTGCAGCGCAAGACAGTCCACCAGGTCCCGCGCAAAAACGCCCGTCGGTTCAAAGCCGCGCAGTTCCACCAGGACACTTGTGACGCGCGCAGCATTCACGCCCAACCGTTCGGCAATGTCTTCCGTGCCATCGCGGAGATAACCCGCATCATCAATGAGATTGATCAGATACTCCGCAATCGGGCGATCCCGCTCCGCAATCCGCGCCAGCATTAACTGGCCACGTAAATGTTCTGCCAAGGTTGTAGGGGCGCTCGTGTTTGCCGCTGCGTCATATTCCGAGCTGACAGAAAACGATCCTCCCGGTCCGGCTTTCGACCAGTCCACCGACCCGCCTACGTCCGCAGCGGGCGCGGTCGTGACCATTGCCTCGCTATCAACGGCGTGATCCGGCGCATCAAGAGCTTCGGTGGCCACCTTGCTTGGAGCTTCCAGGGACATTTCGCCGAAGTCATCGCCCTTCCCGACATCCGCCGCTTCTCCGCGACGATTTTCATCGCCCGTCCCGCGCTCGAGAACCGGGTTCTTCTCCAATTGCTCCTCCACAAAGGCCGCGAGCTCTATGTTTGAAAGCTTTAGCAGCTTGATCGCCTGCTGCAGCTGCGGCGTCATGGTCAGCTGTTGGCTCTGGCGGGCCTGTATGCGGGGGGCGAGTGACATATCCAGGTCATACCCCAAACTGTTTAAGCGAGGATGAGTCCTTTGCTGTTCGCTTGTCGTTGTCGGCTCAACAGCCGGGACGACACCTTGAATTGCGACGGCATCAGGGTAAGGCCGGATTTCAGTGTGGGTTTGCTTTATTCACCGGATGAAGCTCGCTGCCAACCATCCCGAAGCCGCCTGTCTAATCGGATTCTTCAGGATCGTTGCCTTGGGTGCGCCGCCCAAAAAACTGGCATTGCTCCCTTACGTTGAGCGATAGCAGGGGGCCTGTGCCTGCCGACCGGAACGCTTTTCGTTTCGCCTTGTCACGTCTATGGCAAAGTATGACATCCAAAGTTAAAATCTGCGGCCTGACTCGCGAAGTCGACGTCCGCACAGCCGATCTGGCGGGTGCGGCCTTCCTCGGTTTTATCCTCGCGCCGTCCTCGCGCCGTATCACAGCCGCCTACGCGGCTGAAATCTCACGCGACGTCACTGCAGCCCGCGTCGCCGTCACCGTCAACGCGACAGAGGCCGAGCTCGACACGATAATGGCAGAGCTTGCTCCCGACTATATCCAGTTCCACGGCGATGAAAGTGTCGAAGCTATCGCCAGTGTGGCGACTCATTACGGCGTCAAGACTATCCGCGCCTGCCCTATCGCTACCCGTTCCGACCTTATTAATGCAGAGCGCCACGCCGCTGCCGATATCCTGCTCTATGACGCCAAGCCTCCACCCGGCGAAACGCAGCGCGGCGGACATGGCACGACCATTGACTGGTCCTTGATCGCCAAAGCGCCACGCCCCAAGACGTTCATGCTGGCAGGCGGACTGACTCCCGATAACGTCACCGACGCCATCAGGATGACGCGGGCGCCCATCGTGGATACAAGTTCTGGTGTGGAATGCGCGCCCGGCATAAAGGACGCGGCACTCATCCACGCCTTCATAATGGCTGCACAGCAGAACTGACTTCCCCCTCAAGGACGGGGCAGCTATGCCTCGGCCATGGGCAAGATCGAAAACACTATGACTCCCGACGCCAATGGCCGGTTCGGCAGTTTCGGCGGGCGCTACGTTGCCGAAACACTTATGCCGAATATACTTGCGCTCGAAGCCGCCTATGCGGATGCCAAAGCCGATCCCGCTTTCCAACGCGAATTCGACGACCTGCTCGCGCATTATGTCGGTCGCCCCAGCCCGCTCTATTTTGCCGAACGCCTAACCGAGCATGCCGCCAAAGGCTCATCCACGGGTGCCGCAAAAATCTATCTCAAACGCGACGAGCTCAACCACACGGGCGCGCACAAGATCAATAATTGCCTCGGTCAGGTTCTGCTCGCCCGCCGCATGAAAAAGCGCCGCATCATAGCCGAGACCGGCGCAGGTCAGCACGGGGTGGCGACGGCCACCATCGCCGCACGGTTCGGTCTGGACTGCATCGTTTTCATGGGTGCCAAGGATATTGAGCGCCAGGCCCCCAACGTCTTCCGCATGAAACTGCTCGGCGCAGAGGTTCGCAGTGTCACCTCGGGTACGGCGACTCTCAAGGACGCCATGAACGAAGCCTTGCGCGACTGGGTCACCCACCCCGACGAAACCTTTTATTGCATCGGCACGGTCGCGGGTCCGCATCCTTATCCCGCCATGGTCCGCGATTTTCAGTCCGTGATAGGCCAAGAGGCACGTGCACAGATTCTCGATTGCGAAGGCCGCCTGCCGGACGCGGCGATTGCCTGTATTGGCGGCGGCTCCAATGCCATGGGCCTTTTCCACGCTTTCGTGCCGGACACATCCGTGCGGCTGGTTGGTGTCGAGGCAGCTGGCAAAGGTGTCGATAGTGGCCTCCACGCCGCGAGTCTGACGGGTGGCACACCCGGCATCCTGCACGGCAATCGTACCTATCTTCTGCAGAACGCCCATGGCCAGATTACGGATGCCCACTCCATCTCCGCGGGTCTCGACTATCCGGGCATCGGGCCTGAACACGCGCACCTGTTCGAGACGGGTCGCGCGCAATATGTTTCCGCAACCGACGACGAAGCGTTGGAAGCCTTTAAGCTCTGCGCCCGACTGGAAGGCATACTTCCGGCGCTGGAACCGAGTCACGCCGTTCCCCGCACTCTCGAAATCGCGCGCGAGATCGGCGATGGCGGCCTTGTCATCATGAATATGTGTGGCCGTGGCGACAAGGACGTCTTTACCGTAGCCGACGCTTTGGGTGTCTCGATCGATTAGTCTTGTAAGACTTACGGCTTGTAGGAGACCACACCCCTGACAATGCTGGAGGGCGGCATAAATTATCACCAGGAAAACGCGGAGGCAGGACGCATTCTTATGCCGGATCTTGTCCGCGAATTCGCCATCCTCGGAATTGTGGTCGTCAATGTCGGCGTTTTCGGTTTCAGCATGATGGACATGTTCCATGGCAGCATGGTTTCGGCGTGGGACCGATGGGCGACATTCCTAATGGCAAGCTTCGCCATGGGGAAATCCTACACGTTGTTCTCTTTCATGTTCGGGGTCGGGCTTGCCTATCAGATGCAGTCCGCACAGCGCCGGGGCGTGGAATTTGCGCCCGTCTATTTCCGGCGCATGGCGGGGCTTGCCGTATTGGGGCTCTTGCACGCCATCTTCTTCTTCGTTGGCGACATCCTGGTCGTTTATGCTCTCGTTGGCTGCGCCCTGTTTGCGTTCAAGGATGCGGAACCCAAGATCATCAAGACGTGGGCGATATGGCTGCTGGTCGCCTATCTGACCGTGGTCTCGTTTTTCTATCTGATCATCGCAGCCGTCGCGGTATTTTCGCCAGATATCATGGCGGATCTCGGCCCCGATTTGTCGGAAATTTTTAACGTGTCCACGGATGTTTACGCGAAGGGTTCATTCATAGAGGTTGCCGGTCAGCGTTTCGAAGACTTCTCCATCATGCTGACTGGCTACGTCATCGGGTCGGGCCCGGTCGTGCTTTCCTTCTTTCTCTTCGGGCTTCACGCCACCCGACAAGGCTATCTCTCCGATGCGCATCACCCGATCTGGCAGAAAGCCCGCCGCACCGCTCTTCCGATTGGGCTGGTCCTTAGCCTTACCGGCGGCTTTCTCTATGCCGCGGCGGACACACAGTTCTCTGCGGAAGCGGCCGTAGGCGGTGTCCTGATCACGCTTGGCGCGCCGCTTTCGACTGCCGGCTATCTCGGCCTGATCGCCGCTTGGGCGGCACGCCCGCGCAGCGCCCTTAATACGTTCATGGCCCGTGGCGGAACGTCCACACTCACGGCCTACCTCCTGCAATCGATCATCTTGTCGATCGTATTTTCGGCTTACGGGCTTGGCCTCTATCAAGAACTGAGCGCCGGACAGGCCATCGGACTTGCGCTGGCTGTCGGGGTCTTCACCTTGGTCGTCAGCAGTCTGATCCGCACACGTTTTCGGCGTGGTCCGCTCGAATGGGTGTTACGGCGGATGACCTATTGGAAGACGGGCCTGCAGGAATAAGGCCCCGCGAACTGGGCGGCAGGCGCAGTCCTCACCTCGCGCACGGTCCTGCACAAATTTTGTAGTCCCTGTCTTTAATCATCGGCCTAAAAGTCGCTCGCTAAGAATCGCTCTGGATCAAAGCAGCGTCGTCGGCGACATGGCCGACCTCCGCGATTGTGCTGATTAGGAGCAAACTTTACGTAAGAGGCGGATGGCAAACCTTTGACTGTAGATTAGCATTGGAACGCTTAGTCGATAGGCACCAACCCCTTTACCGGCACATGCGCAAGATGGCTTTAAAGAGGCTACCTATCAAGACAGTTGCCGTAAATTGCCTAGGATGCGGGAACTGCACAATTCCCACCAACAATCGCGGTGAAGGTCTTCATGAAATTCCAAGATGTATTCCATCGCAGACGAACTCGGAACCAGGGCCTAAAAAAATTCTATGAATTTCTGCCTCTAATTCAGAAAAAGATTTATTCCGAAAGTACGGGGTGCACTCGCTACTGCCTGGTCAAAGTGTAGTTGTATAAAGCGGTCCACATCACGTATTTCCAGGGCCTCCGCCTTTGTTCAAGGCCATCTTCCCTCGGCAGGAACCGCACGACACCGCCGTCTCGTTACAATTCCAATACTACGCAAAAAGGGTGCGAAAGCACTCTGGGACGTTCTTTCTGTCTCGAACCAGGTCATCACAGATTACCTATGTGCTTCGATTGTCATCTATAGGCGTTAAGGCTGCAGTGTCGGATCCACACTTAAACTAAACCGAACGAAATTATTCAATTTGGCATTTTAGGTCTTCGCCAGCGTATTAAACGCCCATTGCGCTGCATCCCTTACAACCGCATCCCTGTGTTGAGTGTGCTTTCGTGCAACCTCACGCAATCCCAACTCTCCACTATTGCCGACCGCATAGAGCACATTTCGCAGGAAGCGTGACCAACCAATGCGCTTGATGGGACTGCCCGCAAACCGCTTGCGAAAGCCATCCTCTCCCAGCGCGGCCAATTCTGCGAGGTCGGGCGCCACCAAGTCCTCTCGGGCGGCGAGCTTTATTTCGGCTGTGGCCTGCGCGAATTTGTTCCAGGGACAGACTGCCAAGCAATCGTCACAGCCATATATGCGGTTACCCATCTTGGCCCGCAACCCTTGGTCCACCGCGCCGTCATGTTCGATCGTCAGGTAGGAAATGCAGCGCCGCGCATCGAGTTGATATGGCGCGGGAAACGCATCGGTCGGGCAGACATCCAGACAGTCCCGACAGCTGCCGCAGTGATCGACTTCCGGCGTGTCTGGACTGAATTCGGCATCGGTCAGGATCGTCCCGAGGAAAAGCCAGTTGCCCCAGTCCCGCGACAACAGGTTGGTGTGCTTGCCCTGCCAACCGAGACCTGCCGCCTGCGCCAGCGGCTTTTCCATCAGGGGTGCCGTATCGACAAATACCTTCACTTCGCACCCGGCGTCTCGCGCGAGCAACCCTGCAACCTCCTTGAGGCGACCCTTCATCACATCGTGATAGTCCCGGTTGCGCGCATAGACGCTAATGGTCGCCTTGGTCGGCATATCCAGCGTCAGGAGAGGGTCGACGTCCGGCCCGTAATTCATGCCGAGCACGACCGCCGATTTCGCCTTCGCCCACATGGCCTCCGGGCGCATGCGCCGCTCTAGCGTGTCCTCCATCCAGCCCATCGACCCGTGTCGAGCCGCGCTGACGAACTCCGCCAGTCTGTGGCCTGCCTCGTCTGAGTAATCCGCGAGTGCCACCACGCGCGGTGCCGTGAATCCAAGAGTGGCCGCCCGCTCCAGGACGCGCTTTGGCAAAGCCTGCATCAGAAATCGAGATCGTCGTAATAGGCAGGCGCGTATATTCCCGGCACGCGGTCTTTCAGCAAAGGTTGCACAGACGGTCGCGACTTGAATCGCTGATACCACGTCTTGAGGGTGCGACGTTCGCGCCAACGGATCTCACCAAGAAAATCGAGGCAGGACAGATGCGCGCCTGCCGCAATGTCGGCCAGCGAAAATTGCCGTCCCACCAGCCAGTCCCGTCGGGCCAGTAACGCTTCGACGTAGTCGAGGTGATCTACCAACGCGGCCCGGCCCTGTCGCAAAGTCGGGCTGTGCGCGTGACCCTCGCGCATCATGACTTTCTCGACCTTTTCATGCATGATGAAGCCCTCGACTTCGGCGGCAAATTTGATGTCGAACCAGTCGCAAAGCCGACGCGCCTCCGCGCGCTCCAGCGGGTCGCTGGGCAATAGCTTGGTGCGCGCGGCCGCGTCATGGGCGTATTCACAAATCGCACGAGCGCCTGCGATCGTGGCCGTACCGGACGGGGTTTGCTCGACCAGTGCGGGCGGCATGCCTTCGTCCACAGATTCGAGGATTTCCGCATCCGCCTGCCAGGGGTTGACCGATTTCAGGGTCACTTTCACCTTGGCTTCGGACAGCGCGATACGCGCCTGTCGCGAAGCAGGATCAAGTGGCCAATGGTATAGCGTGCGCATCCCTCAGACATAAGCAAAACAGGGTGAGTGCGGAGTTAACCCGCAGCAAGTTTAGGCGCTAATGCGTGTGGACGTCGCAGACGACCGGATGCGGTGACACGCTGACATCGGCGGCGCGGTACACCCCCGTTATGCGGCGCTCGACGCCGACACACACCTCATGAGCGTCCTGCAGGCTGAGCGCGTCGTCGAGATCGACCTGCATTTGAATATGGATGTGCGGGCCGGCTGCGCGTGTGCGGATCCTGGACACCTTTCGCACGCGCCCGTCCTGGCGTGCCAGGGTTTCCAAGTAATCCCGTTCGTCATCGGGGAGTTCGACATCCATCAACTGACCCCAAGCCATGCGCCCGATGCGGTATGCCGTCCAAAGCAACCAGACGGAAAAGAGCGCCCCGACGACGCCGTCCACCCAGCCCAAGCCGGTGTGTCCGGCGACCAGCAGACCAATGACCACAGCCACATTGCCAAGCATGTCCGCCAGATAATGCGCCCGGTCGCCGCGCACGGCCAGCGACCCGGTCGCGCGTACGGCCCAGCCTTGGGCGATGATCAGCCAAAGTGTCAGCCCGGCGAGAACGGCCATGGCCGCCGCCGCAAAGTTGGAGTTCCCGACCGCATGATCGTGGCCGATATGCATGACGCTTTCCTCGAACAGGTGGGCGGCAGCCAACACGATAAGGCACATTTGAAAAACAGCGGCGACCCCTTCGGCCTTGCCGCGTCCGTGGCGGTAAGCCCCCGAGGGTTTCTGCGCGGCAAACCTGACGGCGAAAAAGCTCGCGATCGCGCCCGTCATATCGAGCCCTGAATGCACCAGGGATGCCAACACGCCCACACTGCCGGATTCGAAAAATACGAAGGCCTTACCGATAGCCAGAACGACGCCGACGAGCACGGACAGCAGTGTGATGCGCCGCGTAATGGCCGATGCGTTGTCCACACTTAGTCGCCCGGGCCGCCCCCGCATGTCCGGAGTTTCAAAGGCTATGTCCGAGGGCTGAACATCCGCTCGTCGCTCGGATGCGCCACGCGTCAGGGGTATGGTGACAGGCCCGCTCATTGCGTGAGGTTATAGCATTACGTGCACTCTGACCAGTCGGGCATATGGCAAATCGCCCTCGTGCAGGAAGTGTGTCGCTTGTGCCTGCCTCGCCCTCTCGTTGCGCGGTGTTGCAAAGGTTAATGCGGTGTTTAACAACAGGGTTATGAAATTATGTCTTTCCGCATTCGCCCTATCATTACTCACTGCCGTCGCAGCGTCGGCGAACGATCCGTTCCATCGCAGCCATGAAGGCGGCATGTCCATCTATCGCGGTGCTCAGACCCTGCCCGTGACGCTCCCCTATGCGACCTATGAGGCGCAGGAACGCCTGTTGGCGCTGCAGGAACAGCAAGTTGCCGCACAGTCGCGATTTCAGGCTCAGCAGTTGAATATGCTCGCTGAACGTAACGCGGCTCAGGCCCGCTACCTCCGCCATCTCGAGCGACGCGATACGGCATGGCTGCGTGGAAACTCGGTCTTTTATCCGCGCAATTACCGCAATCAGGTCAATCTCAGCGTCATTCAGGGTGCGCGTGCACCCCGCAACATTCGCAGGCTGGGTCACACGGGATACTGATCGTCCGTGAGGTCGCAGCAAGTCCGTCATAAAGCCATAATCGCCCAAAAAGTGGCTGACCTGCACCCGTAATCAGCTTGATAGCCTCCAAGGCCATTATCGACCCCGCAATACCTGCGACTGCGCCGACGATACCCTCGGCCTCGCAGGTAGCGGCCTCCGGTGGGGCGTCCGGGACAAAGCACCGGTAGCAGGAAATATCATCCCGCCCCGTGAAAATGCCGACTTGCGCCGTCCAGCCCGCAACCGCGCCGCTAATAAGGGGTTTGCCTGCAGCGACAGACGCGGCATTGACAGCAAAGCGTGTCTTGAAATTGTCCGTTCCATCGATGATGATGTCCTCGCTTCCAACGCCTGCGAAGCTATGATTGACGGTATCGATTTCGAGCGAGCCATCCATATCCCGCAGGCGCTTGGCGAGTGCTTGGACTTTCGATGCGCCAATATCGGATTCGATGAATTGCACCTGCCGTTGCAGATTGCTGTCCTCGACCACGTCCGGGTCCATGAGAATTATGCGCCCTATCCCAGCGGCGGCCAGATAGAGCGCGACTGGCCCGCCGAGGCCGCCAGCGCCGACGATGCGAACGCTGGCGTCACGCAACTTGGCCTGACCCGCGCCGCCAATTTCACGCAGCATGATCTGGCGCGTATGCCGAGGGAGATTCATCGCCGACCAAACAGCCTTTCGATGTCGGCAAGCTTGAGCTCGACATAGGTCGGGCGGCCGTGATTGCACTGGCCGGAATGGGTCGTGGCCTCCATATCGCGCAGCAGAGCGTTCATTTCCTCACCCGTCAGGCGTCGCCCTGCCCGCACACTGCCATGGCAAGCCATGGTGCCGCACACATGTTCGAACCGTTCGCGCAGGCTCAGCGCCTCGTCATATTCCGCGAGGTCGTCGGCGAGATTACGCACAAGCTCCTGCACATTCATCTGACCGAGCAGAGCAGGCGTTTCGCGCACGCAGACCGCGCCGATCCCGAAGGCTTCGATGACAAGGCCCATCTCCGCGAACTCCGCCGCACGGGAAAGTACCCGCGTGGCTTCGTCCTCGGACAGGTTCACGATTTCGGGGATCAGCAGCGACTGACGTGCCACACCCTGACCGGACATGGCCACCTTCATGCGCTCATAGACCAGGCGTTCATGGGCGGCATGCTGATCGACAATGACGATTCCGTCCGCCGTCTGCGCCACCACGTAGGTCTCGTGGAGCTGCGCGCGGGCTAGGCCGAGGGGGAGGTTTTGCAGAGGTTGAACGGAAGTGGGGGCGTCGAACGGAGCTGGGTCTTCAGCCACGGCTTCGACGCGCGCGCTATAGGCCCCGGGCATAGGGGTCGGCCCGGAAGTCGGCTCAAAAGCCGGCCCGGAGGTCGACATGGGCGAAAACGCGCGGGGGCTGTAATCGCCTTGCAAGAGATGCCCGGAGGTAGGCTCTACCCGCACCTTGTCGAGCGCATAGCCCGCGACCGTGGTGGAGGCGCGGTGACCGGCACTGGCGAGCGCGTGGCGGATGCCGCTGACGATCATGCCGCGTACGAGCTGCGGCGCGCGGAAGCGCACTTCGGTCTTGGCGGGATGGACGTTCACATCCACGAGCTCCGGCGGTAGATCGAGATAGAGCGCGACGACAGGATGGCGGTCGCGGGCGAGAAAATCCTGATAGGCCCCGCGGATGGCGCCATGCAGCAGGCGGTCTTTCACGGGCCGACCGTTCACGAACAGATACTGATGCTGGCTATTGCCGCGCGAATAGGTTGGCAGGCCCGCAAATCCGGTCAGTACCAGCTCCTCGCGCTCCAACTCGATCGGCACGGCATTGCCCTGAAAATCGCCGGACAGGATCGCGCCAAGGCGTTGTAAACGATCTTGGCTGGCAGACGGCACATTGAGTGTGGCGCGTACGCCGGAAGACAGGTGAAAGCCCACGGACGGATTGGCCATGGCGAGGCGCTTCATGACATCGCTGATGGCCATGGCTTCCGAGCGCTCGGATTTCAGAAATTTGAGCCTTGCGGGCGTCGCGTAGAAGAGATCGCGCACTTCTATCCGCGTCCCGTGCAAGGTGGAGCGGGCGGCGGGCATGAGGTTGCCGACATCGCCACCCTCAACCGCCAGCGTGAACGCATCCGCTGCGCCCGCAGCCTGACTGGTCAATTTCAGGCGCGACACGCTGCCAATACTAGGCAGGGCTTCGCCACGAAAGCCCATGGTCGCTATGTTTAAGAGGTCATACGTACCGTCGGGCGAGGGGGTCAGCTTGGAGGTCGCATGGCGCGAGATGGCGAGGGAAAGTTCGTCCGCGCTCATGCCGCGACCGTCATCGGACACTGTTATACGCGTACGGCCGCCATCCTCGAACCGCACATCGATCTGGGTAGCGCCCGCATCCAGCGCATTCTCGACCAGCTCCTTGATGACGCTGGCCGGGCGCTCAACGACTTCACCCGCGGCAATGCGGTTGACCGCCTCTTCGGGGAGGCGGTGGATCGAGGAAATGGGTGTCGGGTCGGCTTCCGCCACCCGCTAGAGGCCGGGAAGTTTAGGCCCGGAGGGACGACGGGAAATGGTCACGGCCTTGCCACCGGTCGCCGATTGCACGGCCTTGAGGCGACGGGCTTCGATTTCGGGGTCCAGCGCGTCGCCGTTGCGAGGCGTGAAGTCGCCACCCGACCAACCCAGTACACGGTCGGTGAAGCCGGCAGATTTGCGTTCGACCGAATTTTGGCCGTCAATGTCCAGGCGCACTTCCTGATCGGCGCGGCCGACACCGGCCTTGGCCATCAACACGATCTCGCCGCGCGTGGGTTCGGCCGCATCGACATCCCCGATCAGCGCCTGACGGGCCGAGGCCTGGCTGTAATTGTTCTCTGACGACGACTCACCGGCGCGGGGCGGGCGGAGATTGTATTCCGGTGGCACGACGAGCGGCGCCTTGGTCAGGATGTTGAACTCGTTGGGGGCCGTCGAGGTCAAACCCAGCGTGCGGGACACGGACGAACAGCCGACAAGCGCGGTCGCGGTGAGTCCGATAACGAGAAGGTGTGCAGTTTTCATGACTGCGGGATAGCGAAGCGAAGAGAGCGCGACAAGCGCGCACTGCTGCACCTTAAGGGGATGTCACGTCGCGGCGTGGATGCGCTTGGCTCTGCGGCCTTCGACAAGTGCCCCGAGAATGAGCGCCAAGACGCCCACCGTGATCGCACTGTCGGCGACGTTGAAGACATAGTTGAAATAGAGATCCGACACATCGACGAAGTCCGTCACGGCTCCGTAAAGCGCGCGGTCGATGGCATTGCCGATCGCGCCCCCGATAATAAGCGCGATCCCCGTGCGCGACAGCCAATCCGTGGTCGTGCGGAGTGTGTGGATGAGAAAACCGCACACGGCGATTGCGAGTGCCGTCAGCAGCCAGCGCTTGAGCGCGCTATCGCCTCCCAGAAGGCCAAAACTGACACCCTGATTGCACAGCAAGGCCATGTCGAAAACGGGGCTGATCTCCCGGCCCATGCGTATGCCCGGCTGGCTCGCGCAGATGTTCATGGGCTGGTCGAAAAAACCCGTCGCCCACCATTTGGTCAGCTGGTCGAGGGCGATCACAACTGCCGGGAGAGCGAGCCCGTATTTCAGAAGCGTGTTCATCCGAGGGCTTTGACGGCGGCGCCATCGCGCGGCGTGATCTCGCCCTCGCCCTGAAAGTAGCGCCAGGAGCGGGCGCATTTCGTGTAGCTGTCCGGCAGACGTTCCGCCGTGAGCGCGTCACCATGCGTTGCCGCCGAGACGATGAAGTAATCCGCTAGCACGTCGCGGGGATTGGACGGATCGGCATAGCGTTCCGCATCTGTCAGACCGAGCGCGGTGCTGGCATCTTCCAAGCCCGGCACGGTCAGCGCCACTTCGAGCGACGCCCCGATCACGCCGTCGCGGCGCAACGGCTCGATGACCTCCTGCGCGGTTTCGCGTTGAACGAGAAGTTCCGCCATCGCCTTGGCGAGCGCGTCATCGCGCCAGTCGGTGGGTATATCCGCAAAATCGTGCAAGTGGACACTGTCGTCTTCGGGATGGCGAAGCTGCCAGGCTTCCTCGGCAGTAAAGCAGAGGATGGGCGCGAGCCATTTGACGAGCGCGTCGAACACGTCCGCCATGACCGTGCGGCAGGCGCGGCGGCGCAGACTGCTCGGCGCATCGCAATAGAGCGCGTCCTTGCGGATATCGAAATAGATCGCCGAAAGGTCTTCATTGCAGAAGTCGAAGAGCATGGAGAACACCTTGCGATGTTCGTGCGCGCGGACATTGGCCTCATGCGACTCGCCGATTTCCGCGAGGCGGTGAAGCATCCAGCGCTCGAGTGCGGGCATCTTGCTCGCCTCCAAACGCTCGCTCTCGTCGAAGCCATCCAGCGCGCCGAGCAGGAAGCGCAGCGTGTTGCGCAGCTTGCGATAGGCATCGACATTGGTCTGGATGATTTCCTTGCCGATCTTGAGGTCGTTGGTGACGTCGGACGAGGCCACCCAGAGGCGGAGCACTTCCACGCCGTATTGCTTGGCGATATCGAGCGGGCTTAGGGTGTTGCCGAGCGACTTGCTCATCTTAAGGCCCTTTTCGTCCACCACGAAGCCGTCCGTAATGACGGTCTTGTAGGGGGCTTCGTCATAGACGGCCGTGGACTCAAGCAAGCTCGACTGGAACCAGCCACGGTGCTGGTCCGAGCCCTCGAGATAGACATCCGCGCGGTCGGGCAGGTCATCGCGCACCTTCAGGCAGAAGGCGTGCGTCGTGCCGGAATCGAACCACACATCGAGGATGTCGGTGACTTTCGTCCAGCTGGAGGTGTCGTCGAGGAAGTCGGAGACCTCGGCGTCGAACCAGCCATCCACACCGTCGCGGCGGACGCAGTCGAGGATTTTCGAATTAATTGCATCCGCCTCGGGCAGTTCCGTATGGATGCGGCCATCCTCGTGCACGAGCAAAGTAATCGGCACGCCCCAGGCCCGCTGGCGGCTCACAAGCCAGTCCGGCCGGTCGGCGACCATGGTGGAGAGGCGATTGCGCGCACGCGGCGGGACGAAGGTCACATTATCGAGCGACTTCAGCGCCTTGTTGCGCAAGCCGCCTTTGGACATCGAGATGAACCATTGCGGCGTCGCCCGCCGGATGACGGGCGCCTTGGAGCGCCAGCTATGCGCATCCCGCACCGTGATCGGCGCGCGCGCGAGGAGGTTATTCGACTCTACCAGTGCCTTGATCACTTCTGCGTTGGCCTTGCCGTCCTGCCCGCGTTTCTTGCCGGACGTGCGGATGACATCCAAGCCACGGAAACGCTTCGGCATGACATCGGTGTAGCAGCCCGCATCGTCCAGAGTCATCGGCACGACAGTGTCGGCCCCGACTGCCTCAATGCGCGCCGTGTTGCTCATCCAGACATTGAAATCGTCCTCGCCATGCGACGGAGCGGTGTGCACGAAGCCTGTGCCGGCGTCGTCGGTGACATGGTCGCCGGGGAGGAGGGGGATAGGATACTCGAATCCTTGTACATTGCCTGCGAGAGGATGAGATAAAACGATATCTTCCAAGAAGTAATCGGAAACGTCATTAAGACGTTCATATTCAGAGATGTGACTTGCATCTGCGAGCACGTTCCAAAGCTTGTCCGCAACAACCAATCTGTCCCCCACAGATTGTCCGAGAGGAAAGCCGGGGTTTCCAAGCTTTGTAATTTCATACAAACCGTATGAGATATTTTTGGAAAACGAGACTGCTCGGTTTGCCGGGATTGTCCATGGCGTTGTTGTCCAAATAACAACAGAAGCGTTTTCTAAGAGTTTGTCTGCTTCTGATTGTCTTTCAGACTGCTTATAGCCGATCTCATCATCAGACAGATTGGCTTCTGCCTCTTTGAATCGATTAATGAGACTCTTTGCGACGGCTATAGTATCGTCAGCCAAGCGCTCGCTAACAGTAATGCCAACTTTCTGCTTGGCCTTCGCTGTGGTCGAAATGAACTGCCGTACAGGAAACCGTACATAGATCTGCGTGCCCTTCTTGTCCTGGTACTCCACCTCGGCCTCGGCCAGCGCCGTCTGCTCCACGGGGCTCCACATGATGGGCTTGGAGCCGCGATAGAGCTGCCCCGTACCCGCTATCTTGAGCAGCTCGTGACAGATGTCGGCCTCGCTCTCGGGATTCATGGTGACGTAGGGGTTCCACCAATCGCCCACGACGCCGAGGCGCATGAATTCCTCGCGCTGGATATCGAGCCAGTGTTGGGCGTATTCACGGCAGCGGGCGCGGAACTCGGAGGCGGGGACGTCCTCCTTGGCGCGGCCCTTGGCGCGGAATTCTTCCTCGACTTTCCACTCGATGGGTAGGCCGTGGCAGTCCCAGCCGGGGACGTAATTGGCGTCATAGCCCAGCATTTGGTGGGACCGGTTAACGAGGTCCTTGTGGATCTTGTTGAGCGCCGTCCCCATGTGAATGTGGCCGTTCGCATAGGGTGGGCCGTCATGGAGACACCACTGTTCGCGGCCTTTGGAGCGCTCGCGCAGGCGCGCATAGAGGTCGAGCTCGGCCCAACGCTCCAACCATTTCGGCTCGGCTTTGGGCAGTCCGGCCCGCATAGGGAAATCAGTCTTGGGCAGGAAGAGCGTGTCGCGGTAGTCGCGTGCCTCAGGGATGGCTTGGTCGGTCATGATGGTCTCGGAAACTGTTGTGCGGATACGGGTTGGGGAGCGCAACTGAGCGGACTCAGCTGGCGGGGCTAATTCGTATCGCGCGTATCAACATGGAAGCGAGCTAGCGCAGGCGGGCGCGGGCCTCAAGGTGATTAGACGTCCGAAAGCTGCATGCTGCGAAGGTCGGACACCGTGTTGGAAGCGTAATCCTCGACTGTCGCCAGATCGCCATCGTCCATGTCCACGAGGTGCAGGTCGAGAAGGTGGTTGAGGTCGCGTGCCGCGCTGACGCCGCCATAGCCATAGATGGACAAACCCGCTCCCACCATGACCGCAAATAAGATCGCGGAAACATGAATTATGCGATCGACCGCATCGGCCGCCATCCAGATATCGGCAATCCAACCCGGCATGATCTGGTTCGAGATCGCAAATGCAGCTACGAAAAGGGTGACGTTGCTGAACACGGTGACGCGGAAAGCGGCAGCCGCCTGATCAAGATTGACTCGGCCCATGACCTTGAGGCGACGGAGATCGCGTTTACTCATATCTCGGACGATGGCGTCGAGTGCTTTCGCGCGCTTTCCCTCGACAAGGCGCGAAACGCGGTGCTGGTTGAGACGCTCGGAAACGCCAGTCCTCAAAACGCTTTTCAAACTAAATGCCGATGCGTTGGTAAAAATGCGCTCCACGCGCTCCCAATCCATCAGGGGCGCGGCGGGTGTCTTCGCTTTGGGCTTTCCGAACATGCGCCAACCTAGCACCTAGTGCGCGTCGTTCCAATTGGTGCTGATGCCCGTCTCGACCACGAGCGGCACGCTGAGCGAGACGGCCGGGCGGTGGGAAAGTTCCATGCTGGCTTTGACTTTCTCAGCAAGCTCCTCGGCGCGGGCTTCCGGCACTTCGAAGACAAGTTCGTCATGCACCTGCAAGAGCATGCGCGCGCCCTCCACTGTGGCCACCACGTCCGGCATACGGATCATGGCGCGTCGCATGATGTCGGCGGCGGCGCCCTGTATGGGGGCGTTGATGGCCTGGCGTTCGGCGAACTGGCGGGCGCTGGGGTTGCGGTCGCGGATGCCGGTGATGTGGAGCTTTCGCCCGAACAAGGTGGAGACATATCCATACTGCTTCGCCTCTTCCTTGGCGGAGTCCATATAGGCTTTAATGCCGGGGAATTTCTCGAAATATTGCTTGATGAATTCGCCCGCACGACCACGATCCACGCCGATATTCTTGGCGAGGCCGAAGGCGCTGATGCCGTAGATGATGCCGAAATTGATGGCCTTGGCGTTGCGGCGGATTTCGGGCGTCATCTCGCTGAGCGGCACGCCGAACATCTCGCTGGCGGTCATGGCGTGGATGTCGATGCCGTTCGAAAACGCGTCCTTCATCTCCGGCAAGTCCGCGATATGGGCGAGGAGGCGCAGCTCAATCTGGGAGTAGTCGGCGGCGACGAGGACGTGACCCGGTTCGGCGATGAAGGCGTCACGGATCTGGCGGCCGATTTCTGTCCGGATGGGGATGTTCTGCAGGTTTGGATCCGACGATGAGAGCCGACCTGTGGAGGTCGCGGCGAGGCTGAAGCTGGTGTGCACGCGGCCCGTATCGGGGTTGATTTGCTTGATCAGGGCGTCGGTATATGTGGATTTGAGCTTGGAATAGCTGCGCCAGTCGAGGATGGTCTGGGCGAGCTCCACGCCGTCGGTCGCGAGTTTTTCAAGGAGGTCGGCTCCCGTCTGCCACGCGCCGGTCTTGGTTTTCTTGCCGCCCGGCAGTTCCATTTCGTCAAACAGGATTTCGCCGATCTGCTTGGGGCTGCCAATGCCGAATTCGCGGCCCGCAAGGGCATAGGCTTCAGCTTCCAAACCGGCGAGTTTTTGGGCAAAGGTAGAAGAGAGCCGTGCGAGCTGGGCGCGATCGACCTTGATGCCGTTATTTTCCATGCGCGCGACGATGGCGGGGAGCGGGCGGTCGAGGGTCTCGTAAACGGTGGCGACACCTTCACGGCCGAGCTGGGGTTTGAGGTGCTTCCACAAGCGCAGCGTGACGTCGGCATCCTCAGCGGCATAGCGCGTTGCGGGCTCCAGCGCGACATGATCGAATGTGACCTTGGCTTTGCCTTTTCCCGCGACTTCGCTGAACGGGATGGGTGTATGGCTGAAATTGCGCTCGGCCAGCGCATCCATGCCATGCGCGTGCAGCCCCGTGCCGAGGCCGTAGCTGATGAGCATGGTGTCGTCATAGGGCGAGATGTCGATGTCGTAGCGTTGCAGCACGCCGATATCGTATTTCAGGTTCTGCCCGATCTTGAGCACGCCGGGATGCTCGAGCAACGGTTTGAGAGCGGCAAGCGCGTCATCGAGCGGAATCTGCTTGGGCGCGTTGCCGCCGAACATGTCTCCGCCGCCGATATGGGCAAGCGGGATGTAGCAGGCGTCGTTGTCATCCACGGCGAGACAGACGCCGACGAGTTTGGCCTCCGCCGAGTCGAGGCTGTCGGTTTCCAGATCAACCGCGAGATGGCCGATGCGGTGGGCGCGCGCTATCCAGGCCTCCAGCCGCGCCATGTCCTGCACACATTCATAGGCGTCGAGGTCGAAAGTCGTATTCGGATATACACCTGAACCGGGTGGGGGCATCTTGGTATCATCACGGCGCAGGCCCTCATCATTGCCGAGACCCATCGCCGTGCGCACACGGTTGGTAAGTGTTCGGAAGGTCATGTCTTCGAGGAAATCAAACAGCTTGTCGCGGTCGGGGGCGGTGACAGCGAAATCCTCAAGCGGGACTTCGATTTCGACGTCGTCCTTGAGTGTGACAAGCTCCAGCGAGAGCCGCGCATTGTCGATATTGGCGAGCATCTTCTCGCGACGGCCTTTCTGCGGGATTTCATCAGCGCGCTGGAGAAGCGTTTCCAGATCGCCGAACTGTTCGAGCAGGAGCGCGGCGGTCTTTACGCCGATGCCGGGGACGCCGGGAATGTTGTCCACGCTGTCGCCCGCGAGCGCCTGGATCTGGGTGACCTTGTCCGGGGTGACGCCGAACTTCTTTTCCACATCGGCGAGGGTGATATCCGTATTCTTCATGGGGTCGCGCATGTGGATCTTGTCGGTGACAAGCTGCATCAGATCCTTGTCGGAGCTGATGATGGTCGTGCGCGCGCCAACGGCTTCGGCCTGGCGGGCATAAGTCGCGATCAGGTCGTCGGCCTCGAAGCCCTGCATTTCCACGGAGGCCGCCCCGAAAGCGATGGTCGCGTCGCGGATGAGCGGAAATTGCGGGACGAGGTCTTCGGGCGGTTCCGAGCGGTTGGCCTTGTAGAGGTCGTAGATGTCGTTGCGGAAAGTGTGACTGCCCGCATCGAAAATGACCGCAAAATGGGTGGGTCGGTCGTCATCGGTCTGGTTCTGCAACATCTTGAACAGCATGTTTGAAAAACCTGCCACAGCGCCGATGGGCAATCCGTCTGTCTTGCGGGTCAAAGGCGGAAGCGCATGGTAGGCACGAAAGATATAGCCCGAGCCGTCGACGAGAACGACATGGGAGGAGGAGTCGACAGGGGTAGAGGGCATAGGATGGATGTGCGGGCATTGTGCGGGTTTCGCAAGTGTGGTGCATCCGCTCTTGCAGACTTTCCCTTCATCCGATGCGCGCTATAGTCCGCCCATGGGGATGTACCAGACCATAGATGACGACATCGAGGACTTCGACGACGCCGCGCCCGACACGCAGGGCGGGTTGCGCTGGCTAGTGCTTGGTCTGGCGACGGCATTGGTCATCGTGGTGGGCTATGTCATTTTGAGTGCACCGATGGATGTGCGCAGCGATAATCAGGCCGCCATAGAGGATGCGCGGGCGAGCTATCTGGCGGCGTTGGCAGAGCCCAGTCCAGCCTTGCGCAAGGCGAGGCTGTCGGATTTCCTGTCCACGCATCCCGACCACGACCGTGCGGAGGCCGTGCGTGCGCAGCTGTCGGTGCTTGGCGCGCGAGAGGCGACAGATTGGGCCGGAGTGACGGATGCCCTATTCGACCGGGGCTTGCGCGATATCGACCGGCTCGCCGTGCTCTATGCTTACGAGACGAAATGGGGGCCAAATCTTTTGGGCGGGCGGTCGGACGAGATTACCGAGCTGCGCGCGCGTTTAAGCGTAAAAGATGTAGCGGATTCTACGCCGTCGCGCGTTCTGGAACAAACGCAGAGCCCGATCCCGAATTCCATACAAGCCGAATCCATGGCGGGCGGGCCCGTCAGGGTAACCCCGCCACGCGTGGCACCTCCCCCGGAGTTCAGATCTCCTGAGCCACCCGTTCGCACAACCCAGCGCGAAACACCGCCCCGCGTCATGAAATCGAGTCCTCCACGCTATCCGCGATCAGCGCAGCGGCGCGGGATATCAGCGGTGGTGGAGCTGGAAATGGATGTGGATGCGCGTGGGCGCGTTGATGATGTGCGCATCCTGAGTGTGGATGCCGAGCGTTATGGCAAGGAATTTGCGCGGGCGGCGCGCCGGGCGGCAAAGCGCACGCGGTTCGAGCCTCGCAGGGTCGATGGCCAAGCCCTCGCAACAACAGGCGTGCGCAAGCGGTTCCGCTTCGAGCCCTAAAAGGCTTAGGTGCGGGCGTTGCCGTCGCCGAGCTTGTCTTCGCCCTCATAAATGAAGATGCGGTCGCAATATTTGCATTCAACCTGGTTTTCCAGGCCCATATCCAGATAGCTGACGGGATGGCCGGTCGCCCCACCCGGACCGGAGCAGCGCACACGGCGCGACCGCGAAAACACGACGTCGCCGTGATTATCATTCGGGTTGAGCGAATATTTGTCGGAAGTCGATGCCATCAGGCCGTCCTGCATTACCGGTATCTAAAGGCGGGACTAGCGCAGCAAGGCCCGATGCGGCAAGACGGGAATGCGCGCTTTCCCATACCCTGCCCGCAAGTTTGACGTTTGCCCCCTTTGCGGGATGCGCCTCGCCTTGTCCCGTGGTGATGGGGTCGCGTGGTGATGGGGTCGCGTGGTGATGGGGTCGCGTGGTGATGGGGTCGCGTGGTATTGGGGACGATTTAAGGCTGGTGCGGGCGAGGGGGTCCGAGGCGGGTCTTGCCACTTCGAGGGGCTTTTACTGCGCAGCTGTCCAAACGTAACAGACGAAAGCGCGCGCCCGGCCCCGACACAGGATGGTATCTGAAACGCACATCGGAGAGAACGACCGCCGCAAGGCGCTGCATGCGCTCCCGTTACGCTTGGTTGTGCGGGTCAAGGGAGGGCCTGAAATGCACGACAGCGTCGCCGACGTTGACGGTTTGCTAACCACATCGCGAAAATCAATTGAAAGATGTATTTGCCTATCATGCCTGGATTAACTGGTTCAGGGCTACGGGAAATAAATATGTCAAACACATTTGCACGCGACGAGTCCGGGCATTTTGCCTTGATCACGGCGCTGACCCTCGGTGTCATCATGATGGTTGTGGGTATGGCCGTTGACACCGCCGGAATGACGTCGCGCAAGCAGTTGCTGCAAAGTGCTGTGGACAGTGCCGCCCTGTCGTCTGCCGTGACCGGGGAGGATCTTGGGGAGTACAAGAAAGTCGTTGCCGCTTCTATCGAAGCCAACCTACAGGGCCATGACGTCAGGACCGATGTGTCAACCGTGGATGGTAACTTACGGGTTGCTGCAGAGACCAGTTATATGCCTTTGATGGGCGGGTTTTTCAGCCGGGAAAGCGGCTTCGGCAACAAGCCCGTGACTGTCCATGCCTTTGCGGAAATTCCACTTGGCGGGGGACAGCCCCTTGAAATTGCATTGGCGTTGGACACAACAACGTCGATGGGTGAGTTAGATGCAACGTCGGGAACCACCAAGCTTGAGGTTATGCAAGGGGCCGCAGTAGCTATGATCGATACGCTGGAATCACGCAGCGGAGGCAATGTCCGCGCGTCGGTCGTGCCGTTTTCAAATTATGCCAATGTCGGCACATCTGCGCTCGTGAAAACGAGTCCGTGGCTGGTTCTGGATCTGCCGGAAGGGTCGGTGGACGACACCAAATGCGTTGACAAGACCCTCGCCCGTCCGGAGCAATGCGGGACAAAGTTCATCGATGCATATGACGACCTTGGCAACCTTGCGCCCATCGAAACCCAGGACTGTCCAGCATCAGCCTATGATGTGCATGCCGCACCGGTCTGCACCACGTCGACGGTGACCCATAAGTTCAACGGATGTGTCGGCTCGCGCGAAGATGAGGGTGGCTTGCGTCCCGAAGCTGATGCCTTGTCACCAATCACGGGGCTGACAAACGTCTATTGCGCGACGAAACTGGTGCCCATGACGGATGATCTCGAGTTTGTGCGGAAGCGAATAAATGGGCTAAGTGTCAGTCAGAAGACCTATATCCCGGCAGGCCTTATTTGGGCATGGCGGGTACTGGATAGCAACGCACCCTTCCCCAACGATTCGGGAGTCAGCGACACCAAAAAGGCTGTCGTCCTGATGACGGACGGTATGATTTCGCTCTACAAAGACATAAATTCCGCCAATCACCGCAGTGCGAACTTCGACAAGGAGTGGGATCGCGAGCAGATCGACATCGGCTATGCCCGTATGGACGAACTCTGCAATCGCATCAAAGCGGACGGCATTCAGATTTTCACAATCGGTTTCGCCCTCGATGTTGCCGATACGCGCACCCGCCAAGCCCTGAAATCCTGTGCCAGCTCTCCGTCGAATGCGTATGAGCCAGATGATTCCGTTTCCCTGGATGCAGCCTTTGGCAAAATTGGGTCGAGCCTGTCGGAAATCCGACTGAAGCGCTGATTGGCCAGAGTGACACCGATGCACGGCTTTCAGGGCTTGCGGCCTTAGTCCTGAAAGCGGACGGTAGTCTGCCTGCGGCGATCGACGATCAACTGCGTGACATCAGGCCGAGAGTAATGCCCGCTGGGATCGAAGTTATGGCGTTCTTCGCGCACACGTGCGGGGTCAAGGTCGGCATAGCGTAAGCCTTCCGCATTGGTCGCAGGCTCCAGCACCCAAGAGCCATCGGGTGCCGCAATGCAGGAACCACCATCGCACGGATTTTCTGCAAGGCTTGCGCGTATGTCATCGGCAAATGGCATATCGTCGCGCACATCACTGCGGCGCATCACGGCAGACACGGACACGCAATAGCTTCGCCCTTCTTTGGCGAGCACGGGCGTCAGATCCTCTGTATTGCAAAGACTTCCCGGCCATCCCATGACGTGCAGATCCTCGCCTTGGGCATGGAGGGATGCGCGCACTAGCGGCATCCAGTTCTCCCAGCAGTTGAGGCCACCAACCGTGAAATCCCCGACCCGGTGCGTGACGAGGCCGTGACCATCGCCCGGACTCCACACAAGGCGTTCCTCATAAGTAGGTTGCAGCTTGCGGTGCACGGATCGGATCGTCCCGGTCGCGTCAATGAATACATAGGACGCATAGAGTGAATGGCCGGAGCGGTCGCGCGGGCGCTCGATGATGCCAAGATAGCCGGCCATGCCCGCTTCCCGAAACGCCGCGCAGACGGGATCGAGATGTCCATCCTCGACTGTGACGGACTGGTCGGCGTAGTGCGAAAAGAGGTGCTTTTGCCTGACATCGTCAAAGGCGGCGCCACCGGTAACACTGGGCCAAAACGGATAGCCGGGGATGAAGGCTTCGGGAAAAGCAATCATGTCTGCCCCGTGCCCTGCGGCCTCTTTTATTGTCGCGACGACCTTGGCGACACCCGAATCGCGAGATAGCCAGGCAGGGGCGAGTTGGGGGAGGGCAAATCTGAGCATGGGCCGCAGATGCGGCGCGCTGTGTCGGGAGTCAAATGACCCAGACTCGTAAATATCAGGCGGCTATGGAGGTTATGGTGTGGGCCGAAATATGTGCGGGCACCGGTGCGCGGGAGGGCAGGATGAGTGTCTCATCCTCGCACCCCATGTCGAGCACGGTCTGGCCATCGGCAATAGCGCGCAGGATGTCGGGTGCGGCGACGAATGGGCCGAGCGCGAGCAGGAGCGCGTCCTGGCTGTCGGGATTGGGCAAAGTCGCGAACGCACGCGCCTGTGCCAGATCGATGTGCCCGCCAAAATAGGCATTCCGCAAGCGCGGCGAAAGATCTTCCACCGCCAATAGGTCCTTCACGAGGTCAAGGGGGGCGTAAAGTACGGCAGCGATTTGCACAGCGTTCATGCCGCGTGCAGCGAGGCTGTCCACCTGTTCGAATTGTTCGATATTTGACAGCATGGCGAGCGCGCTGATGGGTTTTGCCAAGCCCAGTGACGCGCTGTCGGCTACCAGAAAAGGTATGGTTGCCAGCGACCGAGGAAGACGACCGCTGAATTCCAGCCGACGCAGGACGGTCAGCCGAAGCTTCCCATCAATCACGTGAAGTCGGCCGTGACTGCGTGTCACGACAATGGGATTGAGGAGGCCGAACTGCAATATGGACGCCTCGAGCAGCTTGACAGCCTCCAGCGCATCCCCAGTCAGGATGGAAACGCGGGGGGCGTCGAAGTCTGTGATGTTGGCTCTTTCGAGCATAATGGGCAGCATGTACGTTCTCCACAACTTATGTGTGTGTCTGCCAAATCAATGGGTGATTAAGCATATCGTTCCCATTACGGGACAATTAAGGAGAGAATAAGTCCTGCATTTTCAAGGGCTTGTTGTTAACCTTCGGTTAATACACCTTACCAAAATCTTAATGGCCTTTCGTCGTTTCCTGTCCATTCGCGGCAGTATTTGTCAACGAGTCTTGTCGGGGCCGAAACGAACGGAAAACAGGCCTGCGACAGCCTATCGCAGATTAACCTCGTTTTTCCGCGATTTCTTAATAATTTTTCATATTTCAACCTCGTTTCGAGCCCGCTTTCACAGCGCTTGCCCCGTGAAATCCGTCTGCTAGGGGCGCGGGCATGACGGAGTTCTTTCAGATCGAGTTATTCGTATCGGCCTTTGCCGTGCTGTTCGTGCTGATTGACCCGCCTGGCTGCGCGCCGGTGTTTGCGACCCTGACCAAGGGGACATCCAGCTCGCATCAAAGGGACATGGCGTTCAAAAGTGTCCTGATTGCGGCTATAATCCTGATCGGCTTTGTTTTTGGCGGCGAGTTCATTTTTGAGAAACTGGGCATCAGCCTGGACGCCCTGCGGATTGCGGGTGGAATCATGCTGTTCATTATCGGGCTGAACATGGTGTTCGAAAAGCGCACCGAAAAGCGCGAGGAACGCGCCGAGGAAATGCTGGAAGAAGTGGACGATCCGGAAGACATCAGCGTGTTCCCGATGGGTATCCCCATGATTGCCGGGCCGGGCACGATGGCGTCGCTGCTGATTCTGACGGGTGAAAACCCCGGCATGGAAGGCTTGCTGACGATCCTCGCAGCACTTCTGGTTGTACTGGTGATTACCCTCCTGAGCTTTCTGGCAGCCCCGCGCCTGATGCGCCTGATGGGTGATAACGTCGTGAACGTCATTACGCGGGTGCTGGGTGTGCTCCTCGCGACACTGGCCGCGCAGTTCATTCTGGACGGCGTGGCGGGGGCGCTATTCAGCGTCTAGCTTTGCCTCGATCGCGTCCCAGCAGAGCGCGGCGGTGTCGATGCCGGAAAATCGCTTGAGTTCCTGGACCCCCGTGGGGCTGGTGATATTGATTTCGGTCATCTTGGTGCCGATGACGTCGATACCCGTCAGAATGAAACCACGGGCTTTCAGCATGGGGCCAATGGCTGCGCAGATTGCGAGATCAGACTTGGTCAATGTGTAGGGCTTTGCCTCGCCGCCGACATGCATGTTCGAGCGGGTCTGGCCGGGGAGCGGGACACGGTTGATTCCACCGACAGGTTCGCCGTCCACGATAATGATGCGGCGGTCGCCCTCGCTGACCTCCTTGAGGAAGGCCTGTGCGATGATGGGCTCGCGCGTGCCGTCGAGAAACATCTCCAGCAGGCTGTCCCAATTGCTGTCGCCGGGTTTCATGCGGAAGACCCCTGCCCCGCCATTGCCAAAGAGCGGCTTTATGATGATGTCGCCATGACGCTCGCGGAACGCCTCCAGCCGTGTGCGGTCGCGCGTGATGAGGGTCGCCGGCATAAGGTCGGGGAAGTCAAGCGGGACAATTTTCTCAGGACTGGAGCGCACCCATTCGGGGTCGTTGACCACGAGCGTGTCTCCCTTGATGCGCTCCAGAAAATGCGCTGCCGTGATGTAAGCCATGTCGAAGGGCGGATCCTGGCGCATCCAGACGACGTCGATGTCCGTGGCAAGGTCGATCAGTTCTCGCGCGCCGAATGTGACGTGATTGCCGCGTTCGCGCCTTACCTGCATCGGCCGGGCGCGGGCGAGAATGCGGCCCTCTTCGTAAGAGAGGTGTTGGGGTGCATATTCCCACAACTCATAGCCGCGAGCCGTCGCGACCTCGGCGAGTGCGAAGGTCGTATCGGCGTCGATATCGACGCCCTCCATCGGGTCCATTTGAAAGGCAATGCGTAAGGGTCGGGAGCTCATGGATGCGGTTTTGGCGCGTCGGGGCGGATTGGCAAGCTGTAATGGGCCGGAACAAAATGCCCATCCTGTCCTTTGTTTAGTCAGGCAAGGAGCAACGCCTCCTGGACTGATGCCAAACAGACATAATCTGGAGAGACCCTATGACGACCTTACTGAAAACGCTTACCGCATCCGCCGCGACGCTCGTGCTCGCTGCCTGCGCGACCAATGACACTGTCCTTGACGACAGCCAGACCATCGGTGTGGCCGATAACGACCGCTTCTCGACAAGCTCCACCGACATGGCCAAGCTCGACCCCAAATTCAAAGTCGGCTGTGAAGATGACGACCAATTCGAAGCGCGCGGTTGCGACGGCGTGGATACGGACATGGACGGCTATGACCGTGACATCTATGACACTGATATGGGTGTTGGCACGGCGTCCGTGCTTGAGTTGATCTCGACATCCGGCATGCACACGCGCCTTGAAAATGCGATCAAAGCCGCAGAGCTCGAGTCTACCCTGATGGAAATGACCGATTTCACGATCTTTGCCCCGACAGATACTGCCTTTGCGAACGCATCTTTGGAAGGTCTGTCCGATGATAACGATCTGGAAATGCTTCTGAAAAACCACATCGTCAATGGCCGCTATCTGGCAGCCGACGTGGTCGCCATGATCCCGGCGGGTCAGTTCTATGACGTGCCGACAGTCGGCGGTGTGCCGATCCAGACCTACCTGTCCGGTGGTGAGCTTCGCCTGGTCAATGGTGGGGGTGTCCTTCTGCCGGTTCTGTCAGCAGACATGATTGGCAGCAATGGTGTGGTTCACGTGATCGACCAAGTGCTGATGCCCGATATCGATAGCCCCGACATCGAATACTAGACCCAACGCAACGCGATCAAGCAAAGCCCGCCCCTCTTCGAGGTGGCGGGCTTTTTTTTCTGCGCGTTTTCCGGCTAAGGTCAGATATGGACACATTCACGCGCAAGAATCCGACAGATGACACAAAGCTGCAAGGCAGCGTATTGGAGAGTCCGAAAAAGCCGCGCGCCGTTATCGCCATCGTCCACGGATTCGGTGAACATATCGGGCGCTATGAGGCCGTGGCGAAATTGCTGGGTTCAAATGGATTTGCCGTACTGGGCCTTGATTTGCACGGGCACGGGCGAACGACCGGAAAACGCGGGCATGTGGCCGAGTATGAGCGGCTGCGGGAAGATGTGGACGCGCTGACCGATGAGGCGCGGACACGCTTTCGGTCTGTGCCGGTCTTTTTATGGGGCCATAGCATGGGGGGCGGGCTGGTTCTGGACTATGTCCTGCGGCGTGGCGGACGGGGCTTGCGCGGCGTAATTGCGACGGGGCCGTTGATCGAAGCCGTGGGCGGGCCATCCGGGCCTGTGATGGGTCTGATAAGGCTGATCGGAAAGGTCGCACCGGGTTTTTCCATCGCGAACCGTATTTCCGGAGAGCAGATTTCGACCATGCGCGAAGAACAGGCGCGCTATGAGGCGGACACGCTGAACCATGACAGGCTGGGTGTGGGGTTGGCCCTGGGTATGCTGGGCGTATGTAACACCCTCCCGGGGAAAGGCGCGGCGTTTCCGCTGCCGCTCTTGCTGATGCATGCGCGGGATGACCAGCTGACGCGATGTGCGGCATCGGAAAAATTTGCGCAGAGCGTGCCCGATTGCAACTTCCACGCCTTTGAGGGCGTTGAACATGAGATACATAACGATACGTCGCGCGGGCGTGTCGTTGATCTGATAACGCAATTTATCGAGGACCATCGTGAGCTCAGCCAGAACCGACATCGATCATAAACTCAACCCGACGATCGTGACCGATCCTGATCAGCCAAAGGCGACGGTCTATTGCATCAGTACGTGTTCGACCTGCAAGACGGCCAAGAAAGAGCTGGAGGGCGCGGGGTATGCCGTGTTCTGGCGCGACGTGAAGGCCAAGGATATGGGACTGGCCGATTGGGAAAATATCGAAAAGGCCGTCGGCTGGGAAGCCATGGTCAACAAGCAAAGCCAGACCTGGCGCGGGATCGACGACGCGGACAAAGCGAATCTGGATCGCGACAAAGCCCTGGCCTTGCTGGTGCAGAAGCCGACCTTGATGAAACGTCCCATCATCGACCGTGGCGATAACATGAGCGTCGGCTGGACCGATGAAGTGAAGGCCGACTTCGGCGTTTAATTGCCGGCCCTGTAGACGACGGGAACGCGCTCGCCATTGTCCGGATCGATATAAAACGGCGCGCCCAGATTGTAGTCTTCGCCGGCATTGACCGGAATCTCTATGATCCGGGACTCGCCGAGAGTTGTCAGCGTCGCGCCCGGTGGCAGGACGATGGGCTCGCCTGTGATGGGGTCGCGGTAGTCGGGCGTGGCCGGAGTGACGTTAAGTGTGCCCCCGAGATCCATTTGTGCAAGCGGGCTTTGCGGCACGACGGGCGCAATGGTGACGGTTTCTTCGGGCATCTTCCATGCGGGAGCTGCCGGAGTTGCGGGCACGGGATATGGCAAAACTTGTGGCGCGATTTGCGGCGCAACGAAAACCGGGTCTAGCGCGGCGGCGGATTTTACACCGCCCTTGACGGTCAGATAAGAGACGACTTCCTGGGCTCCGCGCGTGGTGGAGGCGATCCGCGTGGCCGTTTCGCGTTCGACCTCACTATCGACCATGCCCAAAAGATAGACGACGCCGTCATGCGTTTCGATATTGAGGTCGATGGCGTCAACGGTGGAATTGGCAATCAGGCGAGTGCGGACAGATTTTTCGAGCACGCCGTCCTTGGTATTGCGCACGATCCCCTGTTTGTTGCCAACGCGCAGTTCGTTGCCGAGTGAGGAAATGCCGGGTGCGCTCCAGGCAATGCGTTCGGCCTCGATACGGTCTTCGACCCGGGGCACAACCCCAGTGAGAAGTGCGGAGCCTTCGCGGACTTCGACATCGACGCCGCCGAGTTTGAAGCCGTGGGCGCGCACCATGCGCGCGCGCATGGTGCGCTGGGCGTTCACGTCGTTGATGGAACGCGCAACCGTACGCCCGTCATCGGATTTGAGGGCGGCCTGGGTGACCTGACAGCCAGCCGTCGAAAGAAGACCGAGTGCCGTGGCAAGAAGGAAAAGGTTACGCATAGCCCCACCGCTAACCCAACAGGGTTAGCGGGGTCTTACCATTGCGGGGCGATAACTGTTGGGGGGCGAGCCTGACTACTTTTTCATAAACTCGGAAGGACCGTTGACCCTGACCAGAAATTTGTCGAGCTCGCGCAGCATCTTCTGACGGTTTGCCTGGACGCTCATATAATGGTCGTCGTCCTTGAACGTGAGCTCGGTAACTTTGGCAGGCGAGTTCTTCAGGGCGCGGTGAAGCGTTTTATGCTGACCATAGTCCACATTCACGTCGAGCATACCGTGGGCAATGAAGGTCGGCAGCGTCATGCGCTCGGCCACGCGAACGGGTGACCCAGCACGCATTGCGTCCTTGTCCGCAAACCCATCGGTGATGATCCGCTCGACAATCTTGCGGTTACGGTAATTCTGCATATCGGCAAGTTCAGCTTCGAGGTCGGAGAGCGCGGCAATCGAAATGACGCATTGAAATAACTCTGGATGTTCCACGCCATTCATCAGCGCGGAATATCCGCCGAATGACCATCCCGCCATGCACATCCGATCAGGGTCGGCATAGCCTTTGTCTACAAGCCATTTTGCGCCGTCCAAGGCATCCGTGCGCATGACGCCCCAATCATTTCGTCCGGCGAGAGCGAAGTGCTCACCATATCCGGTCGAGCCACGGAAATTCATCTGCAGGACGCCGTACCCACGCGATGCGAAGAATTGCGCCATATAGTCGAACCGCTGCGCATCCCGTGCGTAGGGGCCGCCATGCGGATATATGATAAACGGTAATTTCTTGATGCCCGAGGCATCATTAACCATTGGCGGCAGCGTAACGTAGGCTGGGATTTTCTGACCATCGCGCGCGGCGTATTTGACAGGCACGACAAGACCCATCTCATCTGCGGGGAGTTGGGGCCGATAATCTGCAATCTTGACAGGCGGCGTCCCCTTTTTCTTGAGCAGAAGCATGCCAGGGTCATAGGGTTGTGAAATCTTGAACAGCAATGTGTCGCCCCCGTCGGAACTGTCGACATAGCTGACGAGAAAATCGCTGTATTCCGAGCTGACCTGGTGCTGGACGTCGTTGTGCCCGGGCAGCAGTTTGACCTCTCCGGTGTCGCCGGTGAAGCGCGCGCCAATGACTTCGCGCGTGACCTTGTCGCGGACGGGGCCATCCACATCATACGTGTCATCGTGAAAAATCTTCCGCGTTATGGCGCGAGTGCCAAGATCGTAAACATAGAGACCATAGGTGTCGCGACCATTACGCGAGCCGATGACCATCTCGGCGGGGTTTTTCATAAAACCGAAGATACGGGTGTCTTCATCCAGACCGCGCCAATGCTCATTGGTTTTCCATTGCCCATCCGTATCCAGAATACGGAGATTGTAGTCCGATAGATCGGTGGCTCCGCGTTTCAGACCCCGCGCGACGCGTACTGTGCCAGTCAGGTCGGTGGCGAACCCGGATATGGCGCGGGTTGCACGTTCGACGGTCGTGAAGTTGCCGGTGGCGACGTTGACCCTGTGGACGGGTCGCACGCCCCCCGTCTCGTCCGAAAATGACATGAGAATGTGGGCGTCGTCATTTGGAAGCCAATCCACAACGTCAGCATAATCCAATTCATAAAACGGGTCTTTTGCGCCGATGCGCGAGCCGGAACGGGCAAACCGTTTGGGTTTGATAAGCCAATCGCCCTTTCCGGTATTGACGTCATAACTGAAAAGCTGGCGCATATTGTACGCAAAGCCTTCATAATCTTCGGTGCGCCAGGCCGAGATCAGGACGCGGTCATTATTGGCCCAACGCACCCATCCGGGCTTAATGCCTTTTGGGAGGACGATTCCGCTCGCCGCGCTGCTCGTTCCATCGACCGTCAGTATGCGCAAAGCGTGCTTGCCCTCCACGCTGCCATAAAGAGCAATACGCTTACCATCGGGAGATATGGCGGCATCGCGCACCATGGGCAGTGTCCCGAAGTCGTTGGGTGTGACATCGGCATGAGCGATTACGGGAGCGAGCGGATTGGAAATACCGGTAACGGACGCGCCAAACGCGAGTGCGCCTGCAAGAAGAAGTGAGCGGAAAGTGTTCGTGATGGTGCGTATCATGAGTGCCCTTATTTATCCGTGCGCCCTTTCGCGCCGATAGATACAACTCTTCTAAGGATGTCAGACGTAGGTGCAAGCTCTCGGCTCGATTAGCGGAAATGCTTGCCGAGCTTCAGCGACTGGCCTTGATAGTTGGAGCCACCGCCGACGGCGCCGTAGAGTTGATCGGGGACGGCGCTCATGGCTTCGAAGACGAGCTTGGCGACGGGTTGGGCGTCGCGCAAGAGAAACGGTACGTCTCGGCCGCGGACTTCGAGGACGGCCCTTGAGCGCACATCCGTACCCTGGCCGTCATCCAAACCGAAACCGGGGTCGAAAAAGCCCGCGTAATGCGCGCGGAACTCGCCAATCTCGGGTGCAATCGGAGCCATTTCTGCGGCGTGGTGAGGGGGTATAGTGACGGATTCGCGCGAGGCCAGGATATAGAATTCGTCGGGATCGAGGATCAGCTCGCCTTGGGGAGCATGAAGCGGATCCCAGAACTCCGCGCTGGCATGTGCGCCAATGCCTGCCAGATCGATCAAACCGGAATGGCGGCGCGCGCGGTAGCCGACGTGGGAGGTGCCGTCGCCGAACCGACCGGAAAGATCGATGCTGACGGTTTGGGTATGGAGCGGTTTGGCCGCGCCACTGCGCAGGCGGAGTTGCACCAATCGGTCGCCGGGGCGCACCAAAATGGGAAATGTGCGCGGTGCGACCTCGACCCAGAGAGGGCCACAATAGCCGTCTGGCACGGCCTCGAACGCCGTTGCGCCATCGCAGATGACGCGGGTGAAGACATCGAGTCGGCCGGTCGAGGATTTGGGGTTTGCGAGACCGGAAAGACCCGCGGGCAGATTTAGCGACTCACGCAAGGGTATGAGATAGACGCAGCCCGTTTCCAGAACGGCCCCGCCGGCAAGATCGATTTCGTGCATGGCAACGCTGGGGAGCGCCTTTGTCACGCTGCGGCCGGGGCCGGGAAGGAAAGAGGCCCGCAGGCGCACGGCACGCGCCCCGAGGGTCAGGTCAAGGGAGGCGGGCTGTAAGTGCGCAGCCTCCGCGCACGCTATAAAACCCTGTGTGACGGCAGTTTCCAGCATCTGGCGCGGGAGTATGCCCTGCGGGTATGACGCGGGCGGATGTGAGACGGGCTGACCCATGACCGACGGCTAGGCGGGGCGAAGGCGCTGGGCAAGATGGGTGGGGAAGGCATCTAGGGACAAGGATGCACTTAACGTGTGTCAAGACGAAGAGTCTGCTCCCCTGACTGGTGAACGCACTTGCGGCAAAGATTTCGTCATGACTAAGGTGCACATATAAAGAGAGACCGTCGCGTCCGGGGTGTGGGAGCCACGACCGACTTTGAAGCACTGGGGGAATTATGTTTGAACGCCGCACGCGAGATGTCGTCGTCAGGGTCGAGCCGAGCTTTCTGGACGATCAGTCCAGCCCGTCCGATGACCGCTTTATCTGGGCCTATCATGTCGAGATCGAAAACCAGACCAAGGAAGATTTTCAGGTCGTCGAGCGCTTCTGGACGATCGCCGATAGCCGGGGTCAGGTGCAGGAAGTGCGAGGGTCGGGCGTGGTCGGGGAAAAACCTGTCGTCAAACCCGGCGAAACTTTCCGCTACACGTCCGGTGCGCCGTTGACGGCACCGGCGGGGATGATGCTGGGCAGCTATCGCATGGAGACGCCGGGTGGCGAACGGTTCGATGTCAGCATACCGCCGTTTTCACTGGAAAGCCCGCATCAGTGCGAAGTCTGGCACTAAGCGACAACAGGATAGATAAAATAAAGGCCACCCCGCCAATCGGTCGGGTGGCCTTTTTCATACAGGAGTTGTGCGAGGTTTAGCTCGCCATTTTTTCCTCGGCCTCTTCGCCCGTCCACTGGGCAACCATTTCCGAGAGCTCTTCGGCGCTGACGGGTTTGGTCATGAAATCGTTCATGCCGGCATCGAAACAGGCATTTCGGTCATCGTCGAAGGCGTTGGCGGTGAGCGCGACGATGGGCAGGCCCTTGGAGGCGTGATCCATCTGGCGGATTTTGCGGGTGGCTTCGAGACCATCCATATTGGGCATGCGCATATCCATGAAGATGAGGTCATAGGCATTGACCTTCATGGCTTCGACGGCGAGCTGTCCGTCTTCGACGGTATCGACGTGACAGCCTTCGGCTTCCAGAAGGGTGCGCGTCAGCAGCGCGTTGATGGCATTGTCTTCGGCCAACAGAATGCGAATGACGTCGGCTGTCTTGCGGATAGAGCTTGGGTCGGGTGTCTGTGACTGCGTGTCAGTCGGTTCGGCGACGGGTTCCGTGGCGCCGACGGCCTTGGCGATCACGGCATCGCGCCAATTATTGCCGAGCACGGCGGATTCGTCCTCAATGGGTAGCGCGCGACGTTCAAATTCGCGGCGCTCGACACGCGGTTCTGGGGCGGCCTCGGTCGGAATTTCCGCAACAGGTAGGCTCGCGGCTGGCTGAGCGGGCTCAGCCGTTACAGGAGCGGATAGTTCGACCGGCGGCATGAAGTCGGTATTGTCGATAATGGGCGCGGCCTCATATGACTGGGGTGCGGACTCTGTCGCGGCCTGCCCAGAAGCAGCAGTACTGGCTTCAGCATGGGGCTGAATGGCGTCCAGTGCGGGTGCATGATCGCTTGTTTCATGGTCGCTGGCTGGATGGGCGCTTGCTGAATGGGCGACAGGTGGTTCGTAAATAGGGGTTTCATGCACATCGGCAGCGATGGCCGATATTTGCTGGCCAGTCGCATCCTGTCTCAACGTGTCCTGCATGACAGATTCAAAACTTGAGGCCGCCACGGCGGAAAGCTGTTCGGCCGGGGGCGGCATGTGTTGGGTGTGGTCAGGCTGGATAGCGTCACCGGGGCTTGGCAGCAGGGGGGTGACGTCGCGTGCAATAGCGAGCGCGGAACCGTCCGATCCGGCCGCTTCAAGCCAGTCATAAACAGTCTCTGCGGCGTCGGGACCGGGGATGCGTGTTTCGAAGCGTTGAGCCTGACCGGGGGCGGGCGGTGCGCTCCATCCCGTGACGGCCATGCCCTGCCAATCCTCGATGCTGCCGCCGTAGAGCGACAGGAACGTGGCGTTCACAAACATCACCGCACCATGTGCGTCGCGTTTGATGATCGCATCGGGCCAACCCCACATCTGGGCTGCAAATACGTTATCGGGCGACATAGACTTCCCCAAGAATCCGGCATCCTTGGTCAAGGATACATTCCACGGCCCAAGGATAGCCGGATGGCTGACGCGGACCTTTCAGGACACGTTGTGGCCGGACAGGGTTAAGATTGGGTGTGTTGCGCAAAATGCGTTTGTAAACCCATCGGCACGGACGGCTTATACGGACAGCTTAGCGGTGGCGGGAGCGTGCCCGCGAGGGCGAGCTCTGATCGACCAGTCCGCGGCGGGCGCGGCGTTGCGACAGAGCTTCGGCGATGTGGATACGATGGAGCGCGTCGGAGCCCGCAAGATCGGCCAAAGTGCGGGCGACCTTGATGACGCGGTGATAGCCGCGTGCCGTCAACCCGAGGGTCTCGGCAGCCTTGATGAGGAGCGCTCGAGCGTCGTCCGCGAGCCTGGCGTGGGTATCGAGATCGGATGTGGAGAGCAGCGCATTGGGCAGGCCCTGGCGGTCGATCTGAACATCGCGCGCGGTGGCGACACGGGCGGCGACCTCGGCCGTGCCTTCCTTGGCGGGTGGAAGCGCGAGGTCGGCGGGGGTGACGGCGGGGACGTCGATCTGGATATCAATGCGATCCATAAAGGGCCCAGAGACACGAGCCTGATAGTCGGTGGCGCAGCGTTCGCCCCGACGGCAAGCGATGCCGTCCGCGCCAGCCGTGCCGCAGCGACACGGGTTCATGGCGGCGATCAACTGGAAGCGCGCGGGATAGCGGACATGGGCGTTGACGCGGGCGACCTGGATCTCGCCGGTTTCAAGCGGCTGGCGGAGGCTGTCGAGGACTTGCGGCGTGAACTCCGGCAGCTCGTCAAGGAAGAGAACGCCGCAATGGGCGAGCGAGGCCTCGCCCGGGCGCACCTT
>Ga0115029_1000163_pt1 | contig 77853 bp, 70 predicted proteins | sample SidtaG_3_FD_87297 | JGI IMG/M metagenome (GOLD analysis project Ga0115029, IMG submission 87297) | Marine algal microbial communities from Sidmouth, United Kingdom - Sidmouth_Asex1 metaG | ecosystem: Host-associated > Algae > Red algae > Unclassified | place: Sidmouth, United Kingdom | collected... | reverse complement strand
TGTTCGTCCGGAGTTGGAACGAGCGCTCGACTTCATGCGTCCCGGCGACACGCTGGTGGTCGCGAGCCTCGACCGACTGTCTCGGTCCCTGCAGGACCTGATTGGCATCGTTGCCGAGTTACGACGCCGTGGCGTCGGATTCAGGTCGCTGCACGAACAGCTCGACACCACGACACCAGGCGGACGTTTGGTGTTCCACGTGTTCGCCGCGCTGGCAGAATTCATCCGCGAACTCATCGTGGAGGGCACACTCGAAGGTCTCGACGCCGCACGCGCCCGCGGGCGTGTCGGGGGTCGACCGTCGGTGATGACTCCGGAGAAACTCGCAGCCGCGAGGGCGTTGCTGCCCGACAACAGCATTTCTGCGATCGCACGGATCGTCGGTGTGGGGACTGTCAGATCAACGGTGTAACTGGTCTGGCCTGAAGCGCTGAGCCGAAGGGCTCGGCCGGAAGGACAGACAATGACAGACCATGATGTGACGGTGCCTTCACCGTCGAACAGCGATGGGATCACCCAGCCCGACGATCGACCGCTCATGGAGCAGCTCGTCGAGCAAGCACGCGCTGACGGGGTCGACCTCGTCGGCCCAGGCGGGTTGCTGAGCAACCTGACCAAGCAAGTCCTCGAGACCGGCCTCGAAGTCGAGATGGAAGAACACCTCGGCTATGAGAAACATGCAGCCGATGGCCGTAACGGCGACAACAGTCGCAACGGCACACGATCGAAAACGGTGATCACCGAGGTCGGCCCCATCGAGTTGGATGTGCCGCGTGATCGTGACGGTTCGTTCGAACCCAAAACGGTGAAGAAACGTCAGCGGCGCCTCGACGGTGTCGACTCGATGGTCATCTCACTCACCGCGAAGGGGCTCACGACTGGTGAGGTCGAGGCGCATGTGATGGAGGTCTATTCGACCGAGATCTCCCGCGAGACGATCTCCAAGATCACCGACCGGGTCCTCGACGAGATGGCCGACTGGCAGAACCGGCCACTCGATCGCGTCTATCCGGTGATCTTCATCGACGCCCTGGTCGTCAAGATCCGTGACGGCCAAGTCGCGAACCGGCCCGTGTATGCGGCGATCGGCGTCACCGTCGACGGAAAACGCGACATCCTCGGCCTCTGGGTCGGGACCGGCGGCGAAGGCGCCAAGTACTGGTTGCAGGTGCTGACCGAGATCAAGAACCGCGGCGTCGAGGACGCTTGCATGGTCGTGTGCGACGGCCTCAAAGGCTTGCCCGAATCGATCGAAGCGACGTGGCCGCTGGCGATCGTGCAGACCTGCGTACTGCACCTGATCCGCAACACGTTCCGACTCGCTTCGCGAGCTGATTGGGACAAGATGGCCAAGGACCTGCGACCGGTCTACACCGCCGTGAACGAAGCCGACGCGGCGGGCCGGCTCGACGAGTTCCACACGATCTGGGGAACCAAGTATCCAGCGATCAAGGGGCTGTGGTCGTCAGCGTGGGCAGAGTTCGTGCCGTTCCTCGACTACTCACCGGAGATCCGGCGGGTGATCTACTCGACCAACGCAATCGAGTCCCTCAACGCCAGGTTCCGCCGGGCCACTCGGGCGCGTGGGCACTTCCCGAACGAGCAGGCCGCGTTGAAGTGCCTCTACCTGGCCCGCCGTGACGGAAGCTGCGGCAGGGGGACATGTAGCGCGTTATGCCTTGAGGACATCGGTGTTTGCCGCGGCTTCCCGGGCTCGCTGCAGCACTCGGTAGACGGTCGGTCGGGAGACCGAGAACACTCCGGCGAGGTCCGTGATGCTGTGCTCGCCAGCGTCGTGCATGCGTTGTAGTTCTTGCTGCTGCATCTTCGACAGCTTCGGTTGGCGACCCTTCAACTTGCCCTTCGCTCGCGCAACGGCCATGCCTTCTCGGGTGCGCATGCGGAGCAGGTCGACTTCGAATTCGGCAAAGGTGGCAAGGATGTTGAAGAACATCTTGCCCATCGGATCGGTCGGGTCATGGACCTGCCCGCCGAGCGAGAGCGCAACACCCTGGGCTGCAAGTTCGTCGCCGATCGCCCGGGCATCGGGCACGGAGCGTGCGAGGCGATCCAGCTTCGGCACGACCAAGGTGTCACCGTGACGAACGGCTGCGAGCGCCTGGTCGAGGCCGGGCCGTTTTCGGTTGGTTCCGGTGAGTCCGTGGTCGAGGTAGATCCGCTCGGCAGCGACGCCGAGTGCTTCAAGGGCGTTGCGTTGAGCGGTGAGATCTTGTTCGTCGATCGAGCACCTTGCGTATCCGATCAACGTGCCTGCCATCACCAGAATGTAACGGATAGCCATCCTTCACTGAGAAACTTCTCGTACCAGCTATCTGAGACATCATCGTGCCTGGTGAATGATCGTCACGTGACCGGAGCGCGAGTGTCCGTTTGGGGTTCCTGAATTGAGACGCCCGTGGACCGCAGTTCTCAATCAGGTGACAGTGAGGACGATGTACCTGATCGAACGAACTGAGTAGCTGCGCGGGTGGGGCGGCGTCAACACTAGGCACCGTCACGTTCGTCTACGGCTACCCAAGACGGCTGAGGAAGAGCCCGTCTTGCCCCTAACCCGCAATGGCGGTGTCACGGTTCGGCGCTCATCAAGATTGAGGCTTCTTTGGCGAGAATCGGGTCCTCCAGGAGTGACTTTACACAGGACCGGCCGAGATCTCCGCCGTGCGCATAGATCGGACGAAGCAAGTGGATATGAGCCGGAGTACGTTTCATTTCTACGATCATCGCGATTAGGTCACTGATGTGGTCAGGGGTCGCGCAACCTGCCATAGCAACAGCGACACCTTCGGCATGCCCCGCCGTTGGTTCAGACTTCATCACAGCAAGCAAACGGTCCCAGAATTCAACGGCCGGCTTGACGGCAAGCGAGCGACCAACGCCTTCCAGGACCCGATCAGGCAAGTCACCGACTTCAAGGTACTGCACTAGTATCGGAAGCGCAGCAGCGTAAGGCTCTTCGGCGTTAACCAGGTCCCAGACCGACTCAACGTCGATGCCCACGCGTCGGAGGTCGGCAACTAGGGGCGCCTCCGCTCTGCGCCAGTCAGCGACGCGGTTCTCTAGTTCTGAGTCGAACTTAGCTTTGCGTTCCTGGTAGCCCGGATCCTGAGCCAGTTGTTCGACAAGCTCTGCAGCGGTCATTTTGGACGATCTCCCGTCGGGTCTGGTCACGGTATGTACCTGATCACAATCCCGCCACTTGATTGCGAAATCGCATTAAGCAGCGGTGTACTGAGGGTGGTGCTAGGGCGGACGAACAGATCGAGGCGCCGGCCCGTCTGTGCCGCGTAGTCGATGTTGTCTCGGATCTGCTCCGTTAACGACAGGCTCCTCACGTTCTTCACCTCAGTGACGGCCTCGTCAGTCAGACCATCAAGGATTCTCGTTCTGCCATTGACACTGACCGTTACCTTCGGGCCGATGTCGTAGACGGACCGAACGGCTGTCTCTCCCGCCTGTCCAACTCGGACGGGCCCCGCACCGCCCGTGTTGCAGTTGTGGACGAGGATGTCGGTGGTGTCGATGACGACGTGGTAGGTGTGGGTTTCGGTGACGGTGAGGTCGTATGCGATGTCGTTGTGCTGGGTGGTCCAGTCGAGTCCTTCGACGGTGACGTGGGTTCCGTCGCTGGCGAGGAGGAGATCGTCCTGCTCGAGGTGTTGGGTTTCTTGCCATTCTTGGTCGGTGGCGTTCCACATTTCGTGGTCTTCGGTGGTGGTGACCGAGCCGGCGCTGGTGACGAGGTCGACGAGGTCGTCGATGTGTGGCCACACTGCTTCGACCGGCTGCGGTCCTGCCTCGCCGGTTGTTGGGTCGGTTGCCCAGACGAGGTCGCCAACTTGGAGGCTGGAGATCGGTGCGGTGGTTCCGTCACCGAGTACTACTTCGGTGTTTGCGGAGAAGGAGTTGTAGACGCGGCATACGCGTGCTGTTCCGGTGGCGAAGTTGTCGCCCTTTGCTACGTAGCCGATGCCGACGCCTGCGGCGTCGAGTAGGCAGCCTGCGGCGTCCCAGCCGCTTGCGCTTCCCGATGTGGCCAGGTCGAATGCAACGAGGACGCAGTCGCCGCCGGGGAGGAAGCTGATGCCGATGCGGATGGCGAATCCGAGTGCTTCAGACAGGCGATCCTTGAGGTCGTCATTGAAGTTCTTGAGCTCCTCGCTGTAGCAGTCGTCGCTCCAAGCGGCCACGTAGTCGAGGTCGCCCCAGTCAGGTTCGACACCGGACCCCGATCGGCAGATTGGCGGTGATTCGATCGTCATTCCGTCGAGGGCTGCGTACGCCGCCTGCTGGTCTTGCCAGCCATCTCGGCAGTTCGTGTACCTGCGCGCTGCGTTCGTCCTCGTGACGGGAGAGCCACATGCGGAGAGCAGCGTTTCGACGAAGACGAAGTCGGTCGGTCGGAGTCCGAGTGGGTCGACTTTGTTTGTCGGGTCGTTGTCGGCGTAGTGGTACGGGTTGGTCAGTGTTGGGGTGCCGAGCACTCCGGGGAGCGGGTCGCGCTTGACGAACACTCCTGATTGGGAGTTGAGGTCGCGTGCTCGCAGGAAGACGCCGGTGGTGGTTTCTAGTTCGCCTCGGTATCCGAACGAGATGTCGTCTGCGGGGTCGGTTGGACCGAATGGTGTCCAGGTGTCGCCGCCGTCCAGGCTGTTGCCGAATGCGCCATACTGGGCCCAGTCGTCTCCGACGATTTCTCCTTGGTATCCGTGGATGAGGTTGTCGGACGTTGCGTCTGTCGTCCATTCGACGATCTGTGGGATTGCCATTGTGGGGTCCCACAGCAACTGATCGACTGATGTGGTGCCGTCGGAGTCGTCCACTTCGACGGTCGTGAGTGCGCTTGCTCCGTCATAGGTTCGGGTTTCGCTCGACGTTCCACCGGTGTTGTCGGGTCCGTCGGTGGTGTTGATGGTTTCGCAGTTGATGGTCTGTTCGACGTTGGTGCAGACGTCTGATGCTTTTCCTCCGTCGGCGGTGTCGGTGCCGGGGCCGCCGTCGAGGGTGTCTTTGCCGTTTCCGCCGAAGAGTTGGTCGTCGCCGGGGCCGCCGGTGAGGGTGTCTTTGCCGTTTCCGCCGAAGAGTTGGTCGTTGCCGGGGCCGCCGTCGACGATGTCTTTGCCGTTTCCGGCGTCGTTGATGGTGTCGTTGCCGGGGCCGCCACAGATGATGTCGGTTCCGTTGCCACCGTTGATGGTGTCGTTGCCGCCGAGTCCGACGATGATGTCGTCGCCGTTTGTGCCGGACAAGATGTCGTCGCCGGCTGTTCCGACGATTGTGGGGGTCAGCCCGGTGCAGCGGTCGTCGGTTGATTCGGGTGGTTGGATGGTCGTGGTTGTGAGTAGACCGCGTGCGTCGTAGTTGTAGATCGTGGTGGTGCCGTCGGGGTCTGCGTGTTCGATCATGCGTCCGGCTTGGTCGTAGATCGCCGAGCCGGTGTTGGCGTTGTTGTCGATGATCGTGTCGATCTCGACGTTTGCGTTGTGCGTGAACGTCCGGCTTCGATCGGGGTCCGAGATGCTGGTGATCTCGCCGCGGGTGCCGTAGGTGTAGGCGTAGGTGCCTTCGTCCTGGACCGCTTGGGTGAGTTGGCCGGCTTGGTCGTAGGTGTAGGTGTGGTTCTCGGCTCCCGACAACGTCGCGATGCGGCCGGATTCGTTGTAGGTCAGGTTGGTGACTCGGCCGTGGTCCTGGTGGGAGACCATTTGGCCGTTGACGAAGTCGAAGCTGCGGGTTTCGCCGTTCGGCAACTCGGTCAGCACGAGGCGTCCGTCGTCGTCGAGGGTGTAGTCGACGTCACCGGTGTTTGGATCGGTGAGCCCGGTGAGGCGGCCGGCTGCGTCGTAGTCGTAGGTTGCGGTGGTGCCGTCTGGGTAGGTGAGTTCGGTGCGGCGGCCGGCGAGGTCGTAGGTGTAGCCGAGTGTGCCGTTGGGGGCGGCGACTTCGATTGGGCGGCCGTTCGCGTCGTAGGAGTATGTGGTGGTGCCGGTCGGGTCGACCATCTGGGTGCGGCGACCAAGGTCGTCGTAGTCATAGGAGATCGTCGTGCCGTCGCCGAACTGGCGGGCCAAGAGTTGACCTGCGGTGTCGTAGTCGTGGTCGGTCGTGCGACCAGACGGGTCCGCCATCGTGTCGATACGGCCGTTGGAGTCGTAGGTGATGTCGGTGCGCTGGCCGAGGCGATCGATCTTCGCGACGAGTTCGCCGGCGGTGTTGTACTCCATCACCTCGACCGCCCCTGTGGCGTCGATGCGCGTCGTCTGGCGCCCTGCGTCGTCGTAGGTGAATGTTGTGGTGTTGCCGAGTGCGTCGGCGACCGACGCCATGGTCCCGTCGAGGTTGTAGGCGTAGTTGACGACGCCGTCGCCTTCGCGCTGTTCGGTCTCGACTTCGCCGCGCAGCGTGTAGGAGAGGGTGACTTCGACGCCAGCGGGGTCGATCATTTTCGTGACTCGCGCCATGGGGTCGTACTCCCAAGTCGTCACAAGACCTTCCGGTGTCGTGACCGACGTGCGGCGACCGTCAGGGTCGTAGGCGTATGAGGTGATGAACCCGTTCGGGTCCGTCACCGTGTCCATCTGGCCCGCTGCGTCGTAGTCGTATGAGGTGACGCCGTCAACGGGATTGGTCACAGATGTGATGCGCCCGGCCGGCGTGAACTCGGTTGCGGTCACACCGCCGTCGGGAGCGATCGTCTCGGTCTGGCGACCCAACAGGTCGTAGGCGTACGAGATCTGTGTGCCGTCAGGCTGCATCACCGTGATCAGGCGACCGAACTCGTCATAGAAGTGGCTTGTGCGGCGACCGATTGGATCCTCCAGTGCGGCCACACGGCCAGCGGTGTCGTACTCCGTGCGAGTCACGCCGCCGTCCGGGGCAATGACCTCGGTGCGGTTGCCGTCGGCGTCGTAGGTGTAGGTCATTTCGCGGCCCAACGAGTCGCGAGACGAGACGACCCGGCCGAGGACGCCGTAGTCGGTTTCTGAGACACCGCCATCGTTCGCTGCCACGGCGATGAGTTGGCCGAGGTCGTCGTAGGTGTAGGTCGTGACGCGACCCTCTGGGTCGGTTGTGGTCGCGAGGTCGCCGTTGTTGTCGTAGCTGTGCGACGTGACGGCTCCTACCGGATCCGTCATCGACGACAGGCGGCCTGCTTGGTCGTAGGTGTAGGACGTGATGCCGCCATCGGCTGCAGTCGAGGTGAGCATTCGCCCCTCGTCGTCGAAGGTGCTTGAAGCTGTGTGGCCCAGCGGGGTGGTCGAAGACGTTTGACGGCCGACGCTGTCATAGGTGTACGTCCAGGTGTCACCCAGACCGTTTGTCATCGACGTCGTTCGGCGGGCGTCGTTGTACGTGTAGGAGGCGGTGACGCCGTCGGCGTCGGTCACCTGTGCAACGAGGCCGTCGACGATGTCGAACGTGCTGGTGTCGCCCAGAGCGTCGGTGATCGTGGACGGTGTTCGTTCGTTGCCGTCGTACGTGAACGCAGTGACTGCTCCGGTTGGTTCGGTCATCTCGATGAGGCGATCGTCGCTGTCGTACACAAACGTCGAAGTGCCGCGAACGGGATCGATCACCGAGGTGACGTCGCCGTTGTCGTCGTAGGTAGCCGACGGGTTGAACCCGAGCCGGTCGACCGTCCCGAGAAGCTGCCCGTCCGCGTCGAGTGCGATCGTGACCATCATGCCGTTGGGGTCGATGATGCTGGTCGCTCGGCCCAGGTCGTCGTGGATATACGTGACGGCTTCGCCCGCTTCGACGTTCGTGACAACGGTCGTCAGTGCGGCGTCGTCATAGGCGAAGGTGACGTTCCCGTCGGGTGTGCGTTGTTCGAGGACTCGGCCGGCGTCGTCGTAGACGCTGAATGCTTCTTCGACGCCGACCTTGTCGAGAATCGTCTCCAGATAGCCGTCCGTCGACCACGCGTAGGTGACGCTGGCGCCGGTCGGATCCGTGACCGCTGTGAGTTCGCGGTTCGTGTAGCCGTACGTGACTTGGCGTCCATCGTCGGCGGTGATCGAGGTGAGTTGGTCGTCGGCGCTGTAGGCGAAGTCGAATAGTTGGCCCGTTGACCATGACATGGCACTGGCGAGGCCGTGCTCGTCTCGGACCACGGTCATGGTTTGGCCGGCCCAGTCGGTGGCCAACGCAAGACGGCCATCGGAGTCGAAGCGATGGGTTTCGCCGCCACGGAACCGGAGTTCGTACTCGTCGCCGATCTGGACGAGGTCGGCGTACACGCCTGCAGGCCGGTCCCATCCACCAGCACCGTTCGCGACGTATCGGGTGGTTCGCCCGTCGGGGGCGACGTACATGACGTCGTCGCCACGTTCGCTCACACGGCTGTCGAGGGTCGTGGTCCATCCTCGTCCGAGGACACCGGAGCGTTCGTCGCGCGAGTTGTACGAACGAGCAAACCCGGAAACAGGTGCGAGCGCACCGGAATCGAGATCGTGCGCTGGAAGCCACAACGAGCCCGTACCGGTGTGGACAGGGTCTGCATCGAATTGGGCGCCTTCTTGGTCGCCGTGCGTTTCCGACAGCCTCTCATCTGCTGCGACACCAACGGTGTGGTGGTCCTCGACGTTTGCTGCGGGCAGCGCTTTGTCGTAAACAGCGACTTCGTCGAGCAAGCCTTGGAAGTACCAGACCGGCACATCGGCATCGCGACCGAACCCGACACCGCCACCAGTGCCACAGCAATCGACATCAGGATCAACGACTTCGTAGAACGCGTCGCCCTGCGACGCGGCCGATCCCACTTCGGTGCCGTTGACGAACAGCTTGATGTCGTCAGCGTCTTTGGTGAGCACGACGTGGTACCACTCGTCGGTGGTGAGCGTCGGACCCTGTAAAGAGGTGTACTCGCGGTCGCCTGCCGCGGTTTCTTCCCACAGGTCGCCCCAGATCTGGTTGTTGAAGACGCGCAGCTGCCAGCCGTACCAGCGCCAACGAGCAAGGATGTGGTTCTGGTTGTCGAGCGACAACGCCTCGGGCTTAAACCACAACTCGATCGACAGTTCCTCTTGCGGAGCGAGCGTCTGAGCTTCATCAGTCCACGAATCAGCGACATACACGAATCCGTCTTGTCCATTCAAGAACACCGAGCCACCGGCACCGACTGCTGGTTCGTTGCCGAGCGAGAAGCTGCCGGGCATGTCGCCGCGGTACTGAGCTTCGATTTCGTTCGGGCCCGAGTCGAATGCGGTCGTGCCGGCTGTCTCGTCGAACCCCCAGTAGCCGACCGGCCCGTCATTGAGTACGCGCCGCGAGTACGACGGCACAACACTGCCGTTCAAAGGACCCGCCTCGACAACCGCTACAGGCACCGTCTGAGAGAAACCAACGACCACCATGGTCGTGGCAAGTACCCAGGCGAGCAACGCGCTCGCGGTCTTTGATGTCTTGCTCTTCGTCATTGGTACTCCCCGGTGTCCGCTCGATCGGCCACGCATCGTGGCCGCAAGGTGTCTAGCACACCGAGAAATGGTGGCGTTCAAGAGGGTCGGCTGAACACACCGATCCTTGACGAGGACCGACCAAATGCTGATCGCATTCAGGCCAAAATCAGTCGAGTGTCAAGATCGAGGTTGAATTCGCCGTACGGGTTGACGTGCGCATAGGTGAGCGGCGTCAACGCCCGCCGGTCGGTCGCATCGAGCGTGATCGGCTGCGCCGGGTCGTCGAGGACGTCTTGGATCATGAGGGTGTTGACGTACACGAGCGCCGATTGCAACAGGTGCAGACACAACGCTTGGACTTCTTGGTCGGCGTGGTTGTTGCTGGTGATGTCGCCGTGGTTGCCGTAGCGGATGAACCCGTTCGCTGAGTTCCAGTTCTCGACCACGTTCAGGCCTTCTTGGATCTCGCGGCGCAACTCAACGAGGGTCAGGTAATCGCACAAGAACCGGGTGCGACAGGCCTTGCCGAGTTCGTGCAACGCCCTATACGTCGGGTGCTTCACGTTGCTTCGAGCAAACCGTCGCAGGATTGTTTCGGTGTCTGCGGTACCGAGACGGATCGCGGTGGCGTAGCGGATCATCTGGTCGTACTGATCCGCGATCAGATCCCAGCGGATCGGTCGCGACACGACCGGCCGCAGCGCCGGCCACCGGCCGGTCATCCCGGCCTCGGGCAGATACAAGCGTTGTGCTCCGATTCGTTTCAGGCGCGGCAGGAGCCGGTAGCCGAGGAGTTCAGTGAACGCGAACCCGATCTCGGACTGTCCATGGGTATCGACGTAGTTCCCGTCCACTTCCATGTTGGACTGGTGACGAAGCAGCCCCTCGATCATCGCCGCGACCTCCGATGACGAGCACGACTTGAGCTGCGAGTAGACGCACAGTGCTTTGCGGTCGACGTGCCAGTAGATCATCACCCCGGGGCCCTTGTAGCGGGCGTGCCACTCAGTGAGCAGGTTCTGATCCCACGCCCCGAACTTCGTTGAGTCCGACGCCGTGGTTGTGACGTCGCCCCACAGGTGATCGTGGCGGGCGGCGTGGGTTGCGTTGACGATGGTGGTGATTGCTCTGCGCAGGTTCGTGGTGGTGAGGTAGCGGCGTCGCACGTAGTGCAGATCTGACTCGGTATCCAGGTCGGCGTGATTCGCGGCGATACGGCGGATGCCGGTGTTCGTTCCGAGCGCGAACACCGACAACAACAGTCGTCGGCGCAACACGTCGGCCGGGAGTGCTTCGCGTGTGGCGAGGGTCTCGAAGTCGTCGGTGATGCCCAGGCGAAGTTCGACTTCTTTTAACATGTCGAGCAGCGACGTCGAAGGCCACCGCTCATTCAGCCGATTCTTGACGAGCCCGAGGTTCGCAGCCTCCGGTTGCGCCTCGAGCGGTGAAACACCGATCCATCCGTTTCGTCGGTCCGAGATCCGCACCATCCCGTCACCGCCGTCGGCGACGAAGTCGTTGAGCCGGTCGAGGCCCGACGTCATGTCGGTCTTCAGTTGGTCGATGAACTCCGACGGATCGAGCGGCTTGCGCAGCGCCCGGTAGTGAGTCGGGCGTTGTTGGTCGAAGTCGGCCGGAAGGTCGTCGTCGGGATTGCGCCAGCGGCGGGCCCCGTCGACCCAGATCTCCTTGCAACGCAGCCGCTCGCGTAGCGCCTGCAGCACACAGATCTCATAGGCGATGCGGTTGATGCGACGGTTTCCGTCCTGGTCTGTCGTCTCGACCAGGCTGCGCCACCCCTTGGGAACGACACCGGAAATCGGGACGTCCTCGTCGGCAGCGAAGAGACGTTCGGAGCGATCCACGTAGCGCTGCAACAACTCGATCGCGTCGAGCACCGGACGGTGCGCAGTGTTCGACGAACGAAAGCTCAACGCTGCCAACAGTCCCGGGACGATGCGCCGGTAGTGGCGGGTGTACGAAGCCCGCAGATACAACTGTGCCTGGCTTTTCAACGCGCTCTTCGACGCTGCGTGTTCCTTCACCAGGTCCCGCAAGGTGGGCTCGTCGATGATCGGGAACAACACCTCCGACACCACACCATCCGGGTTGTCGAGCACCGCCTCAGCCAGCCGGTACAACATGTTGGTCTTGCCGTTCACACGCTTCAGATCGGCCAGTTGCTCGCGCTCCACGCGCCGTTCGGCCTTTGCTCCGATCTTGTGGACCACCGCGATCAACAGATCCACAACACCGTCGATCACGACCTCACGGCGCCGTGTGACCCATGCAGCCGCCAGCAGCAGGCGGTCGGCTGGCTTCATCGCCGCCAGCGCGCTCGGACGACTGATCGCGAACCGGTCGTGCCAGCGCTGCAGCGTCTGGTCGCTGAACCCCACAAACACGTCCGAGCCCAGACCGAGGTCCTCGAGGATGGCCAGTTTGTCGAGTTCGCCCAGAACGGTTTCGACACCGACAGCACCCGGACTGCTCCGGAGCTCTGCCAACACATGACGCCCGCCCGCGGCGAGGAGTGCCTCGATCCGTTCGCGTGCGTTGGCACCGAGACGCTCGACAACACTCGAAGCTGCGGCGTTCTCCCACGAGTTGATCGCGGACCCGACGAAACGGGCCAGCTGCGATGCCGACGGCGGCTCCACGCAGTTGTCACGGCACCACGCCTCGGCGATCTCAGCCAGCCGGTTGCGGCCGGCATCGGCGACGTGCAGCGCAGCCAACAGAGCGACCATCAGCGGGTCGAGGTCGTCATCCGACCACGCCCGAAAGCCAAACACCGCCCGAATCTGACGGCGGTGCCGTTTCCACGACCGACCTGACCACTCGTAGCTGCGCCACGCGTCGAACTCGACACCGAGCTGGCGGGCAACGAAGTCCGCCGCCTCGACCGGCACCTCGTCCATCGAGGACGGGAAACGCGCCTCCAACTCGAAGAACTTCAACAACACAGCAAACCCCAGCCGTGTCGCACCAGTCTTGTTCGCCACGATCCGGCGATCGGCGTCGCTCAACGTCCACGACTCGATCAGCTCATCGATCTCCCACCGTTGACGCATATGCGGACTCCCTCAGCTCAGAATCGCGCGACCGTACCCCACCCCCGAACACACCCAGAACGAGCCACCTGTCCCCCTGCCGCAGTCTCCGTCACGGCGGGCCTACCTCGTCGTCAGGTCGCTCGATCCGAAAGGCACCGGCCAAGAGCGCTGGATGAACCGCTGGAAGCCCGCCCTCAACGCCTTCGCCATCACCTTCGAGGGCCGCCTCTTCTGAGGCCCTAACATCACCAACACCAACAATGAGCCAGATCAGTTACACCACTCGTCTGACAGTCCCCCCAGTGAGGATGCTGATCCAGCAGGCGGTGGACTCGGATGCGGGCCCGTGCTTCGGGGCCGGCCGTGTTGGCGTGGTGGGTGAGGTAGTTCTTGGCCGTGAAGTATCCACGAGCGCGTCCGTGGCCGCGTCGGTCGGCTTCGGCGACGATCGTGGTGTGGATGGTCTCGATGCGCGTGCGGAGGCTTTCGATCGAGCCGATGAGGTGTTCGAACCAGTCGTCGGGCAGTTGTCCGAGGTCGGAGAGTGCGTAGTCGTCGAGCGCAGCGTGGACGAATGCGAGCTGCACGAAGGGGTCGATCCCCGCCGTGTCGTCGGGCCCGGCGCCCGTTCGCTCGTCGATCTGGCTCATACGAACAAGTGTACGACAGGGGTGTATCAGAGTTCCCCGAGCATTCGGATGTCGCTGGAGAGGCTGTCGACCACCATGTCGCAGGCGGCAGTGCAGTGAAGAGATGGTGGGTCTGCAACGATCAGGGGATGACGTTCCAGACCGAGATCAGCAGGGGAGACGACGGGACGCTCGTCGGGCCGTTCCGTGCGCCGGTGCAGATGTTGGCCGACCAGGAGTACGGCGGGCATGCCAGCGTCCATGACGATGCCGAGGCCGCCAAGCTCGGCCTGGCCGGTGCACCGATCGAAGGGCCCACTCACTTCAGCCAGTTCGACGCGCTCGCCGTCGCGCACTGGGGCCAGCAGTGGTTCGAGCGGGGATGCATCTCGTCGCACTTCTTGAACATGGTCGTCGAGGGCGAAGAGGTACAGGCCACCCCTCACGCCCACCGGCGACGAGACAGCGACGATCGGCGCCATCAAACGAGACGGAACCCCCGTCCTGACCGGGTCGGCGACGCTCGGGACCGACGAGCCCGTCGCCCTCGACGAGCGGCTGCAGCGCGGCCAGGGCGACCCCGGTGAACTCCACATCGTCGACCAACTCGAGCGGGGCATGACATCGGACCCCGTCACCGTCACCATGGACTTCGACTCGCACAACGGAGCGCTCTACCCCTTCACGCTCGCCGACAAGCTGGCCGAGATCACCGAACGGAGCAGTTGGTATGTGCAGCATGGCGACTCGCCGTGGGGTCGGCCGATCGTGCCGACCGAGATGTTGAGCGTGCTCGCACACCAGGCCGGCGCGCACTTCCCGGTACGTCGACCGTCGGTCGGCCTGTTCATCGACCTGCAGGTCGTGTTCGTCGACGGCCCTGTCGTGGTCGGGCGGCCCTACGAAATCGTGCACACGCTCGTCGGCATCGGCCAGAGTCGGGCCGTCGAGTCGTACTGGACCGAATCGACCGTCACCGATACGACGACAGGAGTGCACGCCGCCACGGTGCTGCTCCACCAGGGCGTGTTCAAGGCCTCGTTCGCGGGCTACCCATCGCCGGGATCGACCACGCCGAGCTGAATCGCAGGAGCTGGAGTGGGCGACGTCAGGTCGTGCTCGTGGCCCGTCTCCATCGCGTGACGCCGGCGACGACCGTTGCCAGACAGTGGCCAGGCCCCGAGGTGACGACTTGCGTGACGGGGTCCTGCTCATGTTCGCCGGGATCGAAGATCGCAAAGTCGCATCGTTTGCCGACCGTGAGCGAACCGAGTTGGTCGTCGAGGCCGAGCGCCGTTGCACCACCCATCGTCGCTGCATGGAGGAGGCGCGAGTCGAGGTCATCGTCGTGGTAGCAGTCGTCGATCGCCAGTCTCCGGAGTTCGACGACGTCGGCCATGAGGTCGAGCGATCCGACCGACGAAAGCGAGTCGGTGCCGACGGCGAACGGTACGTGCTCGCGTAGGTAGTCGGCGACGGGAGGCCCGTCGACGCCCACGACCTGGTTCGAACGCGGACACAGGGCGACCACCGAACCCTCCGAAGCTGCGATTGCCCGTCCTGTTGCACCGAGATACACCCCGTGAGCGAAATGGCAGGTCGGTCCCGATGCTCCGAGGTCCCGGAGGTACTCGGTGGCGCCGACTCCCAGTCCACCCGCGTCGAGTGGCCGCACCCTGCGGGTCGCCACGACACGCACGCGTTCTGCCAGCGGACCGGTTCCGCTCCGGTAGAACTCGTCCTCGCCGTCGGACTCTGCGACGTGGATGTGGGTGCGCACACCGAGTTCGTCGGCCAGGCGGGCGACCTCGGTGAGGACCGGCCCGTCGACGCTGTACGGGGCGTGCGGCGAGATTCCGACGGTGGTGGAGTCGGACGTGGGCGCCGAGGCGATCGTCGACCGCAGCTCGAGTTCGAGCCCACCGGTCCAGTCGTCCATGTCGACGCCGATGACCTCGAGGTATGCGACACCCGGCAGGTCCCGCTCCCACAGCACGTCGCGAGCGGCAAAATCGGTGACGACGTCACCGATGGCGGTGATGCCGGCCCGCAACATCTGATCGACGCCATCGTGAGCGACGGCGACCCAGTCGACGTCTGCCTGTTCGGCGTACTCCTCGAGGAACCGCACCGACCAGGCGGTGTAATCGGCATGATGCTGAGCGCCCACGGTATGGAACGAGGTGTACTGCAAATGGGTGTGTGCGTTCACGAGGCCCGGGGTCATGATGCCCGCCCACACCTCGACCGCGGCCTGCGGAAACCTCTCCGCAAGGTCGTCGAGGGTCCCGACGGCCAGAATCCTCCCGTCGGAGACGGCGACGGCACCGTCGTGAATTGGTGAGCCGTCGACGGGAAGGACCACCTGCGCTGCGTGAATCGTCGACATCGCGTTTCGGTCCGGACCGGTCACCAACTGTTGCCGGCCTCGATCTGAGCGGGTGACGCCACGTCGATCGACAGGCCCGCTGCGTGCAGTCGACTCGCAGCCACTTCGTCATCGATCTCTCTCGGCAGGAGGTGTACCCCTGGTGCAAGATCCGTTGCGGCGAGATGGTCGAGGGCACGCAGTTGCAGCGTGAGCGACAGATCCATCACCTCGATCGGATTGCCCTCACCGGCGGACGTGTTCGCGCAGTGGGTGTCGGAGAGTGCAAAGACGGTGGGGCCGCCGTCGACGACCAGTTCACGCACGTCGGGTCGGACCGTGTCGCCCCATGAGACCGCAGCGTCGCCCGCCATCGGGTCGAACTCTGGTGGCCCGGCACCGCCGACTGCGATGACTGCGCCGTCGCGCATCATCGCCACGTGATCACCCGTGAGTGAATAACCGATACCCGATGCGGTGATGACGAAGTCTGCGTCTCGGACGGCGTCTGCGAGTGGGGCGATCGCGTAGCCGTCGTGATGGGCAATGAGCGCTTCGACCGGGTCGATCTCGGTGACGACGACACGGGACCCCAGCGCGCGTGCGATCTTGGCGATCCCGCGGCCGACCCGTCCGTAACCGACCACGACGGTGATCTTGCCCTGCATCTGCATGTTCGTAGCGTCGAGGAGCGCCATCACCACGGACTGCCCGGTGCCGTAGATGTTGTCGAACGCCAACTTGGTCCGGGCGTCGTTGACCGCCACGCACGGGATCATCAACTCTCCTGCGGCTTCCATGTTGCGCAACGGCCGGACACCGCTGGTGGTCTCCTCCGAAGCGCCGCGCAGGTACTCCAGCGCATCGCGCCGGTCGGAATGGATCCGCCGGATCAGGGACGCACCGTCGTCGGCGAGCAACTGCGGCCGGGTGTCGATGAATGCATCGCACAACTCGAGCATCCGCGAGGGAGAAGCACCGGGCTCGGCGAACACGGTGATGCCCTGCTCGCGCAGCGCGTCGACGACCGACTGTTTCGTGGAGTTCGACGAGCCGATGACACTCACCTCGGCGCCCAGCGAGGCAATCGCCTCGATGAGGCAGGCGGTCTTGGGTTCGAGTACCAGCGACACGCCGATACGGAGACCGTCGAGGCGCCCGCCGACGCGGACGGATTCGGTCGCAGCGCGCAGTGCGGGCATGAAGCCTCCGGCGAACTCCATCGCCGTTCGGCCGTTCGGTGCTTGACTCATGACGTGCCCCAGCTGTGGAAGGTATCGGCGTCGAGTATCTCCGACAGGGTGTCGGTCTGATCCTCCTCGAGGTGGTCGAGGGTGATGCCCCGACTCGCCAGCTTCGCTCGGGCGATCTCTTCATCGAGTGCCGCCGGGAAGCGATGGATGCCGGGTTCGAGGTCGTTCGAGGCGAGGTGGTGGCAGCCGAGCGCCTGGACCGAGAAGGACAGGTCCATGATCTCGATCGGGTGACCGAGCCCGCCGGCGATGTTCACGAGCGCGCCTTCGCTCAGCACGAACACGGTTTTCGAACCGAGTCGATAGCGGCTCACACCGGGTCGTACCTCGGTGACGTCGTCGGCGACCCCGACCAGAGCGGGGACGTCGACCTCGTGGTCGTGGTGACCGGCGTTCGCGAGCACGACGCCGTCACGCATCGCATCGAAATGTCGGGTGGTGATCGCACGGATGCCACCCGTTGCGGTGATCGCGATCTCGGCGTCGGCGAGGGCGGTGTTCAGGTCGGCGACCTCGTGACCGTCCGAGTGCGCCTCGAGCGCTCGGATCGGGTCGACCTCCACCACGGTCACCCGGGCGCCCATGGCGTTTGCGTACTGGCTGATTCCTCGACCCACCCAGCCGTATCCGACCACGACCAGCCGCCTGCCGGGCATGGTGAAATTGGTCAACTGCAAGACGGCCTGCACCGTGGACTGGCCGGTTCCGAACCGGTTGTCGAACAGATGCTTCAGAGCGGCATCGTTGGCAGCCACGACGGGCATCGGCAACCGCCCGCGCTCTTGGAGCGCACGGAAGCGGGCGACGCCGGTCGTGGTCTCCTCCGAAACACCGCGGAGGCGGGAGTAGAGGTCGGGTCGATCTCGAGCCATTCGGATCGTGAGTTCGCCTCCGTCGTCGATGATGTACTCGGGTTCGGTGTCGGCGACCCGGATGAGGTCGGCCTCCCACATCTCGTTGGTGGAACCGCGACTGGAGTGGACTTCGATGCCGCGATCGACCAGAGCCGCTGCGACGTCATCGCGAGTCGACCACGGATTGGAGCCGGCAGCCACGACGTGTGCGCCGGCATCGGCCAGGACGGTCGCGAGGAACGCTGTCTTCGCCTCGAGGTGGACCACGACGGCGACCCGCTTGCCCTCGAGGGACCCGTCGCTGATGCGCTGACGGACGAACCCGTCGAGGAGTGGCGAACGCCGACGTGCCCACTCGATGGACTGGTGCCCGGACGGGGCAGCCGACGGGTCTGCGATGCGAGAACGTCCAGGGACGGAGGAGGTGTCGTCGCAGGTGGTCACAACCGGCCTGCTTCGATGATCCGCTGCAGGAACTGGCGGGTGCGTTCTTCCTCAGGGTCGGAGAACAACTCGTCGGGCGCCGATTGCTCCACGATGCGTCCCTGGTCGAGGAAGCACACCCTGTCGGCGACGTCGCGGGCGAAACTCATCTCGTGGGTGACGATCAACATGGTCATTCCCTTCGTCTTGAGGTCTCGGATGACGTCGAGGACGCCACCGATCAGTTCGGGATCGAGCGCTGCGGTGACCTCGTCGAGCAGCAGCACGTCCGGGTTGGTGGCCATCGCCCGAACGATCGCCACCCGTTGTTGTTGTCCGCCCGACAAACGGTCCGGGTACGCATCGGCGAACTCGGCCATGTCGAAGAGGCCGAGTAGCTCGCGGGCGTGGGTTTCGGCGGTGGACCGCTTCTCGCCGTGGACCTTGCGCGGCGCGAGCGTGACGTTGTCGAGGACGCTCATCGTCGGGAACAGGTTGTAGGCCTGGAACACGATGCCGACGCGTTTGCGCAACGCCCGCTCGTTCATCGCTCCATCGGCGATGTCGGTGCCGTCGAGCAGGATCTGGCCATGGTCGTAGGGAACCAGTCGACCAGCGCAGCGCAACAGCGTCGACTTGCCAGAACCCGAGGCGCCGATCAGGCACACGACCTCGTGTTCGCTCACGTCGAGGTCGATGGCGTTCAGCACCAGTGCGTCGCCGTAGTACTTGGTGAGGCCCCGGATGGAGAGCTTGGCGTCGACGTTCATGCGGTGCGTTGCAGCCGGCGTTCGGCGTCCTTGCGGGCGTAGCGGTCGGTGTAGCGCGCCAACGGGATGCTGACGATGAGGAAGAGGATCGCCGCGACGATCAGCGACGAGTAGTTGAACGTCCGGTCCTTGATGATCTGGGCTTCGCGGACAGCATCACGGACTCCGATGATGCTGAGCAGCGCAACGTCCTTCTGCAGCGACACCGCCCCGTTCAACAGTGCCGGTAGGACGTTGCGGATCGCCTGGGGGATCACGGCGAACCGGAGGGTCTGGCCCTGGTTGAGGCCGAGCGCGATCGCCGCCGCTCTCTGACCGTCGTGGACCGACACCATGCCGGCCCGGTAGACCTCGGCGGTGTAGGCCGAGTAGCCGGTGACCAGCGCGACCGTGCCCCAGAACAGGGCGCCGGTCGGCAGGCCGGGGAGCTGCAGCGCCGGCACACCGAATCCGAACAGGATCACGAGCAGCAACGACGGCACACCGCGGAAGAAGTCGATGAAGACCACCGCGAAGAATCTCAGCGGAGCGAACACCGGGCCGGTCAACGACCGCATGACGGCGATGAGCAGGGACAAGAACAAGATGATCACGCCGGCGATCAACCAGATCCGCATGTTCAGCAAGAACCCGTCGAGGACATCGGGAAACGCGTCGACCATGGCCGATCCCGAGAAGAACTGCTGTTGGACGCGCGGCCACTGCTCCGACGAACCGACCCAGAGCACGACACCGACGACCACCACGATGGTGCTGACCGCACTGACGGCGATCGGTACGAACCGGTCACGGGCTGACGCCTTGAACGGTGCCGGGGGAGCGGGCTCGGACCGGTCGCCGAGCCCACCCCCGTCGTGGTCGCCCCGGACGAGGCGATCGGTCACTTCGTGATGTTCGGGATGTCGTTGGCTCCCTGGAGCCACTCCTCGGCGATCGCGTCCAGTTCGCCGGAGTCGGCGAGGGATGTGAGTGCCCGGTCGACGCAGTCGACGAGCGGGTTGCCGTCGGTGAACAGCAAGGCCATGTCGTCGCTCACGTCGTTGGCCCCGATTGCGGGGAGTACGCCGACGATCGTCGAGTCGTCGAGTTCGACGGCGTTGAGGAAGAACGCGGTGGGGAGCGTGACCACGGTGGCGTCGATCTGGCCGGCGAGCATGGCTGCGACCACGTCGGATTGCGTGTCGAACACGGCGACGTCATCGGCACCGATTTCGTTCTCCAGGTAGTCGAGGTCAGTCGTGCCGATCGTCGCGCCCCACGTCGCGTCGGCCAGCCCGGCGAAGTCGGTGGCCGTGGCGGCGGGAGAACTGTTCAGCGCCAGCACCGATTTCGATGCGGTGTAGTACGGCATCGAGAAGTCGACGACCTCGTCGCGCTCGGCGGTCGGCGAGTACTGCTGCATGTTGAAGTCGTAGTCCTTGTCACCGGGAGCGATGGCGACGTCGAAGTCGGTGCGGACCCACTGGACCGCATCGTTCTCGAAACCCATCTCGTCCGCGAGGGCGTAGGCGATGGCGCTCTCGAACCCTTCGCCGCTGGTGGGGTCGTCGTCGAGCATCCACGGCGGGAACACCGGCTCGCCGGTGGCGATGGTCAGCTGTCCGTCGGCGAACAGCGAGAGCGAGTCGACGGCGCAGTCGCCGGCAGCGGCCTCGACGGGGGCGACCTCTTCGGAGGTGGTGTCGTCGTCACTGCCGCACGCAGCGAGAGCGAGCACGCCGACAGCGACGGCGGGAAGGATTCGGCGGGATCGTGACGAGTGCATGGCGGTCTCCGAGAAAGTGTTGCAGGGCTCTGCCCGGGGGATCTCGGACGAGGTTCGCACAGCCTCCCACATGCGGGGAACGACTCCAAAGCTGGTGGTCACTCGTCGGGATAGACCACGCCGAGCTGACGACGGATCTCGTCCATCAGTTCCATGTTGGCAAGGGTCGCGGCCCAGGTCTGGACGTCGCTCTCGATGTGACCGGCGGCGATGCGGTCCATGGCGTGCTCGGCCTCGTGCGCCAGGCCCCGGTGCGGCAGGTCGACGACCTCGGATGCGGAGCCGTCACGTTGCTCGATCGTGTAACCATGCGGGCACCAGAACGGGGCGTGTACCTCGATCGACCCGTCGGTGCCCGTGATCCGTGCCGACAGGTCGGTCTGCGCCTCGATGCTGCTGCTCAGCGTCGCGACGGCACCCGACTCGTGGCGCGTGACCGCGCCGAACGTACCGTCGACACCCTGGTCGGTGAGCGAGCCGACTGCGCGCACCTCGACCGGTTCGCCGAGGAGGAAGCGGGCGATCGACAGCGGGTAGATGCCGAGGTCGAGCAGCGCCCCGCCCGCCAGCTCGGGGCGCCGATGGCGGCCGTCCTCGTCGAGGACCTGCAGGCCGAAGTGGGCGTCGATGACGCGAATGTCGCCGATCACGCCGCCGGCGAGGCGTCGGCGCAGGTCATGCCAGGCGGGCATGAACCAGGACCACATCGCCTCCATCACGAAGCGCTCGTTGCGGCGGGCGGCCTCGATCATCTCGGTGGCCTGGCCGGCGTTGATCGCGAACGCCTTCTCGCACAGCACGTGCTTGCCGGCGTCGAGTGCGGCGATGGTCATCGCGTGGTGTTCGCTGTGCGGCGAACCGATGTAGACGATGTCGACGCCGGGGTCGGCCCACAGGTCGTCGTAGGAGCCGTGAGCGTGCGAGATCTGGTGCTGCGCGGCGAACTTGTCGGCAGCGGCGAGCGTGCGCGACCCGACGGCGACGATCTCGGCACCGTCGATCGTGGCGAGTGCCGCGGCCATCGAGTTCGAGATGTTTCCGGTTGCAGCGATTCCCCAGCGCATCATCGGCCCAGTCTCAGGGCGCTGAGCGCTTTCGTCAAACCGTCGAAAGCGGCGAGTGAGCCCGAGCCACCGCTCATCGCGACCAGCAGTCGCAGGGGTGCCTCGTCGACCATCCGCTTCGTCAGATCCTCGACGACGGGGTCGGGGTCGCTCCCCAACATCTTGGAGCGCTGCCGGTCGGCGATCGAGCGGATCAGTCTCTTCACACCCCGGCCGAGGCGTGTGGCGTCGAGTTCGTCGACCACCGTGTTGGTCGTGAAGGGCAGCACCGGCACCGGCTCGGGGATCGGGTGACCGAGCATGGCGGTGAACTCGGCGTCGGAGGCGACGAAACGCCGTCGACCGGGCCCGTCGGCGCCCGACGGGGGCGCGGTGATGGTGTCGCCGGGGATGTCGACTCGAATCGTGTCGCGGACGTCGATCGACGAGGCGGAGACGAGCAGGTCGAACTCACCGGCCTCGACCCGCCAGCGTTCGTCGTCGACGTCGAAGAAGGCGAAGGCCCGTTCGTCGAGCGCAACGGTGACGACCTCGGACGCGCCCGGAGCGAGGTGCGCCTTGGTGAAGCCGCGCAGCTCCCGACGTGGTCGATAGACCGTCGACTCGACGTCGTGGACGTACACCTGCACCACTTCACTGCCAGTGCGCTCCCCGGTGTTCGTGACGGTCACCTCGACGGTGAGGTCGCAGCCCGACCCGGACACCGACGCCGCCGACCACTCGAACGTGGTGTACGAACCGCCGTGGCCGAACGCGAAGCGAGGAGCCACCTCGGCCGAGTCGTGGAAGCGGTATCCGACGTACAGGCCCTCCCGGTATTGCACCTGGCGCTTGCCGCCGGCGAAGTTCTGCTCGGCGGGGAAGACCATCGATGCCGGGAAGCTCTCGGCGAGTCGTCCGCCGGGCTCGTCGCGTCCGGTCAGTACGTCGGCGATCGCCGCACCTCCGGCTTGGCCGCCGAGGTACCCCTCCAGGATCGCCGCCGAGCGGTCGGCCCACGGCATCAACACCGGCGAGCCGTTGGAGAGGACGACGACGGTGCGTGGGTTGGCAGCACACACGGCGGTGACCAATGCGTCGTGGGCGGGCGGCAGCGCCAGATGGCTCCGGTCGCGGCCCTCCGACTCGACGGATCGAGGCAGACCGACGAACACCACGGGGACGTCGACGTCTCGTGCCACCTCGGCAGCTCGCCGGATGTCATCGGCGCTCGCATCGCCGGTCTCCGGGTCATAGACCGGCAGGTATCGCACGTTGCCGGTCAACTGGTCGGCGAGGTGTCGGCGTGCGTCGTCGAGTCGGGTGGGAACCACCTGCGAACTGCCGGCGCCCTGGTATCTGGGTGTTTCGGCGAACGCTCCGAGGATCGCCACATCGGTCGTCGGATCGAGGGGGAGGGTGCCGTCGTTCGTCAGCAGGACGGTCCCTGCCGCCGCTGCCCGGCGGGCGAGTCGGTGGTGGCCGACCTCGTCGACGTCGGTCCGCTCCGAAGCGACGACGCTCGCCACTCGATCGGCGAGGCGCGCCACCGACTCCACCCGATCGAGCAGCAGGTCGGAGGCCACGTCACCCGACTCCACGGCGTCGATGAGCGCCGCATCGAACGAACCTCCGCTCGACGGCATCTCCAGGTCGTTGCCGGCGCGGGCCGCCGCCACCTTGTCGTTGAGGCCTCCCCAGTCGGTGACGACCATCCCGTCGAAGCCCCACTCGTTGCGCAGCACGTCACGCAGCAGGCGCTCGTGATCCGACATGTAGGTGCCGTTCACCAGGTTGTAGGCGGTCATCAGAGACCATGGCTCGCCGTCGGTCACGGCGATCTCGAAACCGCGCAGATACAACTCACGCAGTGTCCGCTCGTCGATCACGGCATCGCACACCATCCGGTACGACTCGTGATTGTTCGCGACGAAGTGCTTCGGACACGCCGCCACGCCATTGCTCTGGATGCCTCGGATCATCGCCGCAGCGAGTCGCCCTGCGAGCAGGGGATCTTCCGAGAGGTATTCGAAGTTGCGGCCGCCTGCGGGATGGCGTTTGAGGTTGAGGCCCGGGCCGAGCACCACCCCGACTCGGGCAGCGACCGCCTCGCGCCCGAGCGCGTCGCCGACCTCCTCGATCAGGTCGACATCCCACGTCGACCCGAGCGTGACCGCCGGTGGGAAGCACGTCGCCGGGAGCGAATCGCCCACACCCAAGTGGTCGGAGCCGCCATCCTGACGGCGCAGGCCGTGCGGGCCGTCAGACATCACGAACGCCGCCACCCCGGCCGCCTCGTTGCTCTTCGACGCCCAGAACGTCGACCCCGAGAGCAGCGCGACCTGTTCAGCGAGGGGGAGGTCGGCGAGCGAGCGGCGCATCAGTGCAGCCCTCGGATCCCGTACCACCCGAGGATCACCATCGTCACTCCGGCGATCAGCCAGACCAACGCCGGCTCGCGCCGAGCGGCGACTCCGAGCACCATGGCGATCACGATGGTGATCGCCACCTGGACGAACACGCCCGCATCGGTCGACGGCGACCACCAACTCGCAAGGCTCACGTCAGGAACGGAACCGATCTGTCAGGCGACCGCGCATCATCTGCAGCCATTCCTTGTGCATCACCGGATACGAATCGCGGGCGAAGTCGTCGGCGAGGCGCCCGACCAACTGTGCGTACGACGGGTACGGGTGGACCATGCCGAACATCTTGCGCAGGCCGATGTCGTGGTCGATCGCCATCGTGAAGATCCCGATGATCTCGGCGGCGGCCGGGCCGACGATCGCCGCCCGCAGGATCTTGCCGGTGAACCGTTCGACATCGACCATCGCCACACCGTGTTCCACGTCGTCGGTGTAGCCACGGTCGATGTCGGCGATCGGTATCTCGTAGCGGCGCCGGCCGGCGGGTGACATGGCGTTCAGTTCGTCCATCGACACCCCGACCGAGGCGATCTGCGGACGCGAGTACACCGCATTGGCTCGGACACGCGGCGAGCCGATCCGGGGGAGTGGGAGCGCGATCGCGCGCACCGTACGGCGTCCGATCGAGTTGGCGCCGTGCGTGGTGAGCGTGTTGCCCGTGACGTCACCGACCGCCCAGATCTTGTCGACGCTGGTTGCGCCCCACGTGTCGGCGACGATGCCTCGCTCAGAGGTCTCCACACCGGCCGCATCCAGACCGAGGTCTCCGAAGCGAGCCTTCCGTCCCACAGCGAGCAACACCTTGTCGACGTCGCCGATCGTGTTCCCGTCCTCCAGATGCGCCGTGCGGCCGTCGAAACGTTCGATCGAGGTGCCCGTGTGGACGCCGATACCGCGCGCCTCGAGGGCCGCCTGGATCGTCTCGGAGACCAACGGGTCGTCGTTGCCGATCAAGCGATCGTTCAACTCGATGATGTCGACCTCGCTCCCCATGTCGCAGAACGCCGTGGCCATCTCCAACGAGATCGCGCCACCGCCGATCAGCACGATCCGTCCCGGAATCGACGACAGTTCGAACACGTTCTCGTTCGTGACCAACATGTCGGGGTCGAGGCCGTCGATCGGGAAGCTGACGGGCGCTGAGCCGGCACAGATGATCACGTTGTCGGCACGAACCTCGGACACCGATCCGTCGGCGGCGGTCACCTCGACGACGTGCGGTTCGCTGCGTCCGGTGAGACGCGCCCAGCCCCGGACGAGATGGATCTGATCGTGCTCATCCATCTCCTCGGCCTCGGTCTCGTTGAGATCCTGAGCCTTCGCCCGAGCGAAGGCGAGCGGGTCCTCGACGCCGCTGCTGGCTGCGTGGAGCAGCGCCTTGGAGGGCACGCAGCCCACGTTCGTGCAGTCGCCGCCGACCTTGGCGGCCTCGATCAGTACCACCTCGTGGTCGAAGCCAGCGAGTCCGATGGCGAGCGTGAGCCCACCGGATCCGGCACCGATCACAGCGGCCGTGTACGTGCGAGTGGGGTCGTAGGTGCTCATGCGGGCTCCGGAGTCGGGTCGGGTGTCGTTGCGTAGCGTGCCGTGACGACACGTGAGATGGCGAGGCTGATGACGAAAATCGCGACGCCGGCGACGATGGTCCACGGATTGATCCCGCCGAACCCCTCGTCGAGACGCTCGATCGAGGCGCCGATCAACACGAACGAGATCGTGCCGGGCAGCGAGCCGAGCGCGGTGGCGAGGAGGAACGACGTCCAGCGGATGCGCAGCGCCCCGCAGAGGTAGTTGACGAGGTCGTAGGGCAAGAAGATGAGCCGCATGATGAACACCGTCGTGAAGCTGTTGTCCCGCAGCTTCTGGCTCCACCGTTCGACGAACCCGGGGTCGTCGCCGGCCCCATCGTCGTCCTGGCGTGTGAGGAGACGGCCGACGCCGTAGGCCACCATCGCCGACGTGTTCGCGGCGACGATCACGACGATCACCCCGATCCACGGCCCGAAGAGGAGGCCACCCATGACCGTCAGGATCGACGCTGGGAACAACACGACCGGACGAATCTGGTACACCCCGACGAACGCGAACACGCCCCACCACGCCGCGTCGACGGCATCGATGAAGCGCTGCCCTGTCTCGGTCGCGCTCAGCCCGTTCGCAGACTGGTAGCTGCCGAAGATCAGCAGCGCGGCGACCCAGATCGCGATGACGACCGCTCGCTGGATCCAGACCCTCATCGCAGCTCGCGACCCGCCCACCGGACGCGTTCGAGCGCAGTCACCGTGACAGCGCCCGCCATCACCCACCAGACCACGGTCGCAGCATCCGACAGTGCCAACGCCAGCGTGAAGATCGCGATCGTCTCCGTGCCTTCGATCAGGCCGCGAGGGAGCACGGCACTCGTGGCGCGCGGGCCGGCCGGTCCGCGTTTCTCCAGCAGTGCGGCGACGTAGCCCAGCGACACGGCGTTGAGGTAGAAGCTCGCGAGGACGAAGGCGGTGGCGATCCAGCCGGCCCGGTCGTCGATGGCGAATGCCAAGCCGAGGGGGATCGCCGCGTACCCGATGGTGTCGAAGACGAAGTCGATCAAGCCTCCGACGTCGGACTCGCGACCGGTCGTACGGGCCGCGATGCCGTCGAGGCCGTCGAGCAGGCGGCCGACGAGCCACAGCACGATCGACACGATCACCGCGCCCTGCGATGCCGCAGCCGCTGCGACCAGCGTGGAGGCGAGCGCCACGGCCGAGATGACGTTGGGGTGGACTCTGGCGAGCGGCGAGCGGGCGAAGGGGGCCAGCATCCGGTCCTTCACCGGTCGCAGGGTCGAATCGAGCACCTCGTCCATCCAAGCAGACACTCGCGAACAACTACGTAACACCCCTTGCGTAGGTTCGTCTCACCGACTCCCTCCCCGTACGAACACCGAACCGGGAGACACCCACATGGACAACAGCCTCAACTCGGCCGTGCTGATCGGCACGGTCGGGAGCGAACCCCTCCGACGCGATCTCGCCGGAGGACACGTCGTGCAATTCGACCTGGCGACCGCCGAATCGAGCGTGCCGGTGTCGTGGCACGATCCGACCGAGGCCGATGCGGCGCTCGTGGTGCCCGGCGACGCCGTCGTGCTGGTCGGGTCGGTGCGCCGCCGATTCTTCCGCACCGGTGGCGTCACTCAGTCGCGGACCGAGGTGATCGTCGAGCGACTCGTGCCGCTGCGTCGGACCAAGACGGCCCGCAGTGCCGTCGCCGCAGCGGTCGATCAGGTCACGCGAGCGGTCGCATGACCAGGCCCGTCAGCAGCTTCGGCGTGAAGAACGTCGACTTCGGCGGCATCACGACGCCTTCGCGCGCCGTGCGCTCGATCTCGGCGACGCTGACCGGACGGATCATCACCGCGGCGGTCGCCGAGCCGCTCGTGACGGCGTCGACCACGCGGTCGACGCCGTGCTGATAGCTCACGTCGTGCTCGGTGTCGGTGAGCAGGTGTTCGAGCCACACGCCGTCGAGTGTGCGCACGTCGTCGAACGCACCGACCTTCGGCGTGAGCCACTGGCCCTGACCGTCGGGGCCGACGAGGACGAGCGCGCCCCGCCGGTCCATCTCGGCGAGGGTCTCTGCCGATGGCGCTGCGGCAGGCGAACGATCGAAACCGACGTCGAGCGCAGCCGTGAGGTCATCGAACGAGATACCGGTGTACAAGCGATGGATCGCCTCGACGCTCAACTGCTCGGCGACCAATTCACTGACGAAGGCCAGCGTGTCCTCCGCCGGCGATGCGTCGCTGCCCGTCGACTCCCTGACCTCGTCGCGGAACTTCTGGGCCACGCCATAGCGGTGGTGGCCGTCGGCGATGAGCACGTCGTCGGTGGCCAACTTCGCGCTGATCGCAGCGATCCGGTCGGCGTCGGTCACCCGCTCGACCGTGTGCTCCACGCCGTCGATCGTCACCGAGGCGATTGCTTCGGCGGGCTCGGTCAACAGGTCGGTCAGGCCGCTCGCCAGGGAGAGCCCCCAGATCGGCGACATGTTCGCTCGGGTCGATCGAGTCAGGTCGAGGCGATCGGTCGACGCCTTGGGCGTGATGCGCTCGTGCGGCAGCACACCGCACTCCCCGTAGGGGCCGACCTCCAGCCCGCCGAGGACCCCGACGATGTCGCGGTTGGCGCCGGCTGCGTCGACGAAACGCATCCGGTACAGCGTGTACGTCGCCTCGTCGTCGGCGACGATCACTCCGGCCTCGATCCACTGCCGCAACGTCTCGCCGGCGCGGTCGTAACGGCCGGGCCCGTCGGATTCTCGCGGCACGTCGACATGAGTGATGTTGCAACGATCGCGAGCATTGAGCGCATCGAGGTCGGCATCGGACAGCACGTCGTACGGTGGCGCGATCAGATCATCGATCTGGCGGTCGGCGTAGCGCAGGGCGGGGAATGGGGTGAACCTCGGCACGACGACAGGATGCCACTCGTACGCAGCCGTGCGTGCAACCATCTCGTCGTGGCAGAACTGCGTCCCGACTCGATCTCGACGGTTCTCTGCGACCTCGACGGCGTCGTCTGGCTCGCTCACCGTCCGATCGCCGGGTCGGTCGGCGCGGTCGAACGCCTCCGGGCCAGCGGCCGCCGCGTTCTCTTCGTGACGAACAACTCGGCATCTCGGGTCGAGGACCACGAGGCTTCGCTCGCGGCAATCGGTATCGCCGCAGAGGGTGACGTCATCTCGTCCGCGATGGCCGCTGCCTCCCTCGTCGAGGCCGCCGAACACGTCCTCGTCACCGGCGGGCCCGGCATCGTCCAGGCGGTCGAGGCGCGTGGCGCCTCTGCGGTGATCAACGACGGCTCCGAGCCCTCCGGATCCGTCCAGCGATGTGACGCGGTCGTCGTCGGGCTCGACACGAGCTTCGACTACGCACGTCTACGGCGCGCAGGCAGAGCGTTGCACCACGGTGCGCGCTTGATCGGCAGCAACCCTGACACCACCTACCCGACGCCGCATGGCCTCGACCCCGGCGGCGGCTCGATCGTGCAGGCGGTGGCGGCGGTCGGCGGCGTCGAGCCGACGTACGCGGGCAAGCCCGAACAACCCATGGCCGATCTGATCCTGGCCCGCATCGGGTCGCCTGACCCCGCCTCGGTCCTCATGGTCGGCGATCGCCCCGACACCGACGGCCTCTTCGCTCACCGGCTCGGCGCACACTTCGGACTCGTGGAGACGGGCGTGACCGACTCCGACAGCAGGGTGGACGTCGAGGTCGCCCTCCGACGCGCCGACCTCGCCGCCATCGCAGATGTATTGAACTAGAATTTCGACATGGCTCAATCGACCCTCCAACGACTCCTCGACGCCGGTGTGCAGTTCGGTGAGATGTCCCGCAACCAGGCCGAGTCGGTGGTCCGACAACTCGTCAAGGCCGGTGAGGTGCAGAAGCGTGACACCGAGAAGCTGGTGAGCGATCTGGTCGACCGTGGCAAGTCCACGTCGGATCGCGTGACCGAGATCATCCAGCGCGAGGTCTCCAAGCAGGTGACCTGGATGTCGGAACGGTTCGACGAACTCGAGGACCGCTTCGAAGACCTGGCCGAACAGCTCGCCGACCGTGTCGCCGACCGTGACGAGAAGGCACCCGTTGCCGCCCCGGCAGCAACCGCGAAGAAGAAGGCTCCGGTGCGCAAGAAGAAGGCCGCGACAAAGAAGAAGGCTCCGGCAAAGAAGAAGGCTCCGGCAAAGAAGAAGACCGCTGCTCGGAAGAAGTCGGCCGGCTGAGCTCGCCACGTCGTCGGCTCGATGCCGAACTCGTCCGGCTCGAACTTGCGCCCAGCCGCACCGCTGCTCAAGTGCTGATCGACGCGAATCGAGTGATCGTCAACGGTGCCGTCGCCGCCAAGTCGTCACGTCAGGTGTCAGCAGCCGATGCTGTTGTCGTCTCGGGTCCACCCGCCCGTTTCGTCGGGCGCGGTGCCGAGAAGCTCGAGCACGCGCTCGACCACTTCTCCATCGACGTCGCCGGCCTGCTGGTCCTCGATGCCGGCGCGTCGACCGGTGGGTTCACCGATTCGGTGCTGCAACGAGGAGCGCGCCGCGTGGTGGCCGTCGACGTCGGCCACGGGCAATTGCACGAGCGGCTGCGCGCCGACGTACGGGTGATCAATCTCGAACGTCAGAACATCCGCGCACTGTCGCCCGAGATGGTCGTCGACGTGGCCGGTGAACTGGCCGACGCCGCCGTCGGTGACCTGTCGTTCATCTCGTTGCGCCTGGTCATCGCGCCGATCATCGCCGTGTGCAAGCCTGGGGCGCTCATGGTGCTGCTCGTCAAACCACAGTTCGAGGCGGGCCGCGCCGAGGTGAGTCGAGGGAGAGGGGTTGTCACCGACCCCGAGGTGCACACCCGAGTGCGCACCGAGGTCGACAGGGCGCTTACCGGTGCCGGTTGCGTCGTGCGTGGCTGGACCACGTCGCCGATCACCGGCGCCGACGGCAACGTCGAGTTCCTGGTGCACTCCACGACTCCCCACGAGGGCTCCCGGTGACAGGTTCACGCCTTGTCCTCGTGGCGCACCAGCACCGTGCCGACGCCGACCGGCACATCGTCACCGTGCGTTCGTGGTGCGAACGCAACGACGTCGACTTCTCGATGCCCGGCGACGACGTCGAGGAGTTCGGCGACGACGTCGACGTCGTGGTCAGCCTCGGCGGCGACGGCACGATGCTGCGCAGCGTGCGCCTGCTGGGCGGTCGCTCGACGCCGCTCATCGGCGTCAACCTCGGGTCGCTCGGCTACCTCACCGAGATCGAACCCGACGACATCGACCGCTCGCTGGACCGCTTCCTGAGCGGACCCGGTGACGGAGAATGGCACCTCGACGAGCGGATGATGCTCGACGTCGCCGTCAACGGGTCGGTCGTCGGGAGGGCGCTCAACGAAGCGGTCGTCGAGAAGAACGAGTCGGGCCACACGGTGCGCATGCTCGCTCGCATCGACGGGGTCGACTTCACGCACTACGAAGCCGACGGGCTCATCGTGTCGACGCCGACCGGTTCGACCGCCTATTCGTTGTCGGCGCGCGGACCCATCTTGTCTCCAGGGCACCGAGCGATCTTGCTCACCCCGGTGTCACCACACATGCTCTTCGACCGCTCGCTCGTGCTGAGTCCGAACGAAGTCGTCGAGATCGAGGTGAAGGGTCACCGGCCTGCCGACCTCGTCATCGACGGACGCCAGAGCGTCGTGCTCGCTGCGGGCGACGTCGTGCGCTGCAGCCCATCGGAGGCACTGGCCGGCTTCGTCCGATTCGGCGCGTACCGCTACCACCAGATCCTGAAGTCGAAGTTCGGTCTCCTCGACCGCTGAGGGTCAGCGGTGGAAGACGACCGCAGGACGTGACGCGGCGGGAGCCTGCGGAGCAGCCGGAGCAGCGGGAGCAGGCGGTGCTTCCGGTGCCGGTGCGGCAGCCGGGGCAGGCGCCGGGGCAGGCGGAGGCGGAGTCGGCGGCACCGGTGCAGCCGCCGGCTGTGCGGCTCTGACGAGCCGCTCGTTGCTCAGTTCCTGGATCCGGCCGTCGAGTTCGGAGATGCGGTCGCTCAACATCGCAATCGAGTCGTCGAGCCCGTGACCGGTGTTCCCGAGGAAGGCGTCCATCTCGGCCAGCTGTTGTCCGGTTCGTTCGTCGGACATCCGCAGCGCGGAGGTCATGCGCTCGTCGACACGACGCTCGGCGGCGTCGATCTGGTCGGCGGTGCTCTTGCGTCCGGCGTCTTCGAGTGCGGCCAGCTTCAGGTGCACTTCGCCGATGCGCTCGTCGATCGCTCCCATGTCGACGTCGGGCATGTCGACAGCAGTCGGAAGCGCGTCGATCCGTTCACTCAGTGCGCTGGTCTTGCCGGTGAAGTACTCGACCATGCGAGCCGTCTGGACGTCGAAGTTGTTCAGTCGTTCGTCGAGCTTCGTGATGGCGGTGTCGGCCATCCCCTGGCGGTGGTCGACCGACCGCTCGAGGTCGCGCACCGACGATTCGATGATCGCAGGGAGCGACGAGTTCGCGTCGTCGATCAGGCGGTTGACCCGATCGTCGTTGTCGGCCCGATTCCGGTCCACCGTCAACTCGACGCGATCGATGCGCTCGTTGAGCGCAGCGATCATCGCCTGCACCTCTTCGGAGGCAGGGCCCGATCGCCCCGACGCAGCACCCGGGCTGCGATGCGTCTGCTCGATCGCAGACGCCATGGTCGTGAGATGCTTCTCCATCTCGTGGCGAGCGGCGCGCTCGATCCTCAGCTCCTCGCGCAAGCTCGTCAGGTTCAGGCGAACGTCGTCGCTGAACTGGTTGAGCGCGCCTTGCACCGATTCGGTGATGCGAACTTCGAAGTCGTTGGTCTCAGTGGTCATGGTTCATTCCGTCTGCTGGGGTCTGTCAGAAATCGAAGTCGCGTCGTCGTAGACGACGCGCTCCGCCAGTGCTGGTGAGTTGCTGGATCATGTGGTCGACGAGCGCGACGAGGCAGTTCTTGACCGACTCCTTCTCGCGGGCGTCGACGTCGACGATCGGGATGGCGTCGTCGAGTGCCAGGGCGTCGCGAATCTGCTCGACGGTGCCCGTGGGTGCGTGGTCGAACTGGTTGACGGCGACGACGAACGGGATCTGTTTCGACTCGAAGTAGTCGATCGGGGCAAACGACTCCTCGAGCCGGCTCGTGTCGACGAGGACGACGGCCCCGAGTGATCCGAGAGCGATCTGGTCCCACATGAAGGCGAACCGATCCTGGCCGGGGGTGCCGAACAGGTAGATGACCAGTTCGTCGAACACGCTGATGCGGCCGAAGTCCATCGCAACGGTCGTCGACTGCTTGGTGGTGACCTTCGACGAGTCGTCCAACGACTCCGCAGCCTCGGTCATCTTCTCTTCGGTGCGCAGCGGCGGGATCTCCGAGATGGCGCCCACGAACGTGGTCTTGCCGACGCCGAATCCGCCGGAGATCACGAACTTGGCCGACTGCGTGGCGGCAGTGATCGGTCGCTGAGAAGTCGATTGAGTCATGGTGTCCATGTCGAGGGCTCCTTGGATCCGGTCACAAGGACTGGAACGCCGATCGGATCTTGGTGAGGAATTGGTTGTCGATGACTTCGACGGTCGACTCGGCGACGAGCGTGCCGGCGGCGACCATGTCGCTGCCCATCACGATCGCGGTACGGAGCGGGAGTTCGAGGTGTGCGGAGATCTCGGCGAGCGAGATGGGTGTGGCGGCCAGATCGAGGATTCGTTGCTGCTCCGGGGGCACCGCATGCGTCGGGCTGCCAGCGGAGACGCGCGTCTCCAGCGGCAACTCGGGCGACGCCGAGCGTGTCCGTCCACGGGTGAGCATGAACGAGCGGACGACTTCGGCGCCCTCCTCGGACTGGTCCAGATCGTTCACTGCGCCAGTTGGACCGATCGCTTGAGACGTTCGATGACGTCGGGCGACAGCACAGCGCCCAGGCGCTTCGACAGCAGAGTCATCTCGTAGCCGATGGCTCCGAGGTCGGCCGACTTGTCGGCGACCACGCCGATCGACGCCGTCCCCGAGATGCGCGAGATCAAGATCCACGCGTCGCTGGCTTCGATGATCTGTCGCGTCACCGGGCCGAGGCCGAAGTTCTCGACCGCGCCGTCCGACAGGCTGGCCAGCCCGGAGGCGATCGCTGCGAAGGTGTCGTGGCTGGTGCGGTCACCGCTCGACGACGCCGCGAGGTGAATGCCGTCGGCCGAGACCGTCTGGGCGAATCGGACGCCGGCGGCGTCCTCGACGAAGCTGTCGAGCACGAAGGTCAGGTCGTTGTCGATCTGAGTGTGAGTATCAGACATCAGTGGTTCTCCTTGTCTGCGCGGGTGGTCCCGGACTGGAAGCCCGAGAGGCTGGAACGAACTGCGTCGGGGTCGTCCAGATCGGCTTCGATCGCTCGTGGGGTGATGGTCGTGACGGGCAGGTTGGCGCCCTTGCGGCGACGGACGCTGAAGGGCTCCTCGCCGCCGCCGTGGCTCGGCACGGTCTCGAGAGCCGGCTCGGGAATGGGTGCCGGTTCGCCAGCCGGAGGTGTGGCGAGGTGGCGCTTGGGCTGGCGGCGGGGGAGTTCGAGCGGCGGCTCGTCGACCGGCTCGCCCTCGGTCGCCACGGCATCGTCGGCCACCGGCACCGGGGTCGAGACCGGCGTGGGGTCGGACGCATCGTCGTCCGCCCATTCGAGCGTCTCGTCAGGGGAATCGAAGACGTCGAGCGGAAGCGAGTCGGCCGGCATGGACGCGAAGGCCTCTTCGAACGGCGCCATGTGGTCGGCCGCGGCGGTGCTCTGGTCGGGAGCGGGAAGCGAGGACAGGCTGGTGAGTGCATGAAGGTCGCCGAGGTCGCCGGCATGGCCAGACTCCGGTTCGGTCTCCTGGCCGCCGAACACCTCGCTGGGCAGGGTGACACGGGCTGAGGTTCCCGTGAGTCCCTCGAGCAGGTCGACGTCGAATCCGTGTCGAGCGGCCAGGCGGCCGACCACGAAGTGACCGAGGAACTCGGAGGGCGTCTCGTCTTGCGAGCCGGCGGCCACGATCTGCTGGTTGGCGATGTCGAGTTGCTCGGGCGGCATGCCGATGCCGGCGTCGTTGATCACGACGGCATAACCGCGTCGGGTGTGACGGGCCACGATCTCGACGGTGCTCGTCGGGGGCGAGAAGGCCAGAGCGTTCTCGATCAACTCAGCGAGGATGTGTGCGAGGTCGGCAACGTAGTCGCCTTCGATGTCCTCACCGTCGACGACGTCGATCTCGACACGTTCGAAGTTCTCGACCTCGGCCAGTGCCGACTGGATCACGTCGTACACCGGAACGGCGTCGGGCCAGGTGCGAGCCTGCGACGCTCCGGCGAGGACCAGCAGGGACTCGGCGTTGCGTCGCATACGGGTCGCCAGATGATCGACCTTGTACAGCGCGTCGAGTTTGTCGGGATCCTCTTCCTCGCGCTCGAGGACGGTGAGGCCCTTGAGCATGCGGTTGAGCAATTTCTGGTTGCGACGGCCGAGGTTGACGAACATGTCAGCCACTACTCGGCGCGAACCGGCCTGTTCGGCAGCGAGGCCGACGGCGGTGCGGTGCATCCCGTTGAACGCTGCGACCAGTTCGCCGATCTCGTCGTCGGAGAAGGCATCGATCTCGTCGATCTCGGGGACCTCGTCGATGTCGCCACGACGGATGGCCTGCACGACCTCGGGCAATTCGACATCGGACACACGACGGGCCTCTCTGGTGAGGTCACGCAGAGGCTGTCGAATGGCCTGGTAGAGAGCGAAGACGATGATCGAGACGACCAGCAGGAGTCCGCCGCCGATGACGCCGGCACGGATCAGTTCGTTCTCGGCCGACTGCTCAGCCTCGATGGCGAGAGCCTCGAGACGGTCGGCACGCTCCTGCTCGAACATCGTCAGACCGTCGACGGCCTCGGTGATTCGGTCACGGACCTCGGTGATCGGCAGCGGCATGGCGAGGCCGGTGAAGTTGTCGGGCCGGACCGTGTCACGGACCTGCTGGAGGTCGAAGAAGGTGTCGCTCTCGAGGAGCGGGGCGATCTCAGCGACGGCTTCGGGCGATGCGAAGGCGTCGAATGCCGAGAGGCTCTCGTCGGTGGCGTACACGGCGGCCTGGATGTTGCCGACGGCCGACGCGTCGAGCGTCGGGCCGAAGCGGTTCCACGTGGCGAAGAGCAGCCCGGCTTCGTTGGCGATGTTCGCCTCGATGCGCTGCAGGAGTTGCACGTCGGCGAGCGCCTGCACCGTCTCGGGGTCGGAGATCGATGATCGGTCGAAACCGAAGTCGTCGAGCAGGTCGGACCGCAAGGCGTTCAGCCGGACCGGCGCCAACACGCCGACGTTGTCGATGGCGATTCCGGCGGAGTCGAGCTGGTACTGGCGGGGGTCGTCGCCGGTCTCACCACGGATCTCGAGAGCCTGGCTGTGAATGGCGTCGAGCGACGTGAATCGGTCGGAACCGATGCCGGAGCGGTTGCGCTCGAGGACGGACCACGCCTCGTCGACCGCGACGCGTCGATCTGCGAGTTCGGCGGGCGAGCCCTCGGCGTCGTTGAGGACCTGTGCCTCGTCGGACAGTGCCGCTGCGTAGTCGACGACGGCATCGAAGCGCGCCACTTCGGCGAGCTGCTCGTCAGCGTTCGAACGGGCGTCGACTCCGTCGACGACGGACAGACCGAGGAAGCCGATGACCACCATCAACGGGAGGAGGACTGCGGCGATCAGTTTGAAGCGAAGTGGGAGTGTGCGCAGGAACATTGCTTCTCTCGTCAGACGGTCGTGTTGTCGGCGATGGTCAGGTACGGGTTGTCGGCCAACGTGTTGCGAATCTTCTCCGCCGGCACTTCCCACGGACGGTTGCTGAGATGAAGGTCGAAGACGCTCTGTTGGAAGTGCGCGAAGGCTTCGGCGTGGGCGTTTGCGAACGCATCGGGAGCACCAAGCGAGTCGAGGAGCAGATCCCGACTCAGGTCGACCCCACCGCTGGGTGTGCCGAGGTCGTACACGGAGGCGTCTCCACGGCCGTGCAACTCGTGCAACTGGGTCTCGCCCGAAGCGTCGCGACGAGTGACGAGCCAGAGAGGGCCTTCGACCACACGCCGGACGTACGTGGCGCCATCGGGTTGCGACAGGAACGCCGGAACGACGATCGTCGTCGGAGCAGTGCTCCGCTCCGGGTCTTTCGGGGCGATCACGTTGGTGTGCGCAGTGTCGAGCGATGCTGCTGCCACTGCGCTGTCCACTTCGACGCCACAGGCGAAGAACTGGACATCGCCACGGACGAGCAGGTCCTGGCGCTCGGCCGACGAGAGTTGTGCCCACCACTTGGTGGACTGCAGGTTGTAACCGCCCGCTTTGCGGACGATGACCTGGTCGATGTCGAGGTCGTTGTTCATCGTCATCAGTCCGACGTCGCTGAGGCTGAGGCCTTGTGGGCCTGGACACGGCTACGAAGACGCTGGACCGGGTCCATGTTCTCGTTGATCTCGAGGCTGGCTCCGCCCAGCTCTTCGGCCGGAGCGATGCGCAGACCGATGAAGCGCTGGATGATGCGGTAGATCACGAACGAGACCGAGCCGGCCCATGCGACCGCCACTGCGGCGCCGGCGAGTTGGATGAAGATCTGCACGAGGCGACCCTGCTCGAACGCCGAGCTGGGGCCGAAGATGCCGACGGCGAGGAGCCCCCAGATGCCGCCGAAGCCGTGAGCGGGGACGACACCGAGAGCGTCGTCGATCTTCAGTGTCAGCAGCCAGTCGTGGCCGATGGCGTAGACGATGCCGGCGACGAGACCGATCACGACCGCGCTCAGCGGGCTCACGATGTCGGCGCAGGCAGTGATCGACACGAGGCCACCGATCGCACCGCCGACGAGCTTGGTGTTCAGTGCGTATCGACCGTGGAAGAGGTGCGCCCAGAGGCCACCGCTCACCAGGCCGGCCACGCCGGAGAGATTCGTGTTGATGATGGTGGACGACACGTTGCCGTCGAGAGCGAGGTGCGAGCCACCGTTGAAGCCCCACCAGCCGAACCACAAGATGAGCACGCCCATCATGGTCAGGCCGACGTTGCTGGGGGCCAATTCGTTGACCTCGCCCTTCGGGCCGAAGCGGCCGATGCGGGGGCCGATGATCACGAGGCCGACCAGAGCCACGGTGGCGCCCACGAGGTGGACGACCGACGCTCCGGCGAAGTCATGGAAACCGATGGCGGCGAGCCACGCTCCGTTGTCGGGGTTCAAGAAGTCGCCCCACACCCAGTGTCCGAAGACCGGGTAGATGATGAGGCCGATGGAGACGGCGACGATCGAGTAGGCAAGCAGCGTGGTGCGTTCGACGAGTGAACCCGAGACCAGGGTGATCGCCGTGCCGGCAAAGGCCAGGTTGAAGAGGAAGAAGGTCGGTCCGCTCACCGTGTTGGCCGCGTCGGAGATGCCGTGCAGCGCAAAGAGGTCGGTGCCGATGAAACCGCCGGCCGACGAACCGAACATGATGCCGAACCCGATCGCGGTGAAGCCGATCGAAGAGATCGTCCAGTCGACCACGTTCTTGACGGCCACGACCGTGGCGTGAGCCGGACGGGCCAAGCCGACCTCGTATGCGAGGAAGCCGATCTGCATGAAGAAGACGAGCGACGCCGAGAACAGAACCCAGAGTTCGTCGATCGTGTTGACGGTGCCACCGAGCTGGAAGGAGACCTTCGAGCCGGGTTGGACGATCGCCAGCATGGCAAGCAGCAGCACGACTCCGACGAAGACGAAGGAGCTGATGCTCCGCGCCTTCGCGCCCTGTTGGCTGACACTCACATTGGACATGGATCGATCTCTCTCTTGTCAGGTGTCGACGGGTGACACCAGGGATTCGGCTCGAACAGACGAAGACTTGAGGTTTTACGGCTGGGTCGCCATCGCGCGGGCCCGGACCAGGGCGTGTTCGACGACGGCCACGAGGCCGGCTTTGACGTCGTCTCGTTCACGCGCATCGACGAACATCATCGGAACCTCGGCGGGCACCTGCAGCGCTCCACGGATCTCCTCGATCTCGTGAGACCGGGCACCGTCAAACGGGTTGACGGCGACGATGAACGGGATGTCGCGCTGTTCGAAGTAGTCGAGGGCGGGGAAGCAGTCAGCGAGTCGACGTGTGTCGGCGATCACGATCGCGCCGATCGCTCCACGTGAGACCTCGTTCCACATGAAGTGGTACCGCTCCTGGCCGGGGGTTCCGAACAGGTAGAGGATGATCTCGTCGGACAAGGTGATGCGCCCGAAGTCCATCGCGACCGTGGTCGTCTTCTTTCCGGATGTGTGCGAGAGATCGTCGACGTCGCTGCTGGCTGCGGTCATGGTCGCCTCGCTGCGAAGCGGTTCGATCTCGGAGATCGCGCCGACCATGGTCGTCTTGCCGGCGCCGAAGCCACCGGCGATGACGATCTTGACGGGGACCTTGCGTGTGTCAGATGCGGCGGACGCCATCGAGGACCTCCTCCAGAAGACTTGCGTGGGACGAGTGCGAAACGGTGGCCACCGCACGTTGGGCGGTGAGGACCCCGTCGCTGATGAGGTCGGACACGATCACCCGCGTCACGCCGAGGGGGAGGCGGGCGTGCGCCGACAATTCGGCGAGCGATTGGGGCCGGTCGGCGAGTTCGAGGATCTGTGCTGCCTCCCACCGGTAGGTCTCCAGTTGTCGGCTGCCCTTGGGGGTGGTCTGCAGTTGCGTCTCCACGCGGATCTCTTCGTCGACCGCTGTGCGGCCGCCGGTCATCAGGTAGGGACGGATTAGACGCCCTGTTGCGTCGTTACTCACGGTCGTTCCTCCACGCCTCACGCCCGCGACAGGGCGGCGGACTTCAGCTCTTCGCGCACTTCGGGAGACAAGACGTCGCCGGCTCGCTGCGAGAAGACGGCCATCTCGTATCCGATCGCACCGATGTCGGCCTCGGCGGCGGTGACGACGCACATGAGCGAGCCGTCACGGATTCCGGTGACGAACAGCCAGCCCTTCTCCATCTCGACGATCACGTTGTTGACCGCTCCGGCGCCGAAGCGACCGGCCGAGCCGTAGGCCAGCCCGATCATGCCCGACGACACTGCGCTCAAGCGCTCGGCCGTCTCGCGGTCGACGCCGTCGGACACGGCGAGGGTGAGCCCGTCGGACGACACGACCACGGCCTGACGAACCGAGGGCAGGGTGTCGACGAATCGAGCCACGAGCCAATTGAGGTTGTCCGCCGCAGCGCCCATCAGTTGTCTCCTTCGTTCGTCGTCGCCGGAGCGGCGTTCGACATCGAGCGGAAGGCGTTCAGCTTGGATCGCAAGTCGTCGGGGGTCGAGCTGGTCTGGCCGGCCGGTGCAGGCGTCTCGTCGGGTTGCGACGACTGACCGGGGGAGCGGGTCGGCAAGACGAAGGTCGGCAACGGTTCACTCGGGGTGGCTGCGGTCACCGCGAGCGAGTCGACGGCGTTGCCCCAGCGCTCGCCATTGAGAGGGGCGGGCATCTCGATCGGAGCAGGAGCCACGGCGGGGACGACACGGGAGTCGCCCTCGTCGATGGTCGGAGCCGCCGCACCGGGAGTGCGTGACGGCAGGAGCGGGTCGATGCTCTCCCGCTCGACCACAGCCGGCTCGGGAAACGGCTCGGCAGCGGTGTCGGGAACGGGTGGGGCCAGCGGGGTGGAGACCGGTGTCTGGCCGGCGGGTACGGGCAGCGGCGCGTCGTCGATCGGTTGCTCGTACTCGGTGTCGACGGCGTCGGCCACGGCGTGGTCACCGCCGCTGGCGAAGTCACCCGAGGCGAAGACCGATTGCGGCAGGAAGACCGTGACGACGGTGCCGCCGTCTCGACCATTGCTCATCGCGACCTTGGCGGCGTGCTTCTCGGTCAGCAGCGAGACGACCGACAGCCCGAGGGTCGGCTCGACCCCGAGTCCGATGGTCGGTGCCGTCGAGAGCAACTCGTTCAGCTCGGTGAGGCGGCTCGGGCTGATCCCGATGCCGAGGTCTTCGATCGTGATCGTGTAGCCACCGGTGACGACGGCGCCCGCGATCTTGACCTCGGAATCGGGGGGCGAGAACGATGTGGCGTTGTCGAGCAGTTCGGCGAGCATGTGAGCGAGGTCGCCGACGACCGGGCCGATGACCTCGGCGTCGTCGATCGTCATCGGGCGGGCCCGCTGGTAGTCCTCGATCTCGGAGATTCCGGCGCGGATCACGTCGCCCACGGCGACCGGGTCGGCTCGTCGACGGCGCGTCTCGGCGCCGGCCAGCACGAGCAGGCTCTCGGCGTTGCGACGCATCCGGGTCGCCAGATGGTCGAGCTTGTAGTAGTCAGCGAGCAGTTCGGGATCTTCGACGTCGGCTTCGAGGTCGTCGAGCAGGGCGAGCTGGCGGTCGACGAGCGTGCGGTTGCGTCGTGCGAGGGTGACGAAAATCTCCGATACGCCACGGCGGGTCGCGTCCTGCTGGACGGAGACGAGTTCGGCCAGCGACGGCTGCGTGGCGTTGAGAGCCGCCGCGAGATGACCGATTTCGTCGGTCGACGAATCGTTGATCGACATCATGTGCTCGGGTCCGAGCGGTTCGCCGTCGCCGCCGACGTGGCCCACCATCATGGGCAGTTGCGTGCGCGAGACGTGCTCGGCAGCGGTGCCGAGACTGTCGATCCGGCGTGACATCGAATCGCCGACCATCCAGAGCAGGACGCCGGTGGCGATCATGCCGATCAGAGCGATGAGGATGCCGATCGTCGCCAGGAAGCCCGAGGTGAGGGCGGTGATGATGAGACCGAGGACGGCGAGCGCCAAGGGCATGGAGGCGGCGGCGATCTTGGTCGAGATCTTGAGGTTCGTGAACATGAGTGCTCCTTTCGAGACGAAACCTGTATCGACGCTTCGTCAAGAAGTCTTGAGAGAAAGCTGCACGTCAGCCGACGTCGAAACGGACGGTGTGCACGAAGTCGTGCGCCGATGCCAGGTTCTCGCTCCAGGCTGCGCCGATGTCGGCGTCGAGCGAGAGCCCGCATCGCATCCGGTCGTCGTCGTCGATCCCGGCGAGTTCACGTGGGATCGGGGCCGTGCGGTCGACATCGCTCAGCTCGATCTTGAGCTGCTCGGCGACCCACGGGCGCACCGAGACGCACCAGCGCACGATGTCGGCTCCGAGTTCGGCGTGGCGCTGCTCGTCGTCGGCAAGCCGTCGGAGCGAGGTGGTGACGTCGCTGGGATGGTCGGCAGCGAGCGACAGACGCCGAGCGACGAATCCCTCGCCGACGACACCGTCGAGAAGCGCCGAGCGGGCGGCGCCGACCAGGTCGTCGGGTCGTCGATGGACCATCGTCAGCGCCGTCAGGTCCTTCACGATGCGAGCACCGTGGGTTCCTGCACGATCAGCCAGGTCGAGGCAGATCTTGGTGTGGTGGCGCTCGTCGTCGGAAGCCGTGACCGTCCGCTCGATCAGCGCCTCGGGGGCGTTGAGCGCCAGGAGCGAACGTGCGGTGTGTCGGAAGCTGGCGATCGACGCGAACGCATGACGAGCTGCTTCGATCCAGGCGATCGCCATCGGGGACGCATCCGGTGTCGGGCTGTCGTCTCGATCTTCGAGGACCGGGAGCACAGCGCGGCCACGGCTGTTGCGGAGTGGGCGGCCGTGCGTCCAGGGCGAGTCGGTGTTGGTCATGATCAGCTCATTCGTCGTGATTGTCATTCGGTCGGCGCGCACTGATTCTTGAATCGCCGAACTCCGACACACCCCTGTGGTTGGATGTCATCTGATGCTGAGCGAACTGCACATCGAGAATCTCGGAGTCATCGAACGACTCGACCTCGTCCTCGAATCCGGCCTGACGGCCCTCACCGGCGAAACCGGTGCGGGCAAGACGATGCTGGTCGAGGCAATCGAGTTGCTGGTCGGAGGTCGCGCCGATTCGACCGTCGTCCGACACGGCGCATCCGAAGCGCGTGTCGAGGGCCGTTTCGTCGGACGGGACGGTGTCGAACACATCTTGAGCAGAGTCGTTCCGGCCGATGGTCGGTCCCGGGCGTACGTCGACGGGCGCCCGGCCACGGTGTCGTCGCTCAGCGAGATCGCCGGGCGCATGGTCGACCTCCACGGCCAGCACGCCCACCAGAGTCTGCTGTCGGTCGCCACGCAGCGCTCGGCGCTCGACGAGTTCGGCGACGTCGATCTCGGCGCGCTCCAGGCCGCTCGGGCCCGCCTCACCGAGATCGATGCGGGCCTCGCAGCGCTCGGTGGCGACGAGCGATTGCGCGCACGCGAAATCGACCTGCTCCGTTTCCAAGTGTCCGAACTCGATGCCGCAGGTGTCGTCGATCCCGACGAAGACGCCGATCTCGACGTCGAGGAATCGACGCTGTCCGACGCTGCGGCGCACCGCGATGCCGGCTACCTCGCGAACGATGCACTGTCGGGCGATGGGGGAGCGCGTGAGGCGCTGTCCGAAGCGCTCGCCTCGATCGACGGTCGTGCACCGTTCTCCGCAGTCGCCACGAGGTTGCGCGAGGCACAGGTCGAACTCGACGATGTCGCACACATCGTGCGTGACCTGGCCGAAGGCATCGACCAGTCACCCGAACGGCTCGACGACGTTCGAGATCGCCGTCAGGTGTTGGCCACGCTGCGTCGCAAGTATGGCGACGACCTCGCTGCCGTCATGGCCTTCCACGCCGAGGCCGACGACCGGCTGCGTGAACTCGAGTCCTACGACGAGCGTGCTGCCGCCCTCGACGTCGAGCGTGTCGAGGCGCTGGAACACGAGCGTGCGGCCTCCGTGGCGGTCGGAGCCGCTCGTCGTGCGGCAGCGGCGCCGTTGGCCGCGGCGGTGCAGGAGAGCCTGCGCGTACTGGCGATGCCCGACGCGGCGGTCGCCATCGAAGTCGGCGAGCACGCCGACGACCATCCCGGCGACCGGGTGCAGTTCTTGTTGGCTGCCAACCCGGGCGCTCCGTTGCTCCCGTTGACCCGGGTGGCGTCGGGCGGCGAACTGGCCCGAGCGATGCTGGCGTTACGCCTTGTGCTGTCCGATGCCGGCGGTGCCGATTCGGCGACCGAGACGCTTGTCTTCGACGAGGTCGATGCGGGGATCGGCGGCTCGGCAGCGCAGGCCGTCGGCGACGCACTGGCCGGTCTCGCCCGACACCATCAGGTCCTCGTGGTCACTCACCTCGCACAGGTCGCTGCATCTGCCGACGCCCAGATCTCGGTGTCGAAGACGGTACGCAAGGGTGCCACGTTCGCAGCGGCGACGCGTCTGGCCGACGGTGCGCGCGTCGACGAAGTGGCACGGATGTTGTCGGGATCGTCGTCAGAATCAGCACGCCGACACGCAGCGGAGCTGCTCGGATGACTCGTGTGTCCCACGACGTTGTACGATGCTGTTCCGTCGTGGTGTCGAGACGGAGGTTCGGATGACCAAGCACATTTTCGTGACCGGAGGTGTTGCCAGCTCGCTCGGCAAGGGGCTGACCGCGTCGTCGCTCGGACGCCTGCTGAAGCTGCGGGGGCTGCGGGTGACCCTCCAGAAGCTCGACCCGTACATCAACCTCGATCCGGGCACGATGAACCCGTTCGAACACGGCGAGGTCTTCGTCACCGACGACGGCGGCGAGACCGACCTCGACCTCGGTCACTACGAGCGCTTCATCGACGAGAACCTGTCGCGCAACTCCAATGCGACCACCGGTTCGATCTACAAGTCGGTCATGGAAGCCGAGCGCCGCGGCGACTACCTCGGCAAGACCGTGCAGGTCATCCCGCACATCACCGACGAGATCAAGAACCGGGTCGATCGCGTCGCTCAGCAAGACGTCGATGTCGTGATCACCGAGGTCGGTGGCACCGTGGGCGACATCGAGATCCTCCCGTTCCTCGAGGCGATCCGCCAGTTCCGCAACAAGGTCGGACGAGACAACGTGTGCTACATCCACGTCACGCTGGTGCCGTTCATCGGCCCGTCAGGCGAGCAGAAGACCAAGCCGACACAGCACTCGGTCACCGAGTTGCGGTCGCGAGGCATCCAGCCCGACGTGATCGTGTGCCGCTCCGAAGAGCCGCTGTCCGACGATCTCAAGACCAAGATCTCGAACATGTGCGACGTCGACCGCGATGCGGTGATCAACGCAGCCGACGCCGACAACATCTACCGACTGCCGCTGATCTTCCACGACGAGGGCCTCGACGGCTTCGTGTGCAACCTGTTGCGCATCGACGCCGACGTCGACCTGTCGTCGTGGCAGCGTGTCGTCGACACGGTCGAAGCGGCGAGCGATCCGGTGCGGATCGGCCTGATCGGCAAGTACATCGAACTGCCCGACGCCTATCTGTCCGTCGTCGAGAGCCTCAAGCACGCCGGATTCCATCACGGCGCGAAGGTCGAGATCGAGTGGATCCAGTCGGAGTCGGTCGAGGGTCTGCTCGCCGAAGGCCAATTGGGCCATCTCGACGGGATCATCATCCCTGGTGGCTTCGGCCATCGTGGCGTCGAGGGCAAGATCGCCGCAGCGCGCTACGCCCGAGAAAACGTGATGCCATGTCTGGGGATCTGTCTCGGGTTGCAGGCGATGACCATCGACTTCGCCCGCCACGTGGCTGGGCTCACCGAAGCCCACTCCACCGAGTTCGATCCCGAAACCCGCTTCCCGGTCATCGACCTGATGCTCGAACAGCGCGGCATCGAAGACAAGGGTGGCACGATGCGCCTCGGGGCCCACTACGCCGTGCTTGCCAACGAGTCGCAGGTCGCGCGGGCCTACGGCGAATCGGTGGTGTCCGAACGGCACCGCCATCGGTACGAGTTCAACGACCGGTACCGGGCACAGCTCGAAGCCGAGGGGTTGTGGTGCTCGGGCACGTCCCCCGACAACAAGCTCGTCGAGTTCATCGAACTGCCGGGACACCCCTTCTGGGTCGCCACCCAGGCGCATCCCGAGTTCAAGAGTCGGCCCGATCGTCCGCATCCGCTGTTCCGGGAGCTGATCGCCGCGTCGCTCGCTCACCGAGACGCCTCGGAGCGCTCAGAGGCAGGCCACGACGTGACCGCCACGCATGGCTGATTTCCGTCGCGTCGACGAGCGCACGGTCCATCAGGGGTACATCTGGCGCGTCGTCCAGGCTGAGTTCGAGGATCCCGACGGCGCGCCGTTCATGCGTGACATCGTCCGGTCACCGGGCGCCGTCGGTGTGGTTCCAGTCGTGTTCGACGCCGAGGGCAACCCCTCGGTGGTGCTCGTCACCCAGTATCGGCCGGCCCTCGAAGAGGTGATCATCGAGATCCCGGCCGGGATGCGTGACGTCGACGGCGAGGACACCGCCGAGGTCGCACGGCGCGAGTTGATCGAAGAAGCCGGACTCGAGGCCGGCTCACTCGAACTACTCGGGGCCAATCATCCGACCGCGGGCATGACCGACTCGCTCACGACGATCTACCTGGCAACAGACTGCACGCCGGTGCCGACCGATCGTCAGGGTCCCGAGGAGCAGCACATGGAGGTGTTGCACGTCCCGCTCGCCGATGCGCTCGCCATGATCGAGCGTGGCGAGATCCTCGATGCGAAGACGATCATCGGGCTGCTGCTGACCGACCGCCGATTGCGCTCCGCCGACGGGAACTGACGTGTCGTCGGCGACGCCACTGCCGCTCGCGGCCGAGGAGTTCCTGGCGTGGATGCTCTCGGAGAAGGGCCGCTCGGCGAACACCCTCGCTGCCTACCGTCGGGACCTTCGCCAGTACGTGTCGTGGCTCGACGAGCGTGGATCCGACGTGTTGTCGGTACGCCACCGCGATCTGGTCACATTCGTGGGAGAGCGGCGTGCCGGGGCGGGCGCGCCGTCGTCGGTCGCCCGCCAACTCGCTGCGATTCGGATGTTTCATCGGTATCTGGCGATCGAGGGGCTGCGGGTCGACGATCCGACGGCCGAGCTCGATGGCGTCAAGGTCCCCGCCGGCATCCCGAAGCCACTGTCGGAAGAGCAGGTGACGAGCGTGCTCGACGCAATCGTCGGCCATGACCCGACCGACGTGCGCGATCGAGCGCTGCTCGAACTGCTCTATGCGACGGGCGCTCGCATCTCGGAGGCGGTCGGATTGTCGATCGGCGACCTCGACGTCGACGAACGCCTGGTCAGGCTGTACGGGAAGGGGTCGAAGGAGCGCATCGTCCCGTTCGGCTCGTCGGCCGCCGACGCACTCGGTGACTGGTTCTCGACCAACGGCCGCGTCCACCTCGTCCCCGATCGGTGGAAGAAGCGTGTCGACGCCGATGCCGTGTTCCTCAACACCCGGGGTGGTCGACTGTCACGCCAGGCGGCCTGGACCGTGGTGAAGAAGTACGGGCGACTCGCTGGAGTCGCCGACGACCTGTCGCCGCACGTGCTGCGCCATTCGTGCGCGACGCATCTGCTCGATCACGGCGCCGACCTGCGTGTCGTGCAGGAGATGCTGGGCCACGTGTCGATCTCGACCACCCAGATCTACACCCGGGTCAGCCAGGAGCGTCTGTTCGATGTGTACCGGTCGGCGCATCCGCGCGCCATGCTGGTGCCGTGAGCGCGCTCGAAGAAGTCCTGCACCGACCCAAGCACATGGTGGTGCGGTTCTTCACCTCGCTGTCGCCGCGGCCGCCGTCGGTGCGCGCCGAGCGTTTCGCCGACGACCATCTGAGCCCCGCCGAGCGCAAGCTGTGGATCCAGCTGAGCAACCAGGACCGTCGCCACAGTGCCGGAGTCGCCCGCCGCTTCGTCGAAGTGCGTACCGAGGCGACGCCCGAGGAGATCGCCGGAGCACTCCTGCACGACGTCGGCAAGATCGAGTGTCGGCTCGGCACGATGCAGCGGGTCGTCGCCACGCTGATCGGACCTCGCACGAAGCGCTACCGGGCGTATCACGACCACGAGGAGATCGGCGCCCGCATGGCCGCCGCCATCGGATCGCACCCCGACACCGTCGAACTCATCGCCGGTCACGGCCCGGCATTCGGGGCACTGGAAGCGTGCGACCACTGACGAGGATCTGGGCTGCTCGACGGCGGTTGATGAAGGCGCGCAGGGTCATCCAGGTGATGAGGCCGAGCCAGATGCCGACGATGCCGAGTGACGGGACGAGGAGCACGACGGCGGCGATCGGGATGACGGCGAGCAGGTAGCCGAAGGCGGCTCGGCCGAGGAACTCGTAGTCGCCCGAGCCGATCAGTGAGCCGTCGGTGGCGAAGGCGACCGAGCCGGGGATCATGACCACGGCGAGCAGCACCAGTGCGACGGTTGCTCGCGAGGTCACATCGGGTTCGTCGGTGAAGATGCGGGCCACCAGGGGAGAGGATGCAGCGATCACGACGGCGAGGCCGAGGCCGATCCGAACCGAGAGGCGGACGGCTCGGCCCGACACCTCGGCCGCACCCGATCCGCCCCGGCCGAACTCTTCGGCGACCAGAGTCTGTGCAGGTACTGCCAGAGCGTCGAGGGTGAGCGCGAGAAAGAGGAACATCGAGACGGCGATCGAGTGGGCGGCGAGGGTGGCGTCGTCGATGCGGGCAGCGATGGAGGTTGCTCCGGTGAACACGGCGAGCATCGAGCCGACACGGAGCAGGAGATGGCGGCCAGCCGTGAGGAGCGGCTTCATCTCGCTCCAGCGGGGGAGTCGCGTCGCTGCTCCCACGGCGACCGGGCGGGCGAACAGCCAGAGTGCGATCCCGGCCAGCGTCTGGGCGACGACGGTCGACCACGCCGCTCCCGCCACGCCCATGTCGAAGCCGAAGACCAGGACGACTTCCAGGACGGCGTTGAGGATGTTCGACGCGACCAGGACGATCAGCGCCGAGCGGTAGTCGCTGGCGCCGCGCTGTGCTCCCTGGGCAGCGAGGCCGACCACGACGAACGGCACCCCGATCGACGAGATCCGTAGGTACGTGACGGCGAAGTCCTGTACGTCGGGGCTGGCCCCGAGCAGTGCCGTGAGCGGCTCGGCGAAGATCGCGAGCAGGGGAGCGGCGGTCATGCCGATCGCGAGCGCGATCCACGTCGCCTGGACGACCACGTCGGCTGCTCCGGTCCGGTCGTCTGCGCCCAGTCGGTTGGCGACACGCTGCGTGGTGCCGTAGGCGAGGAAGTTCGAGCCGGCGATCACCAGCGAGAGGATCGACACGGCAACGGCGACGCCGCCGAGTTGCTCCTTGCCGAGCCGACCGACGATCGCCGTGTCGACGAGGCGGAACAGCGGCTCGGCGGCCAGCGCACCGAACGCCGGGACGGCGAGGGCGAGGATGCGCCGATCGACCTCGTTCAGTTCGGGACCATCCCGATGGCCCGGTGCACGCGATCGAGCGTCTCGGAGGCGACGTCGCGCGCCTTGTCGGCGCCGATGCGGAGCAGACGGGCGAGTTCGCCCCGATCGTCCATCAGTTCGAGGTAGCGGTCTCGGATCGGCTCGAGGACGGCGACGACCGCCTCACCCGTGTCGACCTTGAGAGCGCCGTACTGCTCGTACTCGTCGGCGACCGCCTCGGGAGTGCGGCCCGTGACCGCAGCGTTGATTTCGAGCAGGTTCGACACGCCGGGCTTCTCGTCTCGGTCGAAGCGGACCGAATCGGGACCGGTCTCGGAGTCGGTGACGGCCCGCTTGAACTTCTTGAGCACCGCTTTCGGCTCGTCGATCAGGTACACGCACCCGGCATCCGATTCGTCGGACTTCGACATCTTCGACGATGGGTCCTGCAGGCTCATCACGCGTGCCCCGGCGGCAGGCATCACGGCCTCGGGCAGCACGAAGGTGTCGCCGAAACGACCGTTGAAGCGGATCGCCGCATCACGGGTGATCTCGATGTGCTGGCGCTGGTCGTCGCCGACGGGCACCTCGTTGGTGTCGTACAGAAGGATGTCGGCCGCCTGGAGGGCGGGGTAGCTGAAAAGTCCGGCGGCGATGAACTGGCCCTCACGCTTGGTCGACTTGTCCTTGAACTGCGTCATCCGGCTCAACTCGCCGAAGGCGATGTTGCACTGCATGATCCAGCCCAACTGGCTGTGCTCGGGGACGTGGCTCTGAGCGAACACGGTGGCGCGATCGGGGTCGAGCCCGACGGCGAACAGCATGGCGGCGAGCGACAGCGTCTGATCACCGACGACACCGGGTGTGTCGGTGACCGTGAGGGCGTGGAGGTCGACGATGCCGTGGAACGCATCGTGGGTGTCCTGGCCGCTCACCCAGTTGCGCAGTGCACCGAGGTAGTTGCCGAGGTGGACGTCGCCGGTGGGTTGCATGCAGGACAGCACGCGTGTCGTGTCACTCACCGGCGCGACGCTAGCGGGATAGGCTGGGCGGGATGGCCGTCGACGTGTCCACCCCCGTGTACGAGGGGCCGTTCGACCTGTTGCTGCAGTTGATCCTGAAAGAGCAGGTCGACATCTACGAGGTGAATCTGTCGACCATCGTCGATGCCTACCTGGTCGAGATCGAGACGATGCAGCGCGCCGAGTCGCTCGATCTCGACGTCATCACCGGTTTCCTACTGATCGCCGCCACCCTGGTGGAGCTGAAGGCCCGTCGGCTCCTTCCGAACATGGCCGACATGGACCTCGACGAGGAACTGGCACTGTGGGAGGAACGCGACATGCTCCTCGCCCGCCTGCTCGAAGCAAAGACGTTCAAAGACGTGGCCGGTGTGTTCTCGACGCTGGCCGACGCCGCCGACCTGTCGTTTCCGCGAGCTGTCGGCCCCGACGAGCGCTTCGCCGATGCGATGCCCGACATGCTCGAAGGCACCAGCATCGCCAGCCTGCAGCGAGCGGCGATCCGGGCGCTCACGCCACGGCCCGTGCCCGTGGTCGACCTGTTCCACGTCAACCCCATCAAGGTCACGGTGGCCGACGCCGTCACCGAACTGCTCGGCGAGTTGCCTCGGGCCGGTCGGATCACGTTCCGCCGCCTGACCGCCGACCTGGCCGATCGCGTCGAAGTCATCGTGCGCTTTCTCGCCCTCCTCGAACTGTTCAAGCAGGGCGTGATCGAACTCGACCAGCCCGAGCGGTTCGGCGACATCGAAGTCGTCTGGTCGGCCGACGACGAGGTCGACACCGACGCGATCCTCATCGATGCCTACGAGGGCTGACACGACCATGACCAACGAGATGTTCGACGACGACGACGAGCGCGGGGCCCGTGTGGCTGAGTATCAGCGTGCGATCGAGGCCATCGTGCTCGTCTCGCACGACCCCGTGCCGCACGAACTGTTGGCGCAACTGCTCGAGCAGCCCACGGCGCTCGTCGAGCAGTGGTGCGACGAACTGTCGAATCGCTACCGATCCGAGCAGGCCGGCTTCGACCTCGTTCGGGTCGCCGGCGGAGTGCGCTATCAGACCGCAGACGACCTGACGCCCTACGTCGAGCGTTTCCTCCTGCACGACCAGCGGGCGCGACTGTCGGGGGCCGCCCTCGAGACACTGGCGATCGTGGCCTACAAGCAGCCCATCTCACGCGGTCAGGTCGCGGCGATCCGCGGTGTCGACCCCGACGGTGTGCTGCGCACGTTGCAGGCCCGGGGCTACATCGACGAAGTCGGTCGAGACGACGGTCCCGGGCAGGCGATCCTGTACGGGACAACGACCTCTTTCCTCGAGAAGCTGGGCCTCGAATCGGTCGACGACCTGCCACCGATCGCCGAGTTCATCCCCGGCCCCGATGTCGTCGAGGCACTCGAACACGGTCTGCGGGTCACGCCCGAGATCGACATCACCACCGCTGCGCCGATGGAAGCCACCGATGGTTGAGCCGCCCCTGTGGGAACAGAACGCAGCCCGCAGTGCCGAACTGCCACAGGGTGAGCGACTGCAGAAGGTGCTCGCCGCCGTCGGATTCGGCAGCCGTCGCACATGCGAAGATCTGATCTCGGCAGAACGGGTCACGGTCAACGGTGAGATCGCGATCCTCGGGCGACGTGTCGACGCAGAGAACGACCTGATCGAGGTCGACGGTGCCCCCATCGGTGTCCGGCCCGGCCTCGTCTACTACCTGCTCAACAAGCCGGCCGGGGTCATCACGACGAGCAAGGACACCCACGACCGCCGCACGGTGATGGACATCGTTCCCGACCAGCCGCGGGTGTTCTCGATCGGTCGCCTCGATGTCGAGACCGAGGGTCTGCTGCTCATCACGAACGACGGCGAACTCGCCAACCGGATTGCTCACCCCAGCCACGGTGTCGACAAGGAATACCTCGTCGAAGTCGACGGTGGCGCCGTGTCGCCGGGCGATCTGCGACGGCTGCGTGAAGGCATCGAACTGGATGACGGCATGACGGCCCCGGCCAAGGTGTCCCAGCCCGATCCTGCCGTCATGCGGATCACGATCCACGAAGGCAAGAACCGCCAGATCCGCCGGATGTGCGAGGCCATCGGCCACCCCGTGGTGCGGTTGGTGCGCACCCGGATCGGGCCGATCTCCGACAGGACGCTGCAACCGGGCGCGTGGCGTGAGTGGACCAACGACGAACGCAACGCGATGGTCGCAGCCGTGGCGACGGCGTCGTGAGCACCCCGCAACGTCGGGCCAACGTCGTCGGGCTCGGCCTCATCGGCGGCTCGATCGCCGCTGCGCTACGTGACCGGGGCTGGATGGTGACGGGGAGCGACGATCGCCCCGAGGTCGTGGAGCAGGCGCTCGAACGCTCGATCGTCGAGACCGCCGGGATCGACGCCGATGCCGAGATCACGTTCGTGGCCGTGCCCGTTCGTCACGGTGCCGACGAGGTCCATGCGGCGCTGGCGGCGACCACCTCCGGGATCGTCACCGATGTCGGGAGCGTGAAGGCTCCGATCTGCGCAGCCGTGACCGACCCGCGTTTCGTCGGCGGTCACCCGATGGCGGGAAGTGAACGGACGGGCATCGGCGGCGCCGACGCGACGATGTTCGAAGGAGCGATCTGGGTGCTCACGCCCGACGAGGATGCCGACGACCTGCTGTTCTCCCGCCTCACCGCCATCATCACGTCGCTCGGCGCCGAGGTCGTCGGCGTCACCCCGCAGCGCCATGACGAGGTGGTTGCCGTCGTGAGCCACGTTCCCCACCTCACCGCTGCGGCTCTGATGGGCCTGGCCGCCGACCGGTCGCTCGAACACGCGGCGATGTTGCGCCTCGCAGCGGGCGGTTTCCGCGACATGACCCGCATCGCCAGTGGCCGCGCCGACATCTGGATCGACATCTGCGCCGAGAACAGCGTGGCGATCGTCGGTGCGCTCGACCAACTGATCAGCGAGCTCGGCGAGGTGCGCAGCGCCGTGTCCGGCGGGGATGGCGATGCGCTGCGTGCTCGACTCGATCGTGCTCGCGATGCTCGTGCAAACCTGCCGAGCCGCGTCGTGCACCCGGAGAACCTGGCCGAAGTACGCATCCCGATTCCCGACCGTGCCGGGTCGGCGGCCGAACTGTTCGTGCTCGCTGCCGACCTGAGTGTGAACATCGCCAACTTCGAGGTCGTCCACGTCGCCGAGAGCAACCGGGGCACGGCCGTGGTCCTCGTCGACCAGGGTCACGCCGAGGTCTTTCGTGGCGGTCTCATCGCTCGCGGTTTCCGACCCTTCGTGCAGGCGCTGTCATGAGTGCGAACGACCTGGCCACGGTGCGGCGAGCCGTGGGTCCGGTCGTGGCGGACGTGCCGGTCCCACCGTCGAAGAGCATCGCAAATCGAGCGCTCGTGTGCGCCGCGCTCGCCGAGGGGGAGTCCGAGATCTTGGGCTTGGCTCCCGGTGACGACACCGCCGCGATGATCGACTGCCTCAACGCGCTCGGTGTCCCCGTGGGCACGTCGACGTCCGGCGGCCGACTCGACGGCACGGTCATCGGCACCGGTGGTGCGCTGCCGCTCGGTCCGATCACGCTCGACACCCGCCTCGCCGGCACCACGTCGCGCTTCATCACGGCGATGGCGGCGCTCGGGCCGGGCCCGTATCTGGTCGACGGCGAACCGCCCTTGCGCGCTCGCCCGATGGCGCCGCTCCACGATTCGCTGCACTCGCTCGGAGCGCGGCTGGAGCCGGGTGCGGACTGGGGGCACCTTCCCGTGACGGTGTCGGGGCCGGTCGGTGGCGCCGACGCGATCATGATGCCCGGCGACGTGTCCAGCCAGTACGTGACCGCCCTCATGCTCATCGCGCCGCTGATTCGTGACGGCATCCGACTCGGTCTGTCGACCGAACTGGTGAGCCGCCCGTACGTCGAGATCACGAAAGCCGTGATGGAGTCGTTCGGTGCGACCGACGTCGAGATCTCGCACCGCCACGTCAGCGTGGCGGAGAGTTCGTACCGGTCGACCGAGTACACCGTCGAACCCGATGCCTCGTCGGCCAGCTACCCGCTTGCTGCCGCTGCGATGGTCGGGGGTGCGGTCAGCGTGAAGGGTCTCGGTCGGGCGTCGCTCCAGGGCGACGCCGTGTTCTGCGACGTCCTCGAACGGATGGGCTGTCTCGTCACGGTCGGGCCCACGAGCACCGTGGTGATGCGTCGACGCGACTCGCCACTGCAGGGGATCGACATCGACATGTCCGACATCTCGGACCTGGTCCCCACGATGGCGGTCGTCGCCACGCAGGCAACCTCGCCGACACGCATCACGGGCGTCGGCTTCATTCGCGGCAAGGAATCCGACCGGTTGGGCGACTTGGCGAACGAGATGAACAAGTTGGGTGCCGACGTGCGCGTCGACGACGACGGGCTCACGATCGTGCCGACCGACCTGCTGCACGGAGCTCGCCTCGACACTCATCACGATCACCGCTTGGCGATGTCGTTCGGTCTGCTCGGTCTCGTCGTCGACGGTGTCGAGATCGCCGACCCCGCCGTCGTGTCCAAGAGTTGGCCCGAATACTGGGATGCGCTCGATGCGATCCCGTCGAGGCTCGCGTGACCCGAGTCGCTGCCTTCGACGTCGACGGCACGATCACCACCCGCGACTGCGTGGTGCCCTTCATGCGTCGGATCAGCGGAGCGCGCCGAATCGTCCCTCGTCTCGTGTCTCGCCCCGATCGGCTGACGCGGGTCGTGATGCGCCGTGATCGCGATGCGCTCAAGACCCTCGCCGCAGCCGCAGCGTTTCGCGATCGGCGCTACGACGATCTGCTGGCCGCCGGGGCCGACTTCGCCCAGCACGTCCACGCACATTGGCTCCGCCGCGACACGCTCGACTCGCTCGTGCGGCATCGAGCCGAGGGCGACCAGGTGGTGCTCGTGTCGGCATCGTTCGAGATCTACCTCCAGCCCCTCGGTGCGCTACTGGGCGTCGACGACGTCCTCGCGACGCGCTTGCAGGTGCGAGACGGCGTCGCGACGGGCGGGCTCGACGGTCCGAACTGTCGTGGGGCCGAGAAGGTACGCCGGCTGCACGAGTGGCTCGACGAACATCACGGAGGTCGCCGCTCCGTCACGCTGTCGGCGTACGGCGACTCGGCCGGCGACCGGGAGATGCTCGCCGACGCCGACGAGGCGCACTGGGTTGCCGCATGATGGCGCTGTTCCGGGCGCTGCGACCCAAGCAGTGGCTCAAGAACGTTCTGGTCTTCGCCGCTCCCGGTGCGGCCGGCGTGCTGGACGACGGATCCGACCTCCTCACGACGTTCGTCGCATTCATCGCCTTCTGCCTCGCCGCCAGCGGCATCTACGTGTGGAACGACGTCCACGACATCGAGGCCGACCGACTGCACCCGAAGAAGCGCCACCGACCGTTCGCCTCGGGGCTCGTCTCGGTGTCGGTCGGCCGTGCGATGGGCGTCGTCTTGCCGGTGGCGTCGCTCGGAGTCGCAGCGCTCACCGGACGCTGGCAGACGGTCGCCATCGTCGGCGTGTACATCGTCGTGACACTGAGCTACACGTTCGGGCTGAAGGAGGTCGCGATCATCGACCTGCTGACGGTGGCCTCCGGCTTCGTGCTGCGCGCAGCGGCAGGCGCCGTGGCTGTCGACGTGCCCATGTCGCGCTGGTTCGTGCTGTGCATCACGTTCGGATCGCTCTTCATCGTGATCGGGAAGCGCTACGCCGAGTTGAACGAGGTCGGCATCGCTGCGGGCACCCGCACGACGCTCGACACCTACACGCCCGGCTTCCTGCGCATGCTGCTCTCGGCGAGCCTGGCGGGAGCGCTCATCAGCTACTGCGTGTGGGCGTTCGAGACAGCGGAGGACGAGGCGATTACCCTCCCGCTCTACGAACTCACGATCGTCCCGATGATCGCTGCACTGTTCCGGTACCTCCTGGTGCTCGAGCGAGGTGAAGGGTCGGCGCCTGAAGAGGTGTTCGCTCGCGATCGCGTGCTGCAACTGGCAGGACTGATCTGGATCATCATCTACGGAGTGGCGGTGTACACAGCATGACTGACGAACGGCCCGAACTGAGCGACGCGTTGGCATTGGTGGTCGGCGTGGAGGGTTGGATGAGCCCCGGCCAGGGCGCCACGCTCTTCGACGCTGCCCGGCGGTGTCCTCCGAACGGCGTGATCGTCGAGATCGGCAGCTTCCAGGGTCGTTCGACGATCATCTTGAGCACCGCCGCCGACCCGTCGGTCGAGATCATCGCGATCGACCCGCACGCCGGCAACGATCGTGGCCCCCAGGAGATCGACGGGTTCGCCGACGAGGCGGCCGACGACCACGCCGTCTTCACGGCGAACCTGGCGGCTGCGGGTGTCTCCGACCGGGTCCGTCACCTCCGTGAGTTCTCCGACACGGCGCTCGTGCGAGTCGACGGGGCGGTCGACGTGCTCTACATCGACGGCGCCCACCGCTACGGGCCTGCGCTCGCCGACATCCAGTCGTGGGGCGACCGGGTCGCCGATGGTGGCACCATGCTCATCCACGACTCGTTCTCGTCGATCGGGGTGACCGGGGCGATCATGCGGTCACTCGCATTCGGCTCGCGCTTCCGCTACGTCGGCCGATCCCGGTCGATGACGATCTACCGCGCCGACCTCGGATCGAATCCGGTCGCCAGAGCGAAGAACGCTGCTCGCCACCTCGCCCAGTTGCCGTGGTTCGCAAAGAACGTCGGGCTCAAGGTGCTGCTCAGCCTCAAGTTCGGCAAGGCCGTCGAACTCACCGGACGTCCCGCGCCCGAGTGGCCCTACTGAGCCGCCGTTCCGAGCCGCTCCCACACCTCGACGTCGCAGAAGTCCTCGATCATCCCGTACGGGTACGGAGGGAGTTCGATCGCCGAGGCACGAGTGAGGCGGTCGGCGTGTTCGTCGCCGAGCACGAGATCGCTCGCGCCGAGGTTGTCCTGCAATTGGGCCAGGGTGCGGGCACCCAGGAGGACCGAAGCGACGCCGGGTCGGGTCAGCAGCCAGGCGAGGGAGACGTGAGTGGCCGACCGACCCACTTCGGCGGCGACTGCTTCGACTTCGTCGAGGATGCGCCAGGTGCGATCGGTGTTGCGCACGTCGTAGGCCTCGACGCCGCGATCGGGGTCGTCGCCGAGACGGGTGGCGCCGGTCGGTCGTTCGCTGCGTGAGTACTTGCCGGTCAGCCAGCCCCCGCCGAGCGGCGACCATGGCGTGATCCCGAGCCCGGCGCCGAGAGCGCTCGGCATCACCTCGATCTCGATCCCCCGGTCGAGCAGGTTGTACTGCGGCTGCAGTGCTGTGGGAGCGACGAATCCGCCCATGGAGGCCGTGGTGAGGATCTGCTGAAGTTGCCAGCCGGTCACGTTCGACCAGGCGATGTGGTGGATCTTGCCGGTGCGCACGAGTGCCGACAGGGTGTCGAGCGTCTCGACGATCGGTGTCTGCTCGTCCCAGCCGTGGACGAAGTAGACGTCGATCGCATCGACGCCAAGGCGGGCGAGGCTGGCATCCACGCTGCGCTGCAGGCTGCGACGCGATGCTCCGTACGATCCGGTCGGGGGAGCGAAACGGCCTTTCGTCGACACGATCAGGTCATCGACGCCTCCTCGGTCAGCGGCCCACCGCCCGATGATCCGCTCCGACTCGCCGTTGCCGTAGACGTCAGCGGTGTCGATGAAGGTGCCGCCGGACTCGACAAAGGTGTTGAGTTGGCGGCGGGCGTCGGCTTCGTCGGTCTCGACGCCGAAGGTCATGGTGCCGAGAGCGAACGGGGAGACGGTGGGCCCGCCAGGGCCGAGGCTGCGGTGATGTGAGGTCATGGGGACCATGGAACACCCTGGAGCGCGCTCCAGGTCAAGTCGCTAGCGTCGATTTCATGAGCACCACCTTCTCGATCGGCGAGGTCAGCGAACAGACCGGGGTGAGCGTCGACACGCTGCGCTACTACGAGCGAGCTGGGCTGATGCCCGACGTCGCACGCGACGAAGGCGGTCGGCGCGCGTACTCGACCGACGACTGCGGCTGGGTCACCTTCATCCGACGGTTGCGGGCGACGGCGATGCCGGTCAACGAGATCGCCGAGTACACGGCTCTCGTCCGAGACGAGCGCGGGACCGCGGCCGAGCGGCGCAACGTGCTGATCCGTCACCGTGAGCGTGTCCGGGTGGCGATGGACGAACTGACCGACGCCCTCGCCATCCTCGATCGCAAGATCGATCACTACGAGGCTGCCGAGCGGGGCATCGACCTCGACTGCTCGCAGGACGCCGTGTCGAGCGTCCGCCTCCCGCCCAGGCCTGCACTCGGCCAGTAGCCTCGACGGTTCGTGGAAGCCGAACAGCGCGCACTCACCGGATGGGGCCGGACGGCTCCGACGGTGGCCTCGGTCGTGAGCGCGACCGCCGACGAGATCATCGCCGACGCCGGGCTCGGTTCGGTGAGTGGCCAGCGTGGCATCATCGCTCGAGGACTCGGGCGGTCGTATGGCGATCCGGCGCAGAACGGCGGGGGATCGGTCATCACTCTCGAGCCGGGCAGCGACCCCATCCGGATCGATGCCGGCAACGGCCTCGCCCACGTCGACGCCGGAGTCAGCCTCGACATGCTGCTGCGTCACATCGTCCCGCTCGGCTGGTTCGTACCGGTCACGCCGGGCACACGCTTCGTGACCGTCGGAGGAGCGGTCGCCAGCGACATCCACGGCAAGAACCATCACGCTGACGGCAGTTTCGGAGCGCACTGCACCTCGATGCAGATCCTGCTGGCCGACGGCTCGCACCGGACGATCACTCCCGAGTCGGATTCCGACCTCTGGTGGGCGACGATCGGTGGGATGGGGCTCACCGGGCTGATCACATCGGTCTCGTTCACGCTGATCCCCATCGAGAGCCGCTTCTGCACCGTCGACACGTATCGCGTGCCGACTCTCGACGAACTGATCGAGAAGATGGAGGCCAGCGACCACCTCTACCGGTACACCGTGGCGTGGATCGACCTCGTGGCGACCGGCAAGAACCTCGGCCGGTCGGTGCTGTCGATGGGCAACCACAGCACGCTCGACGACCTGGTCGAACTCGCACCGAAGGCCGTCGCCGACCCGCTGGACTTCGACCCTCCCACCTTCCCCGACATCCCGAGTCAGCCGCTCAACGTCTGGACCCGCCCGGCGGTGCGGGCGTTCAACGAACTGTGGTACCGCAAGACCCCGAACCACCATCACGGCACCGAGTCGCTGACCGGCTTCTTCCACCCGCTCGACATGGCGAGCCAGTGGACGCGCCTCTACGGCCGACACGGGTTCCTGCAGTACCAGTTCGTGGTGCCGTTCGAGGCGATCGACACGATGCGCACGATCATCACCAAGATCTCCGAGGAGGGCCACGCCAGCTTCCTCGCCGTGCTCAAGCGGATGGGCGACGAGAGCGGCGGACTGCTGAGCTTCCCGAAACCGGGCTGGACGCTCACCTACGACCTGCCCGCCGGCATCAACGGGCTCGGCCCGTGGCTCGCCGAACTCGACGAACTCGTGCTCGATGTCGGCGGACGGCACTACCTTGCCAAGGACGCGCTCGCCACGCCCGCCGTGATCAGCGCCGGCTACCCACGTCTCGACGAATGGAAAGCCATCCGCCGCAGTGTCGACCCCGATGGGGTGTGGGCCAGCGACCAGGCGCGCCGACTCGATCTGCTCTGAACAGGACTCCCGATGATGAACGCATTCGACCAACCACAGACGATCCTCGTGCTCGGAGGCCGCTCCGACATCGCTCACGCCATCGTGCGTGAGCTCTCGTCGTCCGCGCTGCAGACCGTCGTGCTCGCGCAGCGCGCCGGGGGCGCACGAACTGCGATCCCGGGCCTGCCCGATGCGGTGTCGATCGTGGAGGTCGACTTCGACGCGACCGACCATGCGTCGCACTTGGCATTCGTCGAGCAGGTCGCCGCCGATCACGGTGACCTCGACATCGTGATCCAGGCCTTCGGCCAACTGGGTGGTGACACGATCAACACCGACGCCGAGTTGGCGGGAGCGCTCGCCGACGTCAACTATGCGGGTGCGGTCAGCTCGGGCCTCGCCGTCGCTGATCGCCTGAAGCGGCAGGGTCACGGCGTGTTCGTCGTACTGTCGAGCGTGGCGGGCATGCGGACGCGCCCGTCGAACTTCGTGTACGGCTCGACCAAGGCAGGCCAGGACGCATTCGCCACGGGGCTCGGGCACTCGCTGCACGGGACCGGTGCACGAGTGATGACCGTACGGCCGGGCTTCGTCCGCTCTGCGATGACCGAGGGGATGGAGGAGGCACCGTTCGCCTGCGACCCGTCCGACGTCGCCTCGGCCGTGGCCGACGGGCTGCGCAAGAAGAAGTCGGTCGTCTGGGCGCCCGGCAAGCTTCGCTACGTGTTCGGCGTCCTCAAACTCGTGCCCGGACCGATCTGGCGCTTCCTGGACCGCTGACGCGTCGTCGACGATCAGAACTGGTTCTGCAACTCGCAGACGACCTCGGTGATGCTGCTGATCGTGCCCCGGTCGGTGGTTCTGATGCCGAACCCCTCTTCGTTCCGGCGGTTGATCAGTCGGCGAGGGATTCGGGGACGGGGACGACGGGGTAGAGGCCGTCGACGTCTGCGCCGCTGATCCCGCCACCGCCGTCACAGCGTTCGAACAGCAGCAAGAGGTTGCTCTCGTACTGCCCGACCAGGCAGAAGTTGTCGGCAACGGCCTGATTGTGTTCTTGAGACTGGCGCTTGACCGACGTGTTCGGCTCGAGCCAGCCCGACCAGAAGTTGGTGAGCACGACGAAGTCGGAGTCTTCGATGTCTTCGGCGAGACCCGAGCCTTCGGCATCGGCGAGGCCGGGGTCCATCTCGATGTAGTACGTGCCGGGGTCGAGTTCGGGGAACAGGAAGTAGATCGAGACGTCGCTGTAGACGGTGCGGCTGAGGTCGGCGGTGCCGACGACGAGGCGATCGCCCGGTTCACTGCGCGCCTCCAGGTCGGGGATCATCGCGATCAGCGCGTTCGCGACCTCGGGATTGCCGAACCAGAACTTGCGATCCTCGCGCTCCACGAGAAACGGGAGCGGCAGGTCACCGACCGACACCCGGGTCTGCAGCAGGTAGTAGCGGTATGTGTAGAACGGGCTGACGACGAGCATCAGGGCCAGCACGGCCGCGGCGCCCGACACGACCGAGATGCGGCCGAGGCGCTTCATGGAGAGGTGAGTGATCAGCGCCGCGAGAAGCGGCCACGAGACCATCGCCACCCAGGCGAGGTGGGTGGAATCGGGTCGCTGCATCGCCTGGGGGAAGATGCCGAACCCGAACACTCCGGCGACCAGCAGCGCATCGACCTGCGGGGTCGCGCCACGGCGTCGACGGAGCCACCAGGCCGCGGCCGGAACGGCGATGGCGATGATGATCACGGCGAAGAACCAGAAGAACAGTTGGTGGCGGGCGGCGGGAGCCGGAATCGGCCAGTACGGCGGGACCGCCTCGGCAATCGCCTGCAATGCGCCGTCGATCGCGCCGAACGAGGGCGGGCTCGGGAGTTCGCGTCCGGGGCGCAGCCGCACGACGGGGTCGATGACGATGCCGTCGATCACCGGGCCGGGGCCGGCGACGATGAGATGGAACCACATCGGGATCAACCCGACGACTGCGCCGAGAACGACCGGTCTCGTCGCCTCGCGCCGGTACGCCCATCCACCCATGAGGATGGCAGCGGTGATGGCGATCACGATGTCGGGTCGGAATGCGAGTGCGAGTCCGGCGAGCAGCCCGGCGAGCGCCCATGTCGACGTGGCCGAGGTGTGGCGGGCGCGAATGACGAACACGACCGACCACAGAGCGAGCGCCACGGCACCGTGCCACGCGAGCGCTGCGAGGCCGATCGGCGTCATCACGAGCAACGATGCGATCACCGACGCGCCGACGGCAGCCACCCGCCCCCACGGGCGAGCGAGCGCGTAGAGAGCGATGATGATCCCCAGGTTCTGGATGAGCGCGAAGGTCCGTTCGGCTTCGAGCGTGTAGCCGAAGACGCCGTACCAGCCGGCCAAGACGTGCAACGAGCCGGGCCCGTACAGGTGCAGGAAGTCGACATTGGGGACTTGCCCCTGCTGCACCAGGCGAGGAAAGACGAGCATGAACGCCTCTTCCATCGACGAGCCGGGAGACCGGTACAAACCGCGCACCGGGAGCATCGCGAAAGCGAGCATGGCGGCCACGGCGACAGCCCCGCGCCACGAGAACGAGAGGCGACCACCGAGGACGAACGGCACCGGGGCCTCGTGCTCGGGTTCGATGTCGATCACGTCGGTCAAGCGTGACGATGGTACTCCCGCATCCCGTATCGTGCGGCCGATGTCCGACTCGAACGAGCGACTGGCCGAGCACGCTGCCGCGCTCGCGGAGCACGGCATCCGGCGCATCCACGTACTTGCGTGGCGCGACCTCGACGACCCGGACGCCGGCGGGTCGGAGGTGCACGCCGACGAGTGCGAGCGACGTTGGGCCGAAGCAGGGTTCGACATCGTGCACCGGACGTCGGCAGTAGCCGGACTGTCCGCCGAGGCCGAGCGCAACGGCTATCGGGTCGTGCGCCGGGGGAGCCGCTACTCGGTGTTCCCGCGCACGATCGCATCGGAACTGGCCCGGCGGATGGGCCGCTACGACGCCTTGGTCGAGGTGATGAACGGTGTGCCGTTCTTCTCGCCGATCTGGTGCCGACAGCCACGCATCCTGTTTCTCCACCATGTCCACGGTCCGATGTGGGATCAGATGCTGCCGGGGCCGCTCGCAGCCGGAGGTCGAGCGCTCGAAACCCGGGTCGCCCCACCGATCTATCGACGAGGGCTGACGGCCACCCCTTCGGACGCGACGCGCGACGAACTGATCGAGATCGGGTTCGACTCGAATCGGGTGACGGCGATCCCGAATGGCACCGATCCCCGATTCACCCCGGGCGGCACTCGCACGGCGCACCCGTCGATCGTCGCCGTCGCCCGCCTCGCTCCAGTGAAGCGGTTCGCACTGCTGATCGATGCCGCTGCGGATGCTCGCAGAACCGTTGCCGACCTGACCCTCACCATCGTGGGCGACGGACCCGAACGGGCCGCACTCGAAGCACGCGTCGACGAACTCGGCGCTCGCGAGTGGGTGGACTTCGCCGGGCGTGTCGACCACATTGACCTCGTCGACATCTACCGCCGGTCGTGGATCGTCGCCAGTGCATCGCTCGCCGAGGGATGGGGTCTCAGCCTGACCGAAGCAGCGGGTTGCGGGACCCCGGCAGTCGCCACCGACATCCGAGGTCACCGCAGTTCGGTCGTCGACGGTGAAACCGGCCTGCTCGCATCCGAAGCCGACCTGGGCGCTGCGATCGTCTGCGTGCTGTCCGACCACGCTCTCCGAGACCGACTGGGGCGCGCTGCGCAGACCCGCGTCGCCTCGATGACGTGGGATGCAACAGCGGCGGACGTGTTGGGCGTACTGCGGCGCGCCGCCGACGAGTAGGGTCGGCGACCGAATGCGCAGTGTGGTCGTGCTTCCGACGTACAACGAAGCCGAGAACATCGACGTGTTCCTGCGTGCGGTCCGCGCAGCAGCACCCGACACCGACGTCCTCGTCGTCGACGACGACAGCCCCGACGGCACGGGCGACCTCGCACGCCGGATCGCCGACGAACTCGGCCGCATCTCCGTGCTGTCACGCCCAGGAGCCAGAGGACTCGGAAGCGCATACCGGGACGGCTTCGCACAGGTGCTCGCTGAGGACGCCGCCTACGACGTGGTCATCACGATGGATGCAGACCTCTCTCACGACCCGGACCGCATCGTCGAGTTCGTCGAGCGACTCGAGGACGGCGCCGACCTGGTGATCGGGTCGCGCTACGTGACCGGTGGTGGAACGACCGACTGGCCGGTGCGCCGACAGTTGCTGTCGAAGTGGGGAAACGTCTACACGCGCACGATTCTCGGCGTGTCGCCGCACGACTGCACCGGCGGCTTCCGCGCCTACCGGGCCACATCGCTCGCTGCGATCGACCCCACCTCGACCAGCGCCGAGGGCTATGCCTTCATGACCGAACTCGTGCGTCGCCTGACCGAGCACGGGGCGACGATCGTGGAGGCACCGATCATCTTCCGCGACCGGACCCTCGGCAAGTCGAAGATGTCGGCGCGGATCATCGTCGAGTCGATGCTGCTCGTCACACGCTGGGGAATCGGCGACCGACTCGGTCGACGCCGTCGGCCATGAGCGCGATCGCAGTGCGTCTGTACCGGCTCTCCGCACCGGTGTCGATCGCACTGGCGACCATGGTCGTCGCGCTGCCGCTGGTCGTTGCGGTCGTCGCACTCGCACAACGCCGGTGGGTCCCGGTGCTCGATCTGGCGATGACCGAGTTCCGGGTCGACGATGTCGGCACCAGCGACACGCCCTTGATCGGCCTCCCCGGTCGGATCGGCGAACTGCCCGATCAGGGAAGCCATCCCGGACCTCTCAGCTTCTGGTTCCTGGCTCCCGGGTACGTTCTCTTCGGCGGGTCGTCGTGGGCGCTCGAGGCGTCGACCGTGCTGCTTGCTGTCGCCTGGATCGCCACGGCGTTGTGGATCGGTCACCGCAGGCTCGGCACGCCGGGTGTCGCCATGGTCGCCGGAGCCGGAGCCGTCCTGATCCGGGGCTTCGGGCTCTCGGTCCTCACGCAACCCTGGAACCCCTACATGCCGCTGCTCGCATGGCTGGTCGTGCTGCTGGCCACGTGGGCGGTGCTCGACGGCGACGATGCGATGCTCGTGCCACTCGTCGTCGCCGCCTCGTTCTGCGCCCAGACGCACATCCCATACCTGCTGATGGCGGGCGTGATGGGCCTGCTCGCCTTCGGTGTGGCGGTGTGGCGCGCGGTGCGGTCCGGCCGAGGTGTACCCCGGTCGGCGAAGGTCACCGGGGGAATGTTCCTGGTGCTGTGGGTCGGAACGATGGCCGATCAGGTCCGGCGCGATCCGGGCAACATCTCACGGCTGCTCGACCACTTCGGTTCGCCCACCGACGACACTCTCGGAATCGGAGGCGGTCTACGCCTCGGGCTGCGCCACCTCGATGTCGTCGGCGGCTTTCTCGCTCAGGTGAGCGGTACCGGGCGCTTCCTCGACGAGGGATTCGATCCCGACGGGCGGATCTGGCCGGGCCTGCTGCTGCTCGTCGTGTGGGCAGGCGCCGTGATCGTCGCTCTTCGGCTTCGTCACCGGGCGCTCGTGTGCCTGCACATGGTGCTCGGCGTCGCCCTCGCCACGGGCGTGGCGTCGATGTCACGGATCTTCGGTCAGCGCTGGTTCTATCTGACCCTGTGGGCATGGGTGACCGCGACACTCGTCCTGGTGGCGATCGCCTGGACGGTTGTCTCGTGGTTCCGTCACGATGCTCCGGCGTCGAACAGCTACAACCCGATCCGTCTGGGTACGTTCGCCCTCGTGGTCGGCATCCTCGCCACCGGCGCCACCGTCGTCGCAGCGCCGTCGACGGACCACCCGGAAGAGGAACTGGGAGAGACCATCGAGGACCTTCTCCCGTCGACGCTTGCCGCACTCGACCCTGACGAGGCGTACACGGTCGAGTTCCGTGACGCCTACTTCTTCGGAAGCCAGGCGTTCGCGCTGCTCGCGGAACTGCGCCGGGCCGATGTCGACGCGACGATGGGCGAGTTCTTCGCCGTGCCGGTCACTTCGACCCGGGCGCGGCCGTCGGCCCTCGCCGACGAGGCCATCGTCCTCGTGACCGGCGACTTCATCCCGGTGTGGGACGACGACGAACGATTCGAGCAGGTCGCGATCGTCGAGCCCCGTTCCGACGCCGAACTGGCGGAGTACGGCCGGCTGCGAGGCGAGCTGCTCGCCGACTTGGATTCCGACGGGCTCGACGACCTGATCGAGGAGGTCGACCGCAACCTGTTCGGGGTGAACATCGACCAGCGCATCTCGACCACTGCGCGGGCGATCAGTGGGCGGATGATCGGCCTCGGCCAGCAGACGGCGATCTATCTCGGGCCGCCCGACTCCGCTCCGGCCTGACGCCACTCGTAGGGTCGCCCGATGGACTCCGTCTCCTTCGATCGCGCCGCCCTCCTCGCCGAGCGCCCTTTTCGGCCTGATTCAGCAGACGGCTCCCTCGGCGAGGAGGGCGTAGGCGGTGTCGGCCCAGAGGTCGAAGTCGGCACGATCGGCGTCGCTGATCGCCCGCTCGGTGCCGGGCTGGCGGGTGATGATGTCGTTCTCGCCGATTGCGAGTTCGATCGATCGGGTCTCGACCATCGCTTCGATCTCGGCGGCTCGCCCGGGATCGAGTTGGCTGGCGATCCCGATGACGCACGCCGATCCCTCGTAGACGCGGGCGTCGGTGCCCTGCAATTGGAAGAGCCGGACCGATTCGGTGCCGTCGGCGCGCCGGGCCTCGCCGAGCTGGCGGATCATGCCCTCGTCCTCCACGCGAAACTCGATCCCGCGCTCCTGCATCCACATCATCATCGTCGAGCTGTAGGGCTCGAAGACGATCACGTTCGACACGTCGTACAGCAGCGGCTCGTACTGTTCGAGTTCGATGATGGCGGGTTCGATCTGGCGCATCGTCGGCATCGCTGCGTAGTCGGCCACCGGACCCGACGGCTGCGCCAGATAGTCGAAGTTGAGCACGCTCGTGATCGCCACGATCCCCATGATCAAGATGCTGTGGCGACGGTCGGCGTGGCGGTCGGGGCGGACGTCGCGGTAGAGGCTGATCGCCGACCACACCAGTGTCAGGTGGATCACGACCATCATCGGCCAGACCCAGCGGACGTGGTGCGGCGACAGACCGACCCGCCCGATCGTCAATCGGCTGAGGGCGAGGACCGAGCCGGCGAGAACGATCGCAGCCACCACACCGGCAGCGGTCTGGAGGCGCAGCCCTCGGCGGTGGGAGAGCACGATCACGGCCACGAGCAGCACGAGGAGAGTCAGTAGGCCGAGTCCGGTGAGCCAGAGGGGAGCGAGGCCGGCGATGTCACCGGGGCTGCCGTCGGCGTTCACCCGGGTGATCGGGACCGTCTCGGTGTAGCCCGATCGGCCCCACCACGGCGGGAGCGATCCGATGCTGCCGATGATCCGGGTCGCATCGGCCAGGCCGAGCGACGTGTCACCACCCGACGCGTTGCCGAGCAGGCGTGACATGTTCCCCTTGCCGGGGCCGAAGAACTGCTCGTAGATCGACGGTGCCGACAGCAGAGCGAGGACGCCGACCGAGATGGCGGCGGGACGCTTCCACTCGCTCGACGGTCGCAACCAGGCGCGGGCGGCGACCACGCCGGCGATCACGAACACGAAGATGTAAGCGTACGAGATGTGCGTCTGGACGAGCAGCGAGGCCACGACGACCGACCAGGGCAGCAGCCCGTCGTCGCCATTCGCCACGCCGATGGCGAGCACGAGGAACAACACGAACGGCAGGATCAGTGCGTTGGCCTGCCAGATGTCGATCAGCATCTCGCTGCCCATCGACCAGGCGATCACCGCGCCGAACAGCAACGCCCAGCGTTGGAACAGCCAGCCGCCGATTCGATGGCTGGCCGCTGACAGACCGACCATCATCGACGTGTTGACCGTGGCGACACCGATGGCCGCAGCCGGGCCGGGGGAGAGGATGTGGGCGAACGGGGCGATCAGCCAGTCGTAGAACGCGCCCGGGTTGTTCATGTTCTCACCGACGCTGAGCGACGCCGATGTCCACGAACCGAGGTACGGATGGTCGTCGGTCCACACGTCGGCGGTCCGGATGAACAGCAGCGCGTTGTCGCCGATCGGGAACCAGTCGTTGCGCACGGCACGCACCGCGGCAATGACGATCGGCGTGACGACCACGAGGGTCGCCATGATCCGGACCCAGCGGGGCGGTTCTCCCGTCGGCTCGGCCGACTCCTCCCCCTCGGTCGGGGTGTCGACCTCGACCGTCTCGTCGATCACCTGCTCGCCCCTGCGAAGCGGGGGAACAGCGTGAAGAAGGCGATCAGGCTCGACAGGAAGATGACGACCCAGGTGACGAGCGCGGCGATCACCCAGTCGGCGGCGTCACCGTCGGGTAACCAGAACGCCACGACGGCGAGCCAGAACACGACCTTGATGGCAGCCACGACCGACAGCACCATCATCCGGACCGCGATCCGCTCCGACAGCGGGAGCAGCATGCGGATGCCGTGCGCCATCAGGGAGTGGGCGTTCATCCGTGACGATCCGGCGAAGCGGGTGCCGCGTGCGCACGGCACCTTCACCGTCGGGCGTCGCAATACGAGCAGGCTCGACGAGTAACAGAGGTCGAAGCTGGGGTGATGGATCGTCGACACGAGCGACGGTGCCTTCTGGGCGGCGAAGTTGCCCGAGCGGACGGTGGTACCGGTGAGGAGCCGGAAGACCAGTCGGTACACGAAGTACATCGCCCGGAAGGTGATCGACTCGGAGCGCTGAGTGCGTTGCGCCAGCGCAAGGACGGTGTGATGGTCGGCGTCGAGCGCGGCGAGCAGGCGGGGCACGTCGGCGGGCTGGTCCTCGCCGTCGGAGTCCATCGTCACGATCCGGTCGTCGTCGCCGACCCGCTCGGTGATGCTGCGCAGTGCGTACACGATCGCGCCCTGATGTCCCAGGTTGAACGGAGGCGTCATCACCTCGACATCAGCGAGGCCGGCCAGTCGGCCGACGTCGTCGTCCGTGCCGGCTGAGTCGTCGATAACCACGAAGTGGAGCGATTCCCCGCGGCATGCAGCCGTCGTCTCGTCACGCACCCGGAGGAACGACTCGGTGTCGTGCAGCATCGGGCTGACGACCCAGCACGTACGTGTCACGGGACCACAGCCACCGCGACCACCGACGTGCCGACCGGCCAGATCTTGCGGGCCCGGGCCGTCGTACCGCTCACGGCGTGGCCGACCCGGTTCTTCCACGGGCTCAGTACGGGCATGTCGACCGTGTTCGTCGACGGCCGCAGACGGCGCTTCACCACGATCGGCAGGAGTTCGGGGAACAGGTAGTCACACCGTTCGACGCTGAATCCAGCACCGACGAGAGTCGACCGGAGCTGCTTCTTCGAGTACCGGCGGTAGTGGCCGAGGTCGGTGTCGAACGTCGAGAAGGCCCACTGCATCGCCGGCACCGTGACGACGAGGCGACACCCGGTGTCCATCCGCTCGCGCAGTTCGACGAGGGCCTCGACGTCGTGCTCGATGTGCTCGACGACATCGAGCATGCACGTGACCGAGGCGGTGGTGATCCGATCGCTGTCACCGAGGCGGGCCTCCGTCCCGAAGCGTTCGGTCAGAAGCGCGTCGAGTCGGGGCGACGATTCGACGAATAGGTAGTCGAGGTCGGGATGGGTGGTCGACACTCGGTGGCCGAGCATGCCCGATCCGGCGCCGACGTCGACGATTCCGGTACAGCCGTGTTCCTCCACGACGTCGGTGACGAGGTCGAAGCGCACCCAGTGCCAGAACGTGTGCGCCGTCGAATCGGCCAGATCGAGCTGCTGCTGTTCCAGCGGGGACACGTTCGTCACGAGCGGCGATCCTACCGATCGGCTCAGAACGTCGAGTCCGGGGGAGCGATGAACACGGTGACCGGCGTGGTCAGCACGAGCATGCGTTCCAATTCGTCGAGCACCTCGGAAGGCAGCGTGGGGTCGATCGCCGTGCCGAACAGGTTCACGTCGAGACGCTGGACCAGATCGTCGCGACCCGCTGCGGTGAGGCCCTCGATCGCAACGAGGCGCAGACGATCGAACTCGGCGCGGTGTTCGGTGTCGAGCGGATCGACGGTGACCACCTCGACGTAGCCCGGCCGGCTCCGCCATTCGTCGACGTAGAACTCCGAGATCACGTGCACCTCGGCGTCGTAGGTGCCGTTCTCGAAGACGCGGTACGGCGTGACGGGAACACGCCAGGTCGGGTGGACGCCGACCTCGTAGCCCCGCCGATCGAGTTCGTTGACCATGCCGTAGCCCTGCGCACCGATGAAGTTGGCGTCCTGCCAGAACACGACGTAGCGGCCGTCGGGCCCCATCGCGTCGCCGAGGCCACCGTCGATGGCCGCGACGGTCGCCTCGATCGCGCCGCTCACACCGTCGGACAGGTTCGATTCGGGTGGCTGCAGCGACGGCGCCGCGACGAGCGAGAGCGCGGTCGGCACGGCGATCGCGGCGATGCCGACCTGCTCGAGGCGGGGCGACGAGACCTTCCACCAGGCGACAATCGTCCACCCGATCGCGACCGCAGCGAGCAGCGACGTGCCCCACGCCCACAGCGTGAGGTAGTACCAGACCTTGCCGAAGATCCGGCTCATCGAGAACCAGGCGACGACGAGGCCCAGGGCGACCACACCGTGCAGGGCGATCAGCGGACGGTGCCGCAGGCGCCAGGCGGCGGCTGCGCTGACCAGGAGTGCGACGAGGACCGCGACACCGCCGATCGCCGGGCCCGACGTCCTCCCCGAGATCTCGAGAAAGGCCTGGTCGTCGATGATCATCTTCCACGCAGCGGTCGGCAGGTCGAGGTGGCGGACGAGCACGGTGAACCCGTCGACGAGGCCGATCGGCTGCTCGTCGGTGTCGCCGGTGAAGTGCTCGATCAGCATCGAGATGTTCCCCGGATCACGCCGGATCTGGTCGACGAAGGACGGGAGCCAGCCGATGGCAACGACACCGAGGCTGACGAGCGCCGCGCCCATCGCGTCCCGGTCGTCATCGCGCCGCCACCGCACGAGCAGCACGACGAACGCGAGACCACACATCGCCACGGCGGGGAGGAGATACGGGACGTGCGTCTGAGCCGCGATGCTGCCGGCGACCACCGCGACGACGATCATGCGCGAGTGCCCGAGCAGCACCGCCCAGGTGGCGACCATCGTGAGCAGCCACAAGATGAGGGGAAAGTACGGGTTCCAGGGGTGAGTGAGCACACTCAGGCCGTAGCCCCGTACGGCGATGGCGAGCACAGCGGCAATCGCCACCATCGCTCCGCGCCCTGCGGCTCGACGGGCGATGAGAAGCGTCGCGATCGCCGCGACGGCGTTGATGATCGCGCTCCCGACTTCCATGCCCCACGAACGACCGCCGCTCAGCCAGTGGAACGGCTTGACGAGGTAGAAGCTGGCGGGTCCCGGATGGCTGCCCTGGTCGGGGAAGTCGCCGATGCGCCCCGGCAGACCGATCAGCGGTGTGCGCCGGGTGCCCACGTCGCGGATTCGGATCTCGGTCATCGCCATGTCGAGCGTGGGCGACCAGGCGCGCTGTGTGAGCACCACGGCAGCGACCAGCAGAGGGCCGGTCACCGCTGCGACAGCGGCCGGCAACGCCAGCCAGGACGCCGAATCTGACCCTTGCTGTGTCGTGTCGACTGTCACTGTCGAACTATCATCGCTCACGGTGACAACACTCTACGAGGAGGCGATCGAGCCTGACGAGCGCTCACCTTGCGGGCATCGGCTGGTCCATCAACCCGCGCTCGACGGCGTGCGCGCCGTGGCGGTCATCGCCGTCATCGTCTTCCACCTCGACACGAGTTTCCTGCCCGGCGGGTACGTCGGTGTGTCGCTGTTCTTCACGCTGTCGGGCTTCTTGATCACGTCGCTGCTCCTGGACGAGTGGCACGACACGCAGGCCATCTCACTGAAGCGCTTCTACACGCGACGTATCCGGCGGCTCGTTCCCGCCAGCCTGGTCACCCTCGGCCTCGTCGTGCTGCTCGCCGCCGTCGGCGTGTTCGCCTCGACGGCCAGCCTGCGCGGCGACATCATCGCGGCCAGCCTCAACGTCTTCAACTGGCGCGAGGTCACGGGCGGCGGGAGCTACGGCGATCTCTTCGCCGAGCAGAGCCCGGTCGCCCACTTCTGGTCGCTGGCGATCGAGGAGCAGTTCTACCTCGTCTGGCCGATCGTCATGCTCGTCCTGCTGCGCACCTTCTCGGGCGGCCGCCGACTGCTGTTCGGCGTCATCGGCGTGGCGTACCTCGCGTCACTGGCGGCGTCGTTCGCGGCCGGGCCGACCATCACGTACTTCGCCACCTGGACCCGCGTCGCAGAGATCCTGGGCGGAGCTCTCCTCGCGGTCTGGACGGCCACGACGACCCGACCGTCCTTCCCGCACTGGTGGCGCTTCCTGGCGCTGCCTGCGATCGTTGCCTTCGTACTGGCCGCCGGGTTCTCCGCGCGAGCAACCGGCTGGGCATACGAGGGTGGGCTCGGGATCTTCGCACTCGTCGGCGTCGCACTGATCGCTGGGCTCCAGGTCGACGGGCCGGTGCGGCGAGCGCTGTCGAATCGGGTGCTCGCCGGCATCGGAGCGATCAGCTACGGGCTCTACCTGGTCCACTGGCCCATCTTCGTGCTGCTCGACGAGCGCCGCCTCGGAACCGACGGGGCCATGCTCGTCGGCACCCGACTCTCGGCGACCGTCGTGGCCGCCCTCGTCCTCTTCGTGGTCGTCGAGCGGCCGATCCGCCTCTCGGCGAACAGCGTCTCGCTGAAGCGGATCGCGCTCGTTGCCGGCGCAGGCTCGATCGCCGTCGCCGGCGCCGCGACGCTGCTCGTCGAGGTCCCGCCGACGCTCGCTCCCGCACCTGCCGTTCTCGGGGCTGCCGCTCCCACCGAGGTCGAGTCGACGCCCCGGACCGCACCCGAGGCGCCGGTCGACGCACGTGAGTCCGATGCGACTTCCGCTACACCCGGATCGGACGTCGAGCCGTTGTCAGAGCCCGTTCCGGCGACTCCCGCATTTGTCGACGAGGGCCCGCTGCGGCTCGCCGTGTTCGGCGACTCCGTGCCCGCATGGCTCCTGCGCGACTCGGTGGCCGACTTCGCCCGAGACGACATCGTGCTGTTCAACGGCACGGCGGAGGCCTGCGACGGGATGGTCGGCCTGCCGGTTGGGCGGGATCGTCACGAGATCGAGTTGACGCCTCCCGACTCGTGTTCAGCATGGTCTCGTACCTACGCGTCGGTGATCGACGCCGGCCCAGAGCGTGCCGAGGTCGGTCTCCTCGTGCTTGGTCAGGCCCCGATCGTCGACCGACTGATCGACGACACCTGGGTGCATCCGTGTGACGGCATCCGCTGGTACCTCGACGATCTCGCCGCGCGCGTCTCGTACCTGCAGTTCAGTGGCGTCCGCCCGGTCGTGGCGCTCCCGGCTCGGTACGGCAACGGAGTCACCTTCGTCGTCCCCGACGACGCCGGCGAGAGGATGGCGTGCATCCGCGACGAGATGACCTCCCGGATGGCCGAACTGGGTGTGGCCACCGTCGACCTCGACACCCTCCTGTGCCCCGACGACGACTGCAACAGGTACCGCACGAAGGACGGCATCCACGTCGACCCCGAGTTCGCACCCGAGATCCTCGATTCGCTCCTCGATGCGGTCGTCGAACCGCTGATCGGGAAATCCTGACGCCCGCTGCCAGACTGGCCCCGATGTTCAGCAACGCGTTCGACGCCAAGAAGGTGCTGGTGACCGGCCACACCGGTTTCAAGGGCACGTGGCTGACGCTGTGGCTCCAGCACCTCGGCGCCGAGGTGGTCGGGATCGCCGACCGGATCCCCACCTCACCGAACCACTACGAGGCTGCAGGGCTCGACACGTCGGTCCGGACGCACTGGATCGACGTCCGAGACTCCGAGGCCGTGCGCACGGCGATCGTCGACGAGGCACCCGACTTCGTCTTCCACATGGCGGCGCAGGCTCTCGTCAAGGCGTCGTACGACGATCCGGTCGGGACGTACTCGATCAATGCGCTCGGTTCGGCCAACGTGCTCGACGCGCTCCGTTCGCTGACCTCGCCGTGTACGGCCGTGGTGATCACGTCGGACAAATGCTACGAGAACGTCGAGACGTACTACGGCTACCGCGAGGACGACCGTCTCGGTGGCGCCGACCCCTACTCGGCGTCGAAGGCGGCCGCCGAGATCCTGATCTCGAGCCACACCCGCAGCTTCTTCGACCCGACCGATGCCTCGAACCCGCCGGTGCGCATCGCAACCACCCGGGCCGGCAACGTCGTGGGCGGTGGCGACTGGGCGGCCGACCGCCTGGTGCCAGACGTCGCTCGCGCCTGGTCGGCGGGCGAAAACGTCACGATCCGACGACCGCAGGCGACCCGGCCGTGGCAGCACGTTCTCGAACCGCTGAGCGGCTATCTGCGCCTCGCCGAAGTGCTCGCTTCGCAACCCGAACTGCACGGCGAGTCGTTCAACTTCGGCCCGCCCGCCGAGGCGGTCAACCCGGTGCGTGACGTCGTCGTCGCGCTGCAGCACCACCTGCCCGGCCTCGACCTGACGGTCGACGAGTCGCAGGCACACTTTCACGAGGCGGGTCTGCTCAAGCTGAGCTGCGACAAGGCGCTGAGCCACCTCGCGTGGACACCGGTGCTCGACTTCGACGAGACGATGGACATCACCGCCGAGTGGTTCCGCACGTTCTACACCGACGGCGCCGAGGCGATACCGGCCGTCAGCGCCGCCCAACTCGAGCGATACACGACTCTGGCGGCCGAACGCGGACTGGCGTGGGCGCAGTGAGCGGCGGGGCGTTCTTCACCCCGCTGTCACGGATCGAGACCGACGGGGGAGAGGTGATACAGGCGATGCGCTCGGACGGCGACGGCTTCGTCGCGATCGAGGAGGCCTACTTCTCGCGTGTGAACGCTGGTGGTGTGCGGGCGTGGAAGTTCCACACGAAGATGACCGTCAACGCCGTCGTACCCGTCGGCCACCTTCGCTTCGTGGTCGCCACCGCCGACGGAGGGTTCGACGAGTACGACCTCGGACCCGACCACGACCATGGTCGCCTCACGATCCGACCCGAGACGTGGTTCGGATTCCAGGCCGGCCCCGCCGGAGGCCTGCTGCTCAATCTCGCCGACATCCTCCACGATCCCGACGAGCCCCGAGCCCGCGCGCTCGACGCTTTCGACTACACCTGGGCGTAGACCCGAGCAGGCAGCGCAATGGCAACCTCCCTCGCACTGTCGAGTTCGACGGCAACGTGATTGACATCGGCGGATACCGCTACAACGATCAGGACCACGAGGGCGACTGACGGGATGGGCGACGTCGATCGACTGGTTTCCTCGAAACCGATGTCGAACCGAGAGGAGGTGAGCGATTCGAGCTGGGGTGATGCCGGCCCGAGGCGCTTTGCTCCCCCGACCTCGGAGCAACTCGGAAGAACTCGCGGAGCAATTCTGCAGTGGGCTCCGTACGCGCTGTACACGGCCATCTGCGTCAGCGTGCTTCCCGCTGTCAGCGACGGGTATCCCACGGCGGATGGGGTCTCGTACATCTCGATCGCCGAGCATTGGGCAGCGGGACGATTCGATCTCGCAGTGAACGGATTCTGGTCGCCGTTGCTTTCGCTGTTGCTCGTGCCAGCTGCGCTGGTGGACGCGCCGATGTTCTTGGCGGGTCAGCTGCTCATGATCGCGACCGGGCTCGTGACCGTGTCGCAGGTCAAACGGCTGATGCACGCCTTGCACTACGACACGGTGGCCGACGACATCTTGGTCATCGGTTCGACGCCGCTGATCGCCTACCCAGCGGTCAGTCTCTTGACGCCGGATCTGTTGATGGGAACGCTCCTGCTGGGATATCTCGTGACGATGATCGACCGCCGAGACCGGACGCCGCTGCGCCGTGGCGTCGTCGCCGGGATATGGGCGGGCCTGGCGTTCCTCGCCAAGGCATACGCGCTGCCGTTCGTGATTGCGCACCTCTTGATCACGCTGTTCGTTCGATTCATCCGCCGCGGTGATCTGAGGGAGCGGCGCACTTTCGTGACCGTGACGGTCCTCACACTGGCGGTGGCGGTGGTGCCGTGGGCAACGTTGCTCTCGGCGAAGTACGGGGAGATGACGGTGACGACCACCGGCTCGTACCACGTCGACGTGACGGCCCGGGGGTCGGCCGGTAACGCGTTTGGATGGGCGGGAATCCTTGAGCCTCCCAACGAGTTCGCGATCACGGCCTGGGAGGATCCTTCGTTGCTCCCGCGTTCGACATCTGCCGGTCCGGCCCCCGTCGACAGCGACGCCTCCGATGTGCTGGTCAATCGCATCCGCCGAGCGATCGGCTCACTCGAGGTCGCCGCGATCGCTGGTGGCCTGATGGGGGCGACCGGCCTCCTCGGGACGCTCTCGATGCTGTGGTGGTTCGTCAGTCGCCGACCCTCGCGCCCGGTCCGTGACGCTTCCCCCGATCCATTCGTCGACATCGTGTTGGCGGTCGCGGTCTACATCGGAGGACTGAGCTTGCTGGTCATCGAGACCAGGTACCTGTGGGCGCCGTTGTTGCTCACGGTGCCGTGTGCGTCGTGGGGGCTGCGCCGGATCCACATTCGGCGTCCAGGCTTCGCCGTGCGTGCAGCGAGCAGTATCGTCGCAGTCGGCTCGATCTTCGGACCCGCGATCGGGATGAGCCGTGTCATCGACAAGGCAGCAGATCAGGAGCGGGTATTGGCCGAGTTCTCTGACGTGCTGGACGACGGTGACCGTGTCGTGACCTCACGCAGCGCTCTGTCGATGATGCCCGGGCTGTGCTTGGCGAATCGATGTCAGTACTGGGGTGCCACACGAGCGAACACTGGCCAAGAACTCGATGACCAGCTGAGAGCCGCCGACATCGACATCTACATCGCATACACCGACGACGACGGCGGAGCTGGTGACGTCACACTCAGGTCGACATCGACCGGAGGAACCCCGTTGACCGTTCTCGACCGAAACGAAGGTGCTCGGTGAGCGCTGGCGTGGGCGCGTGCGTTTAAGTTCCACACGAAGATGACAGTCAACGCCGTCGTACCCGTTGGCGCATGAAGGTCAGCGTGTCCCCGACGACGACATCGCTTCCTCGACGAGTACGTGACGACCAACGGGATGGCGTCGCGGTCAGCGGCCCTCCAGCGTGCGGTCCGTCTCCTGCGCAGATCCGGTCTCGGTGACGCCTACGAGCAGGCCTGGTCGGGGGGCGACCGGAATACGGGAGAAAGACGCCATGAGAATCTGTCGAGGGTCCTATTTGGTGTCCTGAGAGGCTTGCGGCGGGATGCGGAGGTGGGTGTTGACGATGTTGGCGGGTGGCGTGGTGTCGAGGACGTAGTCGCCGAAACGCAGAACGTGTTTGGTGGTGTACGGGGAGAGTGCTGCGATGTCGTCGCTGGTGACGGGGTGGCCGTCGGCTGCGAGCTGGTTCAAGATGTCGGTGAGCGCGGCGGCGTTGTAGAAGATGACGCAGTTCGCGAGCAGCTCGTTGAACTTGACGACTTTCTCCATGTGGTCGGGGTCGTTATGGCCGATCACGCCGTTGTTGCCGAACGACAGCCATTGGGCGAAGTTGTGGAACGACTCGACGCGGTTGGTGATGGCGGTGATGCTCGTACGCAGTTCGGGTTCGGACAGGTAGCGCAGCAGCACGATGGTCCGCATGGCTCGGCCGAGTTCGCGGAACGCTTTGTAGATCCGGTTCTTGCGGGACTCGTTGCCGAGCCGGCGCAGCAGTGCGGATGATGAGATCTTGCCTTGGCGAACGGAGATGACGACGCGCATCAGGTCGACCCAGTGCGCCTCGATCAGTTTCCAGTCGATGACGTCGGCTTCGCCGAATAGCGAATCGATGTGCCGGTAGCTGGTCGTTTTCGAGGGCCGGTAGAAGATGAGGTCTTTCCAGTTCCGGATGCGTGGGAGCAGTTCGATGCCGAGCATCGTGGCGAGGCCGAATGCTGGGAGGGATTGGCCTTGTGGGAATGTCAAGCCGGATTGGCCCCAGTGTGCTCGTTTGATTTGGCCCCGGCTGTTCGTCGTTGGCGCGTGGTGCGGAGTCGGTAGGAGTCGGTGCCGGTTTCGATGATGTGGGCGTTGAAGGTGACGCGGTCGACGATGGCGGCAACGAGTCGGGCGTCGGGGATGACTTGGCCCCATTCGCTGAACGGC